>MWWH01000058.1_pt1 | contig 25898 bp, 28 predicted proteins | sample 1047231 | NCBI WGS metagenome assembly MWWH01 (sample SAMN06349967, study PRJNA376086) | soil metagenome | isolation source: MG3-2 sample Antarctic (ecotone) soil | place: Antarctica | collected 2015-01-13 | reverse complement strand
CCTGATATTTTGAAATTAGTCGAGCAAGCGGCGACAAAAATTAAAAATTCAAAGAAGGTAATTATCAAAGAAGCCGGACATATGGTTAATATGGAAAAACCCGAAGAATTCAACCTAGCCGTGCTGGACTTCTTGGAAAAGAATTAGGTGGAAACTACGGCGTGTCTAACAAATCATTGGACGCGAGGCGAAACAGCTTGCCTCTTAAAAACATATTTCGTTTAACTCGGAGTTGCGTGTTGGCGGTTTCGCCCGCGTCAACTCAATCGTTAGATGCTTCGTTGTATACGAGATGATAATGCTAATTCACAGTTTTAGAAAATTCAGTCTCCTTTTGCTCTTGGCTTTTTTATTCTTGCCTGAGTGCGTTTTAGCACAAGAGAAAAAAGTTGAGGTGATGACTTACGATGAATATATCAAAGTGCGTCATTCTTATCCTTACATAGTTGAGATTCAATTCGGAAAAGGCGCGCTGCTTTATTTTGGCGCACAACACACGAACGACCCGAAACATCCAGAGGTAGCGCAAATTGAAGAACTTTGGAAAAAGTTTCGTCCGACCGTCGCGTATAATGAAGGCGGAAATCCGCCCGTTTTGAAAAGTGCTGACGAAGCCGTTAGTCGCATCGGCGAATATGCTCTAGTGAAGTATCTCGCCGCCCGCGACAAAGTCCCTGTTTTTAGCCTTGAGCCAGATAAAGCGGACGAAGTGGCAATGCTGCTCAAGACCTACACGCCCGAGCAAGTCAAAGTGTTCTATGCTTTGCGTCAAGTTCCACAATACAGAAATAGCAAGCATGACGAAACGATTGAAACGTATCTGGCTTTCGTATTGGGAAAATGGCTGGCGAGCGTTCCCGGTCTTGAAGGTGCGCCAAATTCGGTAGCCGAACTTGAAAAAAGCTGTTTGTGGCTGTCACCGAAACTGCAAGATTGGCGTGAAGTGCCACAAAGCTGGTTTGACCCGACCAAATCTGAAGCCTACACGAATCAAATTTCAAGGTTATCGGGCGAGTTCCGCGACCGGCATATGGTCAAGCTTTTGATTGACGAAGTAAAGCAAGGTAAAAGAGTTTTCGCCGTCGTCGGCGTAAGTCACGTTGTGATGCAGGAGCGTGTGTTGAAAGCAGAACTTCAATTGAAGTAAGAGGAGATGCCGAACAATTAAGCCGCATCTAACAAATCATTGGACGTGAGGGCGAAACAGCGACTTTGTTATCAACGGGTCTTTTTAATTCGGAGTTGCGCGTAGTCGGTTTCGCCCCACGTCAATTCAATCGTTGGGCTGCTATCTTTTGATATGAAAGTGATGACTAATAAACCATTTTGGGAAGAAGCCTTTTCTAAACTTGAAGCTGTTGACACATTTGGCGAGCCTGCGGAAGAACTCGTCAGTTTGGCTGGTTCGTTGCCTAGCGGAGCGAATGTGCTTGATATTGGCTGCGGCGAAGGAAGAAATGCGCTATATCTTGCCGAACAGGGCTTCAAAGTCACGGCAATTGATATTTCCGCCGCAGGTATTCTGAAGTTAAAGCATTTTGCTGACCGAAAAGGTTTCTGGATAACGGCTGAAGTTCAAGATATGAAGCATTATGTTTTTACGAACAAGTATGACCTCATCATCGCGCATGGCAGCCTTCATCTCATCGAACGTGAAAACTGGACATTTCTCATTCAAGAGATGAAAGCTAATACAAACCCTGGCGGCTATAATGTTGTAGTAGTCTTTACCGACGTGATACCGCCGCCCGACGACTTGAAGGACTTTCACGTAGGGTTGTTTCGTGAAGGCGAGTTATTTGATTTCTACAACGATTGGCGGATTGTGCAAAAGCGGAGCTACATTTTGCACGACGAGCATCCGGGCAACATCAAGCATCAGCACCCGATAAATAAAATTGTTGCCCAAAATAAAGGGGGAATAGTTCATTGGTTGAAATAAAAATTGCTATCTTTGGCAGGCGCAGCCCAACAAGTCATTGGACGCGAGGCGAAACAGCTTGCCTCATAAAAACATATTTTGCTTAATTCAGAGTTGCGCGTAGCGGTTTCGCCCGCGTCAACTCAATCGTTGGACGGCTTCGCTGATTTCAGACGAGCCAATAAATAAGCGTTCAAATTAAGTAGTTCAGGAAAAAGTAGGAGAATTTATGAAGCGAACGATTATCTTGACAATCGCACTTTTGATTGCTGTGACTACTGTTACCGCTCAATCCAAAAACAAAAATATTGAGCAAGAGTTTATGCGGCTGCACCGCGCCGAAGAAGAAGCCGAATCGAAAAAAGATGTTGCCGCGCTTGACCGTTTGCTCAACGAAGATTTTATCTTTGTCGCCGCCAACGGAAGCATTTCGGATAAAAAGAGGTTTCTTGACGAAATTAAAGGAAACGACGAACCTTCTTCCGCGCCGCAAGAAAATCTTACTTACGAAGATTTCAAAGTTCGCGTCTATGGCAAAACGGCAATCGTCAACTACGTTCTGCTTGTTTCCGGCAAAGACAAGGACGGAAAAGACTACGCCAACCGCTACCGAATGAGTGTTGTCTGGGTCAAACAAAAGCGAGATTGGCAGATAAGCAATTTTCACGTGACTCGTGTGCGTTCGTAGCAAATGCGGTTGTCGTTTTTCCAAACGCGCCGCCCAACAAATCAATGGACGTGAGGGCGAAACAGCGACTTTGTTATCGCGTTGTCCGTTAAACCTAAACTTGTCCGTAGCGGTTTCGCCCCACGTCATCTCAATCGTTCGCTGTTTCTTGATTCTCCAAAACGTGCGTAATATGAAAACAACTTTTCAAATCATAATCTTCTTTGTTCTGCTCACGATTGGTTCATCGCTCGTTTATGCTTGCGAGTGCGACGAGCGGAGTCAACGCCGTAGGTTTCGAGATGCAGATGCTGTTTTCGTCGGGGAAGTTCTTCTATTTGGGGAACGAGCCGGACTCAACACAAATAAAGCCTTTGAGCTTTTTCCGTATTTAGTAACCTTTAAAATTGAAAAGCAATGGAAAGGAAAACGTCAATCTGAAATCGTAGCATTTGCAGATTTGAAAGGCGGCGGAATGTGCGAAGGCTTTGAAATGCCTGTCGGCGAACGCTTTTTAATTTACGCGAAGCGCAGGTCTGGGTTTCTGATTGTTAGCAGAAGTTTTTGTTCCCCAAATAAGAAGGTTAAAGATGCTCAAGACGAAATCAAAAACCTAAACAATTTCTTTTTTCGAGCATATACTTTTTTCTATCCGTTTCCGAAGTTTTAGAAAACGTGTTTGAAATGGACGACACAGCGAACAAATCAGCTATGAAAGAAACAGTCAAGCGCAGAGTCCGACCTGCCCGCCGATTTTGCTTTCTGCGGCGGGCTATGTTGTATTCGCCGGATGGCGTTTTAAGTCATTTGAGAAAGAACTTTGAACTAACCGATGCCGCCGATGATGCTTATTTGCAGTGACCTATTTCAAAGTTTGAACTAGTATCGCTGTTCCAGTCAGCTATTGGAGACTTACCTTTTGACAGGCAGCCTATGGTCGTATCGGGTAATGGCATTGAATGACGGCTGCCTAACCATTGGACGAAACTCGTTCGGTTAAAAAAACTCAAACGGTTTATGATTTAAGTTTGGAGACTGACCGCCACCCGCCAGGCATTCACCTTGTTGGCGACAAATGGTTAATCAATCGGTTCTTTATCAAACAAACGAAAACGCGCCGGGGCGTAAGTATTTTACGCCGATGGAGGCTCAACTTCAACGGAAGATGAAAGCCCGTCTTTCATCCTACCATTGGACGTGAGGCGAAACAGCTATTCTTTTAAAACTTGCGTCTTTAACTCGGAGTTGCGCGAAGTCGGTTTCGCCCGCGCCATCTCAGCCGTTATGTTGCTTCCCCTGACAACGAAACGATGAGAGAAGATTGAAATATAGTTATGAAGTATTTTTTCAAATTATCCTGCCCGTTATTGCTTCTTTTTCTTGTCGTTCCCACTTTGGCGAAAAGTTGGGAGAATGTTTCCCCTTTGATAAGCTGTTGCGGTCAGATTTTCCGGCAACCTAACGCCGCGACCATCAGCGCGAGCCGAGAGCTTAGATGAATTCCCTGCTTAGGTCAATCCGCGCTACCACCTGATTTTAAATCCGGCATCTTTTCCGCTATTTCGGTTTTCAAAGCCCGCCGTAATTTTGTTCTTTCCGAGTTCGACTGGTCGCCTTCAACTTTCTTCAATTATTTGCTTTGATTGGTTGCTCCTTATGAGTTTCATATTCTTTGGTAAATTCATAACCAGTTTCCAAATCTTCCGGTTCGATTTCGTCTGTCTCGTTATTCATAATTTTCCTTTGATAATCGTCAAATACTCTCGTGTCACTTTGCCAGTTTTTATACCCCTTGTGTCAAGGTTAAACATATTAAGCACAACATTTAATATGAGGTTGTGTCACCGTGTCACTCAGTGACACCGCTTGACACAACCAATAACTCGTTTATTTACAATGATTTACGGCGAAGAAAAATCTCATTAAATTTTTCTTATCTTGTCTCACAGAAAAAACGCAACATTTAGCAAAAAATTGGCAATGTAGAAAACGGATAAAACAATAAAAATAAATTGTAAAGAAAACCGGCAATCCGAAAGAATAAACGGAAATGCTTAATGTGAAAATTGCAAAGGAATAGAATAAGGAAATGAAAGGAAATAAAATGAAAAGCGTCTGATAATAACTATCAAAACGGACTTTCTCAAAAAAGACAAAATAAAACAGTGGAAAACGATTATAATTGAACCGTGTATTATCAGACGTATCTTGGTAAGTTTATCTACTCTTTAGCTCACTTTTTCTGTCCTCTTGAACTCTTTAGCCGCCTATACTGATTGGTCAAATCTTCTAACTCTGCCTGCAGTTCATCATTGGTTAATTTACTTAAGTCAGTCTGTTCAGCCGCTGCTCCGCCTAAGGCTTGAATGGCTTTAACGGCATTACCGATCCGGGTGCGTAAATCGGGCGTATTTGACGCACGTTGATTATCTTCCGTTTTTGGCTTTGAGGTAATGGCTTCAGTTTTGAGGACAATTTCTTCGTGTTCGGCTTGCTCTTTATTGACGGCAGAGACAGCAACGGGATGAATCAATTCAGCAGCAGGTTTCTTTTCATTATTTTCATTATTTTCATTATCAGCAACAGTTCCCTTTTCAATACTGGATGTCCCGGTTATATCCAGCTTTCTTCCAGCGGTCTTCAGATCAAAGACAATGCATTCTAAAATTCCAATTAAGGCAAATTCCGAGATGCCTTTGTTTTCTATTCGGTATTTTCCATCCTCGGTTTCGGTAATAACTACTGTTTTCTTACTCATCTGTGCCTCTTTATTGCTCTTTTTCTAAAAAAGCCTGCCCTGTACATCAATTTCCTCTAAAATCAGCTTGGCGGCTTCTTTCTTTGATTTTAAGTCTTTTGGTTTTTTATTGCCGACGTCGGCTGACCAGACATTTCCGCGGGTGGCGGATAATTCCCAATTTGATATTATTGAACATTGCCGTGTCGCCTGTGGCAAACGGTAATGGCTGCCAGGTTAAATTCACGAATTTGTTATTTCTCCAGTTGCTTGATTAACCACGTCCAATCATCTGGCGTGTACCATTTCTTGAAATCCTGCAAAAAGTCATCACCTGCAAACTCGCGTAATTGCTCGAGCGCCGCTTCCCTGCCCTTTTCATCCAGCGGCTTAATTTCATAAACGCCGGATTCGATTTTGCCGACCGTATCAATTTTCGTTTTCGTTTGATTGGCGGAAGAAGTTGTTTGCTGCTGGCGAGCGGCGAAAAACTGCCGGCGAAGCACTTCGGTTAAAAATGCAGGTACTGAAGAAATCGATGCAGCACGGCTTGCTGCTACCTCCAATTCAAGAATTAAAAGATCGGCAAAATCATTGAGCTTTTCTGCATCCCTTTTCGATAATTTTCTTCCGGTTAGTTTTTGCGATATAGATTGAAATTTCTGGATAAATAAGGCAAATGCTTCATCATCATTTGTATTTGTATTTAAAAGAGTATTAGGAATCTTGCTAAGTTCTTTATTCTCTAGATGATTAGTATGGTCAAGTATGGATAAGTTTTGCATAGTCTGACTGGATAAGTTTTGACTTGTCTTGTCCATACCAGACTTAACCATACCAGACTTATCCATACTTATCTTGTCTTGTCCATACTCGGTTAAATCTTCTAATTCTTCGGGGACGAATATTTCATAAATCCAACCGTTGTGACTGCCCATCTGCGGGTGAACATTTATCAGTCCGGCATCGCGAAGATAGCGAATATGAAGTTGAACGGTTTTCTCTGCCAGACCGGTCAATTTTACAAGCTCGGTTTTCGATAGCTGAATTTGTCGGACCGGATTGATCGCTCCTCTGGTTCGCAGATACAGAACATCGTAAGTGTGTTTGCTTTGACCGCGAAAGTATTTCTCGGGAATAGCCGTTTTTACAATCGAGTTTGATGTCTTTGTAAAATTCTTTGTCGGCGAGATTTCGACACGGTTGCTCTTTTTGGCTTGTCCAGTCTTATCTTGTCTTGACTTATCCATACCAGACTTGTCTTGACTCATCTTATCTTGTCCATACTTATCCATACCTTGTGATTCGGGAACCGTTTCTGTTTTGGGTTCCTTCTGGACGGGAACACTGCGCAGGGCGCGATAGCTTCCAGCCGGCGGGACAGCAGTAAAATCCTTAAACTTTGGCGCGTCTGACATTCTTTATCTTCCTTGTGTTTTTCATTGTTGCAATCGGCATGTCTTCGACCAGTTCTTTAGGCTGCGCCATGTCGCGCAATGCCATTTCGACTATTTCGCGGGGAATAGTTTCGAGGTCGTTGAGAATCGCGTATTGGACCGACATCGCGCAAAGTTTTATCGCTTCGCGCGGAATGCCTTTCGAGTTGGTGTAAATGGCTTCGACCGCTTCCAGCTCGAACGGGCTTTCGATGTTACCGATATGACAGCGGAAATCTATCATCGCCTGGATGTCACTGAGGGTTAAAGCATCAAGATTGGAAGTCACTGCAATTCGGGAAACCAGGGCGCGTTTTGATTTGTCGGCTAGCTTATAACGCAGTTCGATCTGTCCTGCCATAACGATATTAAGAAGTTTGCGGTCGTCGGTTTCGTAATTGAGAATCTGCCGAATCTGCTCGAACATCGGACCGCGCAATTGCTGCGCTTCATCAATGAATAAAACAACCGATTTGCCAGCCCGCGCCTGTTCGATCAGGAAGTTTCTAAGTTCATATTCGGTTTCGCGCTGACTGCGGCGCGTTGGCACTCCGAACTCAGTGCATATCGCTTTTAAGAATGCCGTCTCACTGGTTTGTTTAGGGTTGACAATAAAGGCGACGGTAAAATCCGGGTTATCGTCATACTCGTTAAACAAGAGACGCAGCAGGGAAGTCTTGCCGAGTCCGATGTCGCCGATGATTGTAGTTAACCCCTGATTGGTCCGTATAACGTAATTAGTCTTGGCAATCGCCGCCTGAATGTTCGGCGTGACGTAGAAAAAACGCGGATTCGGGGAAATGGAAAAGACTGATTCAAGTGCCATAGACACCAAACTTACACCAGTTTTCCGAGAATATCAATCAAATACGGTAAGGGGATGGTATATTTCAGTAAATAACCAACCTAATAGGAATATTACACAGAAATAGCGGCTTCCTTGCTGAACATGACCGGCGATAAAGCAGAAAAAAACTTGCGGAATGCGAGAATTGGTTTTACATATTCCTTGCAAAATGCGAGAAGGATTAAAACCGGAGCTAGGACTTATGTCAAAGATTTTACAATTATTTCGGATATGTTGAAAACTATGCTAAATTTTGGTATAGTTAGTAAATGACGGAACGAAAATACTTCGCTTTTACGGAAACCGTAATCTTTACCGAAGATTTATTAAAGTTCGCGGATGACCAGACTTTATTTGCTATTCAAAATGCGCTTCTGGAAAATCCGCTGCTCGGCGATGTCATCAAAGGCACAAACGGCGCGCGAAAGGGACGCATTCGTAATCCTGCCATAAAGGGTGGTAAAAGCGGCGGTTTTCGCTTTATCTATTTATTTCTAGAAAGAGTTGACCGAATTTATTTGCTCTACATTTACAGCAAAAAGGAACGCGCAGATTTAACTCCGAAACAGGAAAAACAACTTGGCGAAGTAGTTAGAAAAATCAAAAAAAGTTTTGAAGAAAAAGAGGAAAAAAAATGAAAAAGGATAATTTCAACCGGTTAATGGAATCCACTAATCAGGCGCTTGAACACGCGCAGGACAAAAGAACCGATTTGCGCACGACGGTTCTTCCGAAGCCACCGGCAAAGATGAAGGGAAAGGAAGTTGCTGAACTGCGGCAGCAGCTCAAATGCTCGCAGAATGTTTTCGCACACTATATGAATGTTTCGGTTAAGACAGTCCGCGGCTGGGAGCAGGAGTTGAGTAATCCGTCCGGCGCTGCCTTGAAACTCTTAACTATTGCCAAGAAAAATCCGCAAATCTTATTCAATGAATAAACAGAAAATTGAAACCGAAGAAGAAAACGAACGTTATCTTCAGGTCGTAGAAACCTTAATGGATAAAGGCACAGCAAACTTTTCCCCTGAAGAACACGCGCTTTTTGATTTACTGGTAACTTTGATTGAAGATTTTGAAGAAAAAACCTATCAAATGCCTGATGTTCCGCCGCATGAAAGAATTAGGTATCTTTTAGAGGAAAGAGAATTGAGGCAAAAGGATTTGCTGCCGATTTTCGGTTCGGAAGGCGTTATCTCCGATACTCTCAATGGAAGACGCCAATTGACATTAAAAACAGCTCAAAAACTAGCGGCGTTTTTTAATGTTCCAACTGAATTGTTTATTTAATTACAAAGAGGTTTTAAAAAGCGTTGTTTATAAATCGATTTTAAGGATTATTTACAAACTTATCTAAATTCCAGGCAATAATTCAAATGATTCAGCAATTTCTTTTTCAACGATTACTTTCTGTCTGACGGCGTTTTCCAAATCATCCATCTTGAATATGAGCAAACATAAATCGGTGGAAACTTTGATGATTTACAATAAAGGTTTGGATAATCTGGAAAATAATGCCGTGCATACGCTCAATTACGACTCGGACTAAACGATCGTAATAGTTCAAATTACCCAAACAAAAAATTCCTTATTGAAATCAAGTTTAAGCACTTTTAAGCGAAGATCGTTGGATTCTGTTCCATTGCTATCACTACCCCTCATTCTTATCAATACAGCCTGATGTTGCAGGGAATGGAAAGTGTCGTCAAAGAACAAAAACGGCACGAAGAAAAAGATGGCACGGCACAACTGGTGCGTGAAACCATTTACCCGTGCATCCAGCCTTTGCGAAACATCAAACATTAAATTTTACCAAGCAAAGCGGGCGAAGATTTAAGGATTTTTGCCCGGCTTTCTTTACATTGAGAAACCAAAAAGGAAGGGCAAAAATGAACAAAAAATGTTTTGAAAATAGCTGCATCGAAGCGGCTTCGCAAACGGTTGAAGATAAAAATTATCTGTTTTATCTGTGTCCGCCGCGCGTCCCACGCTTATCAATTCAATGCCGCTTTCAGCAGAGTTTTAGGCGAGATGCGCGAAGCCGAAAGAACCGGAAATACACAATTAGCCGCGCAATTAGACCGTGAACAAATCCAAATGCAAAGCGATTTTTGGCGACAATAGGAGAGATTTACATTATGAAAAAAGACATCAACCGCTGCAATTTTGCCGCCGCTGTCGCAGATGTTTTGGTTAATTTTCTGTCTCACCCGGATAGAAATCGTTGGATAAATGCCATCGCGCGCGCCACTCTGGAACTTGAAGAAAATCCTTTTTTGCTTTGGAATGAAACAGAAAATAGACTGCAAATATTTTCACGCACAAGCGGAGAATTGTATATTTGTCACAACGATGCGTGCGAATGCACGGCAAGTATTCGCGGAAATCCCTGCTATCATCTGGCGGCTTTTTTCATTGTTAAGCGTTATTTTGAGATTCAGAATTCGAGTTTTTTACGCTCACAAGCAGAGCTGCGTTCGCGTATTTTGGCTGCGGATGATTGAAATTTTTGCCGTTTGAGCAGCCGGAAAAACAAAGAATTTTAAGACAATTCGGCTGTCGTCGTCATCTGATAATGTTGATTATGATATAGCGAAGCGGTTTTTACGGAGCTTACCGGCGCAGTAAAAAATTACATAATCTAACATTATCAAACGCCACCTTTCGCCTCAGTTATGCATAACTCGCTTTCAGCTTTCGGTAAGGATTTGTTTTAATTTTCTTTCTTTTTGGCTTTGATTTTCTACTATCTTTTGTGATTTTTGCGGGCGGTTCGATTGGGTTTTTGCCTTGTTTTTGTTTTGTTTTAGTCCCCTACTTAACGCTTCATTTTCTAATTTTATACTCGTCCGGCGCGGCTCGTCTTATTGTTTTCCCGCGCGTTTTCGCGTTTTTATTTTTTGTTTCCGTGCCGTTACTTTAGTTTTTTGTTTGCCTTTATGTTGCCTGTTTCTCACGCCGTTTCTAAAGTTGATTATTTCTATTAAACGCCCTTTATTCGCGGCACGCAGGATAGAGCGAACAAATTTTATTTTACAAAATCTGTAAATGTTGTAAATAAAGAATATAAAATAGAGTCAAAAAAGCGGCGAATTTAGCCGCAGTCGCGTCATTTAGCTGATAACTTATTGATATTAAAGAAAATAATATCGTAACACAGTAAAAAATGAATTATACATATTAAAGCTAATTGTTATAAATAAAGAAGATAAAATAGCGTCAATAAATAATTCAATTCGCTAATTTGCTATAAAACCAAAAGTATTGGAGAATGATTTGACGCGACTTTGCCGCAAATTAAATTGATAGGAATTGTGCAATTATGAATGATGAGGACAATGCAATAAACGCGCCTGACGAGCTTCCGATAGACGCGCATAAAAATTTTTTTGCAAAGGAATTGGGCATTCGCCGGCGCGGGCGACCGACCGTTATTGACGAGGAAAAAAACTCGGCAACCGAGTGCCGCGTTCGCCTGAGCCTGCGGCAGGAAAGAATTGTAACTTCTCTCCAAAAAGAATTGGATTTGAGCATTACGGCAATCGTCAAAAGATTCGTTGACGAAGGAATAAAGCGCTGGGCAAATCAGGGGCGCGACAAATTCGATTTGTCCTACAAAGTTAAAAAGGTTTATGAAGAAACCGTCTCCAAGTCCATTAATCCGATTGCCGCGCAAGTTGCAATGATGAATCAGAAAATGGATTCGGTCGGCGATGAATTGGCGCATCTGGCGATAGAACTGGGAAGTGTTGACGAAACGGGCAATAAAACGCCCGGCGGCTTGAAAAAAGAACGGGAAAATCAGACCGCTCTCCGGCTTCTGCTTACAATGAATCGGGAAGTAATCTCCCAAAACGAATTGCTGGTTGATATGATGGGCAGCATTCTGAAATGGACACCGGCTTTTCAGCAGGCAAATTCGGAAGCGAATAACGGCAGCTCGACAGAAGATAAATTTACCGAATACTTAGAAGAAGCTCGAACACGCACCCGGAAAACCGGGGACGCGAGTGTGAGGAATATAATTCGGGAAGACAAAATCGAAAATCAATCAAGAAAATAAAACGGCGAATGTTGGTAGTATCCTAATTTGTGTTGCTAGGGAACTTTCTTAGCATATTAGGGTAACGCCGGCTTTTAATAAATAAAATAATTGACTGGAAGCAGTTTCTTTTGACTAATTCAAAAAATCAGAATAATAATCCCTTACCGCAGTCACTTCTCGTTGCCAGACGCAACTCACTGTTCGACGGGTCTTTCGGGTCGTAGCAGACGCGGCGCTAGATATTGTGTTTAATAAAAATGCCTGAAAACAGCCTAAAAGAGCAAGATTTGAAATTGTCCGAATACAATATCTTGTGCTTGAGCAGTGAAATTTTTAGAAGTTCTAATAAGTTTAAGCATTCTGCGCCCGATAATAGGCAATATGTAAATTATTCGTTATTTTTGCCTAAAATTCCTTAAAATTATGCCCGTTTATAAAACCGCCAAACAATTCGGCTTTTGTCCGATGAATTTGGGCCAAACAATTGCAACATATCTGTTTAGAGATTCGGCTGAAATTTTTATGCAGAATTTAATTTGGTAATAATACAAAGTTAGGCGGCTTAACGGCATCACGAAACTCGGAGGAGATTATGAATAATACGCAAACCTTGATAGCTGCTTTAGAGGGCGCTCCTGATATTATTATTAGTCTCGTTCGCGAGGTGCTGCCACAGAATCTGAAGCGTCGCCCGAGCCCCGACAAATGGTCCGCCCACGAACATGCTTGCCACATATCTACCGGGGACACCGCTTTCCTCTCACGCCTAGAGTTGATGCTCTCTGACCCAGCGCCTTACATAAGGTCTATGGTTCAATCTCCAGAGGAGGAAGCCGGCTCACTACTAAACATTGATTTAGACGAAGCATTTGACCAGTATGTGCGAGAACGGGCGCGCCTCGTTAAGCGTTTGAAAGAGCTATCTGTAGAAGATTGGCAACGGACGGCGGAGCATGAAGCGTTCAGTCATTACTCAGTATTAATAATGTTCAGGCATCTACTACTGCACGAGATGCTTCACGGACACAGAATAGAAGAGCTGATGCTGAAGAAAGACTGGGAGTAAATCTCTAGCTGAACAGGTCGCCGCCGAACAATTCAATGGACGTGAGGGCGAAACAACTACTTTGTTAATGTCTCAAAAACGACCGTTTTTGAGACAATTTTAAAAAGTTATCGATTTTACAAATATTCGGCTTTTGTCGGTCGCAATTTTAGTAAACCGATTATTTGCAGTATTTTATAATTCGGCATAAAAATTTATGCGGAATTTAATTCGGTATAATTCAAAGTTGGGCTGCTTCGGGTTACAGCGATGTTTATCAGTTCAAGAAGAGTCTACTTTAGATTAAGATGCTTTTTTCCGATAAGTCACCTTTTGTTGAATCAACTACGGATTCAAAATCATATAACCTTCCTGATTATTGAAATAGACGGAGCGAAACAGACGCATCGGCAGCAACCCGTCTTCCGCTCGCTCGACTCCGTTAAGCAAGACGACAGGCACACGCCGCACTCCTTTATCGCCAAACTGCAATTTATCCAGCCAGCCTGTCCGCGTCTGGCTTTTTTCCGCGTTGGTCGAGACTTGCATTATTTGTTCGTCCGGTTCGATTTGCTTTGCCAGTTTCTGACAGCCCGAAGCGAACAAAATCAGATTCGGCGCGCCCGAATCAAAGACAAATTTGAGATTTGATTCGTTTGTTTTCAGGTTAAGCAAAATTTGTCCGTCGTCAGTTTCAAAAGGCAGGCGTGCGGCTTGTTTGAATTGATTTTCCTCCGCATCCGCGAAGCTTATTCGGCGTTCACGGAAATTAAGAGTAAAATTAAACTGCGCCAAAAAGTTCCATCCCAAACCGCCGCTGATGCGATTGTCGAGACGACGCAGTTCGGGCAAGTCAGACCATAAAACTTCCGTGTTTGCCGCCGACTTTCCGCCTAGCGTCAGACGCGGCAGAAACGAACGCGGCGCGACGACCGAACCGGCAACCGTCACTATTTCAATCCGGTCAACCGGACGCAATTTGAGTCTGGCGGCGACTTCGGGAATAATTATGCTCGTATTCGTTCCCGTGTCGAGCAAAAATTCAAGCGTTTCCGCTTCGTTGATTTGCACCGGAATGATTACCAGATAATTTTTTACCAAACGAAATTTAACGGGCGCGTCCGGCGTTTGCGCCGATAGGTTAAAAGTTAAAAACAAGATGCTGATGGCGACGAATAGAATTTGGCTAGCTGATTTTTTCATTGTGTCCTCCGCGATTTTTGAACTTCGCGGAGAACTGTAAAATTATGTGCTATAAAGAGTATTGACGGTTTTGTGATAGTTTCGCGCTTTTCCTGACGGTTTTATGACGAACGAAAATTACAATGTTTTCGAGTTTGACGACGTGCGCGTCGAGACTTCTAAATTCATGATTTGGAAGGCGGGCGCGGAACTCGCGCTGGAGCCGAAAACTTTTCAGGTTTTGCTTTTTCTGTTGGAAAATCGCGGGCGGTTGATTGAGAAAAACGAGCTGCTCGACGCGGTTTGGAAAGATACTTTCGTGACCGAAAACGCGATGACGCGCGAGATTGCCAAACTCCGCAAAGCGTTGGGCGACGACTCGAAAACTCCGAAATACATTCAAACCGTCCACACGCAAGGCTATCGTTTTATCGCAGAAGTCGCGGAAACCGGCGGCGCGAACGAGAACGGAAACGAATCTCCAACTGTTTCGACGGCGTGCTTGCCAAGCGACGAAAACGAGGCGACAGCGCAAGATTCTTTTCCGACAACGGATGCCGCGCGAAAAGCCGCGCCAAAAAATCGTCGCTCGTTCGCGTTTAAATTGTCGGCGCTGCTCGGCGCATTGACTTTGATTGCGGCGGGCGTTTGGTTGATTCGCGCCCGCTATCAATCGTTTGCCGTCGTCAATGTTCAAAAAGTCGCGCAAATTACGAATTGGTCGGGGCTGGATGATTTTCCCGCGCTCGCGCCGGATGGAAACACGGTCGCGTATTGTTCAGACCACAACGGCAGTTTTCAAATTTACGTCAAACAACTCACGCCCGGCGCGAATGAAATTCAACTAACGAACGACGGCGGGCAAAACTTTCAGCCCGCGTGGTCGCCCGACGGTCAGCGCATCGCTTATTATTCAAAACAGCGCGGCGGCATCTGGATTATTCCCGCTTCGGGCGGCGAAGCGCGGCAAATTACCGATTTCGGCTCGCATCCCGCATGGTCGCCGGACGGCACACAAATAGCGTTTCAATCGAACCCGATTGTTGATTTGGGCGCGTATGCGCGTAATGCTCTGCCGCCTTCGACGCTCTGGCTGGTCGCGGCGCAAGGCGGCGAACCGAAGCAACTAACGCAAATCGGGAATCCGGCGGGCGGACACGGCGCGCCTTCTTTCTCGCCCAACGGCAAGCGAATTGTTTTTGAAGTTGACGATTACAACAGCGCGTCCGTGTGGACAATTTCAACAGGCGGCGACGACGCAAAGGAAATCACTCAAACAAGGACGCGCGGAAATTATGAACCCGTTTACGCGCCCGACGGAAAGAGTATTCTTTATATTTCGGGTATCGCGTTTCAGGTGCGCGTTAATCCAGACACAAACGAGCCTGTTGGCGAGCCTTCGCAAATTGCAGGGATTGGCGCGACATCTTTAGCCGTCAGGCGCGTGAGTTTTTCAGCCGACGGCAAAAGAATCGCTTACAGCACGTTAATGCGCCGGGAAAGTCTTTCGTCCGTTCGCTTGCAAACAAATTCGAGCGAAGCCGACGGCGCGCCCGTGCCGCTTGTTCAAAACACGAACGAGCGCAACAATTTTCCGGCGTTCTCGCCCGACGGCAAACGCATCACTTTCGCAACCTGTCGAAATATGAGCGGAATTGCCTGTAACATCTGGCTTGTGAACGCTGATGGCAGCAATCAAATTCAACTGACGACGGGCGAGAGCAGCGATTTGATACCGTCTTGGTTTCCAGATATGGAACAGGTCGCCTACATTTCAAAACTCGCCGGACATTCGACGCTGTGGGCGATTAACTTAAACACCAAACGCGATAAGATGCTGCTTGACCTGACGGATGACATCGAATACGCGCGGCTCTCGCCCGACGGCAAACAGGTTGTTTTCAACTTCAAACGCAACGGCGGCGTTATCAACGTCTGGACGGCATCGCTCGTGGGCGGTGAACCGAAACAACTCACTTTTGATAAAGAAATGATGGGCTTTCCCGCCTGGTCGCCCGACGGCAAATTCATCGCTTTTCAAATGAAGCGCGGCGATGATACGCACATAATGATTATGCCGAGCGAAGGCGGAACGCCCGAACAATTGACTTTCGATAAAGGGAACAGTTGGGTTTACGATTGGTCGCACGACGGCGATAAAATTTTGTTCGCCGGACAACGCGACGGAATCTGGAACGTCCGTTGGGTTTCGCGCTCGACGAAAAAACAGCAGCAGCTTACCGATTACAAAAAACTCAATTCCTTCGTCCGTTATCCTTCGTGGTCGCCGCTCGGCAATCAGATTGTTTATGAATATTCCGAAACAACCGGCAATATTTGGATTGCGGATTTGAAATAAAAAGATGATTTGCAGCCAGATGACACATTGCGGCTAAATTATCTTTATGCCATGCCGCAGCACAACAAGTAAAAATACCACCGCCAGAGGCGGTGGCTTTGTCTTTTCGCCATAGAAGGTGCGCCCTTTCCGGCTTGCCTTAGTTTTCATCGAACAGACTGCCAAAACTCGGAGTTGTGCGAATTCGGTTTCGCCCGCGTCATCTCAGCCGTTCGACCCAAGTGAATATTCGTCTCAAAAACGCCCGTTTTTGGCACTAATAAATTAAAGCGCAAAAATCCAACCAAATCCTCATAAAATTAGTTCCAAAACTCATTCCGCAATCAAAGTTCCAATACTTACCTCCGTTTCAGCTTTTGGGACACAATGCTTTTCTTTGTTTGTTGAACGACGAAAAACATTGTAGTAATATTTTATCGTAAGATATTACTACAATGAGAGATGATGTTATGAAAGTTAAAGAAAATAATTTTATTGCTTATTTCAGCACACTGCGCATTTCGGAAAAAGGTCAAATGGTTTTACCCAAAGAATACCGCGATGAGCAGAAACTGCGAGCCGGAAGCGACGTGGCGGCTTTAAAAATCGGCAACGGTTTGCTGCTCTTGCCGCAAATGGAGAAATTCAATGCCCTATGCGGTTCGATTGAAAGAGTGTTAACAAAAAACAATTTAACTTCCGCAGATTTTTTAGAAACGCTTCCTGAGACGAGAAACGAATTGTTTAAAGAGATATATCCAACGGCAGCTGTAGCGGAAGCAGATAATGAAAAATAGTCCGAAGCTGCTTTTAGACAGCAACGTTATTACTGACGGATTATTCAGCCGTTTTGGATTAAGCAAATCGGTGTTAGCGCTTTGCGCCGCCAAAACCTGCAAGCTGGTTCTGTCCGAGTGGGTCAGAATTGAAGTCGAGCGAAATATTTTGAAGCAACTCGGCAATTTACCGGAAAATGAAGTCGAAGAGCTGATTGAAGATTATCAGGGATTTCTGAAATTAGCGCGCCCTGTAAAGATTCCGCTGGCGGAAGAAAGCCACGTCGTCGCCAATCGTTCTTTAATCAGGCATTTTGCCGATGTCCCGGTAGTTCTCGCGGCGATAGACGGGCAAGTGGATTGGCTGATCACCCGCAACCGTGATCATTTTACCGATGAAGTATCCCGGAAAATCCGAATCCGAATAGCTTCTCCGGGTGAATTCTTCTCGGCATTGATCGAAAGTTTTGAAAAGAGCTTATAAAATTAAAGCCGCCGATCCAGCCGTTGCTAAAGAACTGCAAAACAGTCTTGGAAGAAAGCAGTTAGACCCGTTTGACGAGCGTTATATTGATGTTGGGGCGCAAACCCTAATGGCAAAATTAAAGGAAGTTCAAAAAGCATATCCTAATGCGTCGCTTGACCAGCAAATTGCCAGTGCTGTTTCAAGATATAACGGTGGAAGCGGCAAAGAGTATCCAAAATCTGACAATGGCACTTCTCCGCCGCCGTATGCTAATGATGTTTTAGCCCGCGCTAAATGGCTGGCGCAAAGCTGGGATGCAATTGGAACTAAATAAAGTTGAGCAGATGAGGCAAGCAAATGAAAGAATCGCAAAATAAAATTTTTTGCTTAACGATAACAGTGCTTTGTAGTTTATTCTGGGCTTGCGCGCAGGAAGCAAAGCAGCCTAAAGCTACGGCGGCTACCGAAGCGTCTTCGCCTCAAATTACTCAAGCCAAGCAAAACCCTTCGCAAGAGGCGAGCCTGTCAAGTAACATTTCGTCTGCCGAAGAAGCAAACAAACAGCAGATAGTTAATCGGCAGGCAAATAAAACCGGCTCAAAAGCAAAAAGTGCTAAACCGATTATTGTTAAAAGGGTATTAGCCGAAAACAAACGAGACGAAAAATTAGAAACATATCTGAAAGACTCGCTCAAAGATTGGGCTTCCGGTTCAAAAAATTACAAAGTAACGTATTCCTACAACCACATCGACCTAAACGACGACGGAACACCGGAGATTGTTGTTTATACTGAGGGCGACTTTTGCGGAACGGGCGGCTGCATCACGGAAGTCATTAGCCAACAGAACGGCAAATACGAGAATCTAGCCACCTTTGGCACTACTTGGGGCAGTTTTGTTGTATCGACACAAAAGACCAATGGCTGGCGCGATATAGTTACATATATCAGCAGCGGCGGCGTTGCAGGCGAGTATTTGCTGGTTAAGTTCGACGGGAAAACTTACCCGAAAGACGATGCGCCAGAGTTAAACGCGCCGGTTAGAGGCGTAGAGTATTTAACCGGCAATTCTAAATTTGCTTTTGATGCGGCAAAGTAACTTTTTTCTGAAAAGGTTGTTTGTTCGGCAACCTTTTCTCTTATCCTAATTATGAGAAATTTATTGTCCTTTGTATTTTGTTTTGTGCTTTTATTTTTCTGCTCAGGTTTTGCATCGACAGCAATGGCGCAGCAGGGAAACCAAACTCTTGACCGCTGCGCGGCGCGGACACACGGAACTCCTGAACTGAACGATTGTGTGAGTAAGGAGTATGACCGCGCCGATTTGCAGTTAAATCGCGCTTACCGCTTGTTGTCCGCGAGGCTTAATCAGAATCGGCGGAAGGCGTTGCGGAACGAGCAGCGGGAATGGAATAAGAAGAGAGAGCGAACGTGCGAAGAAGAGGCGGCAGAATGGAATGGCGGAACAGGTCAGACGGCTGCTTACGGGTCTTGTTTGGTTAAGCAAACGAAAGCAAGAACAATCAAACTGAACAGAAGCCGCAAATAGGCGAAGTCAAACAAACGCTGCAAACTCAGAAAGTGCAAGTGGCGCAAAGCGACGGCAATTACAATGTTGTCACGGAAGAACAAGTGAGAGCAATTATTTTGCCCGCCGCGCCAAAAGCTAAAAAAGCCGAACTCGAAACGAATATCACCGACTACACGCAGCGGTTAAACGATACGATGAAGAAATTCGGCGTAAATACTCCGCTCAAACAAGCCGCGTTTTTAGCGACAATGAGTGAAGAATCAATCGGGTTAACCACTATGACGGAAAATCCAAGTAAATACGACAGCAGCAAATTGAGAACAAAGGGGCGCGGAATTATTCAATTAACGGGCGACCCGAACTACAAAGCGGCAAGCGAGCGGTTTGAATGGGGCAAATTTACGATTGAGAAAGGCAAAGACGGAAAAGAACGTAAAGTTTTTACATCTTGGGATTTACTCAATAATCCGCAATTAGCAGCAAAGCCCGATTATGCTTTTCCGATTGCCGTTTGGTTTTGGTCAGAAGTCAAAGCGGGAAAGAATTTTCCAACGGCTAATGATTGCATCGGCGCAACACCTGACCCGACACTCAAAGACTTTAAAGATGCCAGTTATGCCGTTAACGGCTGGAGTCATAAAAAAAAGGGCGTTGACCCCAACGGTTGGAAAGTGCGCATGGAAAATTACGGGCGCGCGTTAAAAGCATTTAATCTTGGTGATGAAAAACTCTTTCAGAACATCAGTAAAATTACAGGTAAGTAATATGAAGCATTTTGTTTTGCCGACCGCTGTTTTTTGTATCTTTATGCAAGTTTCTTGTGCTGCTCCGGCTTTGTTGCAGCAACAGGAAAACACGAACGGAACGACGAGACCTTCACCAATCGTCCAGTCGCAACACAAGACGAATCAACCAGCCAACCAACAGCCGGAAGCAAATTCGCAGAACGATAACACATATATTTATCAAACGCCGGGCGGCGTCAAGAGACAAATCGTTTTTCCGCGCGGGCGAACGTCAACAACCGTCAAAGGGCGTGTTGTTAGAATGGATAGCGACACTTACACGGTTTCAGCCCGCGAAAATCAACAAATGACTGTTTCAATTACATCAATCGAAAGTAACGCTAGTTTCTACGTTTATTCGAGCGATGAGAAAAGCCTTTCCGGTTCAACCGATGTCAAGCGCTGGAGCGGAAAACTTCCGACAACCGGCGATTACATTATAGAAGTCGGTGCTGCACGCGGCAACGCGACTTACAAATTAAATGTTTCAATAAAGTAGGTAAAATAACAACGCCAGCTAACAAATCAATGGACGTGAGGGCGAAACAGCGACTTTATTATCACGTTGCCTTGTTTCCCTTAGCTTGTGTGGCGGCGGTTTCGCCCCACGTCATCACAGCCGTTAGCTGGCTTCTTGTATCAATCGCCGCTCGAAATCAGGAAACTTTTCCCGATTTTTGCCGATAACTATAATGAAAGCCGGAAACATCAAAAGGAGAAAAGACAATGGGCATCAATCGCATATTTGAAGGTTTAAGCAAAGTTGTTGACACTGGAAGTCAGGAAAAGACCCAACCTAAATCGGTAACGCCGACATTCGTTTCAACGACGGGCGAAACCAACACGGCAGAAAAACGCTCTAATCAACAAACTTACGCAGATTACCGCCGAAACCAAATTCAAGCGCGTTGGTCAGAACAGCAACAAAATCAAGTCGGCGGCAAACCGGCGACTAAGCAAACTGCCGAACTCAAGCCAATGTATGACGGCGTGAAAACAACCGTCGAGCTTAACAAAAAGTTTTTGGAAACGGTGCAAGCTGTTGACCCGCAGCCGACAGGCATCAAACCGCATAAACTGAAATCCGGTAAAATGTCGCCCGGCGGAGTTGAGGCATCAGAATCAGCAGCCAAACAACATTCAGATTTGATGAAGCAGAATGACCTTAAAGCAAAATTTGAGCGACTTGGAGAAAAGTATTCGATGCCGCCCGCGTTGATTGCCGGAATCGCCAGCCGCGAGTCGAATATGGGTGCTGCTTTGCACAAAAGCGGTATTTTTGCTGGCTGGGGTGATGAATCGAAACGTCCGGGCGAAAAAGAAAAACAATTTCACGAGTTCGGCATTATTCAGGTTGACAAAAAGACAGCACCGCTGGGAATCAACAAAACACTTGAAGCCGCTTACGGCAAAACAAAGCTCGACCCATATTCGGAAGAACATATTGAATGGGGCGTGAAAAGTTTCTTGAAGAAGTTTGAAGAAGCCAAAGCAAACAATCCGAAGCTCCCGGAAGCGAACCAAATTGCAACGGCAGTTTCAAAATACAACGGCGGAATTAAAGGCGCGGCTTTTCCGCGAAATGATGCCGGAACTTCTGGAAAAGATTACGCTAACGATACTTTGGTTCGCGCCCGCTGGTTTGCACAAAATTGGGATAAGATAAAGTAACAAGGTCTAAGTATGATTAGAATAAAAACTACATTTCTTCTGCTTGCTGTCGTAGTTAGTGGTTTAAGTGCTTGCGCCACTGCTCACCAACAAAACTTCAAAGCTAACAACATCAATACTGCAAATGAAGCCATAAGTGATTTAACGGCAACTCAAACGCCGACTCCAAATAGAGAGACAAACGCCAAATCGCAAAAAACCAGCGGCAAAGCCGAACAAAAAACACAGGCGAAAAGCGTTTTTCCCGAAAAAGAGCGCGACTTACAGATTGAGAAAACGATTCTTAAATCATACAAACCGTCGTCGGCAGATGATATGTATTATCACTACAACAAAATTGACCTGAACGACGACGGCATTCTTGACGCTTTAGTTTTTATTTCGGGTAGCAACTGCGGAACGGGCGGCTGCGAGCTAGACATCTTCAAAGGCACAAAAAACGGATACGAAGAGATGCGTTCTTATTTAACGAGAACGCCGATTATTATTGACAATAAAAAAACCAACGGGTGGAAAGATTTAAAGATTTTACTTGTCGGCGGCGGAATTACTAAAGGACGTTACGTTCGCCTGCAATTTGACGGAAAAAACTATCCAGAGGACGAATTTGACCTGCCAGCTTTGAAAATAAAAGAAACAGGCGGCATCGCTTACCTTGATGGGATTGAAGATTACTACGCCGGGTTTTCGCTCAAGTAGATTTAATTCACGTCTTGTAAATAAAAACGCCAGCTAACAAATCATTGGACGTGAGGGCGAAACAGCGACTTTTTTATTAAACTTGTCTGTTTTCCCTCACGTTGCGTGCGGCGGTTTCGCCCCACGTCATCTCAAGCGTTAGCCGCTTCTCGAAAAGAATTTCAAACGCGGCTTGCAATTGAAAACCAAGACGCTCCGCGTTTCACCGACGTTGGGTGAAGGCAAACCGCTTCCCTTCGGATAATGACGCGGCTAACAATTCAATGGACGCGAGGCGAAACAGCTTGCCTCTTAAAAACGTCCTTCGTTAAACCCAGAGTTGCGCGTAACGGTTTCGCCCGCGTCATCTCAACCGATATGCCGCTTCGCTAAAGACAAGTCAGTAATCTTGAGTGACAATGCACGTCAAAAGAAAGCATGATGGACGCGGCTCGTCTTCTGGTGACGTGCGGCATATCAAGTCATTCAACCGGACTCGCGATGAGCGAGCCTCTCATCTTTTATGTTAATGGCTCGCCGGTTAATTCCGGCGTTCGACGTTTTCTTTGTGGTAAGATGAGCGTGTTAAAAATGCGAAACTTAAAAATTAAAATTCTCGTTGCCGGAACAGCTTTTACGCTTGCCTTTGCATTCGGCGTTGCCATTTGGAAGCGTCAACCATTGTCGCTTTGCACCGCAACCGAATATCGTCTGCGTTATCAACCGCTCAAAAGCGACAACTACGTTAATTTGAAAGGCTACCTTTACGGCGGCAAAGATTTGGGTTTTGGCGACATCAAGCTAAATGGTTGCGAAGGCAGCACGGCGGAAGTCGTGCTTGCAGACGAAAGCAAACTTAGCCGCGAAAGCCAAGACTTGATACGCGAACTCAACCTTAAAACCGAAATCAGCGAAGTGCGCGGGTCAGACCACGAAGACAAGTTTGCCAGAGCCGAAGTTCAGCTTATCGGCACACTTTCCGAAAGAGAGCAGTATTGTTTTACTTCGCGTTATGTGATTACGGTGGTAGAAATCACGCCGACAGGTTCGCTTGAAGTTATAGACGCTTCCACTTTGGCGAATGAAATCAAAGAACCGCGCTAAAGATGAAGGCAACGTCGAACAATTCAATGGACGTGAGGCAAAAACAGCTACTCTTTAAAACGGTTCTTCTGAACCCGCAACTTGCGCGTAGCCGGTTTTTGCCCACGTCAATTCAATCGTTGTGCTGCTGCGCGCGGTTTGACAGGAGGTAAAACAAACACCGCTGTTGCTTGAGTCTTGCAGGAGCCACGGCCGTTTTTTTGCTTGCTATTGAGTAGTGGGAGAATCTTCTGCACTGTTGAAGAACGGCCCGTTATTTTCATGTAAACTCACAGTACACAGTTGATAGGAGAAAGACAAACCATGTACAAACGCAAATTTCTCGCTGCCATGTTTTCTGCGACTCTTCTTCTCGGCGCCACTGGCGCCACGTTTTTGGTTCAGGCGCAAAAACAAAAGCCCGCCGCGTCCGAACTGCCGCCTGGCCGCGTGCCTCCGGCGGGTGAATATGCCTGCTTCAAATCCATCTGGTCTACTACAGGAGCGCTTAACATGGATGGCACGCCCATGATGACCATCCAATACATTTCCAGTGCCATTGGCAGCATTGAGGTTGATGGCAAGGGCGGCTATCGCGTTGATAAAAAGGCGGGCCGCTACCATTTCGATCCCGCGCGGCGCGAATTTGCTTTCGTTACGGGACCGCTCGCGGGTTGGCTGGTGGTTTACGAAGTGACGCACGGCACCCCGAGCCTGCGCTTGGCTGCAAAGAAAGGAGAAAAAGTGACGGCCAAGAGTCGCATCGGCGAACACGACTGCGATTTGAAAAGCAAAATCAAGTTCGCCAACAGCCCGCCGCCCGCCAGCGTCGGCGACCCCGCGACGGTTTCCAATTCGCACGCCCCGCGCAACGGCGGTGCGCGCGGCACCCTGATTTTTCGCCAGGAATGGGGCAATGGCCCCAGCAAAATCGTTGAATTGAACCTCGCCAGTGGCGCGATTCAATCGCGCTTTGAGGGCAGCGACCCGCATCGCAATGCACGCGGCGAAACCGCATTTATCAACCGCACGGGCGCGCTCGTCATCGCGGATGAGAATGGCACCGCGACTTCCACCATTTCCGTTCCCCAATCTTTCGATACGCCTGATTCCCCCGTTTTATCACCTGACAACAGCAAAATCGCCTTTCACGTCGCGCCCAATTATTATTCACATCGCGTTTTGGTCGCCACGCGCGCGGGAAAAATCATCGGCGAATTCAAGGACATGACCGAGCCGAACTGGACGAGCGATAATCGCCTCATCGTGGCCAAAAGCACCCGAACCGAGGGCGCCAAACCAGGCATTTTCCTTTCCGATTCCAACTTACAGGAACTCAAACGCATTGATCCCAACCTCGACAGCGCCAGCCAGCCTGCCGTCAGCCCAGACGGGCGGAGAGTCGCCTTCGTCCAGCACGGTCACATCTGGCTCATGGATTTGGATGGCAGCCACCTCAAACAGCTTTCGGTTTCCGACGGCGGCGAAAAAAGCCCGACCTGGTCGCCCGATGGCCAGTGGCTCGCCGCCACCAAGGACGACGGCACTGGCATCGTGCTGCTGATTTCGGTTTCGAGCGGGAAAATCATCAAAGCCAACAATAGCGACGATGAGGATATTCAATCGTCAGGGCGTTTGAACTGGCGCTGAAAACGGCGGTTCCCAAATACACGGCGGCATCTTTCGATGCCGCCGTTTTAGTTTGAACCAAGCTCCCATTCTCCTGGGTTCAATATCATTAGCTAAATCTAACAGGGGCTGTATTGAATGCCGTGCGTCATAACAGCAGCACAACAAGGCGCTGCACCCGACCGCCTACAGCTCCGTTCGTTCCTCGCTGCGCTTGCGGCGGCGGGTGAGCTTGGTCGTTATGCCTTTTCTTCTAATTTGGCGCACAGCCGTATGATTATGCGAATCTTAATTTTAATTTGTTGTTTATTCTTAACAGCTTCTTTTGTTTTTGCTCAAAACAGAACTGAAGAAACGGACGGAGACACTTATTCTGTTCGGTTTATTCGAGATGCCGTTAAAAACCCAAACTTTGTGCTTGGAGTGTCTTTCACTGAAAAGCGTATCAACCGAATGGGAGATGGCATTTCCATTGCTCTTGTTAAAATCTACGACGTTGATGAGCTAAAGAACCCGCAAAACATTAAAAATTATCTTCCGCTTATGGAAGCCGCTTTTGTTGCGCCGCGCATAGTTACTATTGCCGAAGATAAAAATCCGAAGGTTACAATGTTTCTTCTTAGGTTTTTGCAAACAGAGGTTTCGGACGCAGGATTAAAAGCTAAAATAGCAGATACAATCAAATATATTGAAAAACAAACTTCTAAAGAATAAACTTTTTGTATGCTACGGCAGGCATAACAATTCAATGGACGTGAGGCAAAAACAGCTACTCTGTTTGAACTTGCCTCTTGTCCCTCACGTCGCGTGTTGCTGGTTTTTGCCCATGTCATCTCAATCGTTAGACACTAGCGAGTGATGAAACCCGTTGCGAATAATTAGCGAATGAAATTAGTCGAAGCTGCTACAATTTTTATGACCAAACACCTGAAAAGCCTTCTTCTTGCGTTGCTATTCGTAACATTTTTTTCAACATTCATTGAGGCAAAGCCAACGAAGCATGGATTCGCAAAGGTCAGTAATGCGAAGCTGTATTACGAAGTCGCGGGAAAAGGCGAGCCTCTAA
>MWWH01000057.1_pt1 | contig 25952 bp, 23 predicted proteins | sample 1047231 | NCBI WGS metagenome assembly MWWH01 (sample SAMN06349967, study PRJNA376086) | soil metagenome | isolation source: MG3-2 sample Antarctic (ecotone) soil | place: Antarctica | collected 2015-01-13 | reverse complement strand
CTTAGACGAGCGCGGAATTTAGAAGCCGCCGCTAGGCGTCATATTTGCGCGAGTGTAGCCCGCGCGCACTCTATTTTGTGAGACGAATACTTACACGCGCGGGCGTGTCCGTGATGACTTTCCCGACAAAGTGCGGGGGTTTTACGGAGAGCCATTCGGAAGGAGAGCCGGAACTTATGCCGAAGCTAGGCACGGAACTAGAGCCGGAAGATGACGAATTTGATGCTGAAAAATTGCTGGAGTTGAAACCAGAGAGAGTTGGGTCACGTCGTCTCTACTTTTATCCCTTGCCGCGCTATCACGAAGACGGGAGATTTGACCCACGTGCTCGCGGTGAGTTGGAAGCTGCGTTGCCGGCCACTGAGGATTATGAGGACAGGTTTAGCAAAATTGCTGCGCCGGGCTGGTATGCCGTAGAGCTGCGTCGGGGTAGCAAGATTGCAGATAGTTGGGCGCTTGAAGTTCGGCCAGATGAACGGACGATAGAACTAGAGGACGATGATATGCCGTTGCCGGTGATAACCCCACAGGGAATCACAGGTGAGGATATTGCGCTGATAGTTGATCGTGCGCTGGCGAAACAGGAGGCGATTTTTAATCGAATGTTTGAAGAGCAGAAGGCTGCACAGCAGGCTGCACAAAAGACAGAGCCAGTCCCGCCGAAGCAATCAGATCAATTCCGCGACGTGCTTGGAGTTCTGAAAGAGATGCAGCAATTCAATGCTTCTTCGTCGGAGCCGCCGCGCAAAGAGCCGCCAGCCGACCAGTTCAAGACGTTTCTCAGTATGTTTGATCAAGTGCGAGAGATTCAAGAGAGGGTGAATCTTACAGGTAATGTGCGCCAGAACGGTGGGAATGAGGGCAAAAGCTTTACAGAGCGTGCTTTTGGATTGTTAGAGCGCAGTCCAGCTATTCAGGCACGTGCGGCGAAAACTTTTGACAGGCTGATAGATAAAGTGCTGCCGGAGAATGAAGGGGGAGATGAAGACGGAATGACGCGAGAAGAACAGCAGGCTGAGTTGTTGGAATATGTAACAGAGAAGTGTGAGAAGAATGAGCCGATCACATTTGAGGATGAACAGATTAAATCTTTTAGTGAAGCTTGGCCGGACGAATGGGACGAGTTCATTGACTCACTGGCGGCTGCACATGTCTCAATGATTATCCGTGCGTTGGGTGGGCTTGCTCCACGTACCGCAGAGGTATTAGCAAAGCCTCTTGCGCGTGAGTGGGTGCGCGTCAATTTGAAGAATCCAGCAAGTGAATTGCGAGCGAAAGGCGATGTGTAATCAGTATTGATGAGCAAGGGATGTGGATAGGCTTATGAAGCTGATAGTAGGCGCGAAAAAAACGAGCTTTCCCGGTTGGCTCTCTACCGACCTGCGTGATGTAGCCACGCGTCTAGGTGTGCGGAATGACGAAGACTGGGCAAGACGTTTCACACTGAACTCGCTTGATGCGATTGTTGCGGAACACGTTCTTGAGCATATGGAATTTGCCGAAGGGTTGAGGGCGCTTCGGAACTTCCAAAGGTACTTAAAGCCGGGTGGACGTGTTCGCATCGCCGTGCCAGATGCGTTCAACCCGAACACAGATTATCAAGAACATTGTCGCCCAGGTGGAAGCGGACAGTCATGGGCACGACTACTTTTATATGCGCCTGATGAGCCGGAGCACAAAGTACACTACAGCTATCAAACTCTCTCTGAGTTAATGCGAAGCGCAGGACTCACTCCACATCTAATTGAATATCACGATGCAACGGGAGTCTTTCATCGTAATGGAGGGTGTCAGATAAATTGTGTAAGTGAGTTATCGCCGCCGAGCATCGGCAGGCGACCATCGTAGAGAATCGCGAACTGATTCATCGCACGACCCCAGTTGGGTATTGGCATCGTCCACTTCTTCGCCGCATTTTGCAAGGCTAAGTAGAGCAACTTGAAAGCGGCTTCTTCCGACGGAAACGAACTGCGGCACTTGATGATTTTCCGCAACGACATGTTGAGAGATTCGATGGCGTTCGTGGTATAGACCGCCCGGCGAATGTCTTCGGGCAAGCCGAACATCGGAACGACGCGCGCCCAGTTAGCTCTCCACGACTTGGCGATCATCGGATACCGAGAGTCCCACTTTTCCGCGAACGCTTCAAGTTGCTGTTCCGCTTCGGCGACGCTCGCCGCGCGATAGATGGTTTTCAAGTCAGCGACTAAAGCCTTCCGATCTTTGAACGACACGTAACAGAGCGAGTACCGCACCAGATGCACCATGCACAGTTGCACGGTCGTTTGCGGGAAGACGGTTTCGATGGCTTCCGGGAAGCCTTTCAAGCCGTCAACGCAGGCAATGAAGATGTCTTTGACGCCTCGCGTCTTTAACTCCGTGACGACTGCGAGCCAGAACTTTGCGCCTTCCGATTCTGACGCCCACATGCCGAGAACTTCTTTTGTTCCTTGCAGATTAACGCCGATGGCCAGGTAAATCGCCTTGTTCGCGACTCTGCCTTCCGATTTGATCTTCACTTGCAGGGCGTCGAGATACAGAATCGGATAGAGCGGGTCGAGCGGGCGCGATTGCCAAGTGCGAACTTCATCAATCACGCCATCGGTGACGGTGGAAATCAAGTCGGGCGAGACTTCCACCCCGTAGATTTCCTGCAAGTGCGCCTGTATCTGGCGGCAACTCATCCCACGCGCGTACATTGAGATGATCTTGTCATCAAAACCGTCGAAGCGACGTTGACCTTTCTTGACCAACTGCGGCTCGAACTCTGAGGCGCGGTCACGCGGTACTTCGATCTCAACCTGCCCGCGCTTGCCGGTAATGCTCTTCTTCGATTTACCGTTTCGCGAGTTGCCGGAGTTATCACCAGTCGCATCGTGCGGCGGGTAACCAAGATGATGCGTCATCTCGCCTTCGAGAGCGCGTTCGACCAGCGCTTTAGTGAGTTGTTGGAGCAACCCGTTGCTGCCCAGCATATCCTCGGGCGTTTTATATTCTTTGAGTAACTCGTCTAAGACTTCAGGTGTAATCGGCATAATCTCGTTCTCCTGTGCAGCAAGCCGTCACAGCTTGCGCTTTGTTATGCCACTTACACAATTATTCTGACGCTCCCTCGTAATGCATGGAACCTAAAGGATGGGCCGGTCACACGCTATTACAACTCTCCTTACAATCTAAATTCGTACCTTCCGTTTCATGGTTTCCAGAACTTGAGCTTGATTATTGATGGCGTGAAAAGCGAGGACGTGCGTGCTGATGTCTCGCACGTGCGGATGTTGCCACGCCAGCAGATGTTTATGTCTAGGGTTAATCATCCGGTTGGAAGGGATACGACTGGGCGTTTAGTTCTATTGGGAGGGGCAGTGCTTGGTCTGGGAGTTCTGGCCTTTAGAGAATGGACGAACGGGAAGTAAAGGTTGAGTTGTTTCAAGCCACAGTACGACACCCTATGACACACCGACATCGGAAAATGTCGGGGCGTGTTTAGTTGAAAATTGTTGACGCTTAGAGAATCAGCGTGTTAGGTTGCAGATGCTTTTGTTCTTTATCACAAAGATCGAACGCGCCGAATGCAACCAACATTCGACGCGCTCTAAGCTATTCCACGAGTCCGCCGTGGTGCGCTCTGCTAGAGATTCTACTAGCCTTCCTGAGAATCCTACAAGCCCTCGGCGCAAAGTAAATTCGGAGCGCCGATCATGTCACAACAACAAGCCTTTACACTCGCAGAGATTCTAACCCCTCCGCCAGTCACCCCCGAAAAACTAAACAGCGCGCGGCGTCAAATCACAGAAGTAGCAGACGCAATGAGCAATGGCTTTGCTGTGCTCGGATTGCCTCTTAAACTTAGGCCACTCGTCACGGCCATCATCGCCGCCGCGAACGATGCGGCATACACCAGCACGAACGACGCGGGGCGGTTAGTAGTGAGTGCCAGTTATACGAAGCTCGTCAGCCTTCTTTTCCGCGATGGCGACGGGCGCACGTATGAGGCAAAAAAATCAGAGATGCGCCGCCTCATAACCGGGCTAATAGCTTGGCAGCAAAAAAACAACATAACACTGGCAATGCCCGCGCGGGGGGGCATCACGCGTGACGAGCAAGGGAATGACGTTTATCACGATACTGAATTTGAATTAGTGTTCCTCGACAGCATTGTAAAGGTGTTGCTCAATAATCCAACGCCCGAAAAGATGCGCGCCGCTGTCCGCATCGAGATTGCGGCCATGATGAAGTTGCCCCCCTTCGACGCACGATGGCACGCCAGAACGCCCACGCCCGAAGAATTACAAAAGCGAGAGCGCAAGGCAGCCGTGACAATGGCACTCAAAGCGGCTGAAAAAGAAATAGATTTGTATGGGAACCCCGTCACGTTCGCCACGCGACTAGCCCAAGAAATCATTGAGGCCGCGCGCGGGAAGTGGGGGGATACCCCCTCTCAAGGGGGGGTGTCTAATACGGAAACGATTGAAAACAATGATGTTGAGTGGGGGGGGGGGGTGTCGAATCCGACACCCCCCCCTACATACAACGAAGAGACAATTTTGCCACCTACTACTAAAGCAATAGAGGTGCTAAAACGAAACGCAGGGGCAGCGGAGGCACGCGGGGGGGCTGTTGTCGCTGGCGAGTCTGTGCAGGTTTTTGGCGTGCGAGAGGTGAATGTGACTATGATAGATGATGCGAAGCCGAAGGGCGTGAAGCCGGAACTGTACGATGTTCTAAAAGCCGAAGATTTCAAAAAGAAATTGCCTCACTACCTTGCCAGAAATGAAGATCGCGGCGAAAGTCTGATTGTCAGGCCGGTCGGTTCACATCTGATTCAGGTTGATGATATAGACGAGGCGACGGTCAAGCGTCTCAAACCTTTCTCTTTTATCGTAATCGAAACTTCGATTGGCAATTTTCAGGCGTGGCTTGCCCTTCTCCTCGGCACTGAAAAAAGCGTGCGCGACGGAGTGCGCTCGCGCCTATTGGGAATTATACAGACGGCGGATCATGGCGCGTCGGGCGCGCTACGCTGGCCGGGTTCGATCAATCACAAGCCGGGGCGCGGAAAATTTCGAGTGCGTGTTGTCCATTCTGCACGCGGTCGCTTTGTCACGCCCGAAGAGTTAGACCGAGCCGGACTATTAGCCCCCCGCGTGCCTCCCCCCTCTTCATCTGCATTGCCTTTACGCGGTCGCACGTTGCTGGCATGGCCGGACTATCAGCGATGTGTTGCCGAAGCTCCTAGAAATGAAAAAGGCGAGCCGAATCTTAGCTTGGCTGACAAGAATTGGTGCATCCTTGCGCTTGGTCGGGGATGGCCTGAAACGGAAGTCTTGACGCATCTGTGTGGCCTGAGAGAGAAGGCGCGGCGTCGTCCTGACTATGCTCGGCGTACAGTTGCATATGCGTCGCGTGTTGTCGCGGGAGTGTGAACCATGCCTGATGATGCTGAGATTGTTGATGAGCTTGTGTGCCCTGATTGTGGCTGTTGTGGGGGCGTTCCCTGTTGCGATGGCTGCACCTATAACATGGATGGGACGGGACGCTGCGACTGTTGCATTCATGGCGGATGTTCGTGTCCGTGCGGGTCGGGAAAGAAATACAAGCGATGCTGTTTGCGAAAGGGATAACGCTATGTCACAAGCTAAAATAATGTGGGGCGAATTTTGGGACGCGGGCGTGTGGTGTTTGTTCGATGATTCGGACGGCAACACCATCTTGAAATTTCCTTATGCAGTGGGCGAGCGCGTAGAGTGTCCGCGCTGCATGAAGGTACTGAAATTTGAAGACAGCTCGGCCATGTGTTGCGCGGAAAAATTCTGGTGCTACCCGAACGAAGTCAGACAGGCGCGGCCAGTGGGCACGCACGCGCACGCGCGCGGGGGCTGGCAGACGTTGAGGCCGTATCGTCGCGCTGATGCCGTCGCCGTGCCCGTCAAGAAGACGATACCGACGGCGCGCACCGGGCGCGTCTTAAAATTCGGGTGACGCATCGTGACGGATGAGAAAATGCGTCACACCGGCCACAAGATATTGTAGTCGGACGCGCTTTTTCAAAATGGCGAGTTTGAGGCATCAATTTCAAAAAGGCGACCGCAACATCTTGCGGTCGCCTTTCGTTTTTGAATCGTTTGAACATTATCAAGTCTGATAATGGCACATATGTTAATGATGGTCGTTACGATACTAATTCTCCCCCTTGTTACGATACAATTTTCTTCACTCGTTACGATACTATTTGACGCCTTGCTACGATACTAATTTCGCTCACCTCAACCCTTCCATTTTAGCTTTTTTCCGTCCATTGCAAGAAGTACGACACCCAAAACACTTATCTGTTGCGTCTGCAAGCTTTATTCCGTCAGAAACCGTCAGAAGTGCCCTCTGTTTTCTGACAGATTTTATAACTGATATGTTGATGAGACTTGCGGGCGGTTTTCCGTCAGAAACCTTGCTTCACCTGCTCCCATGAATAATAGCGGTCATGCTCGGCCCCTGCGCGGGCGTTCAGGGCATCGCGGAGATCGCGCGCATCTTCTTCTGAGAGGGCAACAGGTTCAGTCACTTTCTTAATGGATGATGGTTCCTGCGTGATGTGTTTGCGCGGCTGTTGCTGGTCTTCATCGAGGTTCTTCACTGCTTTTGCTCCCGCGTCGGCGTTGAAGATTTGGCGCACAACTGGAAGAAAAGCGTTTCAAACGCTATCGGGTCTTTCAAATACATGATGTGTATATGACGACTGAGATCGGCAAGGGTTAGCTTTTGCTCAACTGCTAGGGCGCGTAGAGCAGTCTTGTGTTCGGGTGAGAATGGGAATGTGATTGGGCTAACACTTCCTTTTCCCATCATGGGACTTCCGCGATGCGGCGTTTGATGCGAGCAGGCAGAATCATAATATCAAAGGCTGCTGCTGGATAAAGATAGTCTTCGCCGGACTCGTCAATAATACGGATGTAGCCGGTGGGGTCGTTACGCTCGGCGGGCGCGAGTGGGTAAAGCTTGAGCAGTTCAAGCGACGCTTCACAATCTTTATTATCCAAACAAAGTGCAAATGCTTTTGCTTTCATTGATCGGTAGTCGCTAACTGACGATCAATTTTCTTATCAAGCTGCCGGATCGTGCTGGCGTGAAAGTACCGCTCGCCGCATTGTGGGCACTCTTCGGCTTCGACATCATGCAACGTAAAAGTTAACCCGGCGCGAAAATGCCGCGTCGTCACTCTCACCGTTTTTGTCTTCCCGCCGCATTCACACACCAGATGCTTCATGAAATCACTGAGCGTACAAGCCGGTGATGTCCAGCACTTCAAGAGAGACAAGAGTCTTGCCCTCATAGTTGCGAATGATTCCCTTATCAAGATCGTCCTGGCTATGCGTGGGCTGCGGACGCTCTTTGAAGCGAATGTAGAGCAGATCAACGTCCGCCTCATACTCAACCCACAGATTGCCCGTCGGCAATTCGACGCGCTGCCGGGCGAGCGCGAGCAGTTCGTTATTGCTCACATCGTTTTTAGTGATTACCTTCGCCATATAATTTTGCCCTTGTCGAGTTTTGGGCTGATGTAGGCCGTGATAATGAATCCGTCGCCTTTGAGTTCTCTGTACATTACTTCCAAATATTTCATGCGTCCCAATGTCTCGACAGCGACCAGCGCGCCACCGTGCCCACGTAAAATATACTCTGGGTCTGCAACCGCATCAAGCACGTCATCACAGTAGGAAGACATATAAGGATGGCGATCCACAATATGCTCCCACCGTTCTTCTGTCAGACGGATCGGCACGCCATCTATCGAATCAACAGTTGCTATCAGCATAAGAGCACAATGTTTACTATAACAAAGAAAAACGACAAGGTGACATGTCAGGATGTCGCCTTGTCGTACTGTGTCGGCGCGTTGGTTTAGATGGTTAATAGAGGGCTAACCTATATTAGACAATGGGTTACACTATACAATGATTAGTGTAACCTAGATAATGGTAATCGCTGACATGTTTAAGGTTAAGTATCATAGCTCCGAAAGGTAAGAAGCGAACACACGAAACCTTGCGCGGCTTTCGCACCTGTGCTAATAAATTCATCTATGAGAAAGAAAGACGCGGCATCGTATCTCGGCATCTCGACGCGGGCGCTTGAGTATCATGTGAAGCAAGGAAACATCGGGCGGCGCATGGTCAAAGGCAAGACTGGTGATGTGGCTGACTTCGATGAGTCAGAACTGCGTAAACTGAAAGCCAAGATGGATAATCATCGCGCGCCCCGCGCCGCCGTCGTAAAGGAAGGGGACGAAAGCCCCGAACACGAGCCGCGAAGTCTTGCGCGCCTTTCGGATGTTGAAGAGGCGCATGTCATGGCAAATCTCCTACAGCGGTTTGTAACTATTTTTCAGCAGACAGAGCCAGCGCAACTTACAACGGGGAGACAATCAAAGCCTGTTGTGCCCATCACCAGCAAGTTGACTCTATCTATCGCAGACGCGGCAGAGTTGTCCGGACTCTCAGAAAATTTTATACGCGAAGCTATTCACGGAAAGAAATTGAAGGCCGCCATCAGAGGCAGAGGCTATAACATTAAAAAAACTGACTTGGAATTATTCATAAAGAAACTATGAACGTAGGCAAGGAGGCGTTATGCCTGACAGTATCTTTAGTAAAGGTTTCTTCGTGCATATTTTTCACGGGCGCATATGGCAGAAAGAACATGCGACTAAACCAAAGCCGGAAGTAAAAGTCAGTGGGATACATCACGAAGGGGCTGGCATGGTTGCTGTAGTCGGTGTAAAAGTGCTTGATAGTACACGCTCGAAAAAAGATAGAGGGGGCGTTTATACAGCATGTGTGTGCGTCTCAAGAAATGGCTTGTGCGGCTGGACTAAAACAAGCTTCTTTCCCGCCGAGTGGACGCGCTGGCAGGTGTTAGAAGCAATCCACGAGGTCTATCAGCAAAGACCAGTGGGATATAAATCGTGGGGCTGGGATGGATATTCAAGCACTGGTGTTCACATTTTTATGCTGCTTGATAAAGAGCAGAAGATAATTACTGCATGGCCTAAGCGAGCATATCGAAAGCCTAGCAAGCGGAGAGCCGACAAGCGTCGAAGATTGGCGAAACGAGCAATGTGCAAAACTTCGGGCAGATGAATATTTTGACGGATGTTAGGGAGATGGAGGTAATAGAAAAATGAGCATTAGGTTTAACGGGCTGCCGATCCAGCCAGCACGAAAGAAGCGCAGAGACCCGCTTGCTTGGGAAGTGAGCCTTTTTGCTCGCGATCTCTTAAATGAATTCTTAAAGATGAGAAGTGAAGAGAAACGCGAGGCAGAGCGTCGCCGGCAGCCGGAGTTTATTATTGAGAATGCATTGATTCCGGTGAAGGCTGTTCGCCAAATGGCTGAAACATTATTATCAGCGCGCCCGGTTGATCCGCGTGCTTCAGTGATTCCTGCAAAAGCTAAAAAAAGGGGAGGGCGGAGGAGGGGTAAGCTTAACAGGCAGACGATAGAAATTCAGGAACAGTACAAAATCTTCCTTGCCGAATTCAACGACAATGTTCGAGCTAAGGCACTAACGCAAATTTGGCTGGCAGATAAGAAGGGCATAGATGAGAATTCAGTGCGAGGAAAGAAGAAATTGAAGAAGGCACTTTACGTCGCGCTGAAGTCCATTAAATAGAGATCAGGATAGTGCCATTCTAGAATAACTCTCTATCCTTCAAGCATTTGGTTTGTATGCCAGTCTGGAAATTTGTTTCCAGACTGGCATTTTTGCGTTTTCCAGATTGGAAACGACTTTTCCAGATTGGCAAGCAGGTACTATCCGTCGCTCTTCTTTCATGCTCTTTTGTATGGGAGACAAAGAAACGCATAACACTCGGACAGATCAAACATGAGGTGTCGAGATTGTTATTGCTAAACCTAAACACGAATCACGCCAAGCATGGGTGCTTAAGCTAAAGGAAAAAAACATATGAGGGAGCGTTCACGCATTGGAAGGGCAGTGGTTCTTAACGGAAGCGGAGGAGGAGCAACGGAAATGGCTAAGAAATCAGTTGCGCTGGAGGCAGCGCATGACACGATCAAAGATATTTACGACCTCGTTCAAGAGGCAGGTTCGACGCGCGCAGAGCAGGCAGAGGCACTGGATAAGATTGCTGTCCTGTGCGTAAACGAAATTCCCGACCTGAGCGAAGACGACGACGAGGAAGAGGACGGGGAAGATGAAGACGAAGACGAGGATGGCGACTCGTAAGAAACAGAGGCCATGCCTTCGCGTGGTAATTACTCGCGTCGCTGATGATGAAACGCATATCTACGATTTTCAGATGAAGCGGCGTCCAACAGTTGAGAGGGTGCGACTTGCGGTAGAGGCTTTCAAGTCGGAGCTATTGAAAACGGTCGCATCCTCTTAACTAATTTCTGTACTTCAAGTTTAGGAGTATTTAGATGTTGCGAGAGCAAAACATGCGTCTTCGTAAGAGGGTCGCGCGGTCACGTCGGTGTAATTTGGCTTTAAGAAAACGAGTGAAGATGTTGGAAGCGGAGATCGAACAAAAGGCAAATGGCATCCTTTCTGTTCTCGGAAATGGGAAGAGCGGCAAGTTGTCTGAGTGGGGTTTCGAGGCTCATCACAGGTATAACGATGACCTAAGCATCTATCCATCTCATACCATCACTGCTGCGAACAAAGCGGACGCACTAAGACAGGCCAAGCAATGGCTTAGAGAGCGACTGGCTGGCGATGGTTTTAGGTGGGAGACGAAATCCAGCGCATACAAGCTTGTTGTGTATCGAGAAGATGAATAGGCGGGAGAATTGAGTACCACATCTTGATTACCTTAGACGAGCGCGGAATTTAGAAGCCGCCGCTAGGCGTCATATCTGCGCGAGTGTAGTCCGCGCGCACTCAATTTTGTGAGACGAATACCACACGCGCGGGCGTGTCCGTGAAGACTTTCCCGAACAAGTACGGGGGATTTACGGAGAGCCGTTCGGAAGGAGAGCCGGAACTTATGCCGAAGCTAGGCGCGGAACTGGAGCCGGAAGACGATGATTTTGATGTCGAAGAGTACATCGAACCGCGTCCCGTAAAAGTGGAACAAGAGCGACTCTATTTTTACCCGTTGCCACGTTATCACGAGGATGGCCGGTTCGATCCTCGCGCGCGTGGGGAGATGGTCGGGATGTTGCCCCATACAGAAGACTATGAAGCAAAGTTCAAGAAGATCAGCACGCCGGGTTGGTACGCAGTGGAACTGCGGCGGGGTAGTAAGATCGCGGACAGTTGGGCGCTTGAGATTAGACCGGACGTGCGAAGAGTTGCCGCTGATGCGCCGCCGCAAGCAGCTCCCGCAATAACATTGCAGCCTCAAGGTGTGCCGGCTGAAGATGTCGCCCAGATTGTAGATCGTGCATTAGCCCGCCAGCAGGAAAACTTTGAGAAGGTGCTCGAAGCTGTGAGAGAAGAGGCGCGGGTTCGAGCAGAGGAAAGAACAGTCCCGCGACAACTCACCGCAACCGAACAACTCCGAGAGACTATCAATCTAATAAAAGAGCTACAGCCTACGACGCCGCCTGACCAGTTTGGCACATTCATAAATTGGTTAGGGCGAGTGCGTGAAGTTCAGGAAGTGATGAGCAATAGCGATGGAGAACGACACAACGGCGCAGAAGATAAAGAGCACAAGAGTATTTCGGAGCGACTCTTAAATATGGTTGAGCATAGCCCAACGATACAAGCCCGCGCGGTGAAAACCTATGACCGCTTGGTTAACAAAATACTTCCCGGAAATGAGGATGAAGGAGATGACGAAATGACGGCGGAAGAACAACAAGCAGAGATGCTGGAATACCTTACAGACAAGTGTGAGAAGAACGAAAGCATTACTTTTGAAGACCCGCAAATAAAATCTTTTATCGAAGCCCAACCAGAAATTTGGGAAGGGTTTGTTGATTCGCTTGCCGCCGCGTCGGTGGTTCTGATTATTCATCAGGTAGGAAAATTGTCGCCGCGCACTGCTGAGGTTTTAACAATGCCTCATGCGAGCGAGTGGGTTCGGCTCAACCTAAAGGTTCCGGCCATTGCGTTGAGGAAAGATGATGTTGGCTAAAGCAGTGAAATAGCCGGTCGTCGGGGCTAGCTACACTTCGCTCATCGTGGATGCAATCAAGCAATAGTGAGATGGAGTTAAAGCAGGGCAGACAGTCCGACAAGGTGACAAGGCGACATTAAAGAATGTCGGGGTGTAATTGGTTGAAAATTATTGACGCTTAGAGATGTAGCGTGATAGCGTGCGGTTGCTTTCGTTCTTTGCATTGAAAATGCGAACGCGCCGCCAGCGACCAACTGACGACGCGCTCTAAGCTATTCCACGAGTCCGCCGTGGTGCGCTCTGCTAGAGATTCTACTAGCCTTCCTGAGAATCCTACAAGCCCTCGGCGCAAGAAAATTTGGAGCGCCGATCATGTCACAACAACAAGCCGAACTACTTCCCACAAACTGGCTTCAGTCTCTTAAAGCAAAACACAGTGAGCAGCAGGCCGACGCGCCCGCGCCGGAGATGATTTCATCAGAAACAATCTCCGATGTAGCAGACGCGACGATTGCCGTGCTGCAAATGTTTAATTTTCCCATTGAGCTAATACCGTTCGCGCTCGCCGTCGTCTCATGTGCGACCGGGCGCATGGGCTGGTTCCCGTGCGCGGATCGCATCCTCGCAGAGCGCGCGATGGGGGTAGGAGATGACCGCTCGCCAGAAGCAAAAAAGAAGTGGGTACAACGGCGACGCGATGATCTTATCAAGTGGCAAGCTGATACGGGCTTCGTGTTGATCGAATGCGCGCCGGGCGGGATGCGAAACAATGAACGCTTTGAAACTCAATACTGCGCGCATCTCTTGAAGTTCGTCTATGAGTGTATCAACCTCGCCCGAACGCCCGGCGGCGACGGCAGCGCGAGCATACGCGAGCAGGGCTATAAGTCGGCGGCCTACAGGGTACTACCCGACGCAATGAAGGAATTAGCCAAAGCACAAGCAAAGCACGAACGATTCAACAGGCCACGCCAAGATGCAGAGGCGCGAATCAATCGTAACCTCAGAACATCTCTTGCCTACCTTGAAAAAGCCGTCGAGACGGTCAAAAACAGTGGCGGCGACCCTTCGCAACTCGTCTCGGCTCATTTACGCACTATTCAAGAACAATACAACTTATCAGACGCTCATTCTGTCCATACTTTATCTAATAAGAATATTGGACAAGATGATGACCCACGCGGGGCGTGTCCCGTTGTGGATATGACCGTTCCTGTACCTCACAAGGCTATGGACAAGGCTATGGACACATCTGTCCACAGCCCCAGTGAGCAGGCTGTAGAAATTTTTGAAAGTGTTGGCGTTGAAAGCTTTAAGTTGCTGATGCGAGATGAGCGAAAGGAACAGGCCGCCGAGAGCCGGGAACTGGATGCCAGCACGCTCAAAGTAGAATTGCCGCGCTACCTTGAGCGCAACGCGCGGGGGGATGAAAGCTTAATCATCCGTCCGGTTCTGCATGATGACGGTTCACTCTACAAAAGCCTCTTGATTCAAATTGACGAAGCATCGCCGGAAGTTATGAAGATGCTCGCGCCGGTCAGTTTCTTACAGATCGAGACGAGCGAGGGCAACGGGCAAGATTTTCTCGTAGTAGGTGGAATTAGTGATGATGCAGAGGGTAAGGACGTGCGCGAGCGTCTTTTGCGGCAGCTACAGTCTCACGGTGCGAACGGTGGCGCATATGGCGCGGCGCGCTGGCCGGGTTCGCGCAACTGTAAACCATCGCGCCGACGCCCGGACGGTTCATTTCCTATCGTGAAGATCGTCTTTTATCAACGTGGCCGCCAGACGACGGCGGGAGAACTCGAAAGCCTGAATTTACTTGCCCCGCCGGCTGGGTCATCTCCCGTCCCTGCGAAGCCATACAAGCCAGCAGGTCGCGCGGAACGCCCGCGACAGTGGCCGAGCTATCAGATCGAGCTAGACCGGGCGGCACGGCGCAAAAAAGATGGCAAGCCGGATAGATCGGATGCTGATATTAACTTTGCCCTTCGATGTGCTAGGTGGGGCTGGTCTGCGGATGAGACGGCGGCGAAGCTACGAGAAGTTTCAGAATTGGCGAAAGGACGAAGGGATAACTATGCAGAGCGGACGGCGCAGCGCGCGGCGCAGTACATCGGGGGAGTGTCTTAAAATTCGGGTGGCGCATCGTGACGGATGAGAAAATGCGTCACGCCGGCCACAAGATATTGTAGTCGGACGCGCTTTTTCAAAATGGCGAGTTTGAGGCATCAATTTCAAAAAGGCGACCGCAACATCTTGCGGTCGCCTTTCGTTTTTGAATCGTTTGAACATTATCACGTCTGATAATGGCTCATATGTTAATTGAGGGCTGGCTCTCATTCAAAATCTATTTAACGGCAGCGGTCGCCAACTGACGGTCAATTTTCTTGTCAAGCTGCTTGAGCGTGCTGGCGTGAAAATAACGCTCGCCGCATTGTGGGCACTCTTCGGCTTCGACATCATGCAACGTGAAAGTTATCCCGGCACGATAATGGCGCGTCGTCACTCTCACCGTTTTCGTCTTCCCGCCGCATTCACACACTAGATGCTTCATAAAATCACTGAGCGTACAAGCCGGTGATGTCCAGCACTTCAAGAGAGACAAGAGTCTTGCCCTCATAATTACGAATGATTCCCTGATCAAGATCGTCCTGGCTATGCGTGGGCTGCGGACGCTCTTTGAAGCGAATGTAGAGCAGGTCAACGTCCGCCTCATACTCAACCCACAGATTGCCCGTCGGCAATTCGACGCGCTGCCGGGCGCGCGCGAGCAGTTCGTTGATGCTCAACTCGTTTTTAGTTCTTACCTTCGCCATATGATTCTGCTCTTGTCGAGCTTCGGGCTAATGTAGGCCGTGATGATGAAGCCGTCGCGCTTGCCGAGTTCCCTGTACATTACTTCCAAGTATTTTTGCCGTCCCAATGTCTCGACGGCAACCAGCGCGCCACCGTGCCCACGTAAAATATACTCCGGGTCTGTGACTGCATCAAGCACGTCATCACAATAGGAAGACATATAAGGATGGCGATCTACGATATGCTCCCACCGTTCTTCTGTCAGACGGATCGGCACGCCATCTATTGAATCAACAGTCGCTATCAGCATAAGAGCACCATATTGAATCTTGCTTGCCAATTCTTCTGTCGGATTTTTGCGCGTGTGCTGATCGCCAATTACACGGAATTGCTGACCGGCGTGCTTACCCCTGACAGCTCTACTAAAATCGTATTCTCTACGCATCTCTTTTACTATAACAAAGAAAAACGACAAGGCGACATATGAAAATGTCGCCTTGTCATACCGTGTCGGTGTGTTGGTTTGGATAGTCACGGATGGTTAATTGAGAGCCGATCTATATTGGATAATAGGTTACATTATACAATGATTAGTGTAACCTACCATAAGTTAAATACATGTAAATAAATGACTTATCTTTACTACATGTTAATTCACAAAATATCCATTATGTGAATTCCTATCTGAAGAAATTGATGGAATGACATGCTCCGATGGCTCGACAATAATATTGCTGTCATTCCATCGTGGCATGTCGCATAATAGGCAATGAATGCAACTGAGCGTTATTCATAATGATGAGGATTGATCTTAGTGGAACAAAAAACCAAGAAGGAAGCTTCTAAATATCTCGGTGTCTCGGAGCGAGCTATTGAACGGTACGCAGTGCAAGGTCGGTTGAGCGTCTATCAAGAGAAACGGGTATTTTCGGGCAAGCCACGTTTAATTAATCTCTATGATTACGACGAACTGAAGAAGCTGAAAGAAGAGATGCAAGAGCCGCGCCAAGTTCGATCTGCGATAGCTAAGGAAACAATTTCTGGCCTTGCTCCAGCACGTCGGCATGAATTGATGGAATCTCTTGTGGGACTTTTGCAGGGTGTAAATAATCAATCGAAAGATGAAACATCAATTCCTCTTAATGAGAAATTAAGTCTGTCATTATCAGAAGCATCGAAATTGTCCGGTTACTCAGAATCATTTTTAGCTGAGGCATGTAGAGAGAAGAAGTTAAAAGCACATAAGCATGGAGGATGGCACATCACCCCGGACAATCTTAGAGCGTTTATTAAGAAATTACATACGATGTGACCGAACCGGCAGCGCAGAACCGGGAACAGTCACGCCGCGCCTGTGACTACTCGACCGGGGCGCGTGCCCGGAGAGTCACATAGTGAAGGTCGAGAGCAAAAGAAGCCGATAACTCATAGCGACTCGGAAGCGCAGGGAGAACAGGCCGTCACCCGTAGGGGCGAAGCAAAGCGGAGCACCTGAGCGGAGCGAGGGTTGACAGCCTGGGCGACTGCGCGAGGATGGCGCGAAGAGTTGGAGGCGGGGCGCGGGATAGGATTTTAAGTTTGATAAATGAGAAGCTTTCTAAACTTCTCATTTAATTCAAGACGAATGTTCTTTGAAATGAAGCGAGACGGCCATGTGTTATCAGCACACGACCGCCTCTTGAACAGCCGCAAGGCCATTAACCCGTGCGCGGCATGTCCCGGTAGGAGTCTATCTTGCTCGGCACGTAGTCGCCACATCCGAATGAAAGGGAGGCGTCTATGAGTAACGTAATTTCAGGGCGTGGGATGCGTCGAATCTTTGAAGGTGAGTTGATCGAGGTAAAGACCAGAGCGGGAGTAGTTAATCATACTCAAGCGCGGGGTTTTCACTTTGAAAATACTGAGGCGATGGCGCGAGGTAATAGCATCTTGGAACACACGCGAAGCTCGCCGGATGGACGTGGCATCTATCGCGCGGCGCGCATCATTCAAGGCGCGGAATGGACACAGCATGAGCGCGTCAGTTTCTTTCCGCAGGGATGGACACGGAAACAGATAGTCGAGGCCGTCACAGAGGCTTATATGAACCGTGTGCCGTATGTGTATCGAGGCCAGTCAAATTTTTATAAGGGAGTTTCCACCGAAGGGATGCGGATAGTTCTTGAACTGGACGAAGCCGGGCTAGTGCTTGATGCCTTTCCTATTCGAGCAGCAATCAACAAAGGGAAGGAAGCAGTCTTCCGTGTCCAGTCGGGTCAGCTGAAAAAAAGTAAGTTGGTTTGTAAGAAGTGCATGGTGGTGAGAGTTCAGGTCTGCCCGAACGGGCATGATGAACACGTCAAGAAGAGTTTGCTTGTTCGTATGAAGAGGCGGATTGGTAGATTCATCGGCAAAGTTTGGAGAGTTTTAGGAGGTCAATAATGTTGAGTGAAGAGCAGAAGCTTCGGGGGAAAGAATTAATCAGGGGCTTGTCGTATATCCTCAAGCATGAAGAAATTGCTGCCGCTCGCCTAGTGTTTACACAGAGCGTGAAGACTCCCGATATTAAAGGGGCAATGTATCGGTTGGGAAATGATTGGGTTCATATTCCTTGGGAGCAGGGAGTATGGATGTATGAGGTACAGCATCTCATACTGAGTAAGGATGTGCAGCAGCTTCCAGCGGCGCGAATAGTGCAAATGCGGCATGGTCACAAAGTTCTTCGTATTGGTGTTTGCGCGGCTGAATCTGTGAAGAAAATGAGAGTTCAAATAAATAAGCCGCGAAGAGGAATTGGTAAAGTGACGCGCACACGGTTAAAGCGTATGGAGTCTTGTTTTGCCAAAGGAGCCGATGTGGAGACGGCCATAAAGTACGTCATTGAGAAAGAGCGGCCACCAATCGAAAGCGTCAAACCCGTTCGTATCGCATGCTTGGCTCTCCTTAAGAAATACAGTGTAAAGGGAGCAAATTTGCACAAAACGGGGAATTCAAATTGATGTAACTCTTTAGCGGCCTATCAATTGGAGTGCCCTGTGAAAAGGCAAGTCCGTAGCACATGTTACGGACTTGCCTTTTTTTTGATCGAGCAAATTTGCTACTACTTAAGCAGATTTACAACAAGGGTCTATCTGGAGCAGCTTTTTCATGTTCTTTTGTGGATATGGAAAAAAGACGTGAGCCACGCTATCAAGCTGTATCAGCGCGGAAGCGTGCCTTTGCATTGGTACTGAACCCATCAACAACTAAAAGGAGCACTGAAGAAATGACTAAGAAATCGCAGGAAGCGCAGGAGGTAGAAGAACTGAAGGACACACTCCGGGACATCTATGACCGGGTGCAAGAGTCCGGTTCCACGCGCGCTGACATGCAGGCGTCACTGGATAACATCGCAAACCTCTGTACGGAACAGCTGCCGGAGTTGAATGAAGATGATGAAGACTCGGAAGATGATGATGAGGAAGAAGACGCCGAGTAAAAAAAAGCCGAGCCTCCGCGTGATTGTTGTTCAGATCGCCGGTGATGAGCCGCTGATATTTGACTTCCAGACTAAGCGGAGGCCGTCAGTCGAGAGGGTGCATCGAGCTATGGAAGCTTTTAAGGAAAAGCTTTTAAGAACGAGCACCCCTTCTTGACCACCTTAGACGAGCGCGGAATTTAGAAGCCGCCGCTAGGCGTCATATTTGCGCGAGTGTAGCCCGCGCGCACTCTATTTTGTGAGACGAATACTTACACGCGCGGGCGTGTCCGTGATGACTTTCCCGAACAAGTACGGGGGATTTGCGGAGAGCCGTTCGGAAGGAGAGCCGGAACTTATGCCGAAGCTAGGCACAGAGCTAGAGCCGGAAGATGACGAATTTGATGCCGCAAGACTGCCGGAGTTGAAACCGGAGAGAGTCGAGTCCCGTCGTCTCTACTTTTATCCCTTACCTCGCTATCACGAAGATGGAAGATTTGACCCTCGTGCTCGTGGTGAGTTGGAAGCTGCGTTGCCGGCCACTGAGGATTATGAGGATAGGTTTAGCAAAATTGCTGCGCCGGGTTGGTATGCCGTAGAGCTGCGTCGGGGTAGCAGGATTGCAGATAGTTGGGCGCTTGAAGTTCGGCCAGATGAACGAACGATAGAACTAGAGGACGATGATATGCCGTTGCCGGTGATAACCCCACAGGGGATCACCGGTGAAGATATTGCGCTGATAGTTGATCGTGCGCTGGCGAAACAGGAAGCGATTTTTAATCGAATGTTTGAAGAGCAGAAGGCTGCACAACAATCTGCACAAAAGACAGAACCGGTTCCGACGAAGCAATCAGATCAATTTCGAGACATGCTTGGAGTGCTGAAAGAGATGCAGCAATTTAATGCTTCGTCGGAGCCGACGCGCAAGGAGCCACCGGCTGATCAATTCAAAACTTTTCTCGAAATGTTTGACCGAGTGCGAGAGATTCAGGAGCGAGTAAACCTAACAGATGGGGTACGTCAAAACGGAGGGCGCGGGGAAAGTAAGAGTATTGCGGATCGACTCTTACATATGGTTGAGCGTAGTCCGACAATACAAGCTCGTGCGGTGAAAACCTATGACCGCTTGGTTAATAAAATACTTCCCGAAAATGAAGGTGAAGGAGATGACGAAATGACGGCGGAAGAACAACAGGCAGAGATGCTGGAATACCTCACAGACAAGTGTGAGAAGAATGAAAGCATTACTTTTGAAGACCCACAAATAAAATATTTTATCGAAGCCCAACCAGAAATTTGGGAGGGGTTTGTTGATTCGCTTGCCGTCGCGTCGGTGGTTCTGATTATTAATCAGGTAGGAAAATTGTCGCCGCGTACTGCTGAAATTTTAACAATGCCTCATGCGAGCGAGTGGGTTCGGCTTAACCTGAAGGTTCCGGCTGTTGCGTTGAGGAAAGATGGTGCTGACTAAATACACTTCGCTCATCGTAGATGCAATCAAGCAATAGTGAGATGAGGTTGAAAATAGTGTTGACGGTACGACAAGGCGACAAGGCGACACTAAAGAATGTCGGGGTGTAGTTAGTTGAAAATTATTGACGCTTAGAGATGTAGCGTGATAGCGTGCGGTTGCTTTCGTTCTTTGCATTGAAAATGCGAACGCGCCGCCAGCGACCAACTGACGACGCGCTCTAAGCTATTCCACGAGTCCGCCGTGGTGCGCTCTGCTAGAGATTCTACTAGCCTTCCTGAGAATCCTACAAGCCCTCGGCGCAAGAAAATTTGGAGCGCCGATCATGTCACAACAACAAGCCGAACTACTTCCCACAAACTGGCTTCAGTCTCTTAAAGCAAAACACAGTGAGCAGCAGGCCGACGCGCCCGCGCCGGAGATGATTTCATCAGAAACAATCTCCGATGTAGCAGACGCGACGATTGCCGTGCTGCAAATGTTTAATTTTCCCATTGAGCTAATACCGTTCGCGCTCGCCGTCGTCTCATGTGCGACCGGGCGCATGGGCTGGTTCCCGTGCGCGGATCGCATCCTCGCAGAGCGCGCGATGGGGGTAGGAGATGACCGCTCGCCAGAAGCAAAAAAGAAGTGGGTACAACGGCGACGCGATGATCTTATCAAGTGGCAAGCTGATACGGGCTTCGTGTTGATCGAATGCGCGCCGGGCGGGATGCGAAACAATGAACGCTTTGAAACTCAATACTGCGCGCATCTCTTGAAGTTCGTCTATGAGTGTATCAACCTCGCCCGAACGCCCGGCGGCGACGGCAGCGCGAGCATACGCGAGCAGGGCTATAAGTCGGCGGCCTACAGGGTACTACCCGACGCAATGAAGGAATTAGCCAAAGCACAAGCAAAGCACGAACGATTCAACAGGCCACGCCAAGATGCAGAGGCGCGAATCAATCGTAACCTCAGAACATCTCTTGCCTACCTTGAAAAAGCCGTCGAGACGGTCAAAAACAGTGGCGGCGACCCTTCGCAACTCGTCTCGGCTCATTTACGCACTATTCAAGAACAATACAACTTATCAGACGCTCATTCTGTCCATACTTTATCTAATAAGAATATTGGACAAGATGATGACCCACGCGGGGCGTGTCCCGTTGTGGATATGACCGTTCCTGTACCTCACAAGGCTATGGACAAGGCTATGGACACATCTGTCCACAGCCCCAGTGAGCAGGCTGTAGAAATTTTTGAAAGTGTTGGCGTTGAAAGCTTTAAGTTGCTGATGCGAGATGAGCGAAAGGAACAGGCCGCCGAGAGCCGGGAACTGGATGCCAGCACGCTCAAAGTAGAATTGCCGCGCTACCTTGAGCGCAACGCGCGGGGGGATGAAAGCTTAATCATCCGTCCGGTTCTGCATGATGACGGTTCACTCTACAAAAGCCTCTTGATTCAAATTGACGAAGCATCGCCGGAAGTTATGAAGATGCTCGCGCCGGTCAGTTTCTTACAGATCGAGACGAGCGAGGGCAACGGGCAAGATTTTCTCGTAGTAGGTGGAATTAGTGATGATGCAGAGGGTAAGGACGTGCGCGAGCGTCTTTTGCGGCAGCTACAGTCTCACGGTGCGAACGGTGGCGCATATGGCGCGGCGCGCTGGCCGGGTTCGCGCAACTGTAAACCATCGCGCCGACGCCCGGACGGTTCATTTCCTATCGTGAAGATCGTCTTTTATCAACGTGGCCGCCAGACGACGGCGGGAGAACTCGAAAGCCTGAATTTACTTGCCCCGCCGGCTGGGTCATCTCCCGTCCCTGCGAAGCCATACAAGCCAGCAGGTCGCGCGGAACGCCCGCGACAGTGGCCGAGCTATCAGATCGAGCTAGACCGGGCGGCACGGCGCAAAAAAGATGGCAAGCCGGATAGATCGGATGCTGATATTAACTTTGCCCTTCGATGTGCTAGGTGGGGCTGGTCTGCGGATGAGACGGCGGCGAAGCTACGAGAAGTTTCAGAATTGGCGAAAGGACGAAGGGATAACTATGCAGAGCGGACGGCGCAGCGCGCGGCGCAGTACATCGGGGGAGTGTCTTAAAATTCGGGTGGCGCATCGTGACGGATGAGAAAATGCGTCACGCCGGCCACAAGATATTGTAGTCGGACGCGCTTTTTCAAAATGGCGAGTTTGAGGCATCAATTTCAAAAAGGCGACCGCAACATCTTGCGGTCGCCTTTCGTTTTTGAATCGTTTGAACATTATCAAGTCTGATAATGGCACATATGTTAATGATGGTCGTTACGATACTAATTCTCCCCCTTGTTACGATACAATTTTCTTCACTCGTTACGATACTATTTGACGCCTTGCTACGATACTAATTTCGCTCACCTCAACCCTTCCATTTTAGCTTTTTTCCGTCCATTGCAAGAAGTACGACACCCAAAACACTTATCTGTTGCGTCTGCAAGCTTTATTCCGTCAGAAACCGTCAGAAGTGCCCTCTGTTTTCTGACAGATTTTATAACTGATATGTTGATGAGACTTGCGGGCGGTTTTCCGTCAGAAACCTTGCTTCACCTGCTCCCATGAATAATAGCGGTCATGCTCGGCCCCTGCGCGGGCGTTCAGGGCATCGCGGAGATCGCGCGCATCTTCTTCTGAGAGGGCAACAGGTTCAGTCACTTTCTTAATGGATGATGGTTCCTGCGTGATGTGTTTGCGCGGCTGTTGCTGGTCTTCATCGAGGTTCTTCACTGCTTTTGCTCCCGCGTCGGCGTTGAAGATTTGGCGCACAACTGGAAGAAAAGCGTTTCAAACGCTATCGGGTCTTTCAAATACATGATGTGTATATGACGACTGAGATCGGCAAGGGTTAGCTTTTGCTCAACTGCTAGGGCGCGTAGAGCAGTCTTGTGTTCGGGTGAGAATGGGAATGTGATTGGGCTAACACTTCCTTTTCCCATCATGGGACTTCCGCGATGCGGCGTTTGATGCGAGCAGGCAGAATCATAATATCAAAGGCTGCTGCTGGATAAAGATAGTCTTCGCCGGACTCGTCAATAATACGGATGTAGCCGGTGGGGTCGTTACGCTCGGCGGGCGCGAGTGGGTAAAGCTTGAGCAGTTCAAGCGACGCTTCACAATCTTTATTATCCAAACAAAGTGCAAATGCTTTTGCTTTCATTGATCGGTAGTCGCTAACTGACGATCAATTTTCTTATCAAGCTGCCGGATCGTGCTGGCGTGAAAGTACCGCTCGCCGCATTGTGGGCACTCTTCGGCTTCGACATCATGCAACGTAAAAGTTAACCCGGCGCGAAAATGCCGCGTCGTCACTCTCACCGTTTTTGTCTTCCCGCCGCATTCACACACCAGATGCTTCATGAAATCACTGAGCGTACAAGCCGGTGATGTCCAGCACTTCAAGAGAGACAAGAGTCTTGCCCTCATAGTTGCGAATGATTCCCTTATCAAGATCGTCCTGGCTATGCGTGGGCTGCGGACGCTCTTTGAAGCGAATGTAGAGCAGATCAACGTCCGCCTCATACTCAACCCACAGATTGCCCGTCGGCAATTCGACGCGCTGCCGGGCGAGCGCGAGCAGTTCGTTATTGCTCACATCGTTTTTAGTGATTACCTTCGCCATATAATTTTGCCCTTGTCGAGTTTTGGGCTGATGTAGGCCGTGATAATGAATCCGTCGCCTTTGAGTTCTCTGTACATTACTTCCAAATATTTCATGCGTCCCAATGTCTCGACAGCGACCAGCGCGCCACCGTGCCCACGTAAAATATACTCTGGGTCTGCAACCGCATCAAGCACGTCATCACAGTAGGAAGACATATAAGGATGGCGATCCACAATATGCTCCCACCGTTCTTCTGTCAGACGGATCGGCACGCCATCTATCGAATCAACAGTTGCTATCAGCATAAGAGCACAATGTTTACTATAACAAAGAAAAACGACAAGGTGACATGTCAGGATGTCGCCTTGTCGTACTGTGTCGGCGCGTTGGTTTAGATGGTTAATAGAGGGCTAACCTATATTAGACAATGGGTTACACTATACAATGATTAGTGTAACCTAGATAATGGTAATCGCTGACATGTTTAAGGTTAAGTATCATAGCTCCGAAAGGTAAGAAGCGAACACACGAAACCTTGCGCGGCTTTCGCACCTGTGCTAATAAATTCATCTATGAGAAAGAAAGACGCGGCATCGTATCTCGGCATCTCGACGCGGGCGCTTGAGTATCATGTGAAGCAAGGAAACATCGGGCGGCGCATGGTCAAAGGCAAGACTGGTGATGTGGCTGACTTCGATGAGTCAGAACTGCGTAAACTGAAAGCCAAGATGGATAATCATCGCGCGCCCCGCGCCGCCGTCGTAAAGGAAGGGGACGAAAGCCCCGAACACGAGCCGCGAAGTCTTGCGCGCCTTTCGGATGTTGAAGAGGCGCATGTCATGGCAAATCTCCTACAGCGGTTTGTAACTATTTTTCAGCAGACAGAGCCAGCGCAACTTACAACGGGGAGACAATCAAAGCCTGTTGTGCCCATCACCAGCAAGTTGACTCTATCTATCGCAGACGCGGCAGAGTTGTCCGGACTCTCAGAAAATTTTATACGCGAAGCTATTCACGGAAAGAAATTGAAGGCCGCCATCAGAGGCAGAGGCTATAACATTAAAAAAACTGACTTGGAATTATTCATAAAGAAACTATGAACGTAGGCAAGGAGGCGTTATGCCTGACAGTATCTTTAGTAAAGGTTTCTTCGTGCATATTTTTCACGGGCGCATATGGCAGAAAGAACATGCGACTAAACCAAAGCCGGAAGTAAAAGTCAGTGGGATACATCACGAAGGGGCTGGCATGGTTGCTGTAGTCGGTGTAAAAGTGCTTGATAGTACACGCTCGAAAAAAGATAGAGGGGGCGTTTATACAGCATGTGTGTGCGTCTCAAGAAATGGCTTGTGCGGCGGGACTAAAACAAGCTTCTTTCCCGCCGAGTGGACGCGCTGGCAGGTGTTAGAAGCAATCCGCGAGGTCTATCAGCAAAGGCCAGAGCATAGGAGGGGCTTTTTTTGGGATGGGCATTCAAGCACTGGTGTTCACATCTGTATGCTGATTGATAAAGAGCAGAAGATAGTTACTGCATGGCCTAAGCGAGCATATCGAAAGCCTAGCAAGCGGAGAGCCGACAAGCGTCGAAGATTGGCGAAACGAGCAATGATGCAAAACTTCGGGCAGATGAATATTTTGACGGATGTTAGGGAGGTGGAGGTAATAGAAAAATGAGCATGAGGTTTAACGGGCTGCCGTTCCAGCCAAGACGAAAGAAGCGCAGAGACGCTCTTGCGCTCGAAGTAAGTCTTTTTGCGCGCGATGGGGCTATGCTCGTTCGCGCGATGCTGAAGGAATTTTTGAAGGGCGATAGTAGTAGGACGCAGCGAAGCGAGGTAAAAAGATTCAATCATCTCTCTTTCGGCAATCTTATAGGAACCGGTGAGCAAGTAGAGGCTGTGATGTCATTGGAGAGAAGATTTGAGATGGCAAAGCAGAGAGTTGCAGAGAAGGCAGTAGCCAAAAAGACTGTGATTAAAAAGGGACGGAAGCCGAATAGCAGAAATCAGCGCACGAAGGATATTGAAAGATATTACACAGCATCTCGCGCCGATGGTTTATCAGATGTAGCTGCTAAAGAGCAGACGGTAGATGACATCGCAGAGGCGTTCGGGCTGAATGTTGATTCACCTCGCGGGAAAACAAACGTGAGGCGCAAAGTTGATCGGGTCGTCAAAGATATGATGCGAAAAAAAATACCAGTTTAGAATAACTCTATGGCTTGCTGATAGTTAGCCGAAGATTTTTTATGCCAGTCTGGAAGATCATTCCAGACTGGCATTTTTTGTGTTTTCCAGACTGGTAGTTAATTTTTCTAAATTGGTATAGGCGTCAATTTTTCATGTTCAACTGTGGATATGGAAAAACGACGTGAGCCACGCTATCAAGCTGTAGCAGCGCGGAAGCATGGCTATGCATTGCTACTGAACCCATCAACAACTAAAAGGAGCACTGAAGAAATGACTAAGAAATCGCAGGAAGCGCAGGAGGTAGAAGAACTGAAGGACACACTCCGGGACATCTATGACCGGGTGCAAGAGTCCGGTT
>MWWH01000056.1_pt1 | contig 25959 bp, 16 predicted proteins | sample 1047231 | NCBI WGS metagenome assembly MWWH01 (sample SAMN06349967, study PRJNA376086) | soil metagenome | isolation source: MG3-2 sample Antarctic (ecotone) soil | place: Antarctica | collected 2015-01-13 | reverse complement strand
GAGACCTCGCGCTGACTGCGAAGTGCCAGTACCTGATCCGGGCAGTCCCGTCCGGCTTCTTAAACTTCTTGTAGCCGACCATCGCCCGCCAATTCTTCTCGCCTTCCACTCCCGTGAAATGGATTTTATCGTTTTCTAGTTGACCCTTCGTGAAGTAATAGCACCAATTCTTATTCGCCAGTTCGTAGGGGTGAAGACCGCGAGACTCCATTGCCTTGCGCCAAGCATCGTCGAGGAGGTGTACGACGACATTTCTGGCTTCCCTAGCGGCGATTATTCTCTGCTCGTGCTTGCCTGCGAAAAGGTCATTAACTAATAGTCGGTTGCTCTCCGACACGGCCATCCCGTTAATTAATGCGTTCTCAAAATCCTCGCCGGGTGAGAACGACATGGCCCCGCTCTTGAAGGGGAGCGTAGGGTACTTCGACTCCACGTTCGCATTATTAAGCGGCGCGCGCGGCTCTTCCGTGAGATGGTAATAAATCTCCTGTGGGCGATCACCCAACTCGAACCAACTCGACAGTAGCTCCTCCGGCTTTGGCATGACGCCGCGGTCAGCGCTGTACTGCTCGCGCCACCACGACGCAACGATTCCTGCGCCCTTAACGAACACTTTATTGACTCCATCCTTGTCGAGTTTTTCTAATAGAGTGTTGAGGCCTTTGGCCCAGCCGTTAGCAAAACTTATGGCGTTTAGACGGAAGAGTTCGATGTTGTAGTCATGAGGAGAGAGGTCGTCTATGCCGAGGGGGATGACGAAGTCCTTTAGGTCTTCATTTCTCTGCACGCTTCGGGCCGTCGAGAGTTCGAGTAGCGGCCCGTCTTTGACGTTCGACGTTCTAGATAAGACATAGAGGAATTTTATTGTCCTGTTTCGTATGGCCGACTCTATATCCTTCCAGAAGTCTTCCCCGCCCTTGAGTTTGATCAAGTCGCACCACACAGGGTATCCCTCTCGGATGAGTTGTAGGGAAAGCCACTTTGTGAACTCGTTATCTTCAGGGCTGGAATGGCTGACGAAGATTTTATCGCGCGCGGTGAGGGGACTTTCTTTCAATCTTTTTCTCCCGGTTTACAACCATTATGTGAGACTGGTGGAGGGGCGACACCAGCATGAATACCGCTTGATGTGTGTAAAGTATGGTGGCAAGACAATGTAAGTCAACATATATTTATGACGATGGTGATTCTATGTAATCGGTAATTTGCTGAATTTCGAGAAGCGGGTAGGCAAGTTCAGGGTGGCACCCGAAGCAACGCTCGACGAGCTATCGGAAGTTAGCGTCGAGCGGCTGCACGAGATGGCGAGTAGTGGTGGCACGCTCGAAGACTAATGGACGCGATCATGCGACTTTTCGCTAAGCGGAAATCCTGCTCGCTAACCATGCTGATGCGCGTGTTTTTCCGGTTCAGAGCAGTTGAAGGCTAATTGTATGCAGAATATGATGGTTATCGTTCGTCATGTGTCAGGGTTTGTATCTATCTCGTTTGTTCACAGCACATATCCCGTCATAGAGGGCTACCGGGAGAGAGTTTTGCCGACTCCATTTGTGGGTAAGGCGTTTATCTTCATAACATAGGCTGTCAGAATCAGGTTTATGCGATTCGCAGTAATCCTATAACGTCTTAGTCGGTAACAGATAATCTGTCAGTAAACCTGACAGATTGCTCTCGACCATAAATCCCTTCCTGTCTTGCCGGTTCATGCCGCATTAAATGGTACGCGCGGCGACTCAAAATAAATTGACTCGGGACCGGCACGCGCCTCGCCCCATCGCCTTAAAGACCACGCCGGCGTGACACAGACACGCACTATTTCCCTCTTTTGTTATCGGACGTCTGCTTTATGAGTGTAGTAGGGTGGCTAGCCCGACACTTACAAGTTTCCTGTTATGTTAAAATTTCGCGCACAATCGCTTTTCCCTTTCCGCGTAGTGCGCCCCGTTTTTTTCTTCCCGGCTCAAGGAAGGCGGCAAAGCGCGCGAGCAGTGGCTGTGCTATTCCCTTTTCTAGGCGTTGACGTGCCCCACCCTCTTAGAATATTGTCTCGCGGCGCAGATGGAGGATTTGTCCGCACTCAAGGATGAATCTCTTAATCATGAACACCCAACGGACGCCCCGTGCCGACCTCGTTCATGGGACATCCAAATCCCGACCAACCTAGCGTGCCGCTTTCACCTCGGAGGTTTTCAATGCTCACCGTTGTCTTCGCCGTCCTGTCAATCCTAGCCATCGCGGTTGCCGGCATCTTCTTCGTTCGTCTGCAAAAACAGACCACCGCACACAGCCAACTTGCCCGCGAGTATGCAGAGTTCAAAGCCCGTTATCAGGTCATACTCGACGTGGAGACCGAGAAGGCCCGTGTGCTGGAGGCGCTCGAATCAGAGCGCGCCAGAGTTCAGTCTGAAATTGCCGGCGCGCTGGATGAAAAGCAGCGCACGTTGGGCGGTCTAGAGGCGGCGAAACAGAGAGTGCGAGGCGAGGTCGAGGTGGCGGCGCAAGCTCGGCGCACCGAGCTGGAGGCGGAAAGGATCAGGCTCGAAGGTATTGTCTCGCAGATCAAGGTGAACCAACAGGAGGCGCTTGAAGGGTTGCACGTGCAGCGCCGGCAGGGTGAGACGGACATGGCCGCTTTCCAGGCGAGTATTGACAAGCTCCGCTCTGAGTTCAATGCGCTCGACGAGGAGGCCAGCCTCCAGTCCTTCGGCTTCTACAAGCCCCGATACGCATTCGCCGACTCGGTGCGTTTCCAGCAGAAGCTCGATGAGATTCGTGACCGCCAGAAGAGGATGATTAAGAGCAAGTCGGCTGCCATCTGCCTCGTAGAGTGGACGGTCAACGGGAGTAAGGTTGAGGGACGTAAGCAGATCAACCAGACACTAAAGCTGATGTTGCGTGCCTTCAACGGAGAGTGTGACGCCGCGGTCGCGAAGGTGAAGTACAACAACATTCATGTGATGGAGACGCGCATCAACAAAGCATACGAGGTCATCAACAGCATGACCCAGATTCAGTCCTGCAACATCACCGGAGATTACCTCAATCTGAAACTTGAAGAGCTTTACCTCGCGCACGAATACCAGGAGAGACTCCAGGAGGAGAAGGAGGAACAGCGCCGCATACGCGAGCAGATTCGCGAGGAAGAGATCGCGCTGCGTGAGTTGGAAAAAGCGAAGCTCGACGCCGAGAAGGAAGAGGATCGTTACGCCGAAGCGCTGCGTAAAGCCACGGAGGAAGCGCAGCGCGCCGTAGGCGAGAAGCAGCAGAAGCTGTTGTGGCAGGTTGAGGAATTGCAGCGCCGGCTCTCTGAAGCAAAGACGAACAAGGAGCGGGCGATTGCGCGCGCACAGATGACCCGCTCAGGCCACGTCTACGTCATCTCCAACGTGGGGTCGTTCGGTGAACACGTCTATAAGATCGGCATGACGCGCAGGCTCGAACCGATGGACAGGGTGCGCGAGCTGGGCGACGCCTCAGTTCCCTTCTCATTCGACGTGCACGCCATCATTTACTCGGAGGACGCGCCGGCGCTGGAGAACAAATTGCACCGTCTCTTTCACGACCGGAGAATCAATCTGATAAACGCGCGCAAGGAATTCTTCCGCGTCACGATTGAGGAACTTGCTCAGGCTGTTAAAGAGAATCACGGTGAGATTGAAATTACCTTAGCCGCCGAGGCCATTGAATACAGGAAGACGCTGGCGATGTTACAGGCGGGACAGGAAAGTTCGCCCGTCGAGGTCACGCCGCAAAGCCCTCCATGAAGTAGGCGTAAAGCTCATGCACGGTAACGACACTATAGGTGTGATATAGCGCCTATGGCGGTCATGGCAATTGGTTCCTTTCGTTAATGTCCTGACAGGAAGAGAGCATGGCGTGCTATGCCTGTTTACCCAATAGGGCGCTATGAAATTTCTGGAATTATTTTTCATAGCGTGCTATAAGCTTTAGCCTATGAAGACGGTTACGACGAAACAGGCGCAAAAGCTTTTGGAGGAGCGGGGTATCGCCATCAGCTATCCAACGATTGCTCAGTGGGTGCGCGAGGGGCGCTTCGATGGCGCGACACGAGAAGAAACTGAGCGCGGCCCGGTGTGGCGCATCCCTCTCGCCTCCGTCAATAAGGTTGAGCAACCAAAGGCGGGACGCCCGAAAGAAACAAAGCTGGTGACGCAGACCAACGGCAACGGTAAGAAGAAAGGCGGGAAGAAATGAGCGCCACGCTGGACAAAATTATTAAAGAAGTTCGCACGCTTACGCCGGAGGAACAGCAGCAATTGCTCGAAATGCTCGAGCAGGAAAGTCCCAACTCCGAGCGTGCGCGCCGGGTTGCCCTCGCCCGCCAAATCCGGGGCAAGTACCGCGACGCATTGAGCAGCAGTGAGGAGTTCATCGCGCGCAAGGCTGAAGAGGTTGCCGAGGAAGACCGTCGCCGATGATATACGTCCTCGACGCTTCGGCGATCATCGCTTGGCTCCGCAATGAGCCGGGCGCGGATATTGTTGATAACGCCATCTGCGATATCAACTCACAGTGCCTCGTTCACGCGATCAATCTATGCGAGGTTTACTACGATGCCTTCCGTCGCTCGGGTGAGGCGCGCGCGGATTCCGTCATCAGCGACTTAACGGTGCTCGGTGTCATTGAGCGCGAGGACTTCGACGAGGCGTTCTGGAAGGAGGGCGGGAAGCTGAAGGCTGGGGGCGGCATTTCCCTTCCCGACTGCTTCGGCATCGCGCTCACAAGTCGCGTGGGCGGTACGTTTCTGACGGCTGATCACGGCGAACTGGATAAGATCGCCATCGCCGGTATTTGCTCTATTACGTTTATCAGGTAATTCCCTGCTCGGAGGTAGCTGGTGAAATCAACAGTCATCGCGGTTGCGAACCAGAAGGGCGGCGTCGGCAAGACAACGACAGCCGTAAATCTCTCGGCGGGCCTCGCTATACGCGGTTACAAAACTCTCCTGTTAGACTTAGACAGTCAGTGTAATGCGACCTACACATACCTCGACCCAAGCATGATACGCACGACACTCGCGGACGTGCTGGTCGGCCACGCCGAAAGGCCGCCGCTGCAAGAGGCGCTGTACGAGACGCACATCGAAAACCTTGATATCGTGCCCGCGCACATCCGGCTCGCGCTAATGGAGCGGCAGGTGCAGATAGAGGAACAGTATCGACTCAAAGATTCCGTCGAGGCGCTGGAGGGCTACGACTTCGTTGTCATTGACTGCCCCCCTTCCCTCGGTATGACCTTGACGCAGGCTCTCCTCGCCGCCAACCAGGTTATCGTGCCAGTGGCCGCTCAGTACTACCCGCTCGAAGGAGTCGTTGACCTCACGGGAACTATTCAGGCCACGAAGAGGCCGAACCCTTCCCTTTCCATCCTGGGCTATGTAGTGACGAATTTCGACCCGCGCAACCGCATCTGCGGCGAGGCGTTGACGAAGATTCAGGAGATGTTTCCGGGCCTCGTGTTCGAGACCATCATCCGCACGAACGTCAAGCTTCAGACCGCGCCGGCCTATCGCAAGAGCATTTACGAACATGCGCCTGAGTCCCACGGCAGCAAAGACTACGACGCGCTCACTGAGGAGGTGCTTGCGCGCCTCTCAATGACGAGTTCCCTGCGCGTTGTGAAGGAGGCTAGTTGATGGCCGAGCCGAACGAAAAAAAGAAGATTCTCGTGCCGACGCGCACGCCGGGTAAGAAGACGCCGGGCACGTTCGATAACATTCGCCAGCTTCCCCAGCCGCACCCTGTTGAGGAAATCTTAGGGCTGCCTGTGGAGCGGATATCCACAAACGAAAAGGTGGATATCCCAGTGTCCCCAGTGGATATCTTGATATCCACTCCTGCGCCTAATGTGGATATCAAGATATCCGAAACTGAAAGTGCGGATATCCACCCAGAGAGGAGTTTGGATATCCGCAAAAAGGACAGACACTCAAAGAGTCGACTCGGTCGTTTTATCAGACTCAGCCATGCTATCGCTAAGCGGATAGATGAGTTCTGCGTCAAGAGCGAACTCGACAAGCAGGACTTTCACGAGCTTGCGGCTATCCACTATATAGAGCATGTGGATATCCAAAAGGGGGAATCTGTGGATATCTTGATATCCCATGATGAAAGAAGACTGATGATGTGGAAGACTATTCCTTCCATCATCAATCTGTACCTGCAATATTTGCCTGATAATCGTTGGAAGGCGCGCGACGACCGCGAAGGCGAGCGGTTCAACGACGCAGATTTACGCATCGTCGAGATCGGCCTGCTTCAAGCCCTGCTCCGCACGGAGCAAAAGAAGATTCACTCGTTCCGTTATTTCTGCGATGAGATAGAGCTAACGGCTTCCGTGCCGCTCGACAACGAAACTCTCAACCTTATGCTCAAGCGCAGACGCGAGCAGTATCAGGCAAAGGCAGGCCAGTCTTAGGAGCATACTGGGGAAAAGAGGAGGGTCATCAGGCATGAGTACTCAAATGCAAGAGCCGGTGCAGGTCAGCATCTTCAATCAGACATTCAATCTCCGCTCTCACACTGGCGAGAGTGAACGTGTGAGACAGATCGCGCGACTCGTGGATGAACGGATGCGGCTCATTTCTTCACACCTTACCGTCCACGACATCGCGAAAGTCGCGGTGCTTGCCGCCCTGAACATTGCAGATGAGCTGCAACGCATGAGAGACCTTCAAGCAGCGGAAATGGAAATGACAGCGGGTCGCATGCCGGAATGCGGCTCATGGTTCGATGACATCTTCGATTCGGATGAGCCGACAAGGGGCAGGGGAGACAGGTTGAGCAGTCGGATGTCGGAGAGGCTTCAAGAAATCCGCCAGTCCAGGGCCGAAGGTTCCGCCAACGATGCTGACAACGAAGTCTAGTGCCTGGGTTAATCCCTAGAAGGATTAGCAGGGAGGGGAAGTGGGTCGTCTGTTCATTTGTGCGCTGCTTATCTTGTCATCGGTCGTTGGCTGATCTCCGGGAGCGCTCACGGCAGATCGAAGATGACTTCAGGCCGGAGAACATCGAGTGCAACGTCGCCGGCGTGCCACGTCTCAATGACAAGGCAGGGTAGTACGAAAAGGAAAATATCCTGATGCAAGATACCCCTCTTCAATTAGACCTCGGCACCGTAGAAACGCTCACGGTAACCTCCAATTCACGTTCGTGATAAGTCAGGGAGGTGACGCGCACTTACAGGTTTATGTGACCGATCCATCGAGCGCGAGCAAGGCCGGCGTGTCAGTGATGTTGGACGCGAATGGTTACGAGCGGCTCAAAGCGATCATCAGGGATACGGATAGATTAATAGACCGTATGATACGTGAAGGGAAGATAAAGAGGATGGTGCTGCCTTACTGAATAAGCGAGATTAAGGCATCCCTCTGAACTTGAACAATAAAGAAATCCGGTAAAATTTAGATTGACTACGCGGCGCTCTCTCTCTTAGTCAGATGATCGTGCAGCATCTCCTGAATCCTGGCTGGTGCGCCCGGCTCGCGCCGCGAGACGCAAAGGCTATTCAATATTTCATCCATCGGCTTGCCAGCCTGACATCCCTCTTCGATTAACTCATAAAATGTCTGGGCGGTATCGAGCACGACTACCTCGTCCCGGAACTGCCGTAAGTCGCCTCGCGCTACGTCCAAATAGGGCGCGAATGCGTAAAGCATCGCCATAAGTTCACCGACGCCCAACGTGTAGGTTGGCTCGCCCGACTTCGACATACATTCTTTTCGGCTCATGTGGCGATGGGTGGGATGAGCGCATGGTCGCTTACGGCTGATCGCGGCGAGTCGTGCGACATCGCCGCGCTTGACCAACTTGAGCCGCTTGTCGAGCGGATCGGTCGTGAAGGGCAGCGCGTCGCTTCTGAGAAGCCTGGTCATCATGCTGCGGCTCAGTCCAAACTCGGCACATGCTTCAGTGCTCGTCAGGACTTCTACATCCTCGCTCATTACCTGTACCTTCCTTTAGCAATAATCGGGTCGGATGGGTTGTCGTTATCGAAACAGGAAAGCTTTAATTCTCCGCGTCGCGCGGAGCGCGCCTCGCCCGACGAGATCGCAATGCTGTTGGAGCAGACGGGGCACATGAGTTCATTCATAGTCGAGAGCGGCAAAAAGGGGATAAAGAAATAAGTGAGCCAGCGCTTAGTACGCACGTAGCTATAGATGACAAGCTGATGGCAGCGCGGGCAGGATATCTCATCCGTCAGATGACACACGGTATGAAACCGCTTGGTGCCTATCAGGATCAGTGACATAACTGGCTCTCTTGAGAATCACATTCCTCGTGGCCGGCGAAGTCTGGTATCGTGCTGCCGGCATCTTCTTTGACATGTAGGCGTAACGGCTATGCGTAGCGCGCGACAGCAGCACGGGTGATGCTAATCGCCGCGAGATTCCAGAAGGAACCGCCGGCGCACAAATACAACACGACAAGGGTAAACCACTATTGGTTTAGCCGCAAGATAAAGGCTGCGACAAAAACTCCATCAGGAGGCAGCTTCTGATGGGGAGGTATCGCCGACGCAAGCCCGCACGCCTAGCGGAAAAACTGCTGCACATTCGTAACGCACTCGGACTGTCGCAAAATGAATTGATTAGGCACTTGGGTCTGGAGGAGGAGATCACGCAGAGCCGGATCAGCGGCTATGAGCTTGGTACTCGCGAGCCATCGCTCCCGGTACTTTTGCTTTATGCTTGTATGTTTGGCGTTTCCACCGACGTGCTGATTGATGATGAGCTTGACCTGCCGCAAAAGAGAAGGCGAAATAAAAAGCGATGAGTGATAGATCGTGTGAATTGAAGGCAATTAATCTATTTGACGCCAACTGGATGACGAATAAGGCGGACGGGGCGGCAACTTTGTAAAGGCAGAGAATTAGACATTTCAACCGTTTTCGATAATACGAAGATCACCGACCTCTTCGCCCCGACCAGCGAACGACTGCCTCGCTAGGGCGTCGGTCATCACATCCCGCCGTGACCGCCCTCGCTGTTGCAAATTATTTTTCTTGACAAGGCCAGGCCCGCTCGCATAATCTCCCGCGCGTCTCCCTAACTCAACTTCCCGGAGCGCACGGCTCCGGCTTTCACGCGAGCCTCCGACTGTTAGCGCCGTCGCCGGCCTCACGTCGTCACGACAACCGAAGCCTCCCTTCAGGAGTCGTTCTTTATGCGCCGCACCGCTCACGCACCGCGCGCCAGATTCATCTGCCTCGTCGTCTGCCTATCCCTGCTCGCACAGACTATGCTACCGGCCCCTGCCGCGGTCGCGTCCGGCGGTCGAGCCGCCGCTAAGGCCAAAGCCCCCGTTGGCGTAAAGGTGGAGCAGCAGCAAGTCGCGGACACGCAGCCCGCCGACCTGCCAGACCTCGACGTAGTGCGCTCGCTCCCCTCATACGAGCCTGAGGTCGTAGCCCCTATCCCTTCGACGCGGCGGCGCTGCACGCCCCGCAACCCACGCTGTAATGATAATATTGACGGCATAGTACAGCAGCCGTCGCCCACTCCAACGCCATCGCCGATTCCAACGCCATCGCCGATCCCGTTTCCTTCTCCTATTCCAACGCCATCGCCGATCCCGTTTCCTTCTCCTATTCCAATACCATCGCCGCTTCCGTCTCCTATTCAGACGCCGGCACCATCGCCTTCGGCGACGCCGTCTCCCGCGCCTTCGCCAACTGCTTCGCCGACCCCGGCAGGTCAGCCGGCCTCGCCCTCGCTCGCATCATTTACGGCCCGCTCACTTCTAACTTTGGTGAGCGCCGCTATGAGCGGGGGAAGTCCTTCGCTCGACATGCCGCTGCTCGATTACTACACGAGCGAACGATATTCAGTCTCAGACTCTTCGCCCGCGTCGCCTCTATCAGCCTTGCCGGGCTACGCACCAGCGCCGGCTCCTTTCGTGCAGTCACAGGAGACGCCCCAGCCCTTCGTCACGAGCATGTCTCTAGGCGCGATGCGGGCCGACTCACCTGGCTGGACGGGCTTCCAACTCACGACGGGCGCTCAGCCGCTCACCGTCACGGCGCTGGGCCGCCTATGCTCGCCGGGCAACTCGCTCCTGCACGAGCTGCGGCTCATCCGCACCTCCGATAACGTGCTGCTGGCGACCACCAGCGTCTCAATGAGCGGCTGCACTTCCGGGCAGTTCAAGTACGCCGACCTGCCTAGCCCTGTAACGCTCTCCGCCAACACCGCCTACGTCATGGTCAGCTACGAGGCCGGCGGCGACCTCTTCCACGACTGGACGGGGACGTGGCTCACCACCGCTTCGGTCGCCACGGTTAACGGCGCGGTCTACACGATCAACGGCGGGCAGTCGTGGTCGCTGGCTACAGGTAACGGCAACTCCTACGTGCCCGTTGACTTCAAGTACACGTCCGGCACGCCGTCCATCAGCTTCGTCACGGGTAGAGTGGTCGGCGCGATGCGTGCCGACTCGCCTGGCTGGGCGGGCTTTAAGATGACGACCGCCGCGCAAGCCGTGACCGTCACGTCGCTGGGGCGGCTGTGCCTGCCGGGCAACTCACAGTCGCACAGCATGAAGGTGATCCGCTCGTCGGACAACGCGACGGTTGCCACGACGAGCGTCGCGATGAGCGGCTGCACGCAAGGGCAGTTCAAGTACGCACAGCTCGCGAGTCCTGTGACTCTCGCGGCCAACACCGGCTACATGGTGGTGAGCTACGAGGTCGGAAGCGACCTGTTCCACGACTGGACGGGAACGGCGGTGAGCACGACCTCTGTGGCAACAGTCAACAGCGGGATATACACGCCGGATGGCGGCCAGACTTGGGGCCCTGCGGGCGGCACGAGCAGCACATATGTTCCCGTAGACTTCAAGTACCAGACCGATGAGCAGGGTGTGGGGACGGGCCTTACGGCGAAGTATTACGACAACACCGATTTTACCGCCTACAAGATGACACGCTCTGACCCCGTGATTAACTTCGACTGGGGCAGTGGTGCGCCATCTGCCTCGATGGGCGCGGATCAGTTCTCGGTGCGCTGGACGGGGATGGTCTCACCCCGCTTCTCGCAGACCTACACCTTCTACACCACGACGGACGACGGCGTCAGGCTGTGGGTGGACAGGACGCTCGTCATAGACAAGTGGATCGATCAGGCTCAGACGCAGTGGAGCGGCGAGGTCACGCTTGAGGCCGGACGGCTTTACGACATACGGATGGAGTTTTACGAGAACTTCGGCGGGGCCTCGGCAAAGCTTGAGTGGCAGAGCGCGAGCCAGGCGAGGGAGGTCGTTCCGCAGAGCCGCCTCTACGGCTGCTGGAAGGGCATCGATCAATTCGTCAAGGACTTCTACCAGGCGGCGCTCGCGCGGCAGCCGAACCAGACGGAGCTACAGGAGTGGTCTGGCCGGCTCGCGCAGGCCCAAGGCGAGTCGCAGCTCGCGGAGACGGCGCGCACTCTTGGTTACACTGTCTTCGATCTTTCTCCTTCGTCCGCATACACGGCGCGCAACCGCAGCGACGGCGACTTCGTGGCTGACCTCTACCGAGGCTACTTGCAGCGCGACCCCGATCAGGCCGGTTGGGACTACTGGAAGAATCAGGTGCCGGTTGTGGGGCGGGCGAATGTCCGCGAGGCGTTCGCGCAGTCCACCGAGTTCTACGAGAAGGTGGGGCGGCTGTGCGGCACGTCGGCAGCGGCTGACGCCAACGGTGGGACGGGCTACAACTTCTCTTCGGCGAGGCTCGACCCCGATAATCGCACGGGCGGGGGTGGCGCAGACCCGCTCTCAAGGAACTTCAACTTCTCGGTGCCATTGTTGAGCCTTCCCGGAAGGGCGGGCCTCGATCTCGGACTCTCGCTCTCCTACAACTCGCTCGTGTGGACGAAGGACTCTACGGGCGTCACGTTCGACGCCGACGAGGGCTTCCCCGGCCCCGGCTTCCGGCTGGGCTTCCCGGTGATACAGCCCAGGTTCTACAACCCGCAGATACAGCAGCAGGGTCAGCCCGCGAGGTACTCCTACCTGCTCGTCACGCCGTCGGGCGGTCACGTCGAGCTGCGGCAGGTCGTCGGCACGACGGGCGTCTACGAATCGGCGGACTCTTCATACCTTCAACTGACTGAGATCGGCGGGGCACTGACGCTCGTCTCGACGGACGGGACGCGCCTGAGCTTCTATCTTCTGAACGGCGAGTACCGCTGCTACGAGGTCAAGGACAGGAACGGCAACTACATATCGGTCGGCTACTACTCGGACGGGCGGATAGACAAAGTCACGGACACGCTGGGGCGCGCGATAACTTTTAACTACGACGCTTTCCAGAACATCAGCTCGATCACGCAGCCGTGGAAGCGCGAGACCGAAGCAAGTCCGAACGGAGTGGACGAGACGCACACGTGGGCGACGTTCGGCTACACGAACCTGACGCTCCAGCCCTCGTTCTCAAGCCTCGCGGTGATGGGTGAGCAGCCCGGCTCAGTCATACCTTTCGTCTCTCAGGTGGGTCTGGACGACGGCTCTTACTACAAGTTCGAGTACAACGGCTGGGGGCAGGTCTGGAAGGTGACGTACTACGCGGCGGACAGTCGTGATGCACAGGGGCAGCCTAACGACACGCACGCGCTCTCCTCAACGTGGCTCGACCTGTCCGGCGCGGGAATGTCCGCCGGCGGTGCAGGGCCTGTGCCCGCAACGCCGCAAACGGACTGCCCGCGCTTCAGCCAGCAGCGGACGTGGGTAGAGAACGGGGTGATGAACCAGAGCGCGGAGGTGACTACCTCTTATAGCGCGTGGACGCCCGCGATGGCATCGTGCGACATCACGCCTCCCGATCCCACGCCGACTGATACCAGCGACAACGTTGTATATAAGGAAATTTACGCGACGACAGGGTGGCAGAGAGGGCTGACGACCAGCTCCAAAGTGATGGTTAACGGCGTTCAGAGAAAATGGACGGACATTACATGGTCGCAGGACAACACCAATGCCGATTACCCAATCAACCCGCGCGTCACGAATACGACCATCAACGACTCGGAAGGACATCACCGGGGCACTTCGGTCACTTACCAGAGCTTTACGCCGCCCGTAGGCGGGGCTATCGCCCTGCCGCAGGACGTTCTCGAATATGAGACGAGCGCTACGACGCCGATTCGGACGACGCGAACCGAGTACAACCTCTCGACGGAGTACACCTCGCGCCGCATCATCGGGCTGCCGAACTTCCAATACCTGTACGAGGGAAGTTCCGTTTCGGGCACGCTCAACTCGAAGGTCGGCTACGTCTACGACGACGACATGTTGACGAACTATCTTCAAGCGCTGCCTTCGGCGGCAACGCAGCACGATGTTGTGAACTACGGGATGGCCCTCAGGTGGCGTGGGAACGTAAATCGCGTGCGCCGCTACGACGTGACGGGCGGCGCGAGCACTTTCGTCGAGAGCCAAGCCGGCTACAACGTCGCCGGCGCGGTCGCCTTCTCGAAGGACGCAGCGGGGCATCAGGCCACAGTCAACTATACGGACTCGTTCTATCAGGGCGTCAACCGCTCGATCCCCGCCTTACAGAGCTTCGCCTACCCGACGACCGTGACGGACCCTGATAACTTCTCGGCCACGACAGTCTACAACTACGACATGGGAGCTGCGACGCAAACGACCGACCCGAAGAGCGCAATCGTCAAGTCGAGATACGACTCGGCTGGGAGGGCCGAGCGCGTAACGCGCCGGGATGGTGTGAACGGTGTGGACAAGGGCTACGCGCGCATGGTCTACCCGGCCTCGATGAATTTGGTGCAGAGCTTCGCGCAACTCGATGTGGGCGTCGAGGCTTACTCGGCGAGCATTCTGGACGGAGCGGGGAGGGTACGCGCCTCGGCGCGCGACCTGCCGGGAAGCACGGGCGGCTTTGCCGGGCAGTTCTTCGACTACGACGCCGTGGGCAGGCTCGCGCGGCAGTCCAACCCGACCGAGACGACCGCGGCGGGCACCTGGCCGGCGACGGGCGATGACACCTCCGCGGGGTGGCTCTACACAACGCAAACATTCGACTGGAAGGGCCGTCCGCTAGTTACGACACTTCCGAAGCTCAACCCCGGCGACCCGAATGAGCAGCCCGTTATACGCGAAGCCATATACGGCGGTTGCGGGTGCGCGGGCGGAGAGGTCGCGACGCTCACGGACGAGGGGACGAGGTTCAGCGACGGGACGCTGCACAGGCGGCAGCAGCGCGTTACATCAGACGTGCTGGGCCGGCCCGTGAAGGCCGAGACGCTCAACTGGGACGGCACCGTTTACTCGGCCACGACCACGGAATATAACGTGCGCGATCAAGTCGAAGCGGTGAAGGTCTATCAGGGGCAGGCGACGACGGACGGCTCGTGCCCTGTGGGCACCTGTCAGTTGACGACTAATACTTACGATGGGCACGGGCGTGCATGGAAGACGCGCGCGCCGTCGCAGACCGCCGACTCCGTTGTGACGTACAACCCGGACGACACGCTCAACGTCGTTACCGACCCACGCGGCGCGATGACCACGTACAGCTACAACAACAATAATCGTGGTCTCGTGACGGGCGTCACCTCCACGCTGGCGGGAGGCACAAACGCCCCGCCGGTCACCTTCGGCTACGACTCGGCGGGCAACCGCATCTCAATGACCGACGGGCTCGGCGGCGTCACCTACGGTTACGACACACTCTCGCGGCTCACCTCGGAGACGCGCAACTTCACCGACACCACGCCCGTCCTTAACGCCTCCTTTACGCTCAACTACGATTACTACCTTTCCGACGCGCTGAAGACCTACAACGACACCACGGGCACGAGCTTGGCCTACGGCTATGATCAGGCTGGGCAGTTGGAGAGCCTCACGGGGGGCGGCACAAGCTATGTCACGAGCGCGGACTACAGAGCTTGGGGCGCGGCCAAGCAGATCAACTACGGCAACACCAAGCAGTTGACGGTGAGCTACAACACGCGGCTTCAGATGACGCGCACGACCGTGGCCGGTGTGCTTGACAGGTCATACGAGTACCACGACGACGGGCGCGTGAAGTACGCGCACGATTTTACAGACAACAAGCTGGATCGGTCGTTCTTCTACGACCATGTGGGGCGCATAAGCGGGGCGTTCACTGGCTTTGAGGCGCGCACGGGCGGGCAGCAGAGCGAGGGCTACGGCCCTTACCGCCAGACCTACTCTTACGACACGTGGGGGAATCTTACTGGCCGGTCGTGGCGGTCGTGGACGCAGAACCAGTTCGGCACGTTCCCGACGACCCAGAGTTACAGCGCCGTCTACACCAACAACAAGAACACGAACAACAACGGCACGGGGACAGGCTGGGTGTACGACGCATCCGGCATGATGACGCAGAGTACCAGCGGGAGCGCGACGTTCGGCTACACCTACGACGCCTCCGGGCAGATGAGAGTCTCGACCTCGCCGGGGCGCACCTACCAGCAGGCATATGACGGGGATGGGCGTGTGATAAAGAGTGCCGAGGGCAGCACGCCGACCTACTACGTCCACTCCAGCGTTCTGGGCGGGCAGGTGGCCTTCGAGGTCAATGGCTCCGGGACGAAGCTGCGGGGGTACGTGTACGCGGGAGGGCAACTGATCGCCAAGCAGGAGGGTTCACAGGTTCTGTGGGACTACCGCGACGCCACAAACACAAGCTCGCGGTTGGCAAGCGCGAGCGGCGCGGTGACGAGCAAGGTGGAGACGGACCCTCTGGGGACGAAGGTTGACGATGAGTGGAGCCAGTGGGGGAGCGGCACGACGTTCAACTCCAGCCCCAACGGCTTCTACGGAGATCCACGGATGCCAGACATGGGCTGTACGATTGACAGGCATCCTGCATCGTGTGAGCAAGTGCAGCGTGCGATGAATGCAGGCGCGGCTGTTCCTTGCCCGCCAGGGGGGTGCGGACCGCAGTGGGATCAAAATGCGAATCGTGGTCAAGGCGGCTTCGTAACATTCCGGGCATTTGCTGACGGTTATGAAGGATTTTTACAGCTTAATTCCAGTTATCGGGGTAGCGGACTGGTTATGGACATGTCTGAAGAAATGCATTTTCTTCGCCGCTCCAGTAATAATACAGGACCTAATTCTAATTTAAGTCCGCAGAATCCTACGGGGCCTTGGGTTGACCCCAGTACTGTAGGCGAGGCACCGCCGCTTCCTAACCCGAACTGTATTGAAAAGGCGGTCCCTGGTGGCAAGGGCAAGCTCAGCACCCGTGGACTTTGGGAAGCAATCTCAGCCACTACGGGCAAGCCTGTTCGTACCAACCTCCCTGGCCACAACGGCCAACACGTCCTCATCGCGCTAGGGACTAAAGAGCCGTTCATTGCCTTACCGCCGATGGCGGGAGCTGTCCTGCACGCGGGGCACCAGAGCAAACTGGGGAGCGCAGGCTACATCTATGCTATGGTCGATATCCTCTTGGATAGAAAGATCGACGGGCAGCAGTATGTCATGACCCTCACGGATCATTTCTATGATGGTGCCAAACTGAGCGGGAGGGTCAGGCCGGGCGATCAACTTGGCATTATCAGAGGCTCCGACAACCGGCTTAACGAATCCGGAATGCACGTGACACTCATGCCGTATTCAGTTTGGAAGAAGTTCATTTACGACAAGAAATTCGCACCAGGGTCTAGGGATAAAGTCCCATTCAATGCTTTAATGGGTGCCGGGACTGATCCGCGAAGCCCTTTCAAATGCCCGTAGCCGCGGAGACGGCCAAAGGTGATGGAGTTCATATGCGGTGGTTAACTTGGATATCGGGTATCGCGTGGTTGTTCGGTCTTATCTCGGCCTTGCCGGCGGCAGGACAGACCGACCAACTTGCCAAGTCGAGTCTCGAAGCGCGATATGAATCCGGTGCCAGCTATTATCAACTTACCGAGGATGCGTTTCGCATCGCCGGGTTGAAAAGTAGCGACAGAGATGTCATTGCTGTAAGGGTTTGCTCAAGCGAGCCGCTATTGTTAGCTATGGCGAAGGGGCTCCCGACCCCGTTCACAATAGCGGACGCGTTTGTTAATCGTTACGCGTACGTGCCAGAGAAAGTGTATTTCATCCGCTCCGAAGACTGCCTTTCTTCAAAATCTTCGTCAACGCCCGCCGTCGAGGTGTGGGCCGTGCCTAAAGGAGCTGCGCTGCCACCGCGCATCGAGACCTTGAAATTCAATCAAATTAGGGTTGTTTCTCTCGGCAAGATACCTGCGAATCGAGGCGCGCGAGACTATATAGCTGCCGTGCGTAAGTTGGTTGATGGTCTTAAAGAAACGCCCGAGTCCATCGGCGTCGTCGTCGGGTATTATCTTGAGCGGCCCAGTAGGATGCTCCGGCGAAGGCTGAAGGAGGCGAGCGCCCTTCTACAACATAGCAGTGTGCCACCGAACCGTTATATGGTGCGACAGCAAGCTTGGTATGACGAGGTGTCAGTCAACCCGCCCGATACTGAACCGCAATATCCTGATGTGTTTCTGGTCGAGATGACAGGTGCCGGGAACGCCAAATGTATATCGCAGCTACCGCAGAACCCTAAGCCTAAACGACAACACAATTTGTGGTAAAGAGTAAATCTTCCAAGACAAGAGTATCCAAACAGCAATCAGAACGCCTGAGTAGTCATAACACCCCCGCCCCGATTACCACCTTAGAGCCAGCGAAAGGGCGCGACTTCACACGATTTGACTGGCAATTACTACTCCAACTTCTAACCGTTATAGTGCTGCCGATTGCCCTCGGCGGAAAGTTATGGCAGGAAGTGTGGCAAGGCACCCGCCCCAGCGCGTGGGACGGCACCGGTCATTACTCCGTCGCGCAAATCTACTCGCAATCAATCTTCCCCGACACCTTCGGCTGGACGCACGCCTACTTCGCGGGCATGCCCTTTCCTAACTTCTACCCGCCCGTCTTCTACTGGTGTGTGGCGCTGCTCCACCACACAGGACTGCTCTCCTTCGCCGCGTCATTCAAGCTCGTCGCGTTTCTACCCGTACTGCTCATGCCCGCGTGCCTGTGGCTGCTCGGCTGGGCAACATCTGACAAGGGCCGCTTGGCCGCCATGGGAGCGGCGCTGGCGTGCGTCCCATTGCTCGCCGACTCCCGATTCCTGCTCGGCTCCCCTTCCGGTCTTGACTACTTCAGCACGTTCCAGATCGGACTCTACACACAGCCGCTCGGCTTCGTCCTTCTGACCTGCTGGCTGATCTCGTACTTGAATCTGAACGCCGGGCGGAAGCATTGGAAAGTCGCCCTCTCCTGCGTGCTGCTCGCGCTCACTATACTCGCCAACTTCTTTAACGCCGTCACCGCCTTTGTCTTCGTCGCGTCAACGCTGATACGCGATCTGATTAGTTACCGCAGGGCAGCCTCAGAAGATAAGAGGGAAGCGCTGCGGGCGCTGGTCTCACACTCATTCATCCCGCTGGTGGCGCTCTGCCTCTCCTCTTTCTGGCTCGTGGCGGTCTTCAGCCAGTACGAATACTTCGTCACGCGCCCTTACGTCATCGGCATCGGCAAGCTCTTAACGCCCGTGCTGTGCGGCTGGTACGCGCTCGCACTGATCGGAGGCGTCCTGTGGCTGCGTCGGCCAACGCGCGCCACCTTGCCTTACCTGTCGGCCTGCGCCGCCCTCGCCTTCGGCGTACTACTCTCGGAGACGCTCGCGCCGCGTTGGTTCCCGCTCCAGTCCTCCCGCTTTCTTGCGACGCTCACCTTCCTGCTGACAGTTCCCGCGGGGCACGCACTCGCGGCGGCCTTCCGCGCCCTCGCCGCCTTACTCGGCGAGAAGCCTTCGGGCGGCGCGGAGACTACCTTTCTCAAAGCGCGCTACTCGACCGGCGTCGCCTTCGCGCTGCTCCTGCTCTACGCGATCACCTCGCCCGGCCCGCGCTCGGCCTTCGCCTTCTACCCGAAAGAGGGAAAGGAGGATGTGGACGGCGTCCTCGCCTTCGCCCGTGACCACCGCGACGGGCGCTATCTCGTCGAGATGATCAACCCGCAAAGGGCGGGCATCAGCTTCGACGCACGCGCCATCAACTCCTATCTCGGAGCGCAGGGGAACGAGACGCTGAGCGCTGTCTTCCACGAGGCTTCGCCGAACGCGCTCTTCACACTCCCGCTCATCAACGCCTTCTCCGATTACCCGGACAGTTTCGGCGTCAGTTCGCTACTGGCTGACGACCTCGACTTCGTAGGCCAGCCGCTCTCGCGTCACGTCGAGCGGGCGCGCTTCATGGGCGTGAAGTACCTCGTGATCCGCAGCCCCGCGATGAAGGAGCGGGTGACGAAGGAGACTGCGGTCGCCGCACGCCAAGATTTCGGCAACTGGAGCATCTTCGAGCTTCGCGGCGAGATGGCCCCGCGCGCCATCAGCCTTCCGTACCGTCCGGCGCTCGTGGTCAGCGGCTTCACGCTGAAACAACGCCGCCAGAACGAGTGGGGCTTCGTCAGGATGGCCGAGGAGCAGTTTGCCGACGGCTGGTTTGACGTTCAGCTCGCTCGCTCGCCCGAACAGAAGATAGATGCGCTCAACGATCTCGAACAGTTCGGCGCACTCGTCATAGAGAAGTACGAGTACGGCGATGAGGGGAAAGCTTACGAGCTGCTGAGGCAGTTCGCCCGGACGCGCCTTCTCATCCTGCTCTCCGACAAGTCGGAGCTTTTCCGACGCATTCAATCGTCCCGTGCTGACTTCCCGCATCTAGAGATAATCGAACGTGGGGAGACTGATCCGGGCGAGTCATTGGAAGCCATACAGCCTGCACACCATTACCAGGACAGTCCGATACGGCAGGCGTGGGCGGCAATCCGCCGCGCGCTCGATACGAACAAAGTGCCTGTGGATAGCGCGGTCGCATCTGTTCCAAGTGAGGTCGCCCAGAACTCCATCAGCTTCAACGTCGGGCCACAAGCGACGGGCACATCCGTCCCTGTTCTCATAGCAACAACTTTTCACCCCAACTGGCGCAGGAGTGACGGAGACACGCTCTACGCGGCGACACCGTTTTATATGCTGACGTTCGCGCGTGGGCCGGTCACCTTAGCTTATGAGCGCAAGCAGCATGAGCGTGTTGGGTTGTGGGCCTCGGTAGGAACTCTGATTTTACTCTGCGGGTACTGCTTTGTTATTAGGCTCAAGCATAGAGGGAACGTAAAGTCCATATAGTCGCTTTAACCCTTCTGACCAATCAACGAGAGTAACGCTCACACGAAGTCCTCTAAACATGTGGGCTTCGTACTGCATGGGGCGGCAGAAAATTCGACTATAAGGTCCAATACGACCTGATCACGTATTATCCATCCAGCCTAATGTGATGCTGCCGGCAACATCGACTTGGTCGGTAGAGCAGGGAAGAGGTGATGCGTCCGATACCTGCTTATATGGGTGTCCGCGTCGGATAACGCTGCGTGTTCAGGATCACCCGCATATTTGATGACGTCCATCTTTGCCGGGGCATCTTAGTTCAGATTCTTGAACCGCCCTTCTCACGCGCCTCATCCCTATGTTACATATCTATTCAACACGCCCGACTCCTTGGCGCCAGACTTTCCATTCCAGCGGGAGCGAAGCACTCTCGATGTTTCGACCAAATGACATGCTCAGACTAAATCTGACGAAAATGATTTACTGCCTCTGCCTGCTATCCATCGTCTTGAACGCAGTTCCTTTACTCGCGGCGCAGAAGACGCAGAGCGATAAACGCGCCGTAGCTGTTCGGCTGGCCGCTGAGGCGATGCAGTTGGTCAAAGAGGGGACGAAAGAGTCACTCGAACAGGCTATTAGCAAACTCTTAGCGGCAGCGCCGCTCTACCGCGCCGTCGCAGATAAGGGGCAAGAGGCTGACACACTTAACTCCGTCGGCACCCTGTACAGCAACCTCGGGGAGCGGCAGCAGGCGCTCACATACTTCGCAGAAGCGCTGCCGCTTTACCGTGCTGTCGGTGATCGAGGCGGCGAAGCTGTCGAACTGCACAACATCGGCAGCGTTTATGCCGTGTTGGGTGAGACGCAGAAGGCGTTCGACAACTTCGGTCAAGCGCTGCCGCTCTTAAGAGCAGTCGGCGACCGTAACGGCGAAGCGACGACGCTCAATAGTATAGGTGGTCTCTACTTTACATTAGGCGAAAAGCAGAAAGCGCTCGACTACTTCAAGGAATCTTTGCCGCTCCACCATGCCGCTGGTGATCAAGAAGGTGAAGCCACGACGCTCACCAATATGGGCAGCGTCTATTTATCGCTCGAAGAGAAGGAAAAGGCTCTCGGCTTTTACCAGCGCGCCCTGCCGCTCTATCGCGCCGCGAGCGACCGCCGCAGCGAGGCGGTGACGCTCAACTACATCGGACAAATCTATGGCGATACGGGTGACCTGAAGAAAGCGGTTGAATATTATGTTCAGTCTCTACCTATTAGTCGCGCAATAGGCGACCGCAGCGGCGAGGCTTTGACGCTCGGTAACGTCGGCGCAAGCTTCCTCGCTTTGGGCGAGCAACAGGAGGCGTTAGAGACCTACGAGCAGGTGCTCCAGCTTTATCACGCGATTGGTGATCGGGGCGGCGAAGCGAGGACGCTCTTCAACATCGCATTCAACGAACGCGGACTCGGCAACTTCAAGGGCGCAATATCACACATGGAAGATGCGTTCACTATTCTGGAATCCCTGCGCTCTGACATCGGCAGTCAGGAGTTGCGCTCATCATTTTTCGCGACCGTGCAGGACTTCTACGAGTTTTACATTGACCTGTTGATGCAGCTGCACAAACAGAAGCCTTCGGAAGGCTACGACGCAAGAGCCTTGCAGGCAAGCGAGCGTGGGCGTGCGCGCTCGCTGCTGGAGATGCTTGCGGAGGCGGGCGCGGATATACGACAGGGCGTTGACCCCGCTCTGCTCGAAAGCGAGCGCGATCTGCGTCAAAAACTCAATGCGGCAGGAAGAGAGCAGGTCAGAATACTAGGCGGACAGCACGCAAAAGAAGATGCAGCGGCTATCGCCAAAGAGCTTGAGGTGCTGACGACGGATTTTGAACAGATAGAGGCACGGATTCGACAATCCAGCCCTCGCTACGCGGCGCTCACACAGCCGCAGCCGCTCTCGGCGCGCGAGATTCAGCGGCAGTCGCTCGATGAGAATACGCTCTTGTTGGAGTACTCGCTCGGTAAGGACAGAAGTTATCTCTGGGCAGTGACCCAGGATTCAATCAAGAGTTACGAATTACCAAAACGTGCTGAAATGGAGGACGCCGCAAGACAGTTGTATGAGTCGCTTTCAGACGCAGAGAAATGGTCGGGCGGCGCACAGGGAAGCTCCGCGAATCGCGAGCTGTTCGCGTCCGGCAAGTCGAAACCTGAGACGACTGGGATCTCAGCGGAAACGCCACCGGCGGCGATGCTCTTATCAAAGATGGTACTGGGGCCTGTGGCCAATCAGCTGGGTGGCAAGCGGCTCCTCATCGTCGCAGACGGAGCTTTGCAGTTTATTCCTTTCGCTGCATTGCCGATTCCTTCTGCGCCAACCGACGATGCTAATACTTACCGTCCGCTTACTCTCGAGCACGAAATAGTTAGTCTGCCTTCGGCTTCGACCTTGGCGTTGATTCGTCGCGAGATGAGCACCAGAAAGCCGGCAGGGAAAACAATCGCCCTGCTCGCCGACCCCGTCTTCACACTCAATGACGTACGGTTCACTTCCGCCGCGGGCGCGAGCCCGCGTCAAAGCAGCGTCGCACCGGCACGCGCCGAGCAGCAGCGTGGACTCGCGCTAGTTGTTGCCAAAGCCGCCACGGACTCAGGTCTGACGGGCGCGGGCGCATATATCCCGCGCCTGCCGGGCACGAGGAAAGAGGCCGAACGGATCCTGTCGCTCGTCCCTGAACAAGAGCAGATGCACGCATTCGACTTTGCGGCGAGCCGCGCGGTAATCGCCGATCCCGGCTTAGGCCAATACCGTTACGTTCATTTCGCCACGCACGGCTTCTTGAATAGCCAGCACCCGAAGCTGTCTGGCATTCTGCTCTCCATGTACGACCGACAGGGAGGGCAGCAAGATGGGTTTCTACGTGTGCACGAAGTGTTCAACTTGAAACTCTCGGCAGAGTTGGTGACATTAAGCGCTTGCCAGACCGGACTGGGTAAGGAAATTAGGGGCGAAGGATTGGTGGGGATGACGCGCGGCTTTATGTACGCGGGCGCGCCGCGCGTTGTAGTTAGCCTCTGGAGCGTGAGCGACGAAGGGACGGCAGAGCTGATGGCGCGTTTTTACCGCGGGCTGCTGAAGGATGGGATGCGCCCCGCGGCAGCGTTGCAGGCCGCACAGATTTCAATGCTCAAGGAGCAGAAGTTCGCCTCGCCGTTTTATTGGGCGGCGTTCACGCTGCAAGGTGAATGGCGCTGAGAGCAGAACGCGGCAGGACGTAGAAATAAGAAATATTTATAATATCCACGGAGTCCGATAAAGGTCATTATGTAAAGTTGAAATCCTACTGCCCGAAGAAGAAGAGAAGTGCTAGGGGTTGCGGATTGAGTGTTGATGGCCTCAATCCGCATATTCATTTCTGATGCATAAAACGCGCATAGATGGGTACTGAATTTCAAGATGGGCCGAAGTTGATAATGCGTCGGATAACGCATACGTGAAAACCTATTAGAGAGGAAGGCTCAAATGCTGCAATACAACAAGTCGGTTTCTATCAACTGCCCACATAGAGATTGCGATCACCTCTTCGATACGTTGGAGATTTCGGGTAGCTGGGTTTCCCTTTACGGGTCAGATGAATCTTATCCAGCGCTCTGCCCAGAATGCGACAGACCCATGCTCATCTCGGAGAAGGTCGAACGCACATATCTAACAACCATCCCTGAGGGTTATCTGGCACAGAATGACAGGGCTGATTGATCTATTCCAGAGATGAAGTTGCGGAGGTTAGATGTAATGCCTAAATGGCAAAGGCGGAATGTTTTCAACCGGCCCGGCAGTCAGAATCTCTCCAACTGCGTCGGCGAACTTCAGGGTCACAGGCTCGCCATCCGCGAAAACGCATGTGTTGTAGTTGAGTTTCGTCAACGCCATGATGTCTCGGAGCACTAATTGTATGTCTGCCTTTCCACGGCAGATTTCGACGCGCAGGGGGTTAGGGACGCCGCGCCCGGGATAGGTCTGTAGTCTTGGCGTATATCCTTTCGTCCATAGATATGCACCCCACTCGTCGCGCACGCGGGCCAGGCCTCTAAGCACCGCGTGACGGCCCTTCGTGTATAACTTCAGTCCCCCCTCTTTTCTGATTCTTACGCCGACGAGTTTCGTCCTCTCATCAATTGCGGACTTGAACCCACTCCACTCGTCCGATTCAAATTTGACCCTGCCGTGCAGGAATAGCTCCCGCGGCGGTTCGTTGAAGTGATCTTTGTAGGCGTCAATCGCCATGCCGACAAGCTGCTTCGCCGCGTCGAAAGATAGGTGGTAATCCCCCCTGCTGGACGTGCGCCACGGCCCAACGGCACCTCTGAAGACCACTCCATCGCCAGAGTCCAGGAACATCTGCGCTGCGCAGCACGCCTCGCTCGGGTCCGGGTTGCGCTCGTCGCGCTTGAAGACTAGGCCGATATAGCAAACGCCTTCGCGGATCTCATTGAGCTTCCATGGGCGCCCGCCTGCCTTGTAAAAGACAGCCGTGGATAAATTCCAAGCGATGCTCGAAGGGTCGTCCACGTTGCGCAGGCGGCCACCGAACCTGTTCTTGAATTCGTCGGGTGCAATCGTCGTCTCTCTAATTATTTGCGTGAGCACGCGCTCCTTGAGCAGGCGCGCCTTGATCTGGTTGTGGAAGTGGACTTCGTATTGGTAAGGGATGGCGTCCTGGTTCATGTCCTCAAAAAAGGTAGGGTTATTGCGCAGCTTCTGGGCGCTATGGGGCTTCATCCTCCCTTCGGCCTCAACGCGTTGCGAGGAGGCGACGACAGACTTCGGCCTGCACAGCTTGTAAACGTCCTCGGGAATAATTACGAACCAAATGTCTACAGCGGCGTCGTCTTCCCGCTTCGCCTTCAGTATTCTCTCCGAGTAGACCTCGACCGTCTCGAATACGCGCTTATAGCTGTCGTCAAGGTAGAGGTGTTTTTCTAGCTCGCCGTCAGGGATGACTATTTCCTTTATCGGCTTCGGCCTCCACGGTATCTTGAAGGCCTCCTCGAACCCGGGAAAGAAAGGTCTGTTCATCTGAGGCTTGCCGGCGTCATCGAGGTCGATGATCGGGAATTGCAACCTTGCGACCCAATCGCGGTAGCGTCGGATGCCCTCCATAGTGCCGATCACTCCCGCCCGTATGCCGTAGACGTTTCCCTCATCGAAGGGACTGAATAAGGTCAAACCGTCGCGCGGGTCTTCCATACCCTGCTGGTGGCCGAAGCGCAGTGTCGGCTCTGAAATGCGGATGAGGTCGGCCATTATTCATCCTCCTCGTCGTCGGCATATTCATCATCACTTGCTTCGACCTCTTCGGCCTCGTCATCCGTATAAAGGTCGCGGTCGCGGTCGTCACCCCCGGCCTTCGCCGGCGGGAGGTAGCTGACGGGACTCAACATGGTCATGGGCCATGACGCCACGTCGAGCGACACGCTGTTGCCGAGTGGCACCTGAATGGCTTTACTACCCTCGGCCAGCCAGCTCATAACAGCTAAAACCCGATCTCGCCACTTATCGTTCCACCAATCCTTACACTGACTCATGCGCGCCCTGTGGAGCCTTCTATCGCTCTCCCATATCTTCTCGCCGTCGTCGGAAAAAAGCACATGAGTCTTTACGTTGTAAGCAGGCGTCGGGAAGAGTCGAGACCTCGCGCTGACTGCGAAGTGCCAGTACCTGATCCGGGCAGTCCCGTCCGGCTTCTTAAACTTCTTGTAGCCGACCATCGCCCGCCAATTCTTCTCGCCTTCCACTCCCGTGAAATGGATTTT
>MWWH01000055.1_pt1 | contig 25982 bp, 24 predicted proteins | sample 1047231 | NCBI WGS metagenome assembly MWWH01 (sample SAMN06349967, study PRJNA376086) | soil metagenome | isolation source: MG3-2 sample Antarctic (ecotone) soil | place: Antarctica | collected 2015-01-13 | reverse complement strand
ATTTTTTGAGAGCCTCAAAACCACCGGCTGAAGCTCCGATTACAATAATGTCTTTTAATGCCATTGGAGAAATTTGTTAATTCGCGGATATTATAACGCGAATGAGCGCAACTTTACATTTTTTGGGACGCAAAAGGTGCAATGCAATATATCATAACGCAATTCTTCTTAAGTTATTAGACAAAATAACTGTTTTGTCTAATACGAATCTCAATTTCAATGAAAACCTTTGATTTTCCGTTATCGAAAAACTGAGAAAATCAACTGTAATGTCTAATTGATTTTTAATCCACGTAATCGAGCGAGGATTTCATCACTGACAAGGTAAGAGACTTTCGTAACAATATATTGCCTATTATCAGTCGCCAAATGCTTAATTTTCAGGCACTTACAACAATTTTTCAGTAAAACCACAATGTCTTGTATTTGAGTAGCCACAAAATTTACTCTCTTTTGCTGGTTTTCCGGCGTTTTGATTAAGCACAATATATTGTGGCTCTTTGCTGGTTTGGTTTTTTCAAGATTTCTCATATTTCAAAAGTTGCGGGGCTTTTGATAGCGCGAATAGCTGGAAGTGTTTGTCCGGGCAATCTCTGCTTTATACTGCTCAAAATAACTGAACTCTGGATACATTGTGTTTAGAGGGATGCTTACACATTTAATTTGCTTGTCGTAGAAAATCCCGTCTTTTCTCTGCCCTGTCAAATCCTTCAATGGAATCATTCTTAGACTGTTTTCTACTACTTCTCTGCCGTTTCGCTCGAAAATTGCGAATACAACCGGCTCACCGGTAAGATTTACCATTTCTGCGTGTCTTTTAATGTGGCTATATCCGATAACGTAACATTCAATTGCCGGGTATTCTCGCGTTGCTTCGTATTTTCTTTTTGTGAAGCACTTAACTTCAACCTCTAAGTTTTTTAAATTACGCACAAGAAAATCGCCGCGTTTAATGTGATTTTGAGAATTATTCTTATATTTGCCGAAGTTGTTTCTGTCTTGTGGAATTTTTTCTAAAATATATCCTTTCATTCCAGAAAGTTTCTCAAAATACTGCTCGGCTTTTTCACCGGCTAGAAACTGAGGCTCAAATATCCAGCGATACCAATATCTAATCTTTTGCAGTGGGTTCATATCTTAGTTCTACGGATAATCGTTAGGATTTTCAATGGTTAAACCTTCAATCTGCGCGGCTGCATTCAATTCGTTGTCTGATGAAATAAAAGTAAAAGAAACTTGGCTTGGATTTGCGCCGAGCGAAATCAAACGATTGTAAATGTTGATAGCAGAAGCTAACTGCACCGCGTCATACCCGCGCAAAGCGTGAGTTTCGACAACCGCGCAGGCTTGCGTGGCGACATTTGCCGCAACATCTAAAATGCGAAACCGGGTAAGAAAATCGCTTCTCAATTGTTGAATCGCTAAAGCTGCATCGCTCGCGCTTAGGCTTCCGCCTTTTTTACGTCTGACAATCGCTGCCGTTGCTTCAACTTCAGTTATCCGCGAAACGTAAATTTCGTGCGCGGGAACAGTGTTAAATATGTTCCGCACCCAATTTGTGCCGGTTTCGCTGATGTATTTTTTGACTAGCGAACTACTGTCGAAAAATTGAAATGCCATTCTAGCGTCGTTCCTCGATTATAGTTTCCGAAAGGGGTTTGCCTTTGATTTTAATAGGCGGCACTTCTTCTTGTTCAGGGCGCGGAACAAAAGGCGTTTTTATTTCGCTTAATAAACCGTCTGTGAACAAAGCGCGTTGCAAACGAAGTTCGATTGGTTCTTCGCTGACAATTTCATTGAGTTCCTGCCAGACGCGACGCTTTTCTGCTCCGTTCAACGCTTTAACTTCTTTAATTACCTCTAAGACTGACATCTTCTTTTACCTCAAATTGAATTTTATCATAATTTTAATCAATAACTTTTGTTGTTTTCTACGTTTGCAAATTTGCCTATTATCCTCATTCTCTTTTCTTGCGTCCGATAACATTCACTTGGTTAAATGTATTTAGGTTAAATACAGGTTAAAAGGATAAACTCGTTTTAAAAAATCTAAGTCTTTATTAATCTATGGTTTGCAAGTTGGTTATCGGACTCAGAACTACATATTTCGCTGTTTTTACAATTTTGGCGGACTCAGAACTACATATTTTTAATGCTTCACGGACTCAGAACTACATATTGATACCTCTTGATGGACTCAGAACTACATATTGCGGACTCAGAACTACATATTTGCCTGTGGAAAACTCTATTTTGAGGATTCCGAAACATACTGTTTTTGACCTTATGGATTCAAAACTACATATTGACGGATTCAAAACTACATATTTTGACTGTTTCGCGGATTCAAAACTACATATTGGCATTGCCTTCCTCAAGAGCTTTCGTAAACCGTCCGTGTCTTTTATTGGCTTGCATAACCTCACCGGCAAACGTCGGGTGCGGCGTAAGAATGAGCTTCGCGTTTGTTAATTTGTTCCGGGCTTGCGCGTCGTGGGTCGGCTCGATGCGATAAGAAAGCAAAACCTCAAACTCTTTCATTTCGTCCAGTGCTTTGCAGACATTCCGTAAATTATGCTTCGGGGTGTCATATTCGGTTAAACCAAAATCACGAATAATAGTTGAAAGCGTTATATGATACGGCTGCGTAATGCTCGCTTGCGTGTAATGATGGCTCATTCGCTTATGAAGCTGCCGCGCGACTATGCTTTTGTAACTCATCGCCTTTTCATAATTTAATTGTCGGAACGTGCCGGTTTTAATGCTTTCCGTAACAAGTGAATTAAAACGCACAAAGGCTTTTGATTTTTGCCCTTTGTCTTTCCAATCTTCGCGGGTCTGTAATCCTAGCGTTTCAAAGACGCTCGAAACGAAAACGGTTGCGCCGTCGCTGGTGCTGACAAGGATTTTTGTTTCGGCGCAAATAAGCAGAGCGTCTTTTAACTGCGCGGTGCTGTAACTATGACCATTGCGCTTTAATTCCTGCTGTAATTGGTAAAGCGTGAAAGTAACGCCCGCCGCGTCGTCGAGAAACAAGCCTTGTCCGGCGGTCGCAAATCTTCTCAACGCATCTTCTACTAATTCTTCTCTCTTGGAAGGGAAATATTCGCGCTCCGTTCCTTCTTTGTCTTTTAATCTGGCTGGCTTGATTTCAATTTTGTATTTTGTGCCTCTACACTCAAACGAGCGTTCGAGCGATTTTAGAAATGTGTCGTTTATTCGTTCAACCTTTCCCCAATGATACTTGGGCATAAAATCGTATAACTCAATCGTGTTTGAATAGTGTTTCTCCTGCGGCTGAATAAACTCGAATAAATTAAGCTGCACCGGCTCTGTTAGTTTATAGTCGGCTAATTTTTTAACTCTTTTTTCTTCGCCTGTAACTACAAGCTCGGCAGTGGTCTTACTTTTACCGACAATTTTTAGTTTTGTATTCTTTCGCATAACTCACTACCCTTTAACATTCTGCGTTATCGCTTTTTCAGTTTTTCAGCAACGCAAAAAAGCGATAATCTATTTTTGCTCTTGCAGCCAACCGTCCAATAACTCTTGAACTAAAACCGAATATTCCTTTTTTTGGTCAAGCAATAAATGTTTAACAGCCGTATAAGTTTCTTTTTTAACATAAGCCGTCGCCTGTGCGAAGTCGTCGCTTGAACGCTTCGCACGCGGTCGCCCGCGTCTCGACGCTTCCGACTTTGGCAAGTTCAAAGTTGAATTAAAACTTAATTCTTCCTTTGGCTCGGTAAAAGTCTGTTGGCTTTCTGTTGCCGGTTTTGCTTTTCGTAAATTGGTGAATCGGTTACTTGCCATAATTCTTCAAAATTTCCTTTCTAAGCGCGTTAAACTCGCCGAACGCGATTTCTCCGTTTTTCAATTTATCAACTGTTGTTCCCTGCAAAGCTGCTTTTTTTAGAATCGCCCGCCGGTGTATCTCGACATCAAAAAAAGGCGCGTTAAAATCTTCTTTAAGTAAAACCTTGGCTTCCGCTCCGGCGCGGCTGCGCGTCGTTAGCAGAGTGAATAAAATTTTGTAATTTTTAGCGTGAAAACTTTCTAAGGTATCAATTATCTTAAAAAGCGCGTCAAGGCTTAAAGCGTCCGGCTCGCTCGGTATAATTACCAAGTCGCTTTCGGCGCAAATGGTTTTTAACTCGTCTGCGGTCGGTCGCGCTGGCGTGTCCAAAATTAAAAAATTGTTCTCGCGGGCTTGTTCGTCTAAATTCTCTTGGTTTATTACTTCAAAGGGCAACTTGCCGCGCTCGCTCCAAGCTATTGCGCTTTGGTTCGGGTCGCCGTCAATCAACAAGACTTTATTCTTTTTGTTTTTGAAAACAGCCGCTAAATGAATTGCGGTTGTTGTTTTTCCTACGCCGCCTTTGAAGCTCGCAAAGGAAATAATCATATTTATTCTCCTGCGCGTAATCTACATCAACCGTTATGCAAAATCAAATAGTAGTTTTTCGGTGCATCGCTTTTTCAATTTTTCAGCAACGCAAAATTGAAATCAAAAACGCTAGTGAGAAAAAACATCAATCTCCAAAAGGCACATCATTGCCATCCGGTAAATCATTTAATTCGAGCATTTCATCGAAGGTTTTTGTCCTTTCGATTAGCTTATCAATTATTGCTTTCTTTCCATTTTGGCTAACGGTAAAACTTATCGTATTTCCGACAACGTGCGCTATTTGAGCCGTCATTACTTCTGATGAATCCGTTATGACGACTCCAAGTTTTCTAAACGTCTTGAGCAGCTTTTTATAATAATCGATCCTTCCTTGCTCTTGTCCTTTCTCGGTTTCTCTACCCATTTTCATATCTAAAAAATAAGGATTTAAGATAAGCGGTATTTTCGCTGTTTTTCCCGTAAACTGACCTTCGGCAATTTCTATATCAAAAACAAAAATCTTTTTTCCATAATTCCTATCGTTTTCATCTTCGATGACCTCCAAGCTGACATTTGTAATTTTTCCCGTATAAACACCGTCGGGCAAAATTCTGCCGCGCATTAAGTTCTGAAATGAATGAATACTTTCTGTTTCTTCTTCGATTCTTCCAAAACGAAAAGGGTGGTCGTCGTTTGGTGTCATTAACATTCCTGCGATCATTTCTTCCGTTTCCTCCGGTGAATAACGATGTAGAATACCGCTTAATGCTTCCAGCGTGGCTTCTTTAACAGCATTCCATAAATACTTCTCTACCTTTTTTGTTTCGAGCAATTCTTGGTAGAGATTGTTATCGGCTTTCAAGTTTTCTAGTGCTTTATCTCGCCAAATTATTTGCTTTTCGAGCAGCGAATTCTCAAGCTGCTGCCTTTGCACTAATTCTTCTTCTTCAATGCTATATTCCTTTATGGTAGCCTTTGTCCAAGCCTTCGGCTCAAATATCAAATGGTTATCTTCCGTGTCGTTCATAAACTTACTCCTTTCCTGCATATAGCTAATCTTGTTCTAATTATTGGCTCAATTATTAATTTTAAAGTTTGGTAGAGTGTAAATATCGCCAATCAAAAAAATTGGCAAAACCACAAACAAAAAAAAAATAAGAATTACCCAAGACCAATAAAACATTCTCCTCCGTTTTGACATTTTATTTTTTCTAAACCGTCTAAAATCATTGACATCTTTAGGTTCTGACAGCCCGAAAAACAAAGGAATGAATAATACTTGCAGAAATAGAGCCGCAAAAAACTTTTTATATAAAAATTGCCCTGAAAAGATCGAGAAAAAGCCTTGAAAGGTAAGCCAACAGCTTAAAATTAAACCTGCTGGGAAAATAGAATTTCTAATTTTTATAAATTTACCTTTAGCTTTTTTATAAGTATCTGTGCTGATTGGCAGAAAAGCGGAAAACCTTAAAAAAAGGCAAAAATAGATGAGCATTATCCAAAACGTGAAAACCGTATTTGGAGCAATATTCTCAAAGACGATGTTTTCAAAACGTGGGACAAATTTTAACAATAGAAAAAGTAATAAAAATAAGGGAATTTTAAGAAAGTGTTTTTTGAATTCTGATAGATAATCTCGAAACACTTCAAAAAAGAATCTGAAAATATCCAAGAGCGAATCCATCACTACCTCTAGCACTTTTCCTTTAATGTTAATGGAATTTATAGCGTTTCCATATGCTCCTGCGAGATTATTTATTGAATTCTTTAGTTGTTTGTTCATAGTTTTTCTCCCTTTTATAAAGCTAAATCTTCCGCTACCTCAGTTTCTTCGACATAAACTTTTGCCAGCGATGTCGTAACCGGATAAGTTTTCGGCGGCGTGTCGTAATAACCTTTGTAAAGGCGCATCGGGTATTTATTGCTCGTCCGGGCAATCGCTTCGTTTTCTCCGATTCTCATAACCTCATCGGGCGTTAAAAGCGGTCTGCGGTGCTTGGCGGCGTGTGACCCGATACTGCCGCCGCTCAAACCAATATTAAAGCTGCTGCTCGAATGGGAAATTGTCTGCTCGCCCAAAGATTTTGAAACGTATTCGGCGGTTTGATAATCGAGTCCGTGCAAAGCTACTTTCGTCGCGCAATTGCTCATAATCGTTTGCGCCGCGTGGTTTCCGTAAGTTTGATTTAGTTGTGAAAGTGATTGGATTCCCAACCACAAAGCTACGCCGCGTCCGCGAGCTAAACTTTGGGTTATTTCAAAGTCTGGAATTTTTCCGATATTGGCGAATTCGTCGAGCATTGCCGTAATCGGAACTGCGGTTTCATCTTCGGTAACTTCCGCGCCGGCTATCTGTTCCAAAAGCACAGTGAAGAAAAGACTCGTTAAAGTTCTAGGCCGCGCTAGGTCCTGCTCTCGCAAACACCAATAAACCGCCGTCGGCGTTCGGCGAAGCTGTCCGAAATTCGGTGCTTCCAAACTCGCCGATGTAAAAAGCTGTAAATTCGGGTCGCGCATAAATTGAAGCCGTGAAGCAATCGCCGGAACTATCGCGCCTTTGATTCTCGCGTCCGTCTGCTCAAAGACAATTGCCTGCTCTCTGGCGACATAACTCGACGAATGTAGAAGCTGCTGCATTAAATCTTCGGGCTTCTGGCGTGTGAAAAGGCGATAAGCGGTTAAAGGCGTTGGGTATTTGGTCATCGCCGTGTGTGAGAAAATCGCGCTTAAAAAAGCGGTTTCCGCGTCAATCCAAAATTGGTCTGTGTTGCCGGTGCTGCCCGCCGTCATCAGGGCGCGGGCGCAAAGCTCCGACATTCTCGCGTCCGTGCAAAGCGGTATCCAGTTAAAACATTGACTTGCTTCCGGCTCGGTCGGCGCGAATCGAATAGCTTTGTTGTGAAAACCACTTGTATATTTCCAAAGCTCGCTTTTCGGGTCGGTAACGACAAGACTTGTATTTTCGACTTCGGCGCAGTTCGGCATAAAGAAACCGCGTGATTTGCCCGTTCCGCTTCCGCCCAAAATCAAGCCGTGCATTAAACTCAAGCTGCGCGGCAAAGCTATTTTTCCGTGTCGCCCGTCTGGGTGCGCCGGTGCGAGAATAAACGCGCCGGTTTCTACTGAATTTTCAAACTCTTTGAAGTCTTTCCGGTCGGCGAATCTAGCTGAACCGTGTAAATTATCCGGTCTGCCTTTAGCACTTTTAATAAGGATAACCGCTCCACTTACCATTATCACGGCAAAGCCGAAAAATACACCGTAACTGCCTAAACCAATAAATTGATAAAGGGCAATTAGAGAAAGTCCGATTCCGAAAGCGGTGAGCAATTTTAGTGGCAGGTTTTTTGGTATTTGCGAAACAATTACGCAAGCTGCGAATTTGCCGGCAATGAAGAAGTAACCGCCTAGAAATCCTAACGCAGGCGTTATTATTCCTATTGATAGAGTTGGAAATTTACTCCCTAAGAAAACAAAGAGCATTGCCGCGCAACCAGTTATCATAGCTATAACTGATTTTTTTGCCTCGCCCGTTTTGAAAGCAATTGTTGCTAACACTATAAGTTGAAGAATTTCAAATAAGGCAAACGAGTAAACAATCGGAACTATCTCCTTATTATCTATTTTGGCGGACTCTTTTGTTTGTGTTTGCACTTGAATTCCACCTAGTCCATCCTGCGGCTGTTGGACAATCGAATTTTGTTGAATATCTTGAAGTTGTTGCGATTGTTGCGGTTCGCTCGGCTGCGATTGGTTTTGCTGCTCTAAGTATTCTTTGTAACTGTTAAGAATCTGTTGCGATTCCGCTTCTAGGCGTTTTCGCTCCTTTGCTGATTGTTTGCGAACTTCCTGCGGCGATGGCGGAACATCAGCCGAATTGATAACGGGCGGAATTTGATAATCAGGCGCGGAATTATTTTGTGTTGCGGAACTCGGCGCGTCCTGCGGTCTTGAAGGTTTTGTTGTCTTACTGCTTTTTGCCGGTGTTGATTTTTCTTCCGGCGCGGCGTTGCTGTTTTGCCCGAAAATGACGAAATTCGAGCAACCTAAAATTATAAAAATCGAAAGTAAGGTTTTATATGCTGCGCCCGATTGTTGGATTTTCATATTCTATCTCCAAGTCTTTTGTTTTTTCCTTTATTAAAGATTGTTCCGCTTTTATTTGGTCGGCTTTATCGGTTGCTGCCGAAGCCAAAGCGTAACTCGTTTTATCGCGTTCCTGCTCGTCCTGATGACAAATGTAAATAACCGCTTCGAGTTTATTCGCCGGATTTGCGGCAATGCCGGTGCTTTGAGCGATTTGTTGAACTTTCGCGCTTTCTTCCTGCGTCGGCGGCTGCTTTATGTAACTGTCAACGGTTGAATTTACAATTCTCTGTGCTAACGGTTCTAACTTTATGCCTTGTTCGTCCAAACTTCGCCTTATTTGGTCTTGCAGAAAATTGGCGTTTTGCATCTGCTCAATCGTTTTTTGCATCTCCTCGCGTCCTGCCATTGGGGGGACAAGATTTCTTTCTCGCGCTTCCGCCATTTGCGCCATTTGCTCTCTTTCCTGTTGCTGTTGATAAAGAATCGGCTCTCGAATGAAATAGGGCTGCACGTTCCATTGATTGCCGGCAATGGGTTCTCTGCTCTGACTTTCTTCGCGTTTGATAATCTGGTCGAGGCTTGTAATCTGTCCTCGCAGTGCCGCGCTTTTTTCCGCGTCCGCGATGTTGTCGAGTTTTAACACCGTCGCTTCAAGAAAAGTTTTCGGCTGCGGCAACGGCTCATCAAAACGGCTCTGCAAAGTTTCCAAATCGCTCACTTGTTTATCAAGCGGTTTTTTGTCGCCGACCTCACGATACATTTTCGTTAATCGTTTTTCCTGCCGGTAACTTAAATCTTCGCCCGTCCACGCTCGCGCTTCATCGCGGGCGGCGGCAACTAATTCACTAATCAATTCTTCGCGTCCGGTCGCCTCAAAATCTCTAACTTTTAACGTCGGCTTGACTTGTTCACCAGCGGCTTTTTCAAACGACTTTGCTTTTACGGTTTCTATAACTTCCGGCGTTATAACTTTGATTTCCGGTTTTACCGCATCGCTGCTGCGCTCGGCTTTAACTTCGGGTTTAATTTCCGGTTTGATAACAACGTCGTCGCGCTCGGCTGTAAGTTCTTTCTCAATTTTTGCAAAAGTGCCTTTTACAATTTCGCCGCGCTGCTTCTCCGGTGCTAGTTTCAAAATTGCGTGTGTCGCTTCAAGACTTGTTTTTTCCGCTAAACTGATGCGCTCGGATTGCGGCGCGTCTTTCTGTAACAATTCTAAAATTCGCTCTTGGCTTTCGTTCGCTTTTTGGTTTGGAGAATCGCTGATAACAGCGTTTGCAAACTGCTTCCACGCTTCCGGCTGCGGGTCAATTCCTTGTTTCGCCAAGCTGTCGCGGCTCAACTGCAAAACTTCTCTGATTAAAGTTTCCTGACGGTTTTTCGGCTCGTCGGCGGCAATAACTTTTTCCTGCGCCGCTTGAATTTTAATTTCCGGTGTCGGCAATTTTTCGACGGCTGGCGTAATTACCGCCGGTTTAATTTCTATTCGTTCGGTTTTCTCAACTTCCGGTTTCGCATCGAGAACAATCTTTTCGGCGCGTTCCGGCGCGTGTTCGATTGTTTCCGTTTTCGCCTTCGTGATTTCGTTTTTCTCAATCTGCCGCGACATTTTGCCGGAGAGCTTCTCCGCGTCGTCGGTGAAAATCAACGCTTCATCTCGCGCCCGGCTGACTGCGACGTAAGCCATTCTTTCATTAAGAATTTGTTTCGATTCGGTCGTTTCCGCGTGAATCAAAACTCTGTCAATCGTTTTGCCCTGCGAACTGTGCGAAGTTACCGCGTAGCCGTAATCAATCGCCTGCGGCTTTGCTGTATCGAGCTTTACGGTGCTGCCCTTGTCAGTCGTCAAAATTAGTGCTTCCGGCGTTATCTTGCCGACTTCAAGCATTGTGCCGTTGGCGATTTTCGTATTCTTTTCTTCAAACGGGGCGCGAAGCTGCAAGCGGTCGCCTGTCGAAACTTTAATTTTTTCTTCCGTCCAGACGCTCACGCCACGCAAGCGTTTCGGGTTGTAGGTGATTTCCCGCGCTTCTGCGCCGTCTCTCGCGTCTTTAATCTCGACGGTCAATAAGTTTTGCTCTCGGTCGGCTTTAACTACTGTTGCAAGGCTCTTAGCGGCAATTTTATTTTCCGCGCTGCCGCGTGTGTAACTGATTATGTCGCCTTCCCGGTAAGCTCCGGCAAATTCGCGCTCAACTCCGCTTAACTCGCTGCGCGGTCGCAAGATTTTAATCTCGGTTTCTTCTTTTCCGATTTTGCCCGAATCTTTTAATGCTTCGTGAATTTTTGAGTTAATTTCCTGCCGGTCGGCGTTTCGAGGAGCAACGACTAAACTTTTCTCCGGCTCGGCGGCGAACGCTTCGACGATTGACCGATGACGCTCGGCGCGGTCTTTGACTTCGACGACTTGCCCGCGCTGGCGCATCGCTTCGACGGCTTCGATAATTTTCCCTTCAGATAAGTTTTTGACCGTCTCGCGGTCGGTTTCTTTGGTCTGCCGTCTAATTGTTTCAATTTTCGCGCCGGTGGTAAGTTCTTCGCGCTGTATCCGCGCAAAAGGCTTTCCGGCTTCCACGCCTTCGTGCTGGCGCGTATCTCCCACAAGCAAAACGCGGTCGCCCTGTTTGACCGCATCACGGAAAAACTTGTCCATTTGACGCGATGAAACAAAACTAGATTCATCAACGATAAAAAATCGTTTGTGGTCGCGGGGCGCGTCTTGGCTTGCCAGCAATTTTTGTAAAGTCGAGCTTGTAATCTGCGCGTTGTCTAATTCCTGCGCCGCGCCGGTGGTCGGCGCGAGTGCTAAAACTTCGTAGTCGGCTTTTTCAGCCATTTTGTTGACGAATGAAAGCGTGGTCGTCTTTCCGACTCCGGCGCGTCCTTCCAGCGTTACCACGCCGGTTTTCGCCTGCATAACTTCGCCGATTGCTTTTTGCTGCTCGTCCGATAGTTTCCGAAACTCGATTTCGTCGGCGGCGCGTTCGTTCTCGGAAAGTTTTGTTTTTAAGATTTCATCTCGCAAAGTTTCCTGCGGTTTTAAGGCTTTAATATGCTGCGGTAATTCGGCTTCGATTTGAGCGTCCGACGATAAAAAAGCAGCTTTTCGTCCGTCGCTTAACGACACGGTTTTAACCTGTTCTTCTCTCTTGCGCGTCTCCAATTCCGCTTCGATGGCGACAACGGAAGTTTTACCGATTCCGCGTTTATTTGCTTCAAGTAATATACGGCGCGGCTCGAATACCGATTCGCGTTCCGACAGCTTCGCCAGCGCAAACGTAACGGCTTCCTTCGCCTCTTTCTCGCTCGCCGAATTATCTCCCGTCGGTCTTGGATTCTCTTTTGCCGATTCGACTATTCTTTCGGCTTGAAAATCGAAAATCCTGTCTATGCCTTTGTGTTGCTCTTGAATTAAATCCTTATCGAAAATCTTTTCGCGCCGGTTGACCAGTCCAAGCTGCCGGTAATTCTTTCCGGCTTTTTCGGCTAACTCTAAAATTTCCGCTCGGCGCGGGCTACAAGCTGCGCGATATTCCTTTGAAACTCCGACAATTTCCGGTGCGCTGGTTTCTTTGTCAATCTCAACCGCATAACCTAACTTTTGCAGGCGGTCGGCTAATTCTGTGTAATAAACGCTTTTGATATAGCTTTGCGCTCGGTGAAGCTCCAAACTCTCCAGCGGTTTTAAGCTGCCGTCGGCGCGTAAGGTGGCGTTCATTATAAAGCAATGGTCGTGAAGCTGCGGAGCTACAAAACCCTCTTTGCTCGGTCGTGCTGAATCGTGCTGAAAGCGTCCGACAACTAAATTGCTCGTCTGCTCTTTTTTGCCGCCGCCGTTATTCGACTGCGCTTGCTGCTCGGCTCTTTCCAGCGCGTCCGTAACTGATTCTTCGTGCGCTATCCTGACCCGCTCGTCTTTACCGATTAAACCGGCAATCGAAACGCTTTTCGGAGCGGAGATAACCATATCCCAACCGGCAATCTCTTTGACCTGTTTTAGCTCGCCGTTTATCTCCCGCGTTCTGCCTAAAGTCATTCGCCGAAATCGCTTGCCGGTCGTTGGGTTAATACCTCTTGAGATTCTGGAAAAATCTTCTTTTTTTATGTCGCCTGTTAAGCCTAAAGCCTCTGCGCCCTTACCTGTCCATTGACCCGCGTTACTACCTTTTTCGGAGTAATAATTTTCGCGCTCGTTGGTAAGCTCTTTCTCAAAATATGCTTCGGCTTGTCCGACAAAACTTTTTACTATAATTGCGCTCATTATTGTTAAAAGGGGCTTTTTCGCTCGACGGCTCTAGCCTGCTTGCAATCTACTTATACGCTCTGCGCGGAAAATAGTCAACAATTTTGACGTGAAGTGTTATCAAAAATCAAACAAGCCTCATAAATTCATCAAAATTCGTTAATAAAAATCTTAAAGAAGTGCAAAATATATGCGTAGCATATTCATAATTAAAAATTAAAAGCTGTCGAAAATTCTAATAACTCAATAAATAAACTCCAATTCTCGAATAAAAGCCAAATCATTTTTCTACATTCTTCCTTATTTGGCTCATCTCTCTTTTCGTTCAACTCAAAGACTTAATAAAATTCATATTGCAAATTTCTCTCGAGTGTGTTAAATCTTGTTAAATGCTGTTAGATGTAACTAGCAAATTTCTTGAAAAATTATGAACAAATCAAACGAAAAATCGAAACCCAAATTTCTAATCACAGCCAATAAACAAACGAAATTATCAATTCAAATTCCGCAAAAAACATCTGATTTGATAACCGACTACCGAAATTTTCACAAAGAAGTTTCCGGCGAAGAAGTAACTCTCGACGCGCTCATTTCTGCCGTTATCAGTTCTGCATTAACGAGCGATAAAAGTTTCATTCAATGGAAAAAAGAACAAGCGGAACAGGCGGGAAAATCAGAAACGGGAAAATAAATGAGGTCGTAAAATGGAAGAAGAACCGGATAAAAAAGTTGAACCGAAAATTACAATAGTTCCGTCCAAGTGGCTAAAGATGCGAATGGAAAAATGGGAAGCGTGGCGCAAATTAGAAACTCCCGCGTCTGCGCCGATGTCCGCGCCCGTGCTTACAATATGAATTTTCTTTTTACATTTTCGGGCGGTTTCGGGTTATGGGTTTTGTTTCGGTGGCTCAAAGAAAATCCGCAATCGGTCGCGCTCGTCGCCTTTACAATGATGCTTGCGCTGGTCGTCGGCATCTTCGCTTTTCGTCTGCTTTTTGATTTAGCTTTCCCTGACCGTGCGCCTTTGCGCGATGTTTCGAGCAGTGAAGATTAGTAAAAAAATGGAGATTAAAAATTATGTGGACAGATGAATTTGCAACAAAACCTGTTTTTACTGATTCCTATATCGTGTTCGTTTCCGGTCGTAAAAGTGTCGGCGACACTTACCTAAATTATATTTACTCGCGTGTTCCTACCGCCGAAGGTAAGGGAATTAAAAACTTTTTCTGTGATGAATCAGACGCGATAAGCTATAAACAAGCGAAAGATTTATTTACGCACAACGGTTATTATAATTTTCACGGTGAAGATGTTATGACGCTTTGCGTAGCTCCGCATCGCCGATTTTATGAAGCACTTTCCGGCACGGTAGGCGGGCGGGAAAATGCCTTTCGTGATGTGATTCGAGAAGCTATCAGAAAGTTTTTGCTTGAACAAAAAATTTTGGTTAATTGGGTCGCGGCTATTGATACGAATGCCGAAAAACCTCTAACTAGAATTATTATTTCAAAAGGCGCGTTTTGTTTGGAAACTGAGAAGCCTAAAATTTTGAAAAGACTTTTTCCGCGCACGGCTTTCAACCGCGCTGAACCGGAATGGAAAAATTTAAGTCAAATCGAAAAATCTTTTACAGAGATGTTTTTTGACCGCGCCGCGCAAGACGAAAATTTTGAAAATCAAAAGGTTAAGTTAATGCGTCTTTCAAGCGAATTTAATGTCGAATTACCTTTGAGCTATTATGCTCTTTCACTCTATTGATTGAAGGTAGTATGATTTTGTTCCGTTGCTATCGCTACGCCTTTTAAAACTTGAACGATTGTTAATACTAAATTTATAATGAATTGCCTAAAAGTTTTATAACTTTATCCAAATCAACTTGAGGAAAATCAGATGAATGACAACTATTTTTCTTTCTCACAACTCTTTGTCGAATCAGCCTTACAACCGTACTCTCAACGCATACTGCCTTATCAGCAAATATTTTTGCAGTATAAACAGACCTTTTCAGGATGTTTTATTCCGCCCTTATTTATTTTGCCGTCATTTTTTTTAGATATTAAATATGAAAATTGGAGACTGACCAGCACTCCTAAAAAAACTAAATCCCGGACTAACCAAAATACGACTCAATCAACAGATGACGATATACCGTTGCCCCAAGTTGATCCGATTGCGACCGCTTACGCCAACTCATACGTTTCAGTGCAGTTTTCGCTAAGATTTATCAAGTATGTGATGAATCCGGTTAATCATATAAAAATGCTGATTGCCGATAATAAATATTCCCAAGAAGCACTGACATATTACAAAAGCAATTCTCTGAATATCAAACAATTGGAAGATTTGATTTCCTGCGAAGAAAGGAAATACAGACAGCAGCTTAAACAGGTAACATTTACTACCAAAAGAAAACAGGCAAACGGCAAAGAAACGGAACACACGCTTAATTTAACTGCAAAACAAATAGATGATGTCATCAGTATAGTAAAAGCAGACGTTGACCGCGATTATCTCGATAGCTATTTTAAACAAGTAAAAGCCCTGATTATTCAGAACGCAAAGTTTACCGAAAAAGAATATAGTCCCGAAGAACTCGTTGATTTACCACAAATCAGAGCGATGCTGGATGTTATCAATTACTCTGAAGGAACAGGCGCGGGCTACGGGACAATTGTTAGAGGTGTCGTGAAAAAATCGCCATATTATCCCGAATTGATTGGACAATCAAATGTTGTTATTACTGACTTCTCGCGTTTTCCCGAAATTTCAGTTGATTACGGTCCCGATTGGTCAACAGCCGCCGGACGCTATCAAATCAATTCTATAACTTGGAAAGATTTCGGAAGAGGCGATTTTAGCCCTCGTTCGCAGGATATGGCGGCAGTCAGAATTATGATTCGTGAGAATATGATTGAACCTTTATTGAATGGAAATATCAGACAAGCGATTTTTGCCGGTGGACAAGATAGATGGGCGAGTTTTCCAATGGATGAGAGCGGACGGAGTTTTGCGCCAGGACAACACGCTAAACCCATTGCTGAACTTCTCGGTAAATACAATGAATTTTTGGCAAAATACTAAAATTCAATTCCTACGCTTATGTGTAAATTATTATCTAAATTGCTGGTTTTTTCTTGCTGTTTCCTATGCGTTGCGAGTTTGTCCTATGGACAAACTTTTTCTATGGAAAGAAGTTTTCCTAAACCAATCGTACTGCCCAACAGCGTCTACAAAATGCTCTTGAAAAGCGATTCCAATGTCAGAGATACCGCCAGAGATGTAATAGGCGAAGGTAAATCAGCCCGAAAGAGTTTGTTTCAAGCCACAAAAATAAATTTGAACAACGATAATTTGCCTGATTTACTGGTAAAAGGACAATCTTTTTTGTTGGGAGCAAATGTTACACGGTTTTGGATATTTGAACGAACTTCGCAAGGATACATCTTGGTATTAAAAGTCCCGACACACAGTTTAACCGTTCTGAAAAATAAGAGTAATGGATTTAGAAATATTAGGACGGACAAACTTTCTGCTGTTCAATTATTTACTGATTATTACAGATTCGACGGTAAAAACTATGTATATAGTTGGGGCAAGACCAAAGATTTATAAAAAAGGTGTAGAAATTCCAAACTTAAGTGAGGAGTTTTTTTATGAATCGCGGCGTATTAAAAAAATCAATTGCTTTGGCTTTTTTGCTATTTTTTCTTTCCGTCAATAGTTATAGCCAAAAGACGACCTTCGGAATGGACGAAAAAACAAAAAGTTCCGTCGCCCCGACCGCCGCCGTGTGGAATATCTTAAAAAGATACGCTTTGGAATTTAATTGCGGCGAACCTCGAAAAAATTGGTTTCAAATAGCAAAGATAAACATCAACGATGATAAAAAATATGATTTAGTCGCCTATCCGGTAGAAAATTGCATTCAAGGAAATAACATCACGAATTTTTTTGTTTTTAGAGGCTTAGGAAAAAATAAATTTTCTTTGGTTTTGAAAGTTGGGGGGATTGGTCTTTCGATTTTGAAAAAAAAGAGAAATTCTTTCAACCAAATCGAAGTGAATTCTTTTGTCGGGCAGAAAATCCTGACCAGACATTTTTTATTTCGCAAAAAATCCTATTCTCTTTCATCCGAAAGCTATACTGACTAGCGAGAAGGAAAGCGCGAAATTGCCTTGCCAAGTTATTTTCACCAACAAAAAACGGCGGACAACAAAAAGCTGTTCGGAATGGCATTTTTAAGCAAAAAACGACCATAATTTAGGTGACTATCTACTTGACGCAAGGCTAAATAGAATTTACACTTGCGGATTATGGCTAGAAATCGCCACTCAAGTTTTAAAAAATCTAAACCTAAAAAGCCTGTGGAGGAAACTTCATCCAAACCAGAATTGCCGCCAATTACTGAAATCACACAACCTATTTTACCTCAAGAAAGCCGATTGGAAAAACTATGGCGTTTTTCAGAGAGCAATCTTTTTTGGGGAGGAGGTGTTGCTGTGGCTTTAGCTGCTTACGCATTTCTTCTAACAGGCGCATTGAAATTTTCGGTTGTTCTTCTTGCCGCTTCGTGGATTGTTATTACAATTTCCATTTTTAAACACAAGTTCTTTGAAAAGAAACTACGAAAACACCAGATAATTGGAAATGGTCTAATTTCGCTTTTCATCGGAATTGTTTTTTGCTTTGTCTGGATATGGATGCAACCGCAGCCTACCCCTACTTTGAAGGCAGCTGAACAACCAAAACCGATTGAACAAAAATTATTTGCTTATCTAGTTCCTGATACCGCACTGTCGCCTATAAGTGCCTGTGGAATACCTCCACCTGCCGCAATAACAATTTATTACGGAAGTGATGCGGGTTATACTTCTGGAAATAATCTAAAGCTGATTAGCGTTGATAATACGCCTTTGATAAGTGCAAAAAGGACTTCTAGCGGACTTTTAATGAGTTTGAAGTTGTTTGATAACAAAGGCAAAGTGATAGCGAATATCGTTGACAATAAATTCGTTGGAAAATTGGCTGATAATTTAGCTGTAAACAATACAGAACACACTCTTGATATTTTTGACAAAAATGATGACCGTTTGATTTTCCATTTTCGATACTTAAATCCAAAAGCAATGGAAATTCTTGGCGTGTTTTATCATCCGACTAAGAAACTTCCACTTGTTATTGATGAAAACAGAGCATTATTTCCTAACGGAGCGGAGTTTTCAAATTACTGTAGCGGTGGTGTAGGCGAAGCTACCCTAATAAATTTCTAACTTTATTCTTTAATCAGTTCTTTATATTCCAGATTATCCGAAGCGATAAGCCGAAGCAGAGTATCGCGGAAAAGATAAGGATTGTTTCGGTTATTAAACCTGAACTCTAATTCGTCAAGATAACGGTCAAGATGTTTTTCAGAAACTTGATGATATGCGCCAACGATTGACCGTTTGAACAGCGACCAGACGTTTTCTATGCCGTTTGTATGAACATCGCCGCGCACATATTCACCAACGATATGATTTACGGTTTCGTGCCGCGTGTCAGCGTCCGCTATGCCTTCATAAGCGGGAAAGTCGTCGGTCATAATACAGGTCGCGGACGGCGATACTTGCGCCTTGATGAAAGCGTGAAGCGTTTTGCGGTCAGCGCGTTTTTCGCTCACAAGGCGAACATCGCCGCCGCGTTCTTTCGCGCCCAAAACCAACGCTTTGCCGACCGAACCGCGACCTTGAATTTTCTTCGCTCTATCGGATTTGTGCATATTCTTGGCTTTGCCGCCAATGAATGTTTCATCACATTCGACTATGCCGGAGAGAAGCAAACCGTCGTCGGTTTTAACGGCTTCTCTGATGCGATGGCAAAGATACCAAGCGGTTTTGTAGGCAACTTTCAAGGTGCGCTTCATTTGGTTGGCAGAAATCCCTTTGCGAGATTCGCACATCAGATAAATTGCGGCAAACCACTTTTGAAGCGGCAAGTGAGAATCTTGAAAGATTGTGCCGACAGTTACAGAAAATTGATAATTACAGGCATCGCAAACAAACTGATTGCGTTTATAGATGCGAGAGATTTTCTTGGACTCGCAACGAAGGCAGAAAACGCCTTCGGGAAAACGAAGGGCTTCAAGGTAAGCGCGGCATTTTTCATCCGAGCCGAACTTGTCCATCAGAGTTATTAAATCCATTTCTTGTTTTTGTTTTGGCGATGTGTTTTTCATAAAAATTATGACTACTAAAAAAGATAAAACAGGCGAAATAAAACCACTCGATATGACTACCGACGAAGCGATAAACTTTTTGTTTCCGAAAGAAGTTGTTGACGCGCTTCAACAGGTTGCGAACCAACCGAAAAAGCAGATGAAGAGTAATAAAAACGGCGATGATAATGAAAACGGCGATTCGTCATATAAGTATAATAACGAATAATCTACCTTGTGTCAAGTAGATAGCCATCATAATTTACATATTGCCTATTATTGGACGCGCTCAAAACTTTTGCATTGTTTGAAAATGTTTTCGCGCCTTTGCTTCTCGGCTTCCAACTGATATTTGAGCATAAATCACTGTGTTTTGGATGTTAGCGTGTCCTAACCAGTCCTGCACAAAACGAATATCCGCGCCGGTGTCAAGCAAGTGCGTGGCAATCGAATGTTTCAAAACGTGAAAATGCCTTTTGTCGTCCGGGAGCTTCGCCTTTTCTCCATAGTCTTTTATCAAAACGTCTAACATTGCTCGGCTGATCGGTGCGCCTTTTCTGCTTGGGAAAAGATAGGGTAACGAATCGCTCCGGGTTCGTAAGTAACTTTTCAAAATTCTCACCTCATCCGCCTGCAATGGATGAACGCCGGAAAGACTGCCCTTTAATCTGTGAATATTTAATCTTAGTTGTTTGTCGTCAAAATCATTTCGCTGTAAAAGTCCAACCTCACTAGCTCTTAATCCGTGCCGATATGCCAAAAGAAAAATGGCTTTATCTCTTTTGCTTGAAATCTCGCCGATTAGCTTTTTTGTTTCTGCTTCAGTAAGAAATTTTATTGTTTCGGCTGTTGTTGCTCGGCTTGGTTTCATCAAAAAGATTATTAGACAAAACAAATGTTTTGTCTAATTCAAAGAGATGCTCAAAAGGGGGCGTTTTTGTTAATAAATTTCAACAAAAGCGAAACTAAAAAACGAATATTTCTGTTAGTTTGTCTAAATCAGCAATAGTCATATTATTCTACGAGCGTTTTCAGGGTTTCAAAATCAACGGGTTTGACCAAATGATGATTGAATCCCGCATCAGTTGAGCGGCGGCGGTCTTCCATTTGTCCCCAACCTGTCAGCGCAATTAGCGTAACTTCGGGCATCATTTCGCGCAAAATGCGGGCAAGCTCATAACCGTCCATATTCGGCAAACCTATATCGAGCAAGCAAATATCAGGCTGAAATGTCTTAGCGGTTTCAATTCCTGTTTCGCCGTCGGAAGCCGTGCGGACTTTGTGACCATCGCCCGAAAGCAGAATTTCCAGCATCTCCGCCGCGTCTGCGTTATCATCAACCACTAGAATGCGCTTTTCTTTTGAGTGACTGACAGTGCCGTTTTCCGGGATTTTAATATTTGCCGGTTGAGCAGTGTCGTTGTCGCTTTTCGCCGCCGCTGATTGTTCTTCGGCAAGCGGCAGACGCAGGATGAACTCGCTGCCTTTGTTTTCGCCCTTGCTGAAAGCCTGAATCGTGCCGCCGTGCATTTCGACTAATTTTTTAACGACATTCAAACCGATGCCGAGACCGCTTTGGGTTTGTGAACTAGCGTTTTCGATTTGGCTGAACATCTCAAAGATGTTTGATAACATCTCCGGCGCAATCCCGATGCCCGTGTCCCGTATGCTGACGACCGCTTCGTTAGATTCCTTTTCGGCGGACAGCCAAATCTTTCCGGCGGGCTGAGTATATTTGGCGGCGTTATTCAAAAGGTTGAGCAAAATTTGGGCGATGCGCGTCAAATCCGCGTCAAGATATATGAATTCTTCCGGCAAAGAAAGCGTAAATTGCTGCCCGTTGCTTTCAATCAGCTCAAGGCTCGTCTCCAGTGCCATTTCGATTGCCGTTTTTAGTTCGATTCGCTCTTTTTTGAGGTTTATTTTGCCCTGCGTGATACGCGAGATGTCGAGCAAGTCATCAACCAGACGAATTATATGGTTGGTTTGGCGTTCGACGATGCTCAGAGTCTGTTCAAGTTTACCTTTATCATAGTCAGAATGACGCAGAATTTCTATTCCGCTGCGAATCGGCGCGAGCGGGTTGCGGAGTTCGTGCGCGAGAGTCGCCAGAAATTCGTCTTTGCGGCGGTCGGCATCGTTCAAAGCCTGTTTCGCCAGCTTGCGGTCGGTAATGTCCTCAAAGGTTATGAGAACGCCGTCAATCCGGTTTTCCGCCAAGTGATACGGAACGATGCGGACGCAGTGCCAACGCTCGTCTTCGCTTTTTATTTCGTGTTCAAACGGCTTGAGAGTTTGCAAAACCTCGCCCGCGTCAGCGGACAGATTTTCGTAATCGAGCCGGTGCGTCAGATGTGCGAGCGGTCGCCCGACATCATGCGGAATAATGTTGAAAAGTTTTTGGACGGGCGACGTGAAGCGTTTGATTTGTAAATCGCGGTTGAGAAAAATCGAGCTGACCTCAATCGAATTCATCAAATTTTGCAAATCCAAATTGGTGTTGCCGACTTCTTCAACCTTGTCGTTCAATTCATAATTAACGGTCGTGAGTTCCTCGTTGACCGATTGCAGTTCTTCTTTGCTCGTCTCCAGTTCTTCGGTCGTCGAGCGCAGTTCTTCGTTTATCGCCTGCAATTCCTCGTTTGACGATTTGAGTTCTTCAACCGAAACTTCGTGCCGGTCAATCGTCAGCCGCAGACGGTCGCGCGTAAATTGTAAATCTTCTTCGAGACGGCGAATCACGACTTCCGCGCCTTTGTCGGCGGAAACAAACTTTTGCAGCATTTCGGCGGGAATCGTTTCGTCGCTGATTTCGTCAAAGACGACGAGAAAATAACCGTGCGCCGCTTCGGGCGCGTCAATCGGATGGACGGTCAGATTGACGAAACACTCTCTGCCGTCGAGATTAATTCGCAGATGATGCGATTCGGAAACGCCGTTTTCCTGTTTGGCGGCAAACAGCGCGGCGAGCAAATCCGGTCTTAAAGCCGGATGCGCTATCTTGCCCAGATTGAGGTTGGGTTCGCCACGTATCCGCAGATAACGTCCGGCGGATTCGCTCAAATGCAGAATGTCGTAATTTTCGTTGATTAAAACGCTCGGCGGCGAAAATTGTTCGACGAGTTTGAAATGCAGGTCGTTGAAGGAAAACGCCCCTTCGCGCTGCTTGCCGTTTGATTCGGAAATTTTCATCTGCGCTTCCGCCACAGGCGCGACGGGAACGCCCGTGTATTTCGACGCGGCGGGACGGTGTTGGTAAATTCGCTGTTTTTTGTCAATTTCCGCGAACATATTGGGAACTGTTTCCGCCATTTCCGACGCGCCCAAAAACAAATAGCCGTTCTGCCGCAAAGCGAAATGAAAAACTTCCAGCACTTTTTCCTGCGTCTGACGGTTGAGGTAAATCAATAGATTGCGGCACGTCACCAAATCCTGCCGCGAAAACGGCGAGTCGTGCAAAATGTTGTGCGGCGCAAACAAAACCAACTCGCGCAAATCTTTTTTGACGCGATACGAAGCGCCGTCTTTGTTGAAAAAATGGCGCAGTCGTTCGATTGATACGTCGGCGGTAATCGTTTCGTCGTAGCGGGCTTCTCTGGCTTCGGCAATTGAGCTTTCGGCAATGTCGCTGGCAAAAACCTGAATTTTCGGCGGGTCGTCGAGTTTGGCGGCGTATTCGCACAAAAGCATAGCGATTGAATACGCTTCTTCGCCGGTCGCGCAGCCGACGCACCAGACGCGCACCGAATCGCTGCCGGTTTTGCCGTCGAACAGGCGCGGAACAATATCATTTTCGAGCGCGGCAAACGCTTCTTTGTCGCGGAAAAAATTGGTCACGGAAATCAGCAAATCACGCAGCAAAGCCTGTACTTCGTTCGGATTTTCGCGCAAAAATAGAACGTAAGCGGGAATGTCCGCGAGTCCGTGAACTATCAGACGGCGGGCGATTCGCCGGAGCATCGTCGGTTGTTTGTAATTGAAAAAATCGTGCTTCGTGTTCGTTTTGACGATGGCGAGAACTTCGCGCAAAGCGTCCGCGCCGAGTTCGGGGAAGGGTTTTTCCGCTTCGCCTTCGGGAAGTTTGATTTGTTCCGCTCTTTGTTTGCAGGCGAGAATCTTCGCGGGCATTTCCCCGACCGGCAAAATCAAATCCACGAGATTCGTCGCTATTGCGCTGCGCGGCATTCCGTCGTATTCAGCTTCCGCCGGGTCCTGGACGATACACAAACCGCCCTCTTCCTTGACGCGCTTGAGTCCCGCCGCTCCGTCCGCACCCGTGCCGGACAACACCACGCAAACACTGTTTTTGCCGTGAGCGTCGGCAAGCGAGCGGAAAAACAAATCAATCGGGACGCGCTTGCCGCGAATCGTTACGGGTTCAATCAGACGAATTTCGCCGTCCATCATCGCCAGATGTTTCGTCGGCGGAATGACATAAACGTGATTCGGCTCGACTTTGACGGTTTCCTGAACCTGAATCACCGGCATTGATGTATTCGTCTGCAAAACGGCGGGAAGCTGGCTTTCGTGTTCGGGCGAAAGATGCAGAATGACGACAAACGCCATCCCGTTACCGTCGGGCATCGCGGCGAAAAATTCTTTGAGAGGCTTTATTCCGCCCGCCGACGCGCCGATTCCAACCGTCAAAAAATCTTTCTGTTCGGCTGGCGATTCCAAATCTTTGGACTCCGAATCAATTTTGGGTATTTTTGGAGTTGCTTCGTTCCCCATTGTTTAATTAACCCCTTGTAACGAATAACTAGATTGTTCACTGATTGGTTGCCGCCGCTTGCTGCCGAAGACCGTTTTCGCTTAATTGCTCGTGTTCCAGCACAACTTTTCGGATCAATTTAACGCGGTTTTCGGCTTCGACAGCTTTTTGCAAAAACAGTTCCGCTATCTGCGTCTGATTCGATTCGGCAAAATGCTTGCTCATCTCGCGCAGCAGCATCACGCTTTCTTCCATCTCGCGCATCGCGCTCCACATCGAATCTTCAATGCGTTCGGTTATGTTCGCCAGCAGCGTGTCAGCGGAAAAAGCGTGTCCGGTATGACATCTGAAACGATTGATTTTTCCGTCTTTAATTTTAATCAGCGCGCCGTGACAATCGGGACAGGTAAAAGGTGAAACTTCGCCGAGGCTCATCACGCCTACCTCAAACCCGCTTTCTTCAGCCGCGATGCGAACCTCTATCTCGGTTTTTTTATTTTCATCCATACTGATTTCACGCGCCTCCAAAGTTTTCTCCTCGGTCAAATGGGTCAACAAAGCCGCCATTTCGGAAACGGGAATAGCGTAATCCACCTCCACCTCGCGCAGCGCCGATTCGGGCATTGACGAAAACTCAGCATCGGAGGGTTCTTGGACAACCGCCGCCCCGCCGCGCTGTTTAATCGTCCACAAACCGGCTGTTCCGTCGTCTAACGCACCCGATAAAACCACGCCGATCACCCGCGCCCCGTAAGCATATGCAGCGGAACGAAAGAGCGTGTCAACGGCGGGACGAAAACGGTTTTCCTTCGGACCTTTGGTGACGCGGACGCGGTTTTCTTCGACGAGCAGATGATGATCGGGCGGCGCGACGTAAATTCGTCCCATCTTGATTTCTTCACCGTCCATGCCATGCGCCGCCGGAAGTGTGCCTTCTTTTTCCAGCACCGATGGCAAAACACCGTGAGCATTGGCGGGCAGATGCCAGACGACAAAAACCGCCGCTGCCAAATCCTTCGGCAGCCCGCCGACTAATTTTTTGAGAGCCTCAAAACCACCGGCTGAAGCTCCGATTACAATAATGTCTTTTAATGCCATTGGAGAAATTTGTTAATTCGCGGATATTATAACGCGAATGAGCGCAACTTTACGTTTTTTGGGACGCAAAAGGTGCAATACAATATATCATAACGCAATTCTTCTTAAGTTATTCGACAAAATAGTTGTTTTGTCTAATAAGAATCTAATTTTCAACGAAAAACCTTTGATTTTCGGATAGCGAAATTTAGAGAAAATTAACTGTAATGTCTAATAGAATTTAATTAGCGTGATCTGGCGGTTCGTTACTTCAACCTAAAACGCTCTTCCTCATGTGAAATTATTACACAACCTCTGATAGAATTTCTTTTCATTAGCATTACCAAATTTTTCAGTGAGGAATTGATGTTTACTAATGAAAATTTTCACCTTTTTTCTTGTCGCTTTAACGCTCTTCGTTCTTGTCTTCCCGGTTAATGCTCAACGCCGGAAACGTGCGACGGAGCCACAGCCAACACAAACCCAAGAAACTACGCCCTCCGGTGGTCGTCGTGTCAAACGTGAAGCTGCAAATACTCCTCGCGTTCGCTGCACTATTCCGCTTGCAAATTCTCCTGCGTTAAGGGGTCTGCAACTTGATTTAGGCTATGGACAATTTGACGTGAATTTCTTCGGTGATCTTTATTTTGACATAAGACCTACTAGCCCAAGTTACAGCCCTTCGTATAATTTTTTGCGTTCGTATGTTTTATATGCGCGTCCGACACGGCGCAAAAGTGTTGTCGAAAATATGACTCCCGAACAGGAGAAGGCTCTTAGAGATTTTTCGAGAATGAGAAACCCTGAAATAGAAAAACAGATAGTAGCAGAACAGGCAAGGCGGGAAGCAGAAGAACGTAATGCACCAAAGAAAGAAATTATTGAGCCGAAAGATTTGATAAAAACAATGATTGCTCAGTTTTATGACCCCTACGACCCAAAAATTTACAATTACCAAATCCTATACCGTGACGATCTTGCCTTTGAGAATGTAGAAGAAATTGAGCAAAACTTTGCCGAAAAGCTAAAAATCCCGGTCGGCTCGTGGGTTCCGATTCCCGATCCTGATTACAATATGAAAGTATTAGTTAGTTTGGTTGGTCTTCTCGATTTACGGTTCACGGCTCCTGAAAATATAATTCTCCGGCAAGCGGAATGTAATGGGTGGCGGGCTGTGTTTGTTACCTCTTCCAATACTACCGGGCTTGCTCTCTCGATCACTAACTCATCTGTTAGCGATAATATGGAACAATTAATAGTTCAATTTAGAAAAGGAGTTAAT
>MWWH01000054.1_pt1 | contig 26010 bp, 23 predicted proteins | sample 1047231 | NCBI WGS metagenome assembly MWWH01 (sample SAMN06349967, study PRJNA376086) | soil metagenome | isolation source: MG3-2 sample Antarctic (ecotone) soil | place: Antarctica | collected 2015-01-13 | reverse complement strand
CGCTGGCCGCCAGCGGGAAGTAATCTTTCACACCGGGTCGGGAACACGAGGGGGCCGCGGCGAGTAGTAAACAAAGGGCGAAGGCGCGGAACATTTGTAGCGTATAATGCGGCGCGGATGTCAGGCGAGGGCTTGGCATACTACTGATCTTTGGCTTGGCTATATACGACACGAGCAACTCGTAGCAGCGTGGAAGGCACAACGCGACATCACTGGTGATGATTGCCGCCACGAGCCAGAGAAAGTATCGGTCTCTGGCGTTAAGCGAAACGGATGCGAGCTTAAATCTATATAGTTTTGGAGTCAAGATCAATGCCCGTATCCCATCAGGAGGTCATCTCTGATGGGACGAGCCTCACGCCCAAAGCCAGCGCATCTCGCGGGGAAGTTACGTCAGATTCGTATTAGTTTGGGACTCTCACAGAATGAAATACTTCGCAATTTTGGACTCGACGAGGAGCTATTTCAGGGGAGTGTATCTGGCTACGAATTAGGAACGCGCGAGCCGCCTTTAGCCGTACTTTTGCAGTACGCGCGGGCTGCAAACCTATATGTTGAAGCCCTGATTGATGACGAACTTTATCTGCCGGAGGAACTTCCATCCAAGATCAAGAGTGAAGGAATCCGGCGTAAAGCAACTACAAAGGCTGCTTCAAGAAGAAGGTAGTGTTCTCGTCCTCGCCTGCACTGAAATTCAATGGTTTGGACATTACGTGCAATGCTAAACAAGAATGAGAAGAGATGATCAACCTCAACATTCGCTTGGAAGCCTAAATATGTCTGGGCTTGAACATTTCTACCCTGTTCGGCCTATACAATTATTAGCTGGATTTGCTCTTCTCCTATCTATAGGAGGGGCTTGTGTTCTACTCTTTATTTCTGAATCCGACGTACTAAGATTCGGTCTTAGTTTTCTACTTTTAGTAAGCATCAATGGCCTCCTAAGTTTCTACCTATCCACTTTATACTTTCTAGCAAGCAAGTTATACAGAGACACCTTTTATTTTCTCCTCGGCATAGCTTGGATAACATTAGCTATTCAAGTTTACTCTCAACAATTTTTTACCCCACCGTACAACCCAACTGTTACATACAATATTGCGACTAATTTGTTACAACTCGTTCCGACCATAATTTTTTATGTTGCCAGTCTTTTCCCTGTTAATTCAAAGCCTAATGCACTGAGAATTGCCACCAAGACAGTAGCTTGGCTGCTTCAAATAATAATTACTATTGCAATTATTTATTGGCTTATTGGCAGCAATACAGCCAGTTCGACTTTTATATCGCTGTTGTTTTTTGGCGCTCAAGCTCCGTTCACAGCATGGGCACTTATTCATGTCGGAAAAGGAATAGAGAAACGGGTTGGGCTAAGTTATCCATTCAAGTGGGTTAACATACTACCCATTTCCTTTTATGCATACGGTATCTTGCAAATTTTTTATTTGTTTGAATACCTGACTGTTCGCAGCTCAATAATGGGATTCACTCTGGGATTGCTCTTAAAAGTTGTGAATGGAATTGCCCTTCTCAAAGTCATGCTTGTTGAATTTGACGGCTTACAGAATCAACTGATTCAGCGGAGTGTCTTTGAGGACATTGGAGCTTTAACGGCAAGTGTTGAGCACGATATACGAAGCCCTCTAGGAATTATTAATGTCGAGATAGATAGAATGAAAACAAAGTTTCAGTCTGACCCGGAAATGCTGACTACAATTTCGCGCATAGATGAGCAAACGCAAAGGATATTCGCTTCAACTCAGCTAGTTACAATGCTTCGTGGAGATGCTGACTTTTATCAGCGCTCTATGGAAAAGGTAAATGTCGTAGAGTTAGCAAAGTGGTCTGTAAAGACAGTGAAACGCGATGTTATGACTTCAAATATTTACTTCAAAGTTGCTGATTCAAAAGTTATGTTTATAAAAGCAAACGCACCTATGTTAGAGCAAGTCATAGTGAATATTCTGAAGAATGCAGTTGAGGGTATCCGGGCGGCTAACCGAAAGACAGGCACAATCAAAGTAGAGTTGAAGGCATCTCCACAATCTCCTCAAACAGTGCTAATAAATATCACTGACAATGGATGTGGGATTACGGAGGAGGATATTCCTAAACTGACCTCCATCTTTACAACTAAGACGAATAGAGAGCCAAATAGCGGTATTGGATTATTCATCTCTGAAAGAATATTAAAATTACATCGTGGTCAATTGGAAATCAGAAGTAGAGTGGGAGAAGGTACTACAGTTTCAATATTACTTCCGAAATGGAACCCTCAAGAATAAATTTAGCTCTAAATGCTAAGGCGCGTACCTGATGTCTGGACACATTTATAAACCGGCCTCCAGATTAAGCCGACATTGATGGTTGAGCAACTGCCACAAGTTTTCACCCTGCGCCAGCAACTCGACGATGCTGCGCACCAGACTCAACTCCGAACGCGCTCGGCGGCGCGACCGGACTCGGCGCAGCAACTCCTCACCATCCTTGCTCTCAACCAGCGCGCAGCCGATCTGCGTCAACACCGCGAGCGCGACAGCCACCAGCATGAACATGCGCGACCATGCCTTGATGCAGGCGACGCGCGCTTGCACAAAACCAAGCAGGCGTTTGCCATCACGGAAACCTTCTTCGCAGGTGAAGCGGCGTGCATACTCCGCAGCCATCCCGTAAGCCGACAAGGGCCGGTTCGACAGCAAGTGCCACACGCCCCATCTGCCTTTCTGGTCACGCGCTCTGGATTGCGCCAGATAGACGCGGCGCGGGTCAGTCTCCGAGTACCAGACTCGACCCCAGGCACGCCGTCTTTGATTGCCTCGCCAGCGCAAGGAATCAAGTCTGCGCCACGCACCCTCGATGCGCACTTTGTAGTTCGACTTGGTGCGAATCACGTAGGAAACGCCCAGTTCATCCAACAAATCGAGCAAATCCACGTCGGCGAACCACCGGTCTGCCGTCAAGAGAAAGCGGCGGCGCACGACTCCGGCAACCACCTCATTAAAGAGGACGCACAAGAACTCGCGCTCATACCCGGTCATTCGCTCTTTCAACTCCGAGTCTTGGTAAGCGCGCCAATAGAGCGGGACGGCGCGCCGCCCGACTCTCACCGAAGCGATCAGCAGATGTTGAGCATCTTCGGTCGTCCAGTCCAGAGAGAGGCGCACGCAGCCTTCGAGCGGCAGTTGTTGGCAGAGGGCGCGGGCGTGCGCGCGCGCCACCTCGTCGGGCAGCAGACGCGCGTTGTGCAACAGGCGCGAGAGTCGCTTGGAGGCGGCTTCAAAGTTGTCAAAGAATCTGGCGAGAGTCGCCTGACAGCAACTCTGCACCGAGACGAGAGCCAGCACGAAGTCAGAGACAGCCTTCTGTTGATGCCCGTGTGCTTCGGGCAAGACGAGGCTGATATACTCTCGCAGGCGAGTGGAAAAGGAGCACTGTTTCATGGCAGAACCAATGCTCTCACGAGTCACTGACTCGTGACCACTCGCTCATTTATCAAATGTGTCCAGACATCAGGGCGCGTACATAAACTAAATCGGCTGAGAACCAAACCTACAAGCATACTATGAAACCGCTAATACTCTTTATCGACGACGACCTTCAATGGCTTCAGGCATATCAGGGATTGCTAGAAGATGAGGGCTATGCTGTTGTCACGGCGACAAATGCTTTCGATGCTCGTCGGACTGCCGAAGAAGTCTCTAATGTTAAATTGGTACTAACCGACCTGAGTCTCCCCAAAGATGGTTATAGTAAACCTGATGGGGCCGTGGGGCTAGAACTACTTGAATCAATCCGATCAAAACTGCCAAATGTTCCAGTCATTGTTCTTTCTGCTTATTTGGAGAGGTATGCGAAAGATTTAGGCACTCTAGGGATATCAGCCTTCATAAGTAAAGGCAGCCCTAATGCCATTAATGATATTAAATTCTACGTTCGTAAAATGATTAAGGATTACGAGACTCAAATAAGAAAAGAGCTTGATGAAGCTTCGACTTTAACGAACTTAAGGCAACTAATAGTTGAGGAGATAGATAAATATTCTCCCATCAGGGAGAGGACTATCTACATTCCTCAAGAGGGACAGTATGAACTCATCAAGCCCCTTGTTGGCTTTAAAAGAGAGATGGAGAACCAACTAGCAAGGTTCTCATTTTCAAAGAATGTATTTTTGATGATGAAGTTTCGTGAGTCTAATAGTGATCTCAGTGAATACATGATTGATAACTTATCCAAGTACGGGCTGCGTGGCGTTCGGGCAGATCATGAGGAGTGGAACATTACCAAAAATATTTATAACCCTATAGCCGTTCTCTATTGTTGCAAATATGGCATAGCATTATTTGATGAGCCAGAAGAGAATCAGGCATATAGCGCAAACGTGGCTTATGAACTTGGGATGATGCATTATCAGAATAAAAATTGCTTAATTCTTCGGCACACATCACTTCCCGTAGTACCATTTGATCTAATCAAGGACTTATATGTAACTTATGAACGTGATCTTCAAGTCAAACAGATAATCGCTAGTTGGATAAAACAGGTTGCCGTAAATCCGTAAACTCTTCAAGGCTATTTGAAGAAGTCGAGATCGTCCTCTACACAGCTTTCATCTTCTCAATCTCATATCCACAGGCAAGATATGTGCTTACAGGCAGACTCCATTTCCATTCTGCTTATTGCGGCACATAACGTCCTTTATGTGTCATAATAGCTTTCTCAATAGTAAATCTGGATCGTAGCAGGTTTAAGAAGGCGAATGGCTCTATTCTAAACGTAGGCAGTACTTGTTGGAGGACTGCGGGTTGGTAAGGTTGTAGATGTCCTCTCTTGACATCCCCTTTCATAGAATACAACCCTTTCACTCATCTCAACGCCCGCACCAGTGCGAAGACCTCGGCCGTTATCTGTTCCGCTTGAAGGTCGCGGCCGGCGCGGCTATATATTTCCTCCACGCCCCCTTGTTTCAGATGCTGTTCGTATGAGCGCGAAGCCCCGTCCGTTATCCAGCCGAGTTTGTGTAACAGAGGAAGAGTTTCGAGCAGGTACTTTGCGCGCTCTGCGGCCGAAAGGCGCTTGAGGCGTTCGTCGGGGCCAATCGTGTAGCCGCTCAGGTACTCATTATACCCCCCCAGCATGGCTTCCATCTCGTGCGGTATCTCCTCGTCTGCGCCCTCCACGACGGTTTCGGCGCTCGCACGACACCTGATGAGCCCCGGCGGCGCGGCCGACGTCAGCCGAGCAGTGACGGTCTGGCCCGGGTCTATCTGGATATCGGCCGAGACTTCGGCGAAGTTGATCCAGTTCCCCTCGCCGTAATCGCGGATTTGTTTGTTCATCCGGCCGGGCAGAAGCTGGCCGCTGATGTCCGGTTCGACCTCGGGGGCGAAGTTCTGCACGATAAATCTTTTTAGATACGTGCCGCTTGAGGGCAGGTTCCTCACCTCGTAAGTGTATACGTACTCACCCGCTGGGTTCTCCGTGATCGAGGCGCTCACCGCCACGTCGATGGCGTCGGCGCGGGTGAAGGTAGCGGTTTTCTCTTCACCGTCGAACCCGATCCATTTGAAGGCATACCTACCTGATCTGCCATCGAGCAGTTCCACGCGTGGCTTGTGATCGTATGTGATCTCGTGCCCCGTCTCGTCATAGCCCGACACACGCGGCTTGTAATCGGTCGGCGATTTATACTCGTGCGCCTGCTTCTCTAGAGGCGCGCGCCTCACCACCGTCTGTGCTTGCTGCGACAGCGTGCAGGCGAGGCAGAGCACATGAATCGCCGGGACTAACATCAGTAACGCTCTCTTCATCACAAACCTCTGCTTTTTCAGGGAGCGCCGCCGCAAATCGCCCGGCACCGGGCGTGACGTTTTCGTTGCTCGGTGGCCTTAGCTGGCCTTAGCCGGCCGGCGCGAAGGTTTTGGGCTTCGTGCCGGCCAGCTGGCCTCTCGTAAAAGGTACTACTCGCGGACAAACTCAGTAGTAGTACCAGCCGTAATTACACGCGCACATGCCGTAGTCCCACGATCCCCCGCCCGACTGGCACTGGTTGATCTCCCACCAAGGCGGGTCGCAAACCCAGGGCGGCACGTACGGGTTGAAGGAGAAATAGTCGAAGTTGCCTTTGTTCGGGCCCGAGCCGTCGACCTCGATGGTGACGATGTGACGCCCCGCTTCGAGCCAGATGTTCTCGAAGGTGACGGGCTGGAACGCCTCGCCCGACCCCGTGTTCGGGATGCCTATGGGCCCGGTTACGTCCACGCCGTCCACCTCGACGTGGAAGGTGTTCCAACTGCCGGTCGAGGCGATGCCCGCCTCGAACGTGTAGCTGCCGCTCGACGTAACGTCGACGGTATAGGTCATCCATTGTTCGCCGGCGGTCTCGACGTATTGGCCGCCGCCCGTAGATAGCCCGTGCGTACGCGGGTAGCTGTAGACGACGGCTTCGTTCGCGACTGACTCCGAGTCAGCGGGGGCGAACGCGCCGGCGATCTCGTCCGAATCCTCGTCGTAGAGTTCGGCCTCGACGCGGCCGGGCAACCTCGGCGCGGCCCCGCGGGCGGGTCTGGTGCGGGCGGGGTTGGCGTTCCTCCTCCGCTGGCGCGTTGGGCACCCTTCGGTCGGGTTGTTGCCCCCGCCGTACTCGAAGCGCACGTGCCAGTGATTGCGGCAGAACTCCCGGTTCGTGCGCGACGAGCCGTTGTTGGCGAAAATCTCCTCGACCACCTCGCGGCGGCTGCGCTGGACGCCGCCGACCGTGACGTTGTCGTTGGGGACGCCGTTGATGCTGATGTCGCAGTTGATGCCGACCTTGTGCTCGACGTGAGAGCCGTCTTCGCGCCAGCGCGGCACGTCGGTCCGGCTGTTAGGGATGTCGAACTTCCCGCCGAACTTCACGCTGATGTCGTTAAACTTCAACGCATTCTCGAGCGGCACGCCGTTCGGGTTGGTGCTCTCAGGGAAGAGTGTGTTCTTGTAGTCGATACCGATCTGCCGCAGGCTGGCGACGGCCTCCGGCTTGCCCCAGTGGTTGCTGGGGTGGTAGGTGTCGGCCCCCGTGAGGACGTAGCCGGCGTTCCCGACCGGGTCGCCGAGTTCGACGAAATTCGGCACCTTCACCACGACGTCGGCGAAACTGCTGTGCCCCGTCTCCTCCGACGAGACCTGGAAACGGAAAGTCCCGGCGTGCTGGGGCGCGGTGTAGGTCGTGGTCACGACCCCGCTGCCGTTGGTCCGTCCCACGGACGGCTGGAACCTCCCGACGGGGCGTGGGGTGACGTTGTTGGTCAGGTGGTTGTCGTGCCCCCCGTTATCCTGTATCACGTCGCTGCCGAAGCCGAAGTTTATCCGCACGCCAGACTGCCCCTGGCCGGTGACGGGGTTGGTGGCGGTGCACGTCACCGTCATCGTGTCCCTCGTCGTCGAGGGGTTGAGGCCGTTGATGAAACGTGCCTGGTCTCCTACCCCGCTCGGCAGGACTTGTAAGGAAGAGGCTTGACAGGAGACGGACGCTGGCAGGCACCTGATCACGTCGGTGATGATCGACGCGATGAAGATTAGGCGGTTGAAGATACACCTGTTCTGCCGGCTGCCGAAGAACCCTCCGTAGTCCCACCACTCGCCCCACCAGTAGTCGCTAAACCCCCAGAAGTCGTAGTAGCCGCCGTTACATCCGAGGAAGCGTGGGGTGGCGATGACGTAGCTGATGATGCTGAAGCGGATGCAGAGCGCGGCCTCGAAAACGTCGAGGAAGGTGAAGGCCGACGGGTTCCCTTCCGCGGTCCCCGAGGCCAGCACGTTCCCGTACTCGTCCTCGATGTGGGCCTGCACCTGCGCGTCGTAGTAGTAGGCCGTCTCGTAGTCGAGGTCGGTCGCGGCGTAGCCCGACACGGTGCTCCCGTCGTGCGAGATCGAAGTGTAGCCGTAGGCGTTTTGTGCCTGCGCCTGTCGCGCCGTCAGAAGGCAGCACGACACCGCGAACATTACGGTGACAAGGGTTCGCTTACGCATTTCTGTCCTCCTTTTTGACTGCCTTCTTTACCGAGGGCGACCGCCCGCGGGGGCTGGCTGTCCCGCGCGCGGCGTGAGCGGGACGGGCTTGACGTTGGGCGCGAAATTCACCTTGAGGAAGTCATCGATCTGCCTGAAGCCTTGATCGCCGAGAGAGTTCTTCATGTTATGGCGCGCACGCATCACGGCGTAGTCGCGCAGGCGCTGCAACTCCTTCAGCTCGGCGGGCGGGGGCGGCAGCTTTTCGCCCGCGGGGACGACGCCGCCCGGGTAGCGCGCATACACCCCGTCGATGAGCTTCTTCGCCTTCGCGTCCAGTTGGTCCGCCTCGCGCACGTAGTCGGCGATTATCTTATCGAGCTTCCGCGACTGGTCGTCGTTAAGACGTGCTTTGTCCTGGTAATGCGTGCGCAGTTTGCTACCGTCTTTGCCCGCACGCTCAAGCTTCCGCGCGTGCTCTTTGAGGTCGAGAGCGTGGCGGAAGAATTGTCTGTAGATGACGTGCTCGGGGGCGCTCGCCGGGAGCGGCGACTCTCTCGTGCCGATTTGAGGGATGGCGGGCGCGTCTTTGGCCGCCGCGACAGCCGCGGGGCCGCTCGGCAGTGGGTGCCCGGCGAAAACGAACGCACCCGAGCAGACGAGCGCGGCGCACAGGATGGCTGATGCTTTCTTCTTGGTGGTCATTGGTTAGCCTCCAGATTTGAGGGTGGGTGACGCCCCCCCCGGCTGTACGTTATCGGCAACGTGCCCTAATACGCCAAGCGGTGGTGGGGCCGGAAATTTCTCCCATGAACGGGCCGACCTGTATTGTGAAATTAACGCGGGCGGAAGCGACCGCGTTAAGACGGTGCCGCCGAGAAGCTGCTCTGGTCTATCTTGTCGGCGCGATGGCGGATGAGGGCACCGACGCAGCTATCTTTGGCTCGCCGCAAGGGGGCGGCGTGGCGACTGTATCCGACGGGCAAAAGCTCCTGAGTGCAGTGGGCCAGCGTTCGCGCTCGGGTGCGGGCAGTCTCCCACCCCTCAGTCGCCGGTTATAATCGCCCGGAATTTTCCTTTCTCGTACACGTACGAGACGGCGGCTTTCTCGAAGGTGACAGAGTCTATGGAGTCGCCGGGAAAGATAAATTCCTTCCGGCCTTCGTAGTCGTAGCGTCCGTCGCCCTCCCTTATCAGCAGCAGGTAATCCCCGGCGTCGGAGCCCACCAGGTGGAACTCGTAATTGTCGCCCTTCCTCAGGAAGGCGACGACACTGACCTTGCGGCCGATGGCAAAGCCGGCTTCGTTGAGTATGTCACCGTGCGCAATAAGGAGTGCGTAGTCTAATTCCGCGTTGCCGTCAAAGTCCCCTCTCAGCAGGTCAAGATGTGAGCCGGGCGCGACCCATTCTTTCGTCGCCTGACGGATGTCATCGCCCATTTGCGGGAAATGCCAGCCCGGGAAGTTCCTGTCCAGTTGGAGCCGGACGGACGCGGGCAGTTCACGCCCCGCCGCCTCCGGAACCACGGACACGCCCAGCAGCAACGACAACCCGAGCAGCAGCGATGATATGATTTTCACGGTCGCCTCCGAGTGAGAAGCAGACTTTCCGAGTCATGGGAGAATGATCGCGGACACGACCTTCCATTTCGCTAAGGAGTTGGGCGTGAGGCGACGACCGCCATGAGGAAGCCTCCGAGTGCGTTTCGCCAGTTTGGGGGAGAGTGAGATAAGCCGCCGGTAAAGCAATTGCCCTCGCGGCTGTTTCCGACAGGTACTGTGCGAGACACGATATAGCATACGGCCGCGGCCGTCGTCAACATGAAAAAGTTCTGACCGCTTGTATGTTTCTCGTGAGGCTGGAGAAGGCAGTAGGCTTCCACCTCTGTGAAAGCAACAGTCCGAGACCGCACCGGTCTTTACGAGGCCGCTGATAAGAACTGTGATGAAAGCCAACTCATTTGTGGCACCCTGCTCGTGTCCCACCTCGTTCTGTCCCTCACCATCGCGTTCAAGATCGTCAGCAGCTTCCGCGCGCTGGCGATGACCGCCACCTTGCTCACCTTACCTGAAGCCTTCAGCCGCTCGTAGAACTGCTTGAGCACCGGGTTGTAGCGGATGGCCGACAACGTTGCCATGTAGAGGACGGTGCGCACCGCCCGCCTCCCGCCGGCCGTGTGCCTCCTACCGCGCCTCCACCCGTTGTCGCGCGCGTACGGGCCACCCCCACCAGCGCCGCGATCTGCTTCCTGCTGAGCCTACCGAGTTCCGGCAGCGAGGCCAGCAGCGTCAGACTCATCACCGGCCCCACACCCGGCACTGAGCGCGCCAGCTCGTCCTGCTCGTGCCATACCGCCGTCGCGCTGAGCCGCTGCCGCAACTCTTTGTCCGAGTCGCCGATGCGCTTCTCCAGCCACCGCAGGTGCTCCCGGAGTTGTTTGACGACGACACGCGGCGCCGTCTCCAGCCGGTGCCGCTCCGCCACGTGCATCTCGATCAACTGCCGCTGCCGTTGCAACAGGGCGTCGAGTTTCGCTGTCTGCGCATCGCTCAGCCGCGACAGCGGCGGGCGGCAGTCGCGCCCGTAGCGCGACAGCAGGCGGGCGTCGAGCCGGTCGGTCTTCGCCAACTCGCCCAAGGCACGCGCAGCACGGCGCGTAACTTTACGAGCTGTCCGGCGGTCGTGTGTTTACTGGCGATGGTCGGTGCATATACTCGGTTGGTGCTGCGCATCGGAGGGCTCCTTTCAGGTGCAGGCGCTGAGGTTGGGATTCGCAGCGTAGGGGTGGAAGTCGCAGGCTGAGCAGGAGAGGCGCGGGAAACGCAGGCTCAGAAAGTACAGCACTAACGCAGAAAAGCGGCTGAACGATACGCCCGCCCTAGCGGCGCGTCAAGAGGTAGAGGTAGCGTCATATTTGGTTTATGACACATAAACACTTCCTTATGTGTCGCTAAATCCTTATTGATAAGTGTGGTAAGTGAGAACGTGGCGATCCCAAAAACGAAAAGTTCAGTCTACTTCTTTACTACTTCGTGGCAGTTTTTCTATCTCATAACTTAAAGCTAAAAACCTATCTACCATTATCTGCGCTTCACCTTCTGACATTTCCCGGACTGTGCCATGAATTGAACCTTCTCCGGGTACGGTACTACCTCCCGCCTTTGTTAACTCGTCCATAAATTCGAGGAATTCCTGACGCAATCCCTCCGGCATCTTTTTCAACTCTCTTTCATTAGCATGCAGAGCAGCGATGCCAGCAATAGCAGCATCAATCAGGCGCTCCTTGATAGCTGCCGGATGTCTCGCCAACGTGCGCTCCGTTCGCATAAATTCTTCTCTAAAACTTCCCATAATGCGAGCAACAATAGCATGTTTTACGCTTTACGTCATGCGTAATTCTGCTATAGTCTGAAAATGATCGTCAGCTACCGGGATAAGCAAACACGGAAGTTTGCCGAAGGCGAAACCGTCAGGCAGTTTCAATCCTTCGCTCGGCAAGCTGAAAAGCGGCTAGAAATTCTGGACGCCGCCCCGAATAAAGAAGCCTTGATGATGTTGCCAAGCAATCGCTTCGAGGCTCTAAGCGGCGACCGCAAGGGACAATACAGCATACGCATCAATCAGCAGTGGCGTATCTGTTTTGAATGGCCGTCAGATAGCCTCGGCCCGATCAACGTAGAGATAACGGATTATCATTAGGAGCAATAAAGCAATGGCACGCACACCGATACATCCCGGAGAGATTTTAGCGGACGAGTTAGACGAGCTAGGCATAAGCGCAGCAGAACTTGGTCGCACTTTGCACGTTCCGACGAACCGCATAACCCAGATACTTAATAAGCAACGTGCCATCACCGCCGATACTGCGCTGCGATTGGGCAAGTGGTTAGGGACAGGCCCGGAGCTTTGGCTAAACCTGCAAAAATCCTATGAGCTGCGAAAGGCACAGCAGGAATTGGGAGACGAATTAAAAACTATTCCGCGCCGGAAACAGCAGCCAGAAGAACGATCAGCGGCATAACACTATACCTGTAGGATTATTAAGGGAGCCTCACGCAAGATGGAATGGTCAGAAGCTAAAGCAATCGCCGCCGCGCTTCTGCTGGGAGCGCGAGATGTGCGCGGCTGGACGATGGACGAGGAGCGGTTGACGCAAGGTCTGCCCCCGCTTCGCCCTACCGTCGTCGACAAACTCCGGCGTGAGATCGTCAGAGGTAATGATCCGCTGGGCGACATCTTTTGCGCGCTCCGCCCGCCCGCTCAGCGGCGCGAACGCGGCGCGACCTACACCCCGCTAAAAATCGTGCAGGCTATGCTCGCGTGGGCGCACGCACACGCCATCCCAAGTCGAGTGGTCGACCCCGGCGTTGGCTCCGCGCGGTTCATCTTGGAAGCCGGGCGTCGCTTCAAGCGGGCCGCCCTGATTGGCTCCGAAATTGATCCTGTGGCTGCGATCCTCGCGCGCGGCAACCTCGCAGCCGCGGGATTTGCTTCGAGGGCGGAAATTGTTCTCAGCGACTACCGAGACTTGCGCCTACCGTCTGTAGACGGAAAAACGCTCTACGTCGGAAATCCGCCATACGTCAGGCATCACCTCATACCATCGGAGTGGAAAGAGTGGCTGGTACGAGAGGCGGCGACGCATGGCTTACAGGCCAGCCAGCTCGCTGGACTTCATATTCACTTCTTCCTGAGTACGGTACTTAAAGCACAGCCCGGCGACTTCGGCTCATTCATTACTGCCGCCGAGTGGCTCGACGTGAACTACGGCAGCCTGCTGCGCGACCTCTTCCTGGGTGCGTTGGGAGGGCAGAAGATCATCGTCATCGAGCCGACGGCGATGCCCTTCCCCGATGCCATCACCACGGCAGCCATCACGTCTTTTGAAGTCGGCAGCCGGCCCCGGTCAGTAAAACTCAAAAGAATCGGAACGCTCGACGAGTTGCGCGCGGCGAACGGAGGTCGGGCGGTACGCCGCGAACGCTTGGAGGCCGAGCGCCGGTGGTCGCATTTCACCCGCGCGGCCCGGACGGAAAAGGACGGGTACGTCGAACTTGGCGAGCTGTGCCGCGTTCACCGGGGTCAAGTGACCGGGGCGAATAAAGTATGGATTGCCGGGGAACACAGCGAAGGGTTGCCCACCTCAGTCCTCTTCCCTTCCATCACGAAAGCCAGGGAACTTATTAGGGCGGGGTTGGTGCTTCACAACCCCTCGAACCTGCGACGGGTAATTGACCTGCCCGTCGACTTGGATGTTTTCGACGAGGTTGAGCGCCGAGCTGTTAACCGCTTTCTCAGGCTGGCGAAGAGGCTGGGTGCGGCCGACTCCTACATCGCCCAGAACCGTAAGGCGTGGTGGTCAGTAGGGCTGCGCGAGCCCGCGCCCATACTGGCGACATACATGGCCCGACGCCCCCCGGCTTTCGTCCGCAATCTCGCGGACGCCCGCCACATCAACATCGCGCACGGCCTCTACCCCAGGGAGCCGCTTACGGAACCTACATTGACCGCCCTCGTCACCTACCTTGCCACCGCTACCAACGTCCGCGACGGCCGCACCTACGCGGGCGGCCTGACGAAGTTTGAGCCGCGTGAGATGGAGCGCATTTTCGTTCCGACCCCACAACTACTCAGGAGCCTCGCCGTATGATCGAACGCCCTCGGTGGAGTGAGGAAGAGTTAGAAGCCTTACGCAGGCGGTCTATCGAAATATTCCGCGTACAGCGAATGGCGGAGCCGTTGGAGGCGTACCTTGAGGCGTTCGACGACTATCAAGGCGTCGTCGAAGACCTGCTGGAGACGACGGTCGACCTGACCGACCTTGATAGCACCGCCCTCGGCATCCTCACCGACCCCAAACTGCTGGAGGCGTTCCGCTACACCGCGGGGCCGCCGATCTCGGCCGACGATCTCAAGATAATTGCCGAATCTGTCCTGACCGCTTCCCGGCTGAAGACGGACGCCGAGATGGTGCGCCGGATTGTGCAGGTCGTCCTCGCGGGGCTCGACCGCCGGCGGTTCCCCTGGGTCGTGGAGGGGCGCGAGCCCACCGAGCCCGAGCGTCAAGCGGCGATTCTCGCCTCGGCCGCGCTCATGGCGATGCGGAAGGCGGAGACCTCGCGCCGGGGCGACGAGAAAGTGAAGCAGGAAGAGCGGGTGGAGTCGACCCTGCTCCAGCACGGATTTGAGAAAGTCCCAACCCGCAAAGTGACGACGCTCGCCCTCGCCCCCGGAGCCGGGGAGTTTTGCCGCGAGAGTTATCTGGGGAATCGGAAGGCAGACTTCATCATCGGCCTGTGGGATCGCCGAGTGATGCCGGTAGAGTGCAAGGTGAGTAACTCCAGCACCAACTCGGTCAAGCGGCTGAACAACGACGCCGCGGTGAAGGCCGAGACGTGGCGGAGTGACTTCGGACAGCGCAACGTAGTCCCGGCGGCCGTACTGAGTGGTGTTTACAAACTGCATAACCTGCTGGACGCCCAAGAACGGGGTCTATCGCTGTTCTGGGCGCACGACTTACAAGGATTGCTCGACTGGATCGACAGCACGCGGAGCCAGTAAGCAGCGGAAGGATATTCTACTGTGACAAACGGTATAACGGTACAACGGTATAATGGTACAAGCCTGTCGTAGAGGTTTGAAAAGAAAGTGCGCCTATGAGCAGTTCTCTTGTTTCAATTTCTATTACCTCCGCACTTCCCTTGCCCGCCATCGTGAGGAGCGAAGGGCAGCATGCCGTCGACCGCTTTATAGAGTTTTTCACCGCCAACATCAGAAACCCGAACACACGCCTCGCCTACGGCCGCGCCGTCGCGCAGTTCCTCGGCTGGTGTGAGGATCGGGGTGCCAGCCTGCGGGACATAAAGCCTGTGATCGTTGCCGCCTACGTCGAGCAGCATTTGGGCGCGGTGCCGACCGTGAAGCAGCATCTCGCCGCCATCAACATGCTGTTCGACTGGCTCGTGACAGGCCAAGTCCTACCCGCCAACCCAGCCGCGAGCGTCCGCGCCCCGCGCTATAGCATCAAGAAGGGTAAGACGCCGGTGCTTTCGAGCACGGAGGCGAGAAGGTTGCTCGACAGCATAGACACCAGCCATGTGGTAGGACTGCGCGACCGCGCCCTGATCGCGCTGATGGCTTACAGCTTCGCCCGCGTCAGCGCCACCGTGCAGATGCGCGTGAGCGACTACTACGCTAACGGGAAACGCTACTGGATACGGTTGCACGAGAAGGGCGGGAAGTTTCACGAAGTCCCCGTGCATCACAATGCCGAAAGCTACTTGGACGAATACCTGAAAGCCGCCGGCATCGCCGATGAGAAGAACAGCCCGCTTTTCCGCACGACGCAGGGGCGCACGCGCCATCTCACTAAAAACTCGATGAGCCGCTTCGACGCTTACCGGATGATCCGGCGGCGCGCTGAGGAGGCTGGCATCACCGCCGCCATCGGCTGCCACACCTTCCGCGCGACCGGCATCACGGCGTACCTTGAGAACGGCGGAACGATTGAACACGCGCAGGCCATCGCCGCGCACGAATCGCCGCGCACCACTAAACTTTACGACCGCACCAGCGATGCCATCACCCTTGATGAGATCGAGCGGATCGTGATTTAGTGTACGCCACACGGAAGGCCCCGAAAGCCCACCAGTCCCGGGCGCGGCTACTTCACAGATACCCTTGAGCGTGCCCGCGCGCAGCTTCAGTAGGTTATGGCAATCAAAATCAAACTACCTCATTTATTCGCTATCAACACCGAGATAGGCGGAAACCTTATCCAGCAAATAAACCAGCCGGGCCATTCGATTGAGGCCGAGATAGCTAACTACACCTCCTCCCAAATCGCTGGCAAGATAATCATCCCGAAGGCCGACGGCGAAGAAAAAATACTGCTGGTTCAAAAGAAAAACCACACCACGGACTCCTTCGCCAAACTAATCCTTGCCTCCCAAAATCAAGTCAACCCGGAAGAAGGCGTCCTAGATTTATCAATCAACCTCTGGTTAAAACACCCACACCTGAAAGAGTCGAGTGTTAATTATAGTGACCTCGTATCGAGCGTTTTCTCCTCCTGGCAGAAAGGGTTTTCATTTATCCAACAAGACGAGGACAAAGGGGTTAAGGGACTGCGTGAACCGCAGGTAGGTGCGTACCACATGATTAACGGCCATTGGGCCACGACCAGCGACCCCGCCACCATTGTCATGCCGACTGGAACGGGTAAGACGGAAACCATGATTGCAGTTTTCGTTTCGAGTTGCAGCGAGAGGCTCATGGTCGTCGTTCCGACCGACGCCCTCAGAACACAGCTCGCGGCTAAATTCCTAACCTTCGGGGTGCTGAGAGATTTCGGGGTTATCTCATCTTCATGTCTTCATCCGGTCGTTGGGATGCTTAAACATAAGCCTACAACCACCGGCGAGGTGGATGAGTTCTTTGAGAAGTGCAACGTCATAGTCACCACGAGCCAGATCGCCGGGCAGGTGAATGAGGAATTGCAAGAGCGAATGGCGCATCACTGCTCTACCCTGTTCATTGACGAAGCTCACCACGTCTCCGCCCAGACGTGGAAAGCATTCAAAGAAAAATTTGCGTCGAGACGGATACTTCAATTCACGGCCACGCCCTACAGGGAGGATGACAAACCCGTCGAGGGGAAAATCATCTTCAAATACCCGCTGACCAGGGCGCAGGAGAAAAAGTATTTCACCAAGATAAATTTCAAGCCCGTTAAGGTCTTTGCCAGAAGGAAGCGCGACCATGCCATCGCCGCCCTAGCCGTCAGGCAGCTACGGGAAGACCTTAAACAGTACAACCATATTTTGATGGCTAGGGTGAACACTATCGAGAGGGCTAAAGAGGTATTCTCAGTATACAAGCAATATGAGGAGTTCGAGCCCGTTCAAATACACACCGGAATAAAATCGAAAAAAACCAGAGATGAGATCAAGCAAAAACTATTGAGCGGAAAGTCTAAGATTGTGGTGTGCGTCGACATGCTCGGAGAGGGTTTTGATCTCCCGGAATTGAAGATAGCGGCTTTCCACGACATCAAGAAAAGCCCAGCCGTCACCATCCAGCTGGCAGGACGCTTCACCCGCGCGCGAGACGATCTAGGCGACGCGACATTCATCGCAAACGTCGGGGACGAAGAAGTGCGTTCAGAGTTGAAGAAGCTGTACACGCGGGAGCCCGATTGGAACTTTTTGCTCCCTCAACTGAGTGAAGAACTCATTCAAGAACAACTGGACTTGAATGAATTTGCAGAGGGTTTCGGGAATTTTCCGAAAGACATCCCGATCCAGAGCCTCAGCCCCGCCTTAAGTACGGTCATTTACAAAACAAGGTGCGAGGAGTGGACTCCTGATAATTACTTGAAAGGACTGCTCGGCGCAGACTCCTTCGAGAAAAAATTTCACGACATCAACGTGGAAAGTAGAACTCTTATCATAATCACAGTCCGCAAAGTGCCGGTCGAATGGACAAAGATTGAAGCGGTGTTTAATTGGGACTGGAATCTGTACGTGGTGTTCTGGGACAAGGAGCAGAACCTCCTCTTCATTAACAATTCGAGTAACGGCGGCGACTTTAAGAGGCTGGCCCAGGCCGTCGCCGGAGACGACGTGGAGCTGATTAAGGGGGAACCTCTTTTCCGGTGCTTCGGGAACATGACCCGAATCACTTTCAAGAACATCGGCCTGAGCGAGCACCTCGGGCGGATGGTCAGCTATACGGGGAGGATGGGGTCAGATGTCGAGCCGGTTCTGACAGAAATCCAAAAACAAAGAGCCAGTAAGTCGGTTCTGATGGGCACCGGCTTCGAGAACGGTGAAAAAACGTCCATCGGCTGTTCGGCTAAAGGCAGAATCTGGTCTCACGCTAGGAGCTTTCACCTGAATAAGCTTATCGAATGGTGTTCCGCCATCGGGAAGAAGGTTCTGGATGAAAATATAGACTCCAATGGCTTTCTCAGGAACACGTTGGTCTCTCAGCTCGTCTCCGAGCGCCCTTCCAAAATGCCTTTCGGCATAAACTGGAGTGAGGAGGTTTACAAATCTTCCGAGTCGGCCATAACTTTCAAATTCGGCGAGAGCATCGAGCGGCAACTTTATGAGGTGGACATAATTTTAGTAGAGCCTTTGGAGAGCGGCGACTTGCGCTTCGAGGTCGCGGCGGAAGGCGTAAGCTCTCAATTCACCCTGACGCTCTACAGCAAAAACGATGTCCCGGACTTTGCCGTTAAGAACACTTCCGAGACAAAACTGACGGTCGAGTGGGGGGCGAGCCGATGTTCTGGTGAAGAGTTCTTTTACGACAGCCCCCCGGCGATCTGGTTCGTCGACGGTTCACAGCTCTGCGGGGACAAGTACACCTCCCCGATCAAGCGCCTGGAGCCCTACGCAAGGGAGAACATTACGACATGGAACTGGTCGGGCGTGGACATCCGGGTAGAATCACAGCGCGTTGAGAGGAGGGCGGACTCGGTACAATATAGGGTCATCCGTGAACTCGAAAAGGGAGATTACGATGTCATCTTTGACGACGACTCCTCGGGTGAGGTGGCGGACGTGGTAGCAATTAAGGTGAACGACGAGGCACGGATCATCAGCGTGGAGCTTTATCACTGCAAGTTTTCGGGCGGAGACTCTCCCGGTGCGAGGGTTGGTGACTTGTATGAAGTGTGCGGACAGTCGCAGAAAAGTATCCGCTGGATGGAGAACCCGAGGGAGCTGTTCCTGCACCTGCTCAGGCGGGAAGAAAAAAGGCGGGACGAGGATAATGCGACGCGCATAGAGGCGGGCGATTGGGATAAGATCGAGGAGATAGCTGAAAAGAGCCTCGTTTACCGAACCCAGGCAAAGATTTTTGTGGTTCAGCCCGGCCTGTCAAAGAAAAAAGCGAGTCCCGAACAGCTTGAGTTATTGAGCGTCACGCAAAGCTACCTGAAAGAGACGTACTTGATACCTTTTAATATCATAGCGAGTGAGTAGATTTCCTCGCCCGTGCTACGGCCCTGCGGTAATACCCCGCAGGGCCAGATCGCAGCACAGTTGGCCGGAGGGAACGGAACGGTATAACGTTATAACGCTATACAGGTGCAATCATGGCAGAAGACAATAACAAGGCTAAGAAGAAAGAGGATAAGGTAAAAAGCCTTGAGCAATACCGGCAGGAAAAGCCGGTGCAGCTCACCTTCTTCGAGTACCTCTTACCCGAGGAGCGCCGCTATTCCAACACCGTCGAGCTTTACGACTTCATCCCGAAATACCATTGGGGCAAAGCCGAGCGCATTAACGGCCAGTTTTTAAAGCAACTGGAAAGGGAATTTGTGTGCAGGGGCAAACGCTACCACGTCAAGATCAAGCCCGCGAGCATTGAAGAGAAGGACGGCACGGAACGCTACTACTACCCCTCGCAGCGTGAAGAACTCGTGGAGGACGCGCTACGCAAGTTCGTGTGCGAGGGGTACGGCCTTTTCCTGGACGATGAGGCCGGCGTGAGCTTCACCCTCTACCAGTTGCAGCAGGAACTCGCCGAGAGGGGACACACTTATAACCTCGATGAGCTGAAGGCCGCGCTACTTATCTGCGCCAACACGAAGCTCGAAATAAAGACTGAGGATGGAAGCGTGACTATCGTTTCGAGCATCTTCCAGACGCTCGGCCTGCAAACGCGGGAGGACTGGCAGCGGTTCGGGAATAAGACACGCGCGTTCGTCCGCTTCAACCCCCTGGTAACGCAGAGCATCAAAAGCCGTAATTTCCGTCAGCTCGATTACGACAGGAGCATGTCGCTGAAGAGCGTCATAGCGCGTCAACTCCACAAGCGCATGTCCCATCACTACACCCAAGCGAGTTGGCAGCATCCCTACACTATCAATCTGCTGACGGTCATCCGCGATTTCGGCCTCACCAGATACGAAAAGCTGCCTAACAACTTGCGGGATGTGATGACCGCGCTCGAAGAGATGAAGAAGTCCGACATCATTCTGTCCTATCAGGTCGATAAGATCACCGACGAGAAGCGCCGCAACAAGCTGCTGGACGCGCAACTCACGTTGCTACCGCACCCGAGCTTCTCAGGTGAGATGAAACACGCCAACAAGCGAAAGTCTGACATTGAAGGACGGGCCGCGACTCTCAAACTACCGCCCGCGACCCAGAAGTAAGACCCCGCCATAAGGCCCGCCACAGTTTATGTTCACTCCAGTCCCGCGACTGCGGATATATAGGTCTGACTCCACGAAACCTGTAGGTTTGACTCCACTAAGGCAAAAAACCATGTAGGTCTGACTCCACAAAAGCCAATTATCCTCAAGCAAATATGTAGGTCTGACTCCACGAATATGTAGGTCTGACTCCACGAAGAGCTTTTAGCATATAGGTTTGACTCCACGACACCCGAAGAATATGTGGGTTTGACTCCACGATCCGCGCCGGTATGTGGGTTTGACTCCACGATGTAGAGGCTCAAACATCTGATTACCAACGAGTAAACAGCGCAGTCTCCGGCTTATCCTTTTATCCTTTATCTAATCTTAAATACTTATAGGGAGTGGTGTGCCACCATGCCAAGTTTATCGGACGCAGGAAAAGGGGAGAGAAATGAGCTTAGCCAGAAAGAGAAGAAGAGGATTTCGGGAAGGTCTAAGCCAGCATTAGAAAACCTAGACACCCAACGGCATACCCAGCACAAGAAACGACAGTCTGAGGGCAAATACGGGCCTAATAGGAGCCTATTTATCGCCGCCCTTGCTTAGTCTTCTATCCGCCAGCTTCGCCGGGATGTTACGTCTCGCCCCTTTGGGAAGAGCCACCTCAATATCATCGTAAGTAGCGCCCTTAATCAGCTCCCTGAATCGTTCGATCTTCTTTTCGAGCACCTTGTCGCTCACGTGCCCCTCAATTTTCAATTCATTGTCACCCACCTTGATCTCAATTTTTTGCGCCCTGCGATGCTCCATCCAAAGCTTTATTAGTTCGATCAAATATTTTCCCGCTTGGTAAGTAACGGCGAATTTAAGGAAGATCACAATATCCTCGGGAGTCCAGGGGTTACGCACCGGCTTTACGCTCTTGCTCCCACCCGGAAAGCTTCCCCGGCTACTGCCAGCAGGCGTCCACCGCATCGGGGGGTTGATAACAACAGCGATTTTCCCAGCCTGTTTCGGGCGGGTAGGGGAGGGTTTCTTTGGTGTCTTCTTCGTAGATGGCATGAGCCTATTTCCTGCCCGTCAGTTCCTCAATGGACTTCAAACCGCGGTTCTTAAAAAGAAGGTCAATACCTTCAAGAAAATAATCGTGCATCCGCCGCCGCTTCACCTGTCCCCGCTGTTCCTCGAAGAGCAGATCGCGCAACTGGTCTAAGACTGGAAGCGGTAAATATAGAGTCTGTCTCACGATTTCATCATTCGCCGCTTGGGCGTCCATGCCGTTTGGCGGGGCTGCCTGCTTCTTCGTCGCCTTCACCTTAACTGATTTCCGGGCTGGCGAGACCTCCGCGCGGCGCACCGCGCCGGCATCTGCCGGGGAAATCAGCGCATCGAGCGATGTCCGCTTTCTATTCACCATTCCTCACCTTCCTGATCTTTTTGCTCATCCAATCCCACAGTTCCCGCACCTCGCTGGCGGCCTTGCCCTCCGGCTCGTACTCCGTGACCCCCAGCCCGGCCCCCTGCGCGTCCTGGTAAACGTTCCTAAGCACGATATGCACCGGGCAAACCACCCCCAGCACGCTCAATCCCTGCTCCGCCTCACGGTTGCGGAATGAGCGCGGCGGCGTCTGCGTCAATACGAAGGCCGCGCGCTTGCCCAAGCGCCGGATCGTCTCGACCGTCGGCGGCGTCGCCTTCATGTCGGCAGGGGATGGCCGGCAGGGGATGACGCAGAAGTCGGACACGCGGACGGCTGCTGCCGTGCCCGGCTCGTCCCGCCCCGGCGTGTCTATCAGCACCACGTCAAAGCCCTTCTCGCGCGCCGCCTTAAGTGCTCGGTCGAGGTCGGACGGGGCGAGCCGTATCACCTGCGGCGAGTCGTCCTCCCTGTCCTGATACCAAGTCTCGGCGGTCGCCTGAGCGTCCATGTCGAGGATCAATGTGCGCCTGCCCTTCTGCGAGGCGACCACGCCACAGTTGATGGCGAGCGTGGTCTTGCCGCTCCCGCCCTTCTGGGTCACGAAGCTAATAACTGTCATAACGTTATACCATTATAATAGTGAGCCGCTAGAACTCTATACAATTAAGTAGTTATAACACTACGAGCCGCGCAAAGGTGTCAAGTGAAAGATTTGGGCTCATCCCAGCGGAGGCCGGTTCGAGAGGCAGGTGTAGCGGAAGGCAGCCAGACCTTCAACTTTTCTGTGGACTGGACAGGTAAAAAGTTATATCTATGGGGTGCTAAATATGCGGCCGGGTGTGCCGAGTACGTGATAAAGAAAATTGGCCTGGGGCGGTCATAGTTTGGCGACCTGACGCTCCAAGCCAATTCCTGAACTCACCGTATCGGCAAGTTGGGTCTTCGTGTGTCTCAGACCTTTCTGGATTCTACCCTCCGGCGTCGTGGTGTCAAGGGAAAAGTGTTAACAAAGCGAACACGCTGAAGCTTGAACCGCGCGCCGGGGACACACGCGAAGACCTCCCTTTCACGAGGTGCACTTGGGAGGTTCTATGAAGACCGATGCGAACATACTCGAAGCCTACGTAACGAAGCTAAAGAAGGCCAAGGGGCAGCTCCCGTCTCACGCCGATCAGTCTCGACCTTACATCTCACGAATATCGGTCGCTTCGGGCATCCCCCGGAGATATTTTTACACGCCGGAGGGTCGCCGGCGGCTGAACCTAGCTATCGAGGAAATCAGTCTGGGTACGAAAGAAGGTGCGACCCCGGCCGGTCTTAAAACGCGCGCGGAAGAAGACGCTGACTGCGTCGGAAGTTATCTGCGGTGGCTGGAGAGTTATGGCATGAGGCTGCCGGAGAACCCGACTCGACGCGGAGAAGTGTTCCTAGAGCAGTTGGAAATTGAAGCTGGGTTACGCCCCGGCACTCTTGACGCGCACAGGCCGAGTAAAAAGGGCCGTCCTAGCAGTGACCTAGTGAAGATGATTGAAAGCAGTGTCCCGCGTTTAGGGCTGGAGGTGCGTGTCCTTACCCTGTGCGCCGGAAGCCCGTGGGAGCCACTCACCTACGAAATGCTCTTGGAGAAGGGAACCGAGGAGCGAAGGCACGAGCTGGAAAACAAGCGTAACGCGACACAGCAGTTATACAACACCAGGTCTAAACTAAGACTGTTCTGCGCATCCCTCGGCCTTGAGTTAACCGCACGGGTGGGAGACGAGTTTGCCCCCGGGTTCGAGGCAAGCGTTGATAAGGTGCTCAGCGGGATTGAAAGCGTCCGCTCACGAAGGAAGTTCCACACGGAGATCAACCGGTGGGCGGACTACTACCGGCGGATGGTGAAAACTGATTTGCTGCCTGAGAACTTCACCGAAGCTTTCCGGCATCTCGTAGACATGTCCGGGCTCCCTCTCCTTATGTTGTCTAAATTGCTCAACCTCAACGAAACCACATTACGACGCTGGTACAAGGGGCAGTATATTCCGCGAAGTGGGAGCCTAGCAGCAGTATCGCGGATGGAAGCATTATGTAAACTGCCGGCCGGAGCGCTATTCGGCAGGCTCCCCCAGAGCCTCCAACGCAGGCGCGTCTCGGTCTCCCAACTCCCGGAATTTTTAAGACAGGACGAACGGCTCGCCTACCGGGTGCGCGAACATTTGCCCGACAATTTTCCCGGCCTGCCTCCCAAGAGGCAACGCGAAATATGCGAGTCCATCCGAAACAACATTCTGAGACATACTACCCCCAACAGCATAAAACAGACGGAACTGCGGCAACTACCCTATTGCCTTAAAGAATGGCCGCCCGCTGCGGCCGAGGAGTTTGAGGAACTGGCGTCCTTCAAGACAGCGGAAAGACCTCCCATCGGGATGAAGCGTAACGGGCGGTGGAAGTCGCCCTCGATGGAAATGGCCCGTAAGGAGTTCGCCTCATTCTTCGGGGCCTTGCGGCTGCCGGTCGATTCCGAGGACGTGAGGGTGCGGGGCCTGGGCGTCCCAGGCGAGAACCTAACGGTGGCGCTGGTCGCCTGCCCCCTCGTAGTAGACTGGTTCATCCGATTCCGGTTTGAGGCACGGACGCAATACACGGAATACACTATTAAACTGCTCAAGGGGTTTATGTCCCTGCTGAGGGCGGAAACCGGGTGGCTCCGTCAGATGCCGCAACTCGTCGAACGGCTGCAACCTATCAAGTGGGGCGAGACGACCCTGCTATCCCAGGAGCTAATTCACAGGGCGCGCTCCGATTGGGACGGCGTGTGCGAAGAAACGCTCAAGTATTACAGACATTTGTGCCGTGATGAGGTCAAGGACAATATCAGCGTTTGGAGGAACCCATTTCTCCCCATTGACGGGATCGTAAAAATGGACGACCCAACGGCGGCATTTGAACTGCTTCTCCAGGGGATGAGGGACGAGCTTCCGAACCTGAAAACGCAGCCGGTGCGCTACCATGCCGCGATACGCGACTTAGCGCTGGTGGCGCTTATCGCCGTGACAGGTTTTAGGCGGAACACCATCGCGCAACTCGACTTTACCGGCGACGAGTCCGGGCACCTGACGCTCCGAGACGATTATATCCTCCTGAACGTGCCGCGCCTTTTTTTCAAAGACCCCAACAGCCCTTTCTTCGGAGCGAAGAACTCACAGATGGATTACTCCAACGCGATGCCGAACGCCCTCTGGATCGTAGATATCTTCAAAGAGTACCTGACCATCTCGCGCCTTTTCCTCTTAAGCACCTTTCACCCAAGCTGCGGGGAGCAACCGCTCTTCGTCACTTCCGTTGAGTATTCTAGAAGCGCTAGGATGTCGCCCCAGCAGGTGAGCGCGATTTACCACCGGATGGCGGAGAGACACCTGGCGGAGAATGAATGGCGCGGCACGGGTATCAAACAGGTGCGGGCCAGCGGGTCACACAGCGCGAGGCACATCCGAGGGACGGCCGCGGTTAAAGAAACCGGATCATTCCAACTCGCTGGCGACGCTAATCAGCACTCCGCTAGGATGGCTGAGAGACACTACGCTCGATTCGCAACCGAGGAACGAAATCGGCGTGTCAACGATGTCCTCTTTGGGAAGAAGGTAAAGCAAACGTCTCAATTCCGTAAGAAGTAATCGTAGGCGCAATAGTCTCTGCACCGAGATATTTCTTGGGAGGCTGTAGCGCGTCTTAATATGAGGGCTAAGTTTATTAAAATCTAACTATGATTGTAGCATCAACCCGAACGGGTAGATTATACGGGAAAGCACCTAATCTTCGTTGTAAACATTAGACTTAAGAGCGGTGATAGTTAGATTTCGTTCTGCACCCTTAACCGGCAGAGTTAGTGTGCGCTCCACGAACCCTACAAATCGTCCTCCCCGTGCATTTCTTCGGGCGGCCTAGCGCCGATGTCCACAATCTTATGTTGTGCGATCCTAACGGCCACCTCCCGCTGGCGCTCCCTCTCCGTCTTGTAGTAGTCGATCCCCCTTAGTAGCTGCTGCTCCCGCGCCGCGTCCGCCGGACCGAACTTTATAGACTCGCTAAACCTCAGCCAACTCGCCTTGTCGCCGTCTAATTCCAGCACCCTTTTATAGTCAGCGATGCGGTCGTCAACCCTCTCCTCGACAAGCCGGATCAACTCCTCATCCGAAGTCTCGGCGATGTCGAGCCTCGCCTCACCCAGCCCGCGGATCACCTCCCACACGTCAATGGGGATGGCGACCATCACGCGCCTGTAGCCCACGTCGTATGAAACGTCTTCCAACTCCAGATACACGTGATTGTTGTCCAGTGCTTCGTGATAGAAGTGGAAATTTTTACCGTAAGCGAGTGTGGCTTTAACCGTCATCGGTATCTTCTCTGCAAATAGACTGTGTAGTATGAGAGGGATTGTTGCTCTGTTGAAAATCTCTGAGGTTTATG
>MWWH01000053.1_pt1 | contig 26411 bp, 14 predicted proteins | sample 1047231 | NCBI WGS metagenome assembly MWWH01 (sample SAMN06349967, study PRJNA376086) | soil metagenome | isolation source: MG3-2 sample Antarctic (ecotone) soil | place: Antarctica | collected 2015-01-13 | reverse complement strand
ACGCGAAATTCTAAACTTTGAAACCAACACTGAAAAACTTGTTCAGATTGTCGTCGCTGGACAGATGGAGTTAAAGCTGAAAATCAACCGTCAGCAGAACCGTCCATTCAAATCGCGCATTATGAGTTACTCAAACCTCAACCCTTTGAGCCTAGAAGAAACGAAGGAAATGATTAACTTCCGGTGCAGATTTGCAGAAACTGAAAACCCCTTCACCGAAAATGTTATTGACCGGATTTACTATCACACACAAGGCATTCCTAGGTCAGTTCTAAAGCTCTGTTACGAACTTTATGAGCTACACCGGCTTGGAGTCTTAATTTTTACGCCTGACTTGGTGGATGAAACGGCAAATGAGGTAGCTTTATGAGTTCTACTTTAATTAGTCTTCTCAAGGCTGATGAGGCGAAAAAGAAGGCGGAAACAGACAAACCTAAACTCGAAGTTGTTCCTAAAACTGAGCAACCTCCTTCAATTGAAAAAGAACCTGAAATTATAGTTTCCGCTGGACGCCCAGACGCCCAAACAATAGACGTCCAGACGCCCACACTGGGCGCCCAGACGCCAAAAGCTGTGGACGCCCAGACGCCAAAAGCTGTGGACGCCCAGACGCCCAATGAAAATTTTTATCCTAGTCGTAAATTACGTAAAAGAAAAACTTTACGTTTACCTGCTTACAAAGTAGAAAAATATGAACTCTGGTGTTTCGTGAATAAAATAGATTTTCAAGACGCCGTTGAACACGCAATGGACTATCTGATTGGACGCCCAGACGCCCACATATTGATTGATGATTTTGAAGATGATAAAGAGACTGATGAAATTATCATCTTTTATCAAAAGTGGACTGGAAACAAAATCAAACCGAAAGACCGCCAGGCGAGGGAAGAAGTCAAGAAATTCTCCAACGATATTTGTAAAATTGGAATTTTGACAGCAATCCTAAGAGCAAAGTCAAAAATCAATTCGCTACAATACTGCTTGCCTGTGATTGAAGAAATAGGCGAAAGTATTGATGCTTTACCGACAGACAGAGATACCTATTTGAAATACTTGTTGCAAACTGTTATTACGGTAAGAAAAACAAAATAAGAAGATAGAAGAGAGGATTTACAAAAACTCAAGATTTAACAACGATGAATTTAGAAACAAACGGTATTAATGTTAGAAAAAGGAGAATAGGAGGAGAAATGAAAAATGGATAGTGAATGGTATTACAGTAAGGGAAAAGAACGGTTTGGTCCGCTAGCTCTAACTGAACTCAAGAAACTGGTGGAGAATAATGAATTATCTCCAACTGATTTGGTTTGGGAGAAGGAACGTGATGAGTGGTTAAAGGCAGGTGAAGTAGAAGAGTTATTTCCAAAGAGAAAAGCAACAGAGCCTCCACCACTCCCGACTACGGTAAGCGAAGAACAGCCAAGCAACGCATTACAGAACGAGATTTCTCCTGAAATGTTTGCCAGCGCAGAGCGTAATAGTCTACAGGCGACATTCAAACTTAACGAGTGTCAAGCACACCATAGTGTTTACGGCACATTTAAGTCCGAAGTTGCAAGAGACGGTTTAGAGTTCATTAACGCTGCTTTGAAGTTAAACCCCAATGCTTCTAATTTTTGGAACACTAAAGGCTTACTTTATATTGACGGACTTGGAAACAAGCAGGAAGGCCTTATATTCCTACGAAAGGCATTAGAGCTTGAGCCAGATTCGATTGTTATTAAACAAAATATTCGAAAAGTTGAAGAAATGCAGAACAAATCAGGAATGGGATGCGCTATGATTCCTCCGTTATTCCTGTTATGCGGAATTATTTTATATTTAGTGGTTTAATTTTTATGAGCCTGTAATTTAACTGCTCAGTCTGCTTTGGGTCCGATAAGAGCCATTATGTGTGAGAAAATCAAGTGTTTTTGGGTATAAATCGCAATATCTTGTGTTTCGGCGCAGATTTTGAGGTAATTTATAAACACTATATCTTGTGGTTTTGCGGTCAAAAATCGGGTTCGCAGTATGTTGTGGTTGGTTTATCAATTTTCCGGTCAGGAAACGGCAGAAAATTTAAAAAAGAGTCTACATCGCCATAATCCAACTCTAAGACATGGTTCTTTGGGGCGTAATAGGGGCTAGAGTCGGCTTTCTCAGGTTTACTCTAGGCAGACCTAGTGTTGGCTGAAATTAAAGACTGTGGGCAGTTATAAACACGACCATTTTTATCAATTTGGTCGAGTATCAAATAAATCTAATCTATTTTCAATAAAGTAGGTTTATTCCAAGAAAATACCGTCAATACGCCGAGGAGCTTCACAAACAGAGCAGAAGCCCATACCTATGCGTAAAATCTTCAATATTTTCCCCTTTCAGTATACATTCTCTTCAATAAGTCTTGTTTTTTCGCTAAACACTCATCTTCCAACAAGGCGGACTTCTTACAATTTTCATCGAATCTTTCAATAAACCCCTGATTGCCTTTACGACCAGACTTAATTTTCTCTTCCTTCAATTCCTTGCAATCAGCTTCGGAAAGACTTTTCCCAGAACATTCTCTCTGTGCGTCCTTTTCAGATAATTCGTCACCCAGCTCTAAGAATTTCCTATCAATCTGGGCGTTCTTAGACTCACTACAGGAGAGAGATACCAGAATTAAACAAAGTAAAACACAAAAGAAAAAAACAGAGTTAAATTTCATTCAAGCCTCCTAAAATTCCCTAACTATAACTCAGCTCGGTGCAGAATTTTCAATCTTTTTCAGATATTTCACGAAGCCTATGGCTGAAGCTCTCTTATCGAATAAAGGTCTATCGCAATTATCAGACGGACAGGCACAACCTTCTACCAAGCTACCGAATCGAGAATAATTAGGCAGAGAAGCCTTATCGTCGTCAGAAACGCTGTAATCGCTCTTAAATTTCCTAAATTCACCAAAACTAAGCTACGATTTTCTTCTTGAATTTTTTTTCACTACCCTTTTTTTCCTAACTGGAGCATCGGACTGTTGAAAATATGCGGCAGCCGTCCTGCAGGCGAAACTAGCCGTAGTATCCTTAAGTGAAGTTGGAACAATATCTCTCCAATCTTTCGCACTATTTAAGACCCAATCCAGTTCGGAGTTTCCGTAGTTATCGACGAACTTCTCACTTCGCGTTAGATATTGTTTTGTAGCGCAATTAACTTCAGTAAGTGTTGTGGTATTGCCTCCTTTTTCCACAAATCTCTCAATATACAGAACGTGTCCGTTTGGCATTCGAGCATTATTGTTTGTATCCACGTAAGCCTTGCCTAGCGGCGTACTCTCTACCAAAACCCATTTACTGTCTTGTGCAACAACATAGCTACTAAAGATTAAAAGCCACGCTAATGCTAATAATGGAGATATTTTCATAAAAATCCTTATAAACAAACGAAAACCAGTAAGTGGACAAGGTAAAGTAAGCTATGCTTTGCGCTGTTGATTTCAACTATAGACTATTTACAAACTCGTCTAAATTTTGCCTCTAAGGGAAAACGATAAATCACATTATCATAAGCTGTAATCAGCAAAGAGTTTGTGCAAAGGAAGCTAATAAACAGAAAGAAGGTATAAATGCCTTTAAAAGGCGTTTTACTTTTCCCGCGCAAAACAGTTTTATAAATTTCCACAAAACAGCCTTTTTACAAAATAGCCACTCTTTGGTAGTCGAATTAGGAGGAAAAGACTGCCAGAAGCTATCTATGACCAAAGGAGAGGGCTTTTAATAGGAATATGCAATAAGTATTGTTAATAGTTAGTCCATAAATATTTAAAATAATCATTTCAAAAGTTTTTTCTAAAATTCAAAAGTTTTTTCAAAAAACTTGAGCAAATATCGTTATTCGTCCCCATAAACCTTTTACATACGATAACTTACAGTTTCATAAGAGTGAAAAAGAGACTATTGGAATGTAGGGGTCTGATGTGGTATAATTACAAATGTAGTCAATTTTAACTTTAGCATTTCCTAAATGTCAATGCAAGGGTATTTAAGGAAAATAAAATCATAAATTGCTAAAAATAATTTAATTACAAAATAAAAAGGAGGTCAGAAAAATGGATACAGAAAAATTGCTTTCAGAACGGGAAGCGGCTGAAGAATACTTTGGATGGTCAATAGACAAAATGCGCCAAATAAGAAAGCGCGGAGAGATAGAATATTTTCAGTTTAACGGACAGATTATAAAATATTCGGTGGAACAGTTAGAAGCCTATAAAAATCGTTTCCTCAAGAAAGCGGCTTAGAACTCTCAAAAACTAATAAAAATCTAAAATTTTAGTTTTGCGAAAAATACTTAAATTTCGCACAGGCGGAGCTTTGCCTTTTTCACGCAATCCGAGGGCAAAATAAACTCCAAATAAAATGATTGCCATAGACAAAATAGGGCTTATAACTTTTGAATATAAAAGAGTTACCTATAAGGAAAAAATAGTTATGCACAATATAGTCGAACCAACGGAATTTTCATCAGCATTTTACGCTGATGAAAACGAAACAATTAACCTAAGAACCTTTGGAGCGAAAGGCTCACAAGGAATACCCGCAAGAACTTACACAACAACAATTAACAACTTAGCGAAAGAAGGATTCCCAAACAATAACTTCAATAACGAAAATAAAAATAGCGGGATTTATTTCGTTGTTAATTCGGGCGGTAATAAAGATGAAAATATTACCCGTTACAATGCGTTTTTTACAGAGATTGACGACAAACCAATGGCGGAACAACATCAATTATTTGATGAATGTCCGATAAAGCCAAGCATCAGGGTGGAAACAAAAAAATCAGTCCATTCTTACTGGCTGATTGATGGAGACTGCTCTGAAAGTGAGTGGAGAGATATTCAAGCTAGGTTAATAGCATATTTCAAAGGCGATAAAAGCATAAAAAACCCTTCACGCACGATGAGACTACCTTTTTTTAATCACGTTTCTTTTGATAAGGAAACTAAAGAATTTTCATACAAGAAAGTTGAAATCGTAGATTTCCAGCCTGAAAAAAGATTTACAGTTGAAGAAATGAAACAAGTATTTCCTATTGCGGAGATTTCGGATAAATCCAAATCAAAAACCAATCGTGACAATGTGACGGGCTGTGACAATGTGACGAGCGAATGCACAGAACAAAGTTATGAAACTTGGACAGAACTGAATACTGAACTTGGAATGCGTATTATGCAAAAGGGTAGAAAGAATACAAGCGGAAAATATGAGATGAAATGCCCTGTGCATAAAGGTGAAAGTGAGACATCGCTTTTCTTTGCCCCTGATACCAAAGCTACTAAATGTATGGCAGAATGCCCTCATTCTGAAATTCTCAAGGCTTTTGGGTTACCAACCGAACCAAAAGGTAAAGAGCCGAAGGCAAATCAATCTGCTTTGCTTGTCAATTTCACTAATGACGCGGAGTTGTTTACTTCCCAAAATGATGAACCTTTTATAAGCATTAACGTCAATGGTCATATTGAGAATTGGGAAGTCGATTCAAAAACCTTCAAAGATTGGTTAGGCAGAAGGTTTTATCAAACTTATGGGAATGGGGCTTCCGAGAACGCAGTAAAAGAAGCTCTTTCAACTTTATCTGGGAAAGCCAAGTTTGATGGTGAAACAAAACAGGTATTTGTGAGAAGGGCTGAATTTGAGGGAGCTATTTATTTAGACTTGGTTAATGACGATTGGAAAGTAATAAAAATTACGTCTGACGGTTGGGAAATTATTTCAGATTGTCCGGTAAAGTTTCGTAGAACAAGAGGAATGAAATCTTTACCTTTGCCAGAAAAGGGAGGCTCCTTAAATGATTTAGACAAATTTCTGAATATTTACGACGATGACCTAAAACTTGTTAAGGTTTGGCTTATGACAACCTTAAAAACTGGCATACATTATCCTGTGCTTGTCTTTTCAAGCCAGCAGAATTGCGGAAAATCAACATCGGCAAGCGTCTTGTGTAAAATGATTGACCCTAATCTTGCCAGCCTAGTTGCAAAGCCGCGAGGCATTGAAGATTTGTTTATTTCGGTATCAAATCGCTTACTTGTTGCCTTCGATAATTTATCTTTTATAAGCGATGAGCTTTCTGATGCGTTATGCCTGGTTGCCACTGGCGGGTCATTTACAAAAAGAAAAAACTATAGCGATTCCGATGAAGTTATCTTGACAGCTAAAAATCCTCTTATTCTGACAGGCATCGGAGACATAGCCACGAAAGGCGATTTACTTAGCAGAAGCATTATTATCAATCTTCCAACCATTACTAATTCTAAAAGAACTTCGGAATCTGAATTCTGGAAGGAATTTGATAAGGTTCAGCCTAGAATCTTGGGAGCTTTACTAGATGCGGTTAGCGAAGGCTTGAAGAATTTCTATTTTGTGGAAGTTAAAGACTGTGAAGCAAGAATGCTGGATTTTGTTAAGTTCGGTTCAGCCATAGAAACGACTCTAGGTTTAGAAAAAGGAGATTTCGTAAATCTTTGTAACAAAAATTATGAAAATGCCAACAACGTAGCAATTGAAAATAATCCTGTAGCAATTTTGATTAACCAATTTATGCAGGATACGCCTGAGTGGATAGGAAGTGCCAGTGATTTGCTAACTAAAATTTATGTTTCAGCCGATGAAATGACCAGAAAAAATCCTGCGTTTCCAAAAAGTCCTCAAAAACTTTCAATCATCTTGGATAGGCTTGCGCCAAACTTACGATTGGAAGGTATTGAAATTGAAAAGGGCGAACATCTAAGAGAAGGCGGAACAGGCAAAAGGCGGATAAAAATAACAAAGGTTGGTTTCGGCTCGTCACAGTCGTCACAAACGTCACAGGACTTCTACGAGAAAGAAGAACAAACACTTCCGTTTATCTAAAATTATGAAAAACAAAATATAGGACGCGCTCAAGCTGAAAAGCAGAAGGCGCGTTTCTTCTTTTTAAATTATAAAAATCTCTATGTAAAAGGTTAAAAAGTATTGGGTTGCTTTTATGCTTTCAGGTCAGTATCTACTTAATGAAATTGTTATTTTTCACTAAGGCGGAGTAGATTGTATATACAAAACCAACAGGTTACGACCTAATACCCCTAATTGTTGATATAATGAGAGTTGTATGTCTACTTAAGATTTTTGGCTGAAAAATTATTAGGATATTGAGCAAGAAATCGATTTAAAAGCCTTTCAGGTAAATAGGCAACTAAGGATATGGGATTTCAATTTAAACCCGCCAGAAAGCATCTAAACGCTCAGAAGAGTACGATTTAGGAGAGTATTTGATTGGTTTTTCTCACGATTCAAACTTAAAAAGTTTAATCAGCCACAAAATTCAGAATGGGAAAGACTTGGGATTTTAAGAAGATAGCTGTTTCGTCCTTACTTTTATTTATTTGTTCGCTGTCGCCATTATTTGAAACAAACTCTTAGTCTTTTCTCTTTTTGCTCTGTTTTGTAACATCTTCTCTCGTAAATATGCGCTTGCCCGTTAGAAGTAAATGCTTGAATTTAGCAACAATTTCAACGGTAAGCGGATAGTTGATTTCCGACGATGCCCAAGCCTGAATTGTTTCGGCAACCGGAGTATCCTCGTCTCCTAAGTTCTTATTATTCCAAAGAAAATGGTCTGACGCTTCCAATGCGAATCCAATTAACTCAAGATGTTCAGCTTTCAACTTGCCCGTTAAAAATCCGTCGCAAAGACGAATAAGATGACTTGCATTTACATCAAAATCTCCAGAAAAATCGTCCGTCACATAGCAAGTTATGACGTCGTCAAACGTTTTAACGGCTGAGTTGGCTAAGTCTTCACTTAATCGTTGCTCATCAACAAGTCCAAGAAAATAATCTCGAAGAACTGATTCACGCATACTTTAGCAAACACGACGAGCGAATGATTGGAATTGCGTGGGCGAAACCGCCAGTGACAAGCTGAAATTCACCACGCAACCAGATAACAAGATAGCTGTTTCGCCTCAGTTCATTGACTTGTTATATGCGTTCTTGGTTGTCATTAGTCTTTGTTTTCAGGCTGTGGCGGTTCTGAGCCTTCGGGAACTAACCAGAATTGCACTTTTTGTTCTTTGGCATCTCTGATATTTACAAATACGATTCTAGGCGCGTCGTAACCGAAACAATCATAGCAATTATCAAACAATGTGTCTCTGACAAGTTTTTCGATATTGAATGAAGATTTCTTTTTAGCATCGTAGAAAAACATCAAATAAGCTCCTTCAGGTTTCTCTGTTCGCGCCAATTCCTGCAATTTTTTCCTTAATTTTTTGGTTCTCGATTTTACTTCAACTCTACCTTTCGGGCTGAACTCGTCAAGCAGATATGCTTTTGGTTTTTCTTCCGTTTGAGCCAAAGCTGATAATGCCGGGACAACAAAAACCAAGATGAGAATTAAAGTTTTTAACATCACAAACTCCTTTCGTAAGATTAACCAAATCCGAATCATTATTCTTACTTGATTTCAACACGAAGCATATAACTAGTTATTATACCGCAAACTTGCGGTCTAATATCCGAAATAAGTACAATTTGCCGCATTATTTCCAGATTGACTCGAAGTGCTGAGAAAGGAGGGCTTAAAGGTATTTGATTGGTTTTCTCACGATTCAATCTTATGAAGTATAATCATTAAAATTCAAAAAGGGGAAAAGAGTTTGGATTTTTAGGAAGGTAGGCTGTTTCCGCATACATTCATTGAATTGTTCGACAGCCCGTTATTTTTCACGCGCCTTTCCTTTCTGTTTCCACTTCCAATGCAGAAACATTTTGGCATCGTCTTTCGCCGAATCAGCGTGGTCTCGCACAAACGCGCTCTCATCTTCGAAAGCGGATTCAATTAACGGTTTAACTTTGGCTTCTGTCAGTTGTCCGTGAATACGTGCAATATGTCCAAAACCAAGAATAGCGTTGCCACGCACGTTTTCGTTTTCGTGAGCGGCGAGCCGCGCACAAATGTTTTCTGCCCAATCAGCATCGTCGGCATACAAAGCGGCGGAAAGAACAGCATAAACTAACTCGTCGGAATCACCGCGCAAGATTGCCGCTTCGATTTCGGTTTTACTTTTCTCTTCTATCTTCTCATACTTTGGTTTCATAGAAAGCTGTCGAACTATTGAGATGATGTGGGGCGAAACCGAATTCACGCAACTCTGAGTTCAAAAGACAACGCCATAAGAAAGTCGCTGTTTCGCCTCCATCCAATGATTTGTTGGACAGCGCGTTACCTACACGCACCACTTAACTAGCGAACGATGGCGGCGGTGGCGGTTCTACTGCTTGCGTCAACTCAACCTTTTTTCTCCTGCGCAAGAAAACTGTCAAAAGAAAATACGCAGGAATCGAATAAAGCAAAATGTTTGCGACGTAAGCAAACAAACCCAAAAACACTTTTCTTCCGTTAAATGCGGGCGAAAAGTCCTCCGCCATCGGCGGCGAAAAATAATAAAATACAATCTTCGGCAATCTTACCGGCAAATCCAAATACGGCACAAGCGATATGTTCTGCCCGCCAAGAACAAATACGACGGACGAAACAATCATATAAGCTGTAACCAATAAAAAACCGATAGCGATTGCCAGCAAAAGACGTTTCATAAAATAACGAAAAATAAATTTTAAAATCTGCAAACCACCGAATTTTCAGCGAAGCCGCCTAACTAGTTATTATACCGAAAACTTGCCGCATAAAAGTCAAACAAGAGCAAAACGCCTATAAAGTCGGATTTAAGAGAACCTAAGTAAATAAATTATCTGTTCATTTTGTTCACTTGTTCATTTCTTTGACAATTTGAACAGCTTGAACAAATAAGGGAGAGGATAGGTTTTAAGAAGGTAGCTGTTTGCGTCCATTGAATTGTTCAGCTTTTCCTTCATCTTTAGGATTCTTCTCTTCGCCAACGCAAATTTATTGTTAAGGATACTTTTTGCCCAGAACATTTTGCAACAAATAAAAAACTGTTGAGATGAAAACAATTATTGCCAGAATCCACTGTATTTCAATAGTTAGGAAAATGTTCATTTCATACTTTTGAATACCTTCCCATCTTTCAAGTAAGCTCATCTGTCTGAACAATAAATGAATGAGTCCAATTGTCGCAATATAACCGCTCAATACGCCTGCAATCAAATAACTGCCTCGTTTGCTTATTAGAAGAAATACCGAAGCCGCAAGAATAATTAGCACATAACTAAAATCTGAAGTTTCATACCAAGGAGTATATGCGGGAAACGAAATTGCTGTGCCTGTTCTAACTGGTATGTGAGATTGTATGTAGAAAAAATTCAGCAAAGCCAGAGCGAAAATAATTACCTTCGGCAAATAAAAGAGTATTGATTTTAATTTTTGCTTCATACCTTTAGGTTAGACACCAAAATCTTTTATTTGTTCCTTAGTAGTTTTTGTTAGCCAAGCGCGAAAGCCGAACTAGTTATTATACCGCAAACTTGCGGTCTAAATCCGGAATAAAAGCAAAACGCCTATAAAGTCGGATTTAAGAGAACCCAAGTCAATAAATTATCTGTTCACTGTGTTCATTTGTTCAAGGAATGAACAATTTGAACACTTGAACAATTAAAGGAGAGGATAGGTTTTAAGAAAGTATCTGTTTCCGTCCATTGATTTGTTCGATGTGCCGCCGCATCAATTCACGCTCTTTTTAACTTTTGCATCTTTCAACTTCTGTTTCAGTTGTTCCGTTTCCGTTTGTATTTTGGGCTGAATAAAACTCTGTAACAATGGAACAACCGCTTCGCCAAATGCTTTCTGAACCTGACTCGACAAACTCGGTAAAAACACAAGAGCCTTTTGTCCTGTTGAAGTTCGATAAAACGCGATTAGTTCTCGCAATTCGGTTTCTGTAAAAGCTTTGTCGTAGATTTGATAAATAACTTCTTCTGATATTGGCGTGATTTTCGATTGGTCTGTAAAGAATGTTTTTACTTCCTTATCAAGTCGTTCACCTGCTTTTGTTGCAGATTTCTTCAACTCTATTTTTTGTGCGTCTGTAATTTCTTTTTCCTGTTCCACCAAAGATAAAAGAGTTTCCTGAACGTCAGAAATAGAAAAATTAACTCCCACGTTGACTTTATCTGCGCCCGTCAATTTGCGAAATTCCCAAATCAAAGATTTTTTATCGGTTGAGGTTGCTTGTTGAGCAAAAGATGAAACGCTTCCAAAGAGAGTAATCATTACGGCAACAAGCAATAACTTAAAATTTATTTTTTGCATATCAATTATTTCTAACAAAAATCTCGGTGAAATTCGATTAAAAAATCAGAGCGTTTGTTGCACCAAGAAACGCCCAACTAGTTATTATACCCCCAACTTACGGCATAAAATCCGAAATAGCTACAATTTGCCGCTTCTTGTAAAGCTACGTTGCTTTGTTTGTCTCAAAGGGCGTTTTTGATACTGCTATGAGGTATTAAAATATTGATTAGGCAAAGACTAATTGCCTTCATTGTTTTAGACATAATTCAATTACAATTTAGAAATTTAATTTCATCTAAACTCACTACACGTTGTTCCATCAATTTTTGTAACGTAGACAAGAATAAATTGATATCCGATAAAAACACTTTGCATATTTATGTTTGAGATTTTATCGTTCTTGGTGTGAAGGTATTTTTGCCAATCGTTGGAAAGTCCATCAAAGGTAATTGCTGGAATTTTTCTTGCTAAAAATGAAGATGAATCTGCATCTGCGTTGAGAATTGAAGCATCTTCAAACTGAAATTTCATTTCCTTAGCAGTCTCTTTGGCTAGTTTCACCATTTTTGAATTAGACATATTACTCGGTGACTGCGGCATAGCAAATCCGAAACTATCCATATTAACCATCGCACAGTATTGCAGTAGATTTTCTTTTGGAATTGCTTTCACCATCGCCTTTGAACCAAGTAATCCAATTTCTTCTTTGTCAAAAGCGACGAATAAGTAAGATTTTTTTGTCGCAAATTGTGAAAGTGTTTTGTAGAGGTTTGCCATAATTACAATCCCCGTCCAGTTATCTATTGCTCCGCAGCCAGCATCTATTTTGTCATAGTGCGCTCCGATAATTATTGTTTCATCCGAGCTGCCTTTCTTTTTAACAACTAAATTCTCGCCTTCCCTAAATTTTTCCGTTGAAATATCACTTTCTTTTGCGCCCATCTTTATAATAAGTTTTTTGACGGCTTCTAATCGCCCAGCAGATGTGCACGGTGCAAGTTGAATGTCTTCACTAATCTGCTCTTGAGTTGAGATTTTGAAATTCTGTCCGAAAACATTTCCAATTAAAAGAACAGTTAAAAAAGTCAGAAAGACATTTGTTTTGAGATTATAAAATTTCATATTCGGCTTTGTTTTATTTGATTTAATTATTATTAGGAGTTACGCAGTTGAATGAAAAATCAACAATTCACGAGTCTTTTTGAGAATAGCAAATTATTGTAAGCCCTTTATTTTCAACAAAGATTTGTTTAACAGTGTTTCAACTGCGTAACTACTAAACTATGCTGTTTAGCGTGTTCAAATTTTAACTTACCTCTAATTTCATCTATGCCAAAGGAAATTAAAATCTAGGCAATGATTAAAGCCGTAGTTGAAATTATTCAACGATTTACGGCAGAGATAAAGAGGTAAGACATACTAGCCCAAATTTAAGTTTTAAGGCAAGAAAAATATTACCAGCTAAAATTTAATCATAATTGAAAAACAATTCTATTGCTACATTATCAAACTATCAAAATTAACCTCAATTTTCAAAGTTTTGGTGTTTTTAGGCTTTATTTCTATGTTTTATTGTGATAAACCTATTGCGCTATGCAAAAGATGACACCGTTCTCGATTTCTCCGAATCCCTTATCTTTATACTTAACAGATTCACTAAAGGCTGTTGTGCATAAGGCAAGGTCTGCTATTGATTACCGACAAGGCTTGACCTGCATTCTAGGAGATGTTGGGCTTGGAAAGTCTACAATCTTGCGGTTTCTTTGGGCAGAGTATGCCGCGCAGGAAGATAATTGCAAGACTGCATTTATCTCCACGCCTTCATTTCCCTCCCCCTTTGCAATGCTTAAAAGTATTTGTCAGGACTTCGGACTTGAAGCAATGCGCTCACGTGAAGCGCAAAAGAGGCTGTTTGAAATATACCTTGTTGAGCAGTTTAAGACGGAAAAGAATGTTGTCATCTTTATTGATGAAGCGCAGATGCTTACTAATCAGCAACTTGAGTTATTACGCGAAATTCTAAACTTTGAAACCAACACTGAAAAACTTGTTCAGATTGTTGTCGCTGGACAGATGGAGTTAAAGCTTAAAATCAACCGTCAGCAGAACCGCCCATTCAAATCGCGCATTATGAGTTACTCAAACCTCAACCCTTTGAGCATAGAAGAGACGAAGGAAATGATTAACTTCCGATGCAAATTTGCAGAGGCTGAAAACCCCTTCCCCGAAAATGTTATTGACAGGATTTTCCATCACACACAAGGCATTCCTAGGTCAGTTCTAAAGCTCTGTTACGAACTTTATGAGCTACACCGGCTTGGAGTCTTAATTTTTACGCCTGACTTGGTGGATGAAACGGCAAATGAGGTAGCTTTATGAGTTCTACTTTAATTAGTCTTCTCAAGGCTGATGAGGCGAAAAAGAAGGCGGAAACAGACAAACCTAAACTCGAAGTTGTTCCTAAAACTGAGCAACCTCCTTCAATTGAAAAAGAACCTGAAATTATAGTTTCCGCTGGACGCCCAGACGCCCAAACAATAGACGTCCAGACGCCCACACTGGGCGCCCAGACGCCAAAAGCTGTGGACGCCCAGACGCCAAAAGCTGTGGACGCCCAGACGCCCAATGAAAATTTTTATCCTAGTCGTAAATTACGTAAAAGAAAAACTTTACGTTTACCTGCTTACAAAGTAGAAAAATATGAACTCTGGTGTTTCGTGAATAAAATAGATTTTCAAGACGCCGTTGAACACGCAATGGACTATCTGATTGGACGCCCAGACGCCCACATATTGATTGATGATTTTGAAGATGATAAAGAGACTGATGAAATTATCATCTTTTATCAAAAGTGGACTGGAAACAAAATCAAACCGAAAGACCGCCAGGCGAGGGAAGAAGTCAAGAAATTCTCCAACGATATTTGTAAAATTGGAATTTTGACAGCAATCCTAAGAGCAAAGTCAAAAATCAATTCGCTACAATACTGCTTGCCTGTGATTGAAGAAATAGGCGAAAGTATTGATGCTTTACCGACAGACAGAGATACCTATTTGAAATACTTGTTGCAAACTGTTATTACGGTAAGAAAAACAAAATAAGAAGATAGAAGAGAGGATTTACAAAAACTCAAGATTTAACAACGATGAATTTAGAAACAAACGGTATTAATGTTAGAAAAAGGAGAATAGGAGGAGAAATGAAAAATGGATAGTGAATGGTATTACAGTAAGGGAAAAGAACGGTTTGGTCCGCTAGCTCTAACTGAACTCAAGAAACTGGTGGAGAATAATGAATTATCTCCAACTGATTTGGTTTGGGAGAAGGAACGTGATGAGTGGTTAAAGGCAGGTGAAGTAGAAGAGTTATTTCCAAAGAGAAAAGCAACAGAGCCTCCACCACTCCCGACTACGGTAAGCGAAGAACAGCCAAGCAACGCATTACAGAACGAGATTTCTCCTGAAATGTTTGCCAGCGCAGAGCGTAATAGTCTACAGGCGACATTCAAACTTAACGAGTGTCAAGCACACCATAGTGTTTACGGCACATTTAAGTCCGAAGTTGCAAGAGACGGTTTAGAGTTCATTAACGCTGCTTTGAAGTTAAACCCCAATGCTTCTAATTTTTGGAACACTAAAGGCTTACTTTATATTGACGGACTTGGAAACAAGCAGGAAGGCCTTATATTCCTACGAAAGGCATTAGAGCTTGAGCCAGATTCGATTGTTATTAAACAAAATATTCGAAAAGTTGAAGAAATGCAGAACAAATCAGGAATGGGATGCGCTATGATTCCTCCGTTATTCCTGTTATGCGGAATTATTTTATATTTAGTGGTTTAATTTTTATGAGCCTGTAATTTAACTGCTCAGTCTGCTTTGGGTCCGATAAGAGCCATTATGTGTGAGAAAATCAAGTGTTTTTGGGTATAAATCGCAATATCTTGTGTTTCGGCGCAGATTTTGAGGTAATTTATAAACACTATATCTTGTGGTTTTGCGGTCAAAAATCGGGTTCGCAGTATGTTGTGGTTGGTTTATCAATTTTCCGGTCAGGAAACGGCAGAAAATTTAAAAAAGAGTCTACATCGCCATAATCCAACTCTAAGACATGGTTCTTTGGGGCGTAATAGGGGCTAGAGTCGGCTTTCTCAGGTTTACTCTAGGCAGACCTAGTGTTGGCTGAAATTAAAGACTGTGGGCAGTTATAAACACGACCATTTTTATCAATTTGGTCGAGTATCAAATAAATCTAATCTATTTTCAATAAAGTAGGTTTATTCCAAGAAAATACCGTCAATACGCCGAGGAGCTTCACAAACAGAGCAGAAGCCCATACCTATGCGTAAAATCTTCAATATTTTCCCCTTTCAGTATACATTCTCTTCAATAAGTCTTGTTTTTTCGCTAAACACTCATCTTCCAACAAGGCGGACTTCTTACAATTTTCATCGAATCTTTCAATAAACCCCTGATTGCCTTTACGACCAGACTTAATTTTCTCTTCCTTCAATTCCTTGCAATCAGCTTCGGAAAGACTTTTCCCAGAACATTCTCTCTGTGCGTCCTTTTCAGATAATTCGTCACCCAGCTCTAAGAATTTCCTATCAATCTGGGCGTTCTTAGACTCACTACAGGAGAGAGATACCAGAATTAAACAAAGTAAAACACAAAAGAAAAAAACAGAGTTAAATTTCATTCAAGCCTCCTAAAATTCCCTAACTATAACTCAGCTCGGTGCAGAATTTTCAATCTTTTTCAGATATTTCACGAAGCCTATGGCTGAAGCTCTCTTATCGAATAAAGGTCTATCGCAATTATCAGACGGACAGGCACAACCTTCTACCAAGCTACCGAATCGAGAATAATTAGGCAGAGAAGCCTTATCGTCGTCAGAAACGCTGTAATCGCTCTTAAATTTCCTAAATTCACCAAAACTAAGCTACGATTTTCTTCTTGAATTTTTTTTCACTACCCTTTTTTTCCTAACTGGAGCATCGGACTGTTGAAAATATGCGGCAGCCGTCCTGCAGGCGAAACTAGCCGTAGTATCCTTAAGTGAAGTTGGAACAATATCTCTCCAATCTTTCGCACTATTTAAGACCCAATCCAGTTCGGAGTTTCCGTAGTTATCGACGAACTTCTCACTTCGCGTTAGATATTGTTTTGTAGCGCAATTAACTTCAGTAAGTGTTGTGGTATTGCCTCCTTTTTCCACAAATCTCTCAATATACAGAACGTGTCCGTTTGGCATTCGAGCATTATTGTTTGTATCCACGTAAGCCTTGCCTAGCGGCGTACTCTCTACCAAAACCCATTTACTGTCTTGTGCAACAACATAGCTACTAAAGATTAAAAGCCACGCTAATGCTAATAATGGAGATATTTTCATAAAAATCCTTATAAACAAACGAAAACCAGTAAGTGGACAAGGTAAAGTAAGCTATGCTTTGCGCTGTTGATTTCAACTATAGACTATTTACAAACTCGTCTAAATTTTGCCTCTAAGGGAAAACGATAAATCACATTATCATAAGCTGTAATCAGCAAAGAGTTTGTGCAAAGGAAGCTAATAAACAGAAAGAAGGTATAAATGCCTTTAAAAGGCGTTTTACTTTTCCCGCGCAAAACAGTTTTATAAATTTCCACAAAACAGCCTTTTTACAAAATAGCCACTCTTTGGTAGTCGAATTAGGAGGAAAAGACTGCCAGAAGCTATCTATGACCAAAGGAGAGGGCTTTTAATAGGAATATGCAATAAGTATTGTTAATAGTTAGTCCATAAATATTTAAAATAATCATTTCAAAAGTTTTTTCTAAAATTCAAAAGTTTTTTCAAAAAACTTGAGCAAATATCGTTATTCGTCCCCATAAACCTTTTACATACGATAACTTACAGTTTCATAAGAGTGAAAAAGAGACTATTGGAATGTAGGGGTCTGATGTGGTATAATTACAAATGTAGTCAATTTTAACTTTAGCATTTCCTAAATGTCAATGCAAGGGTATTTAAGGAAAATAAAATCATAAATTGCTAAAAATAATTTAATTACAAAATAAAAAGGAGGTCAGAAAAATGGATACAGAAAAATTGCTTTCAGAACGGGAAGCGGCTGAAGAATACTTTGGATGGTCAATAGACAAAATGCGCCAAATAAGAAAGCGCGGAGAGATAGAATATTTTCAGTTTAACGGACAGATTATAAAATATTCGGTGGAACAGTTAGAAGCCTATAAAAATCGTTTCCTCAAGAAAGCGGCTTAGAACTCTCAAAAACTAATAAAAATCTAAAATTTTAGTTTTGCGAAAAATACTTAAATTTCGCACAGGCGGAGCTTTGCCTTTTTCACGCAATCCGAGGGCAAAATAAACTCCAAATAAAATGATTGCCATAGACAAAATAGGGCTTATAACTTTTGAATATAAAAGAGTTACCTATAAGGAAAAAATAGTTATGCACAATATAGTCGAACCAACGGAATTTTCATCAGCATTTTACGCTGATGAAAACGAAACAATTAACCTAAGAACCTTTGGAGCGAAAGGCTCACAAGGAATACCCGCAAGAACTTACACAACAACAATTAACAACTTAGCGAAAGAAGGATTCCCAAACAATAACTTCAATAACGAAAATAAAAATAGCGGGATTTATTTCGTTGTTAATTCGGGCGGTAATAAAGATGAAAATATTACCCGTTACAATGCGTTTTTTACAGAGATTGACGACAAACCAATGGCGGAACAACATCAATTATTTGATGAATGTCCGATAAAGCCAAGCATCAGGGTGGAAACAAAAAAATCAGTCCATTCTTACTGGCTGATTGATGGAGACTGCTCTGAAAGTGAGTGGAGAGATATTCAAGCTAGGTTAATAGCATATTTCAAAGGCGATAAAAGCATAAAAAACCCTTCACGCACGATGAGACTACCTTTTTTTAATCACGTTTCTTTTGATAAGGAAACTAAAGAATTTTCATACAAGAAAGTTGAAATCGTAGATTTCCAGCCTGAAAAAAGATTTACAGTTGAAGAAATGAAACAAGTATTTCCTATTGCGGAGATTTCGGATAAATCCAAATCAAAAACCAATCGTGACAATGTGACGGGCTGTGACAATGTGACGAGCGAATGCACAGAACAAAGTTATGAAACTTGGACAGAACTGAATACTGAACTTGGAATGCGTATTATGCAAAAGGGTAGAAAGAATACAAGCGGAAAATATGAGATGAAATGCCCTGTGCATAAAGGTGAAAGTGAGACATCGCTTTTCTTTGCCCCTGATACCAAAGCTACTAAATGTATGGCAGAATGCCCTCATTCTGAAATTCTCAAGGCTTTTGGGTTACCAACCGAACCAAAAGGTAAAGAGCCGAAGGCAAATCAATCTGCTTTGCTTGTCAATTTCACTAATGACGCGGAGTTGTTTACTTCCCAAAATGATGAACCTTTTATAAGCATTAACGTCAATGGTCATATTGAGAATTGGGAAGTCGATTCAAAAACCTTCAAAGATTGGTTAGGCAGAAGGTTTTATCAAACTTATGGGAATGGGGCTTCCGAGAACGCAGTAAAAGAAGCTCTTTCAACTTTATCTGGGAAAGCCAAGTTTGATGGTGAAACAAAACAGGTATTTGTGAGAAGGGCTGAATTTGAGGGAGCTATTTATTTAGACTTGGTTAATGACGATTGGAAAGTAATAAAAATTACGTCTGACGGTTGGGAAATTATTTCAGATTGTCCGGTAAAGTTTCGTAGAACAAGAGGAATGAAATCTTTACCTTTGCCAGAAAAGGGAGGCTCCTTAAATGATTTAGACAAATTTCTGAATATTTACGACGATGACCTAAAACTTGTTAAGGTTTGGCTTATGACAACCTTAAAAACTGGCATACATTATCCTGTGCTTGTCTTTTCAAGCCAGCAGAATTGCGGAAAATCAACATCGGCAAGCGTCTTGTGTAAAATGATTGACCCTAATCTTGCCAGCCTAGTTGCAAAGCCGCGAGGCATTGAAGATTTGTTTATTTCGGTATCAAATCGCTTACTTGTTGCCTTCGATAATTTATCTTTTATAAGCGATGAGCTTTCTGATGCGTTATGCCTGGTTGCCACTGGCGGGTCATTTACAAAAAGAAAAAACTATAGCGATTCCGATGAAGTTATCTTGACAGCTAAAAATCCTCTTATTCTGACAGGCATCGGAGACATAGCCACGAAAGGCGATTTACTTAGCAGAAGCATTATTATCAATCTTCCAACCATTACTAATTCTAAAAGAACTTCGGAATCTGAATTCTGGAAGGAATTTGATAAGGTTCAGCCTAGAATCTTGGGAGCTTTACTAGATGCGGTTAGCGAAGGCTTGAAGAATTTCTATTTTGTGGAAGTTAAAGACTGTGAAGCAAGAATGCTGGATTTTGTTAAGTTCGGTTCAGCCATAGAAACGACTCTAGGTTTAGAAAAAGGAGATTTCGTAAATCTTTGTAACAAAAATTATGAAAATGCCAACAACGTAGCAATTGAAAATAATCCTGTAGCAATTTTGATTAACCAATTTATGCAGGATACGCCTGAGTGGATAGGAAGTGCCAGTGATTTGCTAACTAAAATTTATGTTTCAGCCGATGAAATGACCAGAAAAAATCCTGCGTTTCCAAAAAGTCCTCAAAAACTTTCAATCATCTTGGATAGGCTTGCGCCAAACTTACGATTGGAAGGTATTGAAATTGAAAAGGGCGAACATCTAAGAGAAGGCGGAACAGGCAAAAGGCGGATAAAAATAACAAAGGTTGGTTTCGGCTCGTCACAGTCGTCACAAACGTCACAGGACTTCTACGAGAAAGAAGAACAAACACTTCCGTTTATCTAAAATTATGAAAAACAAAATATAGGACGCGCTCAAGCTGAAAAGCAGAAGGCGCGTTTCTTCTTTTTAAATTATAAAAATCTCTATGTAAAAGGTTAAAAAGTATTGGGTTGCTTTTATGCTTTCAGGTCAGTATCTACTTAATGAAATTGTTATTTTTCACTAAGGCGGAGTAGATTGTATATACAAAACCAACAGGTTACGACCTAATACCCCTAATTGTTGATATAATGAGAGTTGTATGTCTACTTAAGATTTTTGGCTGAAAAATTATTAGGATATTGAGCAAGAAATCGATTTAAAAGCCTTTCAGGTAAATAGGCAACTAAGGATATGGGATTTCAATTTAAACCCGCCAGAAAGCATCTAAACGCTCAGAAGAGTACGATTTAGGAGAGTATTTGATTGGTTTTTCTCACGATTCAAACTTAAAAAGTTTAATCAGCCACAAAATTCAGAATGGGAAAGACTTGGGATTTTAAGAAGATAGCTGTTTCGTCCTTACTTTTATTTATTTGTTCGCTGTCGCCATTATTTGAAACAAACTCTTAGTCTTTTCTCTTTTTGCTCTGTTTTGTAACATCTTCTCTCGTAAATATGCGCTTGCCCGTTAGAAGTAAATGCTTGAATTTAGCAACAATTTCAACGGTAAGCGGATAGTTGATTTCCGACGATGCCCAAGCCTGAATTGTTTCGGCAACCGGAGTATCCTCGTCTCCTAAGTTCTTATTATTCCAAAGAAAATGGTCTGACGCTTCCAATGCGAATCCAATTAACTCAAGATGTTCAGCTTTCAACTTGCCCGTTAAAAATCCGTCGCAAAGACGAATAAGATGACTTGCATTTACATCAAAATCTCCAGAAAAATCGTCCGTCACATAGCAAGTTATGACGTCGTCAAACGTTTTAACGGCTGAGTTGGCTAAGTCTTCACTTAATCGTTGCTCATCAACAAGTCCAAGAAAATAATCTCGAAGAACTGATTCACGCATACTTTAGCAAACACGACGAGCGAATGATTGGAATTGCGTGGGCGAAACCGCCAGTGACAAGCTGAAATTCACCACGCAACCAGATAACAAGATAGCTGTTTCGCCTCAGTTCATTGACTTGTTATATGCGTTCTTGGTTGTCATTAGTCTTTGTTTTCAGGCTGTGGCGGTTCTGAGCCTTCGGGAACTAACCAGAATTGCACTTTTTGTTCTTTGGCATCTCTGATATTTACAAATACGATTCTAGGCGCGTCGTAACCGAAACAATCATAGCAATTATCAAACAATGTGTCTCTGACAAGTTTTTCGATATTGAATGAAGATTTCTTTTTAGCATCGTAGAAAAACATCAAATAAGCTCCTTCAGGTTTCTCTGTTCGCGCCAATTCCTGCAATTTTTTCCTTAATTTTTTGGTTCTCGATTTTACTTCAACTCTACCTTTCGGGCTGAACTCGTCAAGCAGATATGCTTTTGGTTTTTCTTCCGTTTGAGCCAAAGCTGATAATGCCGGGACAACAAAAACCAAGATGAGAATTAAAGTTTTTAACATCACAAACTCCTTTCGTAAGATTAACCAAATCCGAATCATTATTCTTACTTGATTTCAACACGAAGCATATAACTAGTTATTATACCGCAAACTTGCGGTCTAATATCCGAAATAAGTACAATTTGCCGCATTATTTCCAGATTGACTCGAAGTGCTGAGAAAGGAGGGCTTAAAGGTATTTGATTGGTTTTCTCACGATTCAATCTTATGAAGTATAATCATTAAAATTCAAAAAGGGGAAAAGAGTTTGGATTTTTAGGAAGGTAGGCTGTTTCCGCATACATTCATTGAATTGTTCGACAGCCCGTTATTTTTCACGCGCCTTTCCTTTCTGTTTCCACTTCCAATGCAGAAACATTTTGGCATCGTCTTTCGCCGAATCAGCGTGGTCTCGCACAAACGCGCTCTCATCTTCGAAAGCGGATTCAATTAACGGTTTAACTTTGGCTTCTGTCAGTTGTCCGTGAATACGTGCAATATGTCCAAAACCAAGAATAGCGTTGCCACGCACGTTTTCGTTTTCGTGAGCGGCGAGCCGCGCACAAATGTTTTCTGCCCAATCAGCATCGTCGGCATACAAAGCGGCGGAAAGAACAGCATAAACTAACTCGTCGGAATCACCGCGCAAGATTGCCGCTTCGATTTCGGTTTTACTTTTCTCTTCTATCTTCTCATACTTTGGTTTCATAGAAAGCTGTCGAACTATTGAGATGATGTGGGGCGAAACCGAATTCACGCAACTCTGAGTTCAAAAGACAACGCCATAAGAAAGTCGCTGTTTCGCCTCCATCCAATGATTTGTTGGACAGCGCGTTACCTACACGCACCACTTAACTAGCGAACGATGGCGGCGGTGGCGGTTCTACTGCTTGCGTCAACTCAACCTTTTTTCTCCTGCGCAAGAAAACTGTCAAAAGAAAATACGCAGGAATCGAATAAAGCAAAATGTTTGCGACGTAAGCAAACAAACCCAAAAACACTTTTCTTCCGTTAAATGCGGGCGAAAAGTCCTCCGCCATCGGCGGCGAAAAATAATAAAATACAATCTTCGGCAATCTTACCGGCAAATCCAAATACGGCACAAGCGATATGTTCTGCCCGCCAAGAACAAATACGACGGACGAAACAATCATATAAGCTGTAACCAATAAAAAACCGATAGCGATTGCCAGCAAAAGACGTTTCATAAAATAACGAAAAATAAATTTTAAAATCTGCAAACCACCGAATTTTCAGCGAAGCCGCCTAACTAGTTATTATACCGAAAACTTGCCGCATAAAAGTCAAACAAGAGCAAAACGCCTATAAAGTCGGATTTAAGAGAACCTAAGTAAATAAATTATCTGTTCATTTTGTTCACTTGTTCATTTCTTTGACAATTTGAACAGCTTGAACAAATAAGGGAGAGGATAGGTTTTAAGAAGGTAGCTGTTTGCGTCCATTGAATTGTTCAGCTTTTCCTTCATCTTTAGGATTCTTCTCTTCGCCAACGCAAATTTATTGTTAAGGATACTTTTTGCCCAGAACATTTTGCAACAAATAAAAAACTGTTGAGATGAAAACAATTATTGCCAGAATCCACTGTATTTCAATAGTTAGGAAAATGTTCATTTCATACTTTTGAATACCTTCCCATCTTTCAAGTAAGCTCATCTGTCTGAACAATAAATGAATGAGTCCAATTGTCGCAATATAACCGCTCAATACGCCTGCAATCAAATAACTGCCTCGTTTGCTTATTAGAAGAAATACCGAAGCCGCAAGAATAATTAGCACATAACTAAAATCTGAAGTTTCATACCAAGGAGTATATGCGGGAAACGAAATTGCTGTGCCTGTTCTAACTGGTATGTGAGATTGTATGTAGAAAAAATTCAGCAAAGCCAGAGCGAAAATAATTACCTTCGGCAAATAAAAGAGTATTGATTTTAATTTTTGCTTCATACCTTTAGGTTAGACACCAAAATCTTTTATTTGTTCCTTAGTAGTTTTTGTTAGCCAAGCGCGAAAGCCGAACTAGTTATTATACCGCAAACTTGCGGTCTAAATCCGGAATAAAAGCAAAACGCCTATAAAGTCGGATTTAAGAGAACCCAAGTCAATAAATTATCTGTTCACTGTGTTCATTTGTTCAAGGAATGAACAATTTGAACACTTGAACAATTAAAGGAGAGGATAGGTTTTAAGAAAGTATCTGTTTCCGTCCATTGATTTGTTCGATGTGCCGCCGCATCAATTCACGCTCTTTTTAACTTTTGCATCTTTCAACTTCTGTTTCAGTTGTTCCGTTTCCGTTTGTATTTTGGGCTGAATAAAACTCTGTAACAATGGAACAACCGCTTCGCCAAATGCTTTCTGAACCTGACTCGACAAACTCGGTAAAAACACAAGAGCCTTTTGTCCTGTTGAAGTTCGATAAAACGCGATTAGTTCTCGCAATTCGGTTTCTGTAAAAGCTTTGTCGTAGATTTGATAAATAACTTCTTCTGATATTGGCGTGATTTTCGATTGGTCTGTAAAGAATGTTTTTACTTCCTTATCAAGTCGTTCACCTGCTTTTGTTGCAGATTTCTTCAACTCTATTTTTTGTGCGTCTGTAATTTCTTTTTCCTGTTCCACCAAAGATAAAAGAGTTTCCTGAACGTCAGAAATAGAAAAATTAACTCCCACGTTGACTTTATCTGCGCCCGTCAATTTGCGAAATTCCCAAATCAAAGATTTTTTATCGGTTGAGGTTGCTTGTTGAGCAAAAGATGAAACGCTTCCAAAGAGAGTAATCATTACGGCAACAAGCAATAACTTAAAATTTATTTTTTGCATATCAATTATTTCTAACAAAAATCTCGGTGAAATTCGATTAAAAAATCAGAGCGTTTGTTGCACCAAGAAACGCCCAACTAGTTATTATACCCCCAACTTACGGCATAAAATCCGAAATAGCTACAATTTGCCGCTTCTTGTAAAGCTACGTTGCTTTGTTTGTCTCAAAGGGCGTTTTTGATACTGCTATGAGGTATTAAAATATTGATTAGGCAAAGACTAATTGCCTTCATTGTTTTAGACATAATTCAATTACAATTTAGAAATTTAATTTCATCTAAACTCACTACACGTTGTTCCATCAATTTTTGTAACGTAGACAAGAATAAATTGATATCCGATAAAAACACTTTGCATATTTATGTTTGAGATTTTATCGTTCTTGGTGTGAAGGTATTTTTGCCAATCGTTGGAAAGTCCATCAAAGGTAATTGCTGGAATTTTTCTTGCTAAAAATGAAGATGAATCTGCATCTGCGTTGAGAATTGAAGCATCTTCAAACTGAAATTTCATTTCCTTAGCAGTCTCTTTGGCTAGTTTCACCATTTTTGAATTAGACATATTACTCGGTGACTGCGGCATAGCAAATCCGAAACTATCCATATTAACCATCGCACAGTATTGCAGTAGATTTTCTTTTGGAATTGCTTTCACCATCGCCTTTGAACCAAGTAATCCAATTTCTTCTTTGTCAAAAGCGACGAATAAGTAAGATTTTTTTGTCGCAAATTGTGAAAGTGTTTTGTAGAGGTTTGCCATAATTACAATCCCCGTCCAGTTATCTATTGCTCCGCAGCCAGCATCTATTTTGTCATAGTGCGCTCCGATAATTATTGTTTCATCCGAGCTGCCTTTCTTTTTAACAACTAAATTCTCGCCTTCCCTAAATTTTTCCGTTGAAATATCACTTTCTTTTGCGCCCATCTTTATAATAAGTTTTTTGACGGCTTCTAATCGCCCAGCAGATGTGCACGGTGCAAGTTGAATGTCTTCACTTATCTGCTCTTGAGTTGAGATTTTGGAATTCTGTCCGAAAACATTTCCAAATAAAAGGACAGTTAAAAAAGTCAGAAATACATTTGTTTTGAGATTGTAAAATTTCATATTCGGCTTTGTTTTATTTGATTTAATTTAGGAGTTACGCAGTTGAGCGAGAAACTAACAATTTACAAGTCTTTTTGAGAATAGCAAATTATTGTAAGTCCTTTATTTTCAACAAAGATTTGTTTAACAGTGTTTCAACTGCGTAACTCCTAATAAAAAGAAATGTAAATATTATTTCGAGAAACTTGAAAAAAATCCGGGTAAGCCTTCTCTTCAAAATCTTCTATCAAACGTACGAGCAGGCGAAAGGAGCGAAGTTTCTTCCGGCGATAAATTTCCTTCGCCTTTGCTCATCAAACGATGCACGTTTTCAATTGCGCGCTCGTTCTCCTCTTCGGTTTCGATTTTGCGCGGAAGAGCGGTCGCAAGAATTTCCGCGTATTTTGTATTGTTCATTGTTATGCGGCGCCTTTTATTCATTGAACAAAATTTGCGGATTTTTCTTGGCAATCGTTAAAAGTTTCAACGCCGCGCCGGACGGTTTGCTTAATTCCTGCTCCCAGCCTTGAACTGTCTTTACCGAAACATTTATATACCGGGCGAAAACGCCCTGCGAGCATTTAAGCTGCTGCCGCAATTCCGCAACTTCGCTTCCCTTCATCTTTGCCAACGGCTTTGGAAGAATTGTCGTCCGCAAATCGTTTCTCTTGCGTTGCGCGTGTTCTAGCGCTTGATTGGCGGATTCCATTAACCGATTGAAATTATCCTTTTTCATTTTTTTCTCCCATTAGTTATTAAAAATATATAAACCTGTCATTAGGTTTTATCTTCCTCAAAACTTTTTTTAATTCCTCTGACAACTTCGCCAAGTTGTTTCGCTTGTTTCGGAGTTAAATTGGCGCGTTCTTTTTTGCTGTA
>MWWH01000052.1_pt1 | contig 26441 bp, 31 predicted proteins | sample 1047231 | NCBI WGS metagenome assembly MWWH01 (sample SAMN06349967, study PRJNA376086) | soil metagenome | isolation source: MG3-2 sample Antarctic (ecotone) soil | place: Antarctica | collected 2015-01-13 | reverse complement strand
CGGGCCTGCATTGACGGAATTTGACGCTGACGAGTTATTTGAGCGAGTGGCGATCTTGATCGAAGACGGTGGTTTGCCGCATGAGGAAGCGACGCGGCGCGCCCGCGCGGAATTGAAAGAGAAATGGCAATAGCTCGCACACAACAATCTTCCGCGCTCGCCCGATGCAAGCAGCTCGTCGAGAGCGCGCGCTTTGATCTTCAGCTTGCGATGGACGCTGCGCGAAGTGCCGACGTTCCTTTCTCGCGGCTCGTAAGGCTTAAACGAGCGCGCCGGGAGATGAGTGATCTGCTACATGACTTGCGTGAAGAGAATTCCGTTGATCCCGCGCACGGCGCACGATCCGAACCATCAACCAGCAGATGAAGGAGAGAACCAATATGTCGCAGCAAATTTCAATCACAGAACTACGAGAGGAGGCGATGCGCAGCTCTCGCCCGATTATCGCCGATGGGCACATCATCACCGTTGTGTCCGGCCTTGAAAAACGCCCTCGCTACATCGGCCCCCAGCATCCTCATAGAGATAAGGTAGACCCTGAACCAGCAGACGTTGTGGCACTGTGGGAAAAAGATGAGCGGCATCCGGGCGGGGAAGCCTACATCGCCGGTGACACGCCGGTTCAGGTCGCTTGCACCGAGCGCGTCGCGGAGAAACTTCGTTCATACGAATTACTCGAAGTGGTTGAAGACGAGGCCTGAAGCGCGCGGCGTTCGTAGAAATAAGAGATAACGCAACGATATGCAAGCCATAGCCGAAAAATTGACAGCAAAACAGGAACGCGCACTCGTGGCACTTCTCTCAACGGGCGGCATCAAGGAAGCCGCCGAGTTGTGTGCTGTAAATGAATCAACGATGTGGCGGTGGCTTCAATTGCCGAGCTTTCAAGCGCGCTATCGAGCCGCGCGCCGCCAAGTGGTCGAGACAGCCATTGCGCAATTGCAATCGGATTGCTCGGTGGCCGTGCGCGTGCTACGCGAAGTGGCCGAGGATGCTCAATCACCGGCATCGGCGCGCGTGTCCGCCGCGAAGACGATCATTGAGCAGAGCGTCAGTGCGGTTGAGTTGATGGATTTACAGGAGCGTCTTGAAGCCCTTGAGGAGCGCATCGCAACAGACCAAGACACCAAGAAACCGAGGTCAGCATGAAAGGCAATCTGCAAACGCGCGTGGCTCGATTGGAGCGCGCTCTTCCGCCGGATAAGGATGATTTGTATTTGGGCACTGTGGATGCGCAGGGAATTGTAAAAGCGCCGCCCGCAGAGCCAGTAGATTGGCACGAGCAGTTAATGAAAGCAGCGGAACAGCTTGCCGACACAATGAGCACTGAGCACTACGAGCAGGTTCTTCGTGAGAGTTGCGGGCAAGGGGCAAGCCTTCAGAATGTTTCCAATCTCACGCTCCAGTTCTGGAGAATGGCTGCGTTTATGGTTGACTGCGAAGATGATCGTGGCAGTGTCTTCCATCGTAAACGCGACTTCGCTATTCCGGCGACAGTCGCGCAAATCTATCTCGATTACCCGGAAGCAACTCCAATCGATGAATGCGGTGGATGTGGCTACTTCGTTCCGGTGCTGCTCAATAAAGATATTCAACACTCAACCTTTCACCTTCATGCGAAGCACTTTTTTATTTACTGCCCTTTATGCAAACAACCAACCGGATATTGTTCACGGGCATATTATTTCTGGGATGAGATAGAGCGCGTCAAAGCATTGAGATCGGCGGGAGAAGAAGTGAAGGTATGACTCCTAAACAAAAAATCAGAGCCAGGAAACATCTGAAGAAACGCCTGCGGCGCGCCGGTGCGTGCGTGACCTGCGGGACGATGGAAAATCTATGAGTAATGCATATTCAATGAGGTAATCAGATGGCGAATTCGACATCATACGAATTAAGTTTGTTGCTTTCTTTGAAGGACAACGCTTCGGCGGGGTTGGATAAGTTCTCTGCCAAACTTCGTTCCCTCGACACTCAAATTGCTGCAACCTACAAAGGAATTTCCAACCTTCAAAGAGTCATGGGGCAGCCTGTTCAAACTGCTGGCCTTGATTCCTATCTCAATAAGGTTAAGCAGTTAGATAAGCTTTCCGGCACATCACTGCGTATTGATAATCTTCTCAACAAAGCAGATCGCTTTAACAACCCTCGCACAAGCTACAGTGATAATTATCGCGGAAGGCATAGCGAAAGGCACGGCACGCTAGACCGTCTTGAGCGTGGCCGGGATATGCTGACAGCGCCCCGTGATGTGGCTGACGTATGGCGACGTGAGACTGACTCGCTCCGCCCCTATGTGGAAGCGACGCTTGACCTCACTCGCGCGCAAGAGAAGTTCCGCGCGTTGAACCTCGGTGAGGACGCAAACAAGACAGCCTTCGACGCAGTCACCAAAAACGTCATGCAGTTGAAGGGTCTCAGCCTTGCCGAGACCACAAAACAATTAACCGATTTGCACACCGCGACGGGTTCGCTCGGCCATGCGATTGAAAGCCTGCCGGTGGCGAGTAAATATCACTTCGCTTTCTCCTCTCTCTACGGGGATAAATTCTCCAACGAGCAGATCGAAGAACAAATCCAGAACGCTTTCAAGTATCTGGAAATGACCGGCAAGGTCTCAAAAGGCCGCGAAGAGATGGAGCGTTCGCTCAACACGATGACGCAGATCGGCACGGCGACGGGCGGGCGCGTCAATCCGGCTGAGATGCTGCTGATGGCGCGGCGCGGCGGCGCGAGCGTGCGCAGCCTCTCCGATGAGGGCTTGCGCCACCTGATAGCTCCGATGCAGGAACTCGGCGGCTCAGGTCTCGGCGCTTCGATGATGAGCGTCTATGGAACGCTTGTGCAGGGCGTAATGAAGCAGTCCGCGATGGCGGAGTTTCAAAAGCTTGGCTTTCTCGATAAGAGCAAGATTGAATTTAACAAATCCGGCATCATCAAGCGAGTCATGCCGGGCGGCAACGCACTTGGCGATATGTTCATGGACGACCCACTGCAGGCTACCGATGCGCTGGTCAGGGCGATGAACAGCAAGGGCATCACAGGTGAGAAAGACATACGCAAAGAGCTTGGAGTCCTCTTCCAGAATCGCACAGCCAATAAGTTAGTCGACACGCTGATAACGCAGCGTTCGCTCGTCACCAAAGACGCGCAGAACTCGCTTCAATCGGAAGGCTACGATGCGCTGACAAAGCGCGCGCAGGATTCGCCGCTCGGCAAGATAAGGGAGTTTGAATCGGCGCTCACTGACTTCAAGGCAAAGGCCGGGTTGCCGATGATCGAAGTGGCGACGAAGCTCGGCACGGCGCTCATGCCGATTGGTGAGTTCTTTGGCAACCATCAGAATGTTGCGACCTATGGCGGAGAGCTGCTGCTTGTCTCAAAAGGGCTGAGCGCCGTTCTTGAATCCGGCGTCGCAATTAACCAGAGCGGGCTAGGCAGTCTACTCACAAGAACCGGAAGATCGGCTGCATCTGCCGGAGTGGATGTCGAAAACGTCGGAGGCAAAATTGGAAGGCTGGGCGGCATTGTTGGCGGTCTGACTCCGCTGGCTGTTGGTCTTGGCCTGAGCGCGGCGCTGGCACTTACACTTGAGATCAAATCCGAGTTGGATGAAATAGATAAAAAGAATGAAGAGTTAAGCCAGCGTGTGAAGGGGAATTACGATTCTTTGATTGGTGGCGGCAAGCTATACACCAAATATTTAACTCCCGGCGACGCGGATTCTATCGCCAGCCGCAAACTGACCGACCTGCAAAAGAACGGAGAGCTTCAGCAATCATTTAATCCTTGGTCTAAAGACAACTGGTGGAAGTCGATTATCCATCGCCCTGATTACGGTTTGATCGATCCGAACGACCCAAATCCACAGCGACCACATTTTGGAGGCTCGCAATTTAATGTTTCCAGCGCATCTAACGTTGTTCAGAATCTTGCGCCCGAGTTCGCCGATATGCGCGTCCTGAAATCTTTTCTGGTGCAAGCGCGACAAGGTGGCCTCGGGGTTGACCGAAATCAAGAGTCTCAATTTGAGAAGGCGATAGAGCAAGCTTTCCCGCGCGAATATAAAGCGGCAGCAAAAGAGGCAACGGACTATTTGCAGGAACTAGACCGGCGCACTCAGGACACCTCGAAAAACTTTCTCAATATCTCTCAAGCGACTGATCCTTTGCCCGGAGAGCTGACAAACTTCAGATCGGCCTTGAGGTCTGCCAGCGCGGAAGTCTCAGGCTTTCACCTTGAGATGCCGAGCGTCTTTGGCTCAAACGCTCCTGCCCCTAAATCTGACACGCCCGGTATTCGCAAGCCCTTTAGCTTCGGTGAGCCTACTGCTAAGCCGAAGTCATCGCTCGACGGTTTCTTTCACAAAACATCGGCGCTACGCGCTGACGTCATGTCATCCCCGATGCCTGTTCCAAACACAAGAATGGCGCACGCCGTATATCGATCTTCTCGGCAGGGGAAGCAATTCGGAGACGTGCACATCCATATTGACGGCAACGCGCCCGCCGCGAAAGACCCACACGTACTTGCTGCATCCATCAGAGAAGAATTATCAAAACTGTCGCAGCAAGTGGGTGACGTTACAGAAGAGATGCGTGATGACCGCTTATTAGAAAGGCGCATGGTTTGGCTTTATCAAAGAGGTCGTGAGCGCGCGTGATAGACAAAGACAGTTTATATGCGGTCGCACTGCTTGCGCTGTGGCTTCCACCGGAATGGTGCGGCTATCTGGACGAGCAGACGGGCCGCACTAAATTCTTGTTCATGGATCACCCGTCGAGCTATGAGGGGCACATCGAACTTGAGCACAGCTTTACGCTCGCGTCTTATGTAGTAGTTGCCTGTTCGCAAGAAGAAGCGAAAGAGAAATCCCTCACATGGCTGCGGGACTTATATCCAGAAGAAGATGGATGGGTTAGCCATGTCGCCTATGCTCAGATAGTGGATATTGGGCCTACCATTGACGCGAAACTTGTGGAGCTTGGGATAGTCAAGGACAACGCGGATGTCGAAAGCGAAAGCAGTGCGGGTGACGAGTCCGAGCTGATCATGTAGCCACAACATCTTGAGGTCGGACGCAAATTTCCGTCTAATTGAAAAAGCGTTACGCTTCTGCACACTTTACAATTCAAAGTGCCTTAGCCTTCAAACTCTGCACGCCACATCTTGTGCTCGCATCCGATAACGAAGAGACGTTTTCATTATCAGCTTCCATAATAGATGTTATCGGATGCTGCAAGCATATTAAAGCTCTTTTGGATTGTGTATTATTTCTTTATGAGTAAATTTCAAATTAAGCCAGCCGAGCCGCCCTCCGAAGCAGCACGAATCCAGTTTGCTGAATTTCTGGAATCAATCCCACCTTATGTAACTAAAAGAATCGATGATTTATATGTTCAAGAAACGTCTTTACTTGGTAGCTATGTTTGGGGTGTTACTACTCCCGATATACAACTTCATTGTGGATCGCAAAGCTGTGGTGGATTAAGATTTTTTTCAGGCAAGAAAGATGTACTCTCTGGACCTGACCCGATTCGGTGGACACCCAGATAAGACCCGATGTTATCCTCGGGTCAGGAGGTGTTCATGGCAGAACCAAAAAGAAAATTCAGCAAAGAGTTCAAATTAGAGGCCGTGCGGCTCGCCACCGCAAGCGACAAGCCGTTAGCGCAGGTCGCCAGGGAGTTGGGCATCCTGCCCAACCTGCTTCGTAACTGGCGGCGGCAAGTCGAAGATCGAACGGGGCAGCCAGCTGCCGATGTCTTCCCCGGACACGGCCACTTGCCAAGCACAGATGATGAACTGCGGTGCTTGCGCCGCGAGGTCGAGACGCTGCGCCAAGAGCGGGACTTCTTAAAAAAAACAGCGGCGTACTTTGCCAGCGAGTCACGATGAAGTATCGCGCCATCCAATCTTGCCGGGCGCAGTTTTCCGTGGCGTTGATGTGCCGGGTCGTGGGCGTCAGCCGCGCCGGCTTCTACGCTGCGGGGAAGCGAACCGGCAGTGCTAGAGCCAAGCGTGATGAAGAGTTGCGTGCGCAGATCCGCATCGTTCATCACGCGAGTCGTGGCACGTATGGCAGCCCGCGCGTGCACGCTGAGTTGCACGGGCAAGGCGAGCGGTGTGGCCGCAAAAGGGTCGCCCGGTTGATGCGCGAGGCCGGCTTGCGGGTGAAAGTGCGCCGCCGTTTCCGGCCACAAACGACCGACTCGCGGCATCCGCACCGGGTCGCCGAGAATGTTCTGGCGCGCCGCTTTGCGGTCAAAGAGATTGAAGCAACGAACCGCGTCTGGGCTGGTGATATTACTTACGTCCCGACGCGTGAGGGCTGGCTGTACTTAGCCGTCATTCTGGACTTGGCGAGCCGCCGCGTAGTCGGCTGGTCGATGAAACAAACGCTCGACGCAAGTCTGGCAATCAACGCGCTTGTGATGGCTTTGGAAGCGAGATGCCCACACGATGGGTTGCTGCATCACAGTGATCGCGGAGTGCAATATGCGGCACTTGACTATCAAGCGGTGCTCGCGCGGCATAAAATCAGACCGAGTATGTCGCGGCGAGCCAACTGTTACGATAACGCCGTAGCCGAGAGTTTCTTCGCGACGCTGGAATGGGAATTGATCGAGCGTAGTGACTGGCACACGCGAGACGAGGCGCGTCTCGCTATCTTCGAGTACATCGAATGTTGGTACAATCAAAAGCGTCGGCATTCTTCGTTGGGTTACTTGAGCCCGATGGAATATGAGCAAAAATTATTGAGTCAAGCAGCATAAACTTCGTGTCCACCAAAGCGGGGTAAGTTCACTCTTCCAAAGAGCAACTCTTTTTAAACTATACCTGCCGGAACTGTAACCAAACATCAAAGAAGTTCGCGTTATTGGCGTATCAAGAAACGAGTACATCCGAAGGCGTAGCTCATAAACTCGGCGAAGATCCGCCCTTTGGCCCACCTACGCCACCTAGAGTTATTACGCTGATCGGCCCAGACCGAGAATTATTCATACGTGGTCGGCGCGCAGAAATTCAAGGTCTTGGCATTGGAGCTTTCGCTTATTACCGTCGCGTGGTTGAAAATCAGAAAGGGCGTTTGATCGCAGAAATCGCAAAGGTGGCGAAACGGTTAGGAGCGACGCCTGAAGTGCTCAAGCGGTTCGAGGATGCTGCCAAAGAAACGCAGTTCAGTCGGGCTATTGATGCTATTAAAAGTGCCTTCCCTCCGGTATTACTAATTGATGGACAGAATCCTTTATCCTTACTTCATAGCTCATTAAGCGAGCAACTACACGCCGGAACAGATGAAGAATGCTTGGAATTGGCAACAAGCATCAGGATAGTCCTGACCGAACTTGCTGAGCGAATATCATTGGCTCTTAAAGATGAGGCCGAACTTAAACAGGCAATCTCGAAGCTTTCGCAGCCGCGAAAAACTAATTAGCCAGTCAACGGTCTTCGCTGTTCATTCGCCAAGCCAGTCCCCGGTGATCTAACGGGAGAACCCGCTACGCTCATGCTCAATGGCGTGCGAGTGAACGTGGACGCTCGCACAAAGGTCTAGTAAGTACACTTTGGTCGAGCAGACCAGCCATGCGCTAAAGTGGGATCGCACGCGAGCGCGAGTTTCCCAAAAATAACATCATGAGCATAAGCGAGCAGGATTGTTGCATAGCGAAAATAAACGCTTCATTTTGCGCTGATTCTACCAGCTATTTGTGAAGTAACCGATGAAAGCAATCTTGCCAAGCTTTAGACAAAAACAGCACGATAAAGATAACAGAAGCAATAGCATACAAAATTTGTATAATTATTATCCCGCATTTATACAAATTAGACGCTGTAAGTTTAATAAATTGAACAGATGCAAAAAGGAGGTGCGAACCTCTTGCATAGTGGCCTTCGTTGGCGATTTTGTGTCCTCGCGTGGCAGTAGAAAAAGCCTGTTAGTAATTAGAAGCGGTCTCATAAATAGCACCGCAGTAAAATCTTGATGCAACCGAGATGGACGAAGCCCAAGTAGTTTTCCGCGTGATAGTCGAAGCGCGTGGCAATCCGGCGGAAGTTTTGCAGCCATGCGTTAAGACGTTCGATCTTCCAGCGGCGACGATAGCGGCGCAACGCCCGCCCGTCTTGGGTCGCTGCTTTAACCCGGTTCGACTTGTGCGGCGCGATCATCTCGATGCCCTCGGCCTTGAGTGCGGCGTCGAGCGGGTCGGAGTCATAAGCGCGGTCGCCGATCAGGTGTTCGGGCTGCTGACGGGTAAAACCCTGAGCGAGAGTTGTGTGGACAAGGGTGACTTCATGCGGGCTAGCAGACGCCGTGTCGCAGGCGACAGGAAAACCATGAGCATCTGCCACCACCATGAGTTTCGTGCCTTTGCCCCGCTTAGTCGCACCAACTCGCCGCCCCCTTTTTTCGCCACGATGAACGTGCCGTCAATGAAGCATTCGGTTAAATCCAACTCACCACGCGTGCGCAGGTCTTCGGCAAGGGCTTCGAGCACACGCCGAAGGCTTCCGTCTCTGACCCACGCTTGGAACCTTCTGTGGCAAGTCTGGTACGGCGGGAAGCGGTCGGGTAAGTCTTTCCACCTTGCGCCGGAGCGCAGTATCCAGAGAATGCCGTTCATTACTTCGCGATTCTCGCGCCACGGTCTGCCCCGCCCGTCTTCTCGACTGGGAAGTTCAGGTAGATGTGGTTCGATAATCGCCCATTGTTCATCGGTTAGTTCTTCGCCTCGTGCCATGCCGAAATGCTAGCACAGGTATTTATGAGACCACTTCTAGTTAGTAACTAAGTTACTAACTAATTACTAACAGGCTATGAAGCAGCGAATAAAAGCGAATGTCGGGCAATGAAAAAGTATCGTCAAAGGCTGCTTTCGATCAGCTTCAATCCTGGCTTCTATTGACGTGCAATAAATTGCAAGGGTAAGTTATGTGGCTAATGAACACGACCAGCCTGATGATTACAGGAGATCATCCTTTGACGGAGTGTCTGACCAATGCCAAAGGTGAAAACGCCGAAGCCGACACCTGACTACCGGAAGATGTACCAGCTCGCCGAGCACTACTCGGAAGCATCACGTCTTTTAGAGGAACAGGCAAAGGGCGAAGAGTGGGGATGCTCTGCGCCGCAGTTGCTCGTTGATTCCTTCGCGGTTGAACTTTACCTGAAATGCCTTTTCGTACTGGACACGAATATCGCGCACTTAGAGGTACACGACTGGGAAGAGCTGTTTAATGCCCTAGCGCCTCACACAAAGACTGCCATCCGTGACGCATTCAAGCGAATCGTGCGCTCCGATCCCGTGCTATCGCATCTCGACGTGATCAACCCGGAAGCCCTCAAAGTCACGGACTTCGACCGTTCTCTGACTGCGGCGAAAAATACGTTTGATAAGAGACGTTACCTCTACGAGCCGCAATCGACGAGCGAATGGTTCTATGCGCACCTTCTTCGAGAAGCGATCCGCGCCGTCACTAGCATGGATATTCGGCTCAAAGGATTGAGTAAGCCGAATGAGTGATGAAGAAGGGATATGAGATGGATTCTTCGTTTCATCTACTTCCTCATGGTGCAGACAATCTGCACCATGAAAAAACCAAAAACAATAAGTGAGCGTATGGTGGATGTAGCCTCGTGCTAGGATTATGAATTATGAACTTGCGCTGCTTGAGCTGTGGTTATCTTAATAACATCCCTCCTAATGATGGAAACAGGATGTTCCGTTGCTATAACTGTAAAGCAGTGCTCCCAAGTGCTGCCGCCCCGAGCACTGAAGCTTCCGAAGCCGTTGGACTCATTGGTGGAGCCGCACTTGGAGCCGCCATTGGAGGGCCTGTAGGAGCCGTCATTGGCGCCGTAATAGGAGTCATAATTGGTCGCGAGGCGAAGACCGATGGTTAGTTCAATAGATACTACGGCCATTGGTATTGTAGCGGGACTGGTAGCCACAAGCGCTTACTGCGCAATTCGTGGGGTGCGCCAAAAATCATTTGATATTCAGGCTGCGTTGCTAATATTTCTGGCTGGCTTCACTCTCCCAGGCGGAGCACAGTTGATTACTGCCGCTTTCACCGGAAAACCAGATACACTGCCCTCATCATGGCGTGAGTATGTGGCAGTAGCGGGGATTGCTGCGATTGGCCTCTCTGGACAATACATTATTCAATCGTTCCGCAATGTATGGCCGAAGCGTGCAGCGACATCCACCACAAATAAAGAGTCTAGCGAAGCCGGTTCAGGTGTAGATGAGACAGCCAGTTAATAAGCATTGGTCTGCAAGGGGAATATCACCAGCGAGAAGATCGATTTAATGGTAACGCTTGCACCGACGGAAATCACTGAAGTAGAATGCGCGGTACTTGGACGGATGCTTAATGTATTCGTCCAGCGCCGGACGGAGTGAGGACGTTCGAGCGCGCCTCATGACCAAAAGTTGTGAGATAAAGCGGCGGGGCTTTCGAGCTTCGCCGCTTTCCTTTTGGAGATACCATGCAAGGCAATCGCGCGGGGTGAAAACCTTCCGTCTCATGGCTGCTTCAAAAGAAATGTAAGGTACTTTTACAGTCAACCGAAAAAGTACCTTACATTTCTTTTCCGCAAGCTACTTTCCGAAAAACTTAGTGGATGCAAGTAGTCGCCAGGCTGGTTAGATAAGCTGCTGAAACTATTGAGGTAATTTCGTTCCCTGAAGCGTAAACAGGGAACGAGCGCGCAACTTAATCAAATATCTTCTTTTAGGGCATAGTTTTATCAGCCGTGAAGTTCGTACCCTGCCCCTGTTTTTCGCTAAAAACTTAACGGTCGCGGATGAAAGGAATTTCCGCGTTAATTCACCTGCGGAATGAAGAGATGGAACGCTCTCGCAGGATGGCTTTCGATGAAGCCCCGTTGCGATCCGAATGTCATCTTTTGTCTCACGTAAAAAGGGCGAAGCCCGAAAGCCTCGCCCTCAAATATTCATGGGTGATTCTTGATTGCCAGTAGAAGTTGGATGTTAGTTTCGCGGAACGCGCAGGCAGAAGTCATTTGCCGCTTGGCTGCTATCCATTGTGAGGCCGAAGGCGTGCCTGATTGCCCCTGCTGCCAGATCGTCACGCTTCGCAAAGTCCTTCTCGTAGGCAACGGCAGCAACCAATTCGATGAACGCACGCGCCTGCTCGTCATTGTCCTGCGCAAGAATAGTGTCGACCAACTGCGCCGCCCGCTCGTTTGATATTTCACGAAAAGCCGGGTGGTGTGTCCACTCATCGCTGTTTACATCAGGCGCTGGCGGCCGCTCTTCGATCACGTCATCGTTATGGACAACTCGTGCGTCTGCTTGCCGCAGCTTATCTATAGCCGACAGCAAGCTTGAGATCATGTCTCGACTTTCAGAGGTGACCACTATGTGCGGTACGGCGGCGCGCACGACTTCTGGCGTATGAAAGCCGACGCCGGCAGATGCAGCTAAATCTGCAAGCGTAGAGCCGACCAAATCCCAGATGTCCATTGCGACGCCCGGATTCTCCATAAACTCAGCAAGGCGGTTTGCGTCCTCTATGGCGTGGCGGCGTAAGTCCTCCCTGTTTTCTTCGTCATCCTGGCACTTCTGGCAGGCGATGGCCGGCTGGGTTTCTGTTTCGGTTGATGGTTGCTGTTTCGACGGTGCGCTCTGCGCACCTGTGCGTCCGTGTTTTCCTTCTCTTTTACTCATCATTTCCGTTCTCCTCTTTTTTGTCGTTTCGGTTTGTGCGTTGCGTAGGCGACCAGCGTAAGCTCGATCATCTCCGGTGAGTAGAAATTAACCTGCGCACTCAAATTCATATCAATGAGGTTGTCGGCAATGCCGGTGTAGATACGCTCGGGCAAGTCAGGATGCGCGAGCACGGCGCTGAGAAGCTGCGGCAGATTGCTGGCATCCAGAATAGCCTTCTTCTGTGTCATTAGCCCTGCACCTCCCTTCGCTGAAGCACGGCAATGCTCACCGCTAATTCTTCAAGCTCGCGTGTGGCGAGGCTCAGGGCGCGCGCAATGTCGTCGAGCACGGCATAATCGGAGTTTCGTCGGCGGCGAGCCTGAGCGCGGCGCGGACTCTCTGGCGTGCCTGCTCCAGCTTCTGCGCCGGTGTGGTGACGGGCAGTGCGCTTCCCTGCCCCTTTGATCTGATGGTAGATTGTCTCTGCATACTTGATGCCTTTCTTTTGGAAGGTTGAAAGTTGGAGAGAGGTTCCGGGTTCCATCCGTCGCCTCTCTCTTTTCGCTTTTAGTGGCCGCGCTGCGCCGCCATTGCAATGTGAAGCGAGACGGCAGCCATACCGTGCTTGCACGCGACGCCCGGCCGTGTCGCGCAGTTGCATTCGACGATCTTCTCGCCTTCCACGCGGTAGCAGCGCACGGTGTAAGCGTTGCCCTTGCTGCCAGTGACTTCATAGCTTCCAAACTCAATCATCTTTACTTTCGGATGAAGGGCTTTGGCGTTGTTGATTGCGCGCTCGATGTTGGCTATCTCTAGGCTGAACATATTGCTTGTCTCCGTTTCATTATTGAACTATTGCTAAGCGACAAGTGTTATTATAGCCGTCCTAGAACTATTGTCAAGCGAAAAGAGAAAATAAATTATTGTTGGCTGAAAATATTTTTGGCTGACAAGAGAAAATGTGTATAATGCGCGGCATGAGCGAAGAAGATTACATCTCGACAACAGACGCGGCGGCGCATCTTGGCATCACGCGGCAGAGAGTTCTACAGCTAATTGAGGCCGGTAGATTGCCCGCTAAATTGTTCGCCAATGTCTATATGATTCGCATTAACGATTTAAGTCTTGTAGAGGAACGAACACCCGGCAGACCGCCAAAGCAGGCTACAGAGAACGCTACACAGCCCGCCAGCGGCAGCAACGCGGTTCTCACAGCAGCAGTGAAGGCGAAGAAGAGAGGCAAGAAATGAAGAAAATTAAGTCTTATTCAATACACGCCGAACCTAATAAAAATCTGTGGTGGCTCGCTCTTGAGCTAGAGGACGGATCAAAGCCTGATGGCTTGCCCTTCAGTTCCGCTGCGGAGTTGGATGCGATGCTTAACATCCTTCGCCACACGAGAACGGCGGTGTTCGTTCCAGATATTAGAGCAATAGAAACTGCTGGTAGCGTCCCGGGCGAATTGGCAGGAGAGACCCGGGAGTAAGAAAGGCAAGAAATAAACAGACCCTTGCTATAAGCGACCCCCTTGCTGTCAGCTAGGGGCGAAGGAAGATAGTAAGAAATGATCGCCGAACCGGAATATCAGACATACATCCCTGACGAGTGGCGCGAGATGCACCGACAGGAAGAAGTTGCCGCGCAGAAGCTTGAGACTGAACGCTCCACTGCTAAGCAGCAGCGCGCGGCGAAGCTACATCATGCCTTGCATGTGATACTCCGCGTGCTGGTCACAACCGGCAAGGTGATCGGCGTCGCGTTGCTCGCGCTGATGGGCTTTCTGGTGGCGCTTGTCGCGATACTCGGAGCTGTGAACTCTGCTCCGGCGCGCAGAAGAAGGAGACGCAGATGAGCACACAGCGCCCACCTAAATTGAGGCAAGCCGGTCAGCCTGCTCATCCGAGGCCATCGTTGACGCTTGTGCAATCAACCACGCCGCGCCTTCCCTCTTCTTCGGAGATGTCTCAGGAAATTAAAGAGATGCTGTACAAGATAAGCGGGAAGCAGCGGCAAGTTGTAGCTGATTCGGGTAGCCCGGATGCGGCATAAGAAAGATTACAGAAGTGAGGAAAGTGAATTTCATGGAAAAGACCATAAGACACCTGATCGGAATCACCTTTAGCATCGCTTTAATTTTCGTCTGCGCTGCATTCATTCATGCGCAGAACAGCAGTCCGACAGCACCATCATCAGATACGAGCGTCCAGCGCCGCGCCACAGGTGAGAGCAAGGAAGAAAAGCGCAAGCGCAAAGCCGAAGAGAAAGAGGCGCAGCGCCAGGCTGGAGTCAAATGCATCAGACTTCAGAAAGGCAGCAAGAAGTGAGCACTACATTAGACAGAATCATTGAAGAGGTTCGGGCATTGCCGCCGGATGAACAGAAGGTCTTGCGCGAGATGTTGGATAAAGAGTGGCGCGCTGCTGAGCAATCGCGGCGTCTCGCCCTGTCCCGCACCATTCGAGGTAAATACTCGCATCTTCCGACTTCGAGCGATGACTTCGCCGCGCGCAAGGCTGAAGAAATCGCGCTCGAAGACCGCCGGAGCATATCGTGATCCATGTGCGGATGCGCGTGAAGGTTGACCTTGAATATATTTATTGACCGCTGTAACGCTATAAGTTACAATCGTCTTATCTGAGATGATACGGACGTTCAAACACAAAGGACTCAAGACGCTATTTGAAACAGGCAGGGCGCGCGCCGTCGCTGCCGATTTGCATAGACGGCTGATCCGACAACTTGATCTGTTGAACCGTGCGAAATCATCTCAGGATATGAACCTACCGGGTTATCGTTTCCACGAATTGAAAGGTGAGAGACGCGGAACGTACAGCGTCACGGCCAGCGGGAATTGGAGATTGACGTTTACTTTCACCGGCACGGACGCCTTTGATGTTGACTTAGAGGATTATCACTGAGGGATGAGCTATGTTGAATGGAAGAAAGCGCCGCCCAACGCATCCGGGCGAAATCTTGCGAGAAGATGTCATGCCGGAGATCGGGCTATCGCAGGGAGAATTTGCCGATCTGCTTGGTGTGTCGCGCCGCACGGTAAATGAGATTTTGCAGGAGCGCCGCCCCGTCACGGTGGATATGGCGCACAGATTAGCCCGTGCCTTAAAAACATCGCCGGACGTGTGGATAGGGCTTCAGTTGGATGTTGATGTGTGGGACGCCCTGCAAGAGCGCAAGAGCGAGTACGACCGGATCAAGCCTCTTCCGGTTGACCGGGCGGCTTAATTGATAGCTTCTGCGTTATCAGATTGAAGTTTTTGGAGGAGCAGCCGTGAAAACCATTGTTCTCGCCAACGCCAAAGGCGGTACAGGTAAAACCACCGTCGCGGTCAATCTTTCAGCCTGCCTCGCTCTGCATCACGGCAAGCGCGTGCTCGGTATTGATCTTGATTCGCAAGGCAATTTCGGCATCTCCTACGGCGTTGACCCGCGACAACTGACGCACACGGCTTACCATATGCTGACCGCCGAAGCGCCGAATGTTCATGACTACATCACAGAGATAAAGCCCAATCTGCACTTGATCCCGAACGCCATCGCGCCCGATCTGGAGAACCGGCTCGAAGCAAGCCACAACCGCGATTCCCTTCTCCGGCTGCGCCTGCGTCAGATCAAGAACCAGTACGACTATGTAATTATCGACACGCCGCCGGCGATGCGCACCGCGACGATGAATGCGATTGTCGCCGCCGATGAAGTGATCGTCGTCGTGGACTGCGGCTTCTATGCGCTTTACGGCCTGACGGATTTGATGCGGCAAATCGCGCGCGTCAGCGATGCCTATGAGAAGGAAGACATTATCATTCGCGGGCTGCTCAATATGTACAATCGCGGGCAGAATCTTGACCGCGACGTGAAAGGCGAAGTCTCAGAGTTCTTCGGCGGGTTGATGATCCAAAGCATTATTCACAAGAACGTGCGGCTGGCGGAAGCGGCGTCGGCGAGCCAGCCGATTATTGAGTTCGACGCCAGTGCGCCGGGCAGTTTCGATTTCCTCAAACTCAGCAAGGAGTTGCTATCCGAATATGAGCCAGAAACGCAAACGCGGGCTGCAAAGCGGTCTAAGTGAGATCGTCGCGCGCCAGACTGCGCCGCTGCCTGACAAATCGAAAGAAAGCTCCGGTCTGATCGCCAAGTTCCGGGAGCAACCGCAGGAGAGCGGCAGTACGTTGTCAGCCGAGAAAGTATACCGGCAACGTACGCCACCCACGCCACGCACACCACGCACGCCACCCACTTCTATATCGCCGGAGCGCGATTACACGAAGGTCGCAAATTCAATCGTGCGTGAAGCGGTCGCGGGCGGACTCTTCACCGGAAAATCCAAACAGCTTTATGACTTTCTCTATCACCGGACGCGCGGCGCCGTTGTCCCGGTCAGAAGCGTGCGTATCACGAAGCCGAAGATGATGACCGGATCGGCCATCGGCTCGGAGCGCACGCTGTTGAAGAATCTATCTCATCTTAAATCTATTGGCCTGATCAAAGTTAACGTCACTGACGGCGAACACGGTGGAAACGAGTACACGGTTTTTCTTCCCGAAGAGGTCAATTTAGAGGTTGAACCTACACCACGTACACCACCCACGCCACCCACCGTAGATGACCTACGCCACGCACCGCAGAAAGTGGGGAGGGTACCCCCCGCAGAAAGTGGGGTGCGTGGCGTAGGTATTAGCCAAATAGAATCAACGACTTCCAAGACCCCTAAGACTTCTTCTTTAAGACCTTCCGAAACCAATGATGATGATGAGGCTTTCGCCCTTCTCGCGCGCGAGTTCAACAAAGCAACGATAGAGATAACCGGCAGGAAAACATCGAAGGCCGACGCCGTACGCTGGCAGGAAGTAGCCGACGTGCTGGTCGCGGAAATGAAGATCGCTGCCGCGCGCACCACAATTTCAAGCGTGCCATCTTTTCTGGCAGAGCATCTCAGGCGACGACTCTGGAAGATTGATAAGAAGCAAGCGCACGCCGAAGGAAGGGAACTCCCGGATCAAAACATCACGTCACCAATAACTGTTGAAGAAAAGAAAGATTGCCCGGACTGTGGTGGCTCCGGCTGGTGGTATCCGAATGGAACAGAGCGTGGTGTGGCGAAATGTAAGCACGCGAATTTGCCGAAGGGAACCGCATTAGTAGATGAATAAAACAATCAAAATTGCTTCATTGCTTTGCATCGTGGCGTGCTGTGCTCAACGCGGTGAAATTTCAGTAGGGAACTGTCCGCTAATAAACAGCGGCATAACAGCGGTAAAGCACTTCTGACAATTTTGGCTCGTCTTACTCATGCCTGATCAGTGTGAGAACAGATCGCACATCCCTGAGCGATTGGTGAGTTGAATTCAAATCAAGGCACTCCGCAGAGAGCCAGTATGAAACGTGAATTTGATCCTGAAGGCTTACAAGCGCGAGCTGATGCCAGAACGTCATTTCTTCAAGCCATCCATGCTTGTGAAATGGAAACCACGCCGCCAACTTCCCGTTATGGCCGACCATGCGAGGTTATGAAAGGTTTACGTGGCACTCCATTGAAGAGCTTTCAGGCTTTCTATGACGGGTTAACCCATGGTCTTCACGGACAGCTTTTAGAATGGACTTCTTTCAGAACGGATTCATCTCAACAATTATTTTCTAACTATCGGCAGCTTTACGGCTCGGACATTCGACTTCCATTCATGTCGTGCGGTATCTCGCCTCGAGAGTATTTTGCTATGTTGAGCGTGCGCGAGGCAGTTGCGAGATGGGCTGAATATTGGAATTTAGACAAATGGGAAGACAGCGATCCGTGGTTCTTTAATCATGTACTCTCCACACTCTACGTCTGGTGCGCTGCTCCATCGGCACCCGATGAGATGCACTGGTCGCCTATTAGCTACTCGATTAAATCACTTCCAGTAGAGAACCTACGCGCTGATATATCGTCTACATTTGAGTTTCAGGCTGATCTATCTATGGGTGAGAGTAAATCCGAAGCCGAACAAAGAATCAAGAAAGAACTAAAGGCTTTTCAAAAGAAACGGCACAAAGCAGAAGATGAAGCAATTAAAGCTCACCTAGACAAACTCGAAATAATGGAAAAGCAACGAGGCGCAACTAAATTCAAAGTTAAGCGTAATCGACAGCATTTCGAGTGGCTGGTAAGGTACCAGATACAAGAATGGCGGCATCCCGAAATATCCCAACACTATTATGACAAAGGTGATCTAGGCTCTTCTGATCTTTCAACTATCCGGCAGAATACTCCCGGAGCTGCCCGCGCCATTGGTCTAAGCCTTCGCAAAGGACAAGGCCGCACACCTAAAAACAAATCAGTTGAATAATTCGGATCATAAACATTCGTGCAGAAGTGGGATGATTTTAGATTTTCCATACCCGTTGTCCGGCCGCTTTTCGTAGGGTATAAGAGTGTCGAAGGCGCTCTGAATCTTTCTTCTTGAGTGATGGAGCGCCACCGCTGCTCATCACGGCGCATCTACAATTAAATTCTAGCTTATCGTTGGCGTGAGGCCGTGCCAGCGGTTACGCAGAAAAGCCCGTTGCGGAGTGATGAACCGCAACGGGCTTTTTCTTTGAACATGAAAAAAGAGGCCGTTGTAGCGACGACCTCTTTTCAGGAACATAAATCTGTTGGCACAGATGGTTAACGAAAATGATTATACCTAGAAAAGAATCCCACGCAAGCCCAAAACTTAATCAGACGCCGCACAGCGGAAGAATTACGCGCGTCTCGCGCAGAGCACCGTGTTCAATTTGCGGCCATCGTGACTTTTGCGGAGTAAGCGCTGACGGCGAAATCGCTTTTTGTATGCGCATCGCAGCCGGGAGTTTCCAGACCGCGCGCAACGGCGCATATCTTCATCGCCTCATCGAAACATCTTCGACGACGCGGGCGCACGCGCCGGTGAAACCACCATCACATCCGGCGCCGATCATCGAAGCCTCGCCTCGCGCCGATGCCGAACACGTTCATAAAATCTATTCCATCTTGCTGCGCGCTTACCTCGTTTTGTCCGAACCGCACAAAGCAGATTTAATGTTGCGCGGCCTTGATGCGGCGACCATTGACCGCAACGGCTACCGCTCGACGCCGAGGGCGCTTTACGCAGCAAAGACCATCGCACGCGAGCTTGCGCAGCATCACGATCTACGCGGCGTACCGGGCTTCTACAAAGAGGCGGGCGAGTGGCGCATGGTCTGGATGGACGAAGGCATCATCATTCCCGTGCGCGACCAGAATAACGGCATTGTTGCGCTGGTGTATCGCCGCAGGCACGCGCGCAGAGATGAAGATTTCGGAAAGTACATCTGGATCAGCAGCGCCGAAGATAAAGACGGCAAGCCGCGCGAGGCGGGCGCATCATCCGGCGCGCCGTGCCACTACGCGAACTCTCATATGATGAAGAATGCAGAGGCCGTCACGCTCACCGAAGGCGCGCTCAAAGCAACCATTGCCGCGCATCTTCTGAACGCGCCCGTGATCGGCAACGCGCCGTCATGCTTCAGCGAGAGATTCGCCGCCAAGCTCAAAAGAGACTTTCCGCAACTGCGCACGGTGTTCGTTGCTTTCGATATGGATTTCAAGCGCAATGAGCACGTCAAGGCCGCGCTCTTTCGCCTCGTCGAACAATTAGAGAAAGCACGCTTTGATGTGCGCGTGCGTATGTGGCCGGACAAGTGGAAGGGAATTGATGATTACCTGCTTGCCGTAGCTTCACAGAAGGAGGTGGCCGCGTAATGAGTGCCAACGTCGCTTCCTTCAAAGATTACAAACCCGCTTATCTGAGGCGCCGGATAACGCAAGCAGACGCCGCGCCGCGCGCCGAGTCGATCATCTCGGATATGGCCGACGGCAATCTCGTCACCGAATTCTTTTTTTCATTCGCCGGATTCGACTATTCCGAAAGTCATTTGATTCTGGCGCTCATCGGCATCATCGGCGACGGCCAGGACAGCACCGAGCTTTTCGATAAAGACATTGCGAAGGCTGTCGGATGCGACGAGCGCACCGTTCAGCGATGGCGCAAGGCGTATATGGAAAAGGCGCAGCAGATGGAAAAGGCGCAGCAGAAAAACTTCTGGCCGATAGGCATCGAGCAGGGCGCATATGTGAGCGGCGAGAAACGCTATCTCCCGACGAAGTATCGCATCACCTTCGCCGATGCGTTGGAGCAAGCCGTAGCGCACGCGCGCGCCGATGCTGAATATCAGAGCAACCGGCAAGCCGCAATCGAAAAGGCCGCGCGCCTCTTCTACGACGATATTCCGCAGGCACCACCAAAATTCAGAAAAGGCAGGCGCTCAAACTCCATACAGACGCCTCTCTCGCACTTGACCGGCGCGGCCAAGAAACTTACCAGCGCGAAAGTCACACTCCAAGATATGCCGGAGCAGCAGCGCCGGGCGTTCGTCAATGGACAGGGCGATGAACTTCGCGCGGCGATGGAAAACCTGCAACGACAGATGGCCGAATTAGAAGCAGCCTTGTCGAGTGAAAAATTAAGTGTTGCAAATAAAGAAGTTGGTTCCTACACCGACATTTTGTCGGGTACCCCCCTCGACGCTGAAGATGTGCCTGCTTATGTCGTACCTATAAAGAAAGAAGGTACGACACTACACGAGACGGAGCGGGAGCCGACGCCAGAGGAAAATGCGATATGGGATCGAACATTCTCGTGCCTCAATCAGCCGAGCGTGACGCTCGCCAGTGTGGAAATTGCGGTGCCCGCGCCCGCTGCGTCGCCGCCGCTGCTCGAACTCGAATACTTACCGGATGTGCCCGGGCCTGCATTGACGGAATTTGACGCTGACGAGTTATTTGAGCGAGTGGCGATCTTGATCGAAGACGGTGGTTTGCCGCATGAGGAAGCGACGCGGCGCGCCCGCGCGGAATTGAAAGAGAAATGGCAATAGCTCGCACACAACAATCTTCCGCGCTCGCCCGATGCAAGCAGCTCGTCGAGAGCGCGCGCTTTGATCTTCAGCTTGCGATGGACGCTGCGCGAAGTGCCGACGTTCCTTTCTCGCGGCTCGTAAGGCTTAAACGAGCGCGCCGGGAGATGAGTGATCTGCTACATGACTTGCGTGAAGAGAATTCCGTTGATCCCGCGCACGGCGCACGATCCGAACCATCAACCAGCAGATGAAGGAGAGAACCAATATGTCGCAGCAAATTTCAATCACAGAACTACGAGAGGAGGCGATGCGCAGCTCTCGCCCGATTATCGCCGATGGGCACATCATCACCGTTGTGTCCGGCCTTGAAAAACGCCCTCGCTACATCGGCCCCCAGCATCCTCATAGAGATAAGGTAGACCCTGAACCAGCAGACGTTGTGGCACTGTGGGAAAAAGATGAGCGGCATCCGGGCGGGGAAGCCTACATCGCCGGTGACACGCCGGTTCAGGTCGCTTGCACCGAGCGCGTCGCGGAGAAACTTCGTTCATACGAATTACTCGAAGTGGTTGAAGACGAGGCCTGAAGCGCGCGGCGTTCGTAGAAATAAGAGATAACGCAACGATATGCAAGCCATAGCCGAAAAATTGACAGCAAAACAGGAACGCGCACTCGTGGCACTTCTCTCAACGGGCGGCATCAAGGAAGCCGCCGAGTTGTGTGCTGTAAATGAATCAACGATGTGGCGGTGGCTTCAATTGCCGAGCTTTCAAGCGCGCTATCGAGCCGCGCGCCGCCAAGTGGTCGAGACAGCCATTGCGCAATTGCAATCGGATTGCTCGGTGGCCGTGCGCGTGCTACGCGAAGTGGCCGAGGATGCTCAATCACCGGCATCGGCGCGCGTGTCCGCCGCGAAGACGATCATTGAGCAGAGCGTCAGTGCGGTTGAGTTGATGGATTTACAGGAGCGTCTTGAAGCCCTTGAGGAGCGCATCGCAACAGACCAAGACACCAAGAAACCGAGGTCAGCATGAAAGGCAATCTGCAAACGCGCGTGGCTCGATTGGAGCGCGCTCTTCCGCCGGATAAGGATGATTTGTATTTGGGCACTGTGGATGCGCAGGGAATTGTAAAAGCGCCGCCCGCAGAGCCAGTAGATTGGCACGAGCAGTTAATGAAAGCAGCGGAACAGCTTGCCGACACAATGAGCACTGAGCACTACGAGCAGGTTCTTCGTGAGAGTTGCGGGCAAGGGGCAAGCCTTCAGAATGTTTCCAATCTCACGCTCCAGTTCTGGAGAATGGCTGCGTTTATGGTTGACTGCGAAGATGATCGTGGCAGTGTCTTCCATCGTAAACGCGACTTCGCTATTCCGGCGACAGTCGCGCAAATCTATCTCGATTACCCGGAAGCAACTCCAATCGATGAATGCGGTGGATGTGGCTACTTCGTTCCGGTGCTGCTCAATAAAGATATTCAACACTCAACCTTTCACCTTCATGCGAAGCACTTTTTTATTTACTGCCCTTTATGCAAACAACCAACCGGATATTGTTCACGGGCATATTATTTCTGGGATGAGATAGAGCGCGTCAAAGCATTGAGATCGGCGGGAGAAGAAGTGAAGGTATGACTCCTAAACAAAAAATCAGAGCCAGGAAACATCTGAAGAAACGCCTGCGGCGCGCCGGTGCGTGCGTGACCTGCGGGACGATGGAAAATCTATGAGTAATGCATATTCAATGAGGTAATCAGATGGCGAATTCGACATCATACGAATTAAGTTTGTTGCTTTCTTTGAAGGACAACGCTTCGGCGGGGTTGGATAAGTTCTCTGCCAAACTTCGTTCCCTCGACACTCAAATTGCTGCAACCTACAAAGGAATTTCCAACCTTCAAAGAGTCATGGGGCAGCCTGTTCAAACTGCTGGCCTTGATTCCTATCTCAATAAGGTTAAGCAGTTAGATAAGCTTTCCGGCACATCACTGCGTATTGATAATCTTCTCAACAAAGCAGATCGCTTTAACAACCCTCGCACAAGCTACAGTGATAATTATCGCGGAAGGCATAGCGAAAGGCACGGCACGCTAGACCGTCTTGAGCGTGGCCGGGATATGCTGACAGCGCCCCGTGATGTGGCTGACGTATGGCGACGTGAGACTGACTCGCTCCGCCCCTATGTGGAAGCGACGCTTGACCTCACTCGCGCGCAAGAGAAGTTCCGCGCGTTGAACCTCGGTGAGGACGCAAACAAGACAGCCTTCGACGCAGTCACCAAAAACGTCATGCAGTTGAAGGGTCTCAGCCTTGCCGAGACCACAAAACAATTAACCGATTTGCACACCGCGACGGGTTCGCTCGGCCATGCGATTGAAAGCCTGCCGGTGGCGAGTAAATATCACTTCGCTTTCTCCTCTCTCTACGGGGATAAATTCTCCAACGAGCAGATCGAAGAACAAATCCAGAACGCTTTCAAGTATCTGGAAATGACCGGCAAGGTCTCAAAAGGCCGCGAAGAGATGGAGCGTTCGCTCAACACGATGACGCAGATCGGCACGGCGACGGGCGGGCGCGTCAATCCGGCTGAGATGCTGCTGATGGCGCGGCGCGGCGGCGCGAGCGTGCGCAGCCTCTCCGATGAGGGCTTGCGCCACCTGATAGCTCCGATGCAGGAACTCGGCGGCTCAGGTCTCGGCGCTTCGATGATGAGCGTCTATGGAACGCTTGTGCAGGGCGTAATGAAGCAGTCCGCGATGGCGGAGTTTCAAAAGCTTGGCTTTCTCGATAAGAGCAAGATTGAATTTAACAAATCCGGCATCATCAAGCGAGTCATGCCGGGCGGCAACGCACTTGGCGATATGTTCATGGACGACCCACTGCAGGCTACCGATGCGCTGGTCAGGGCGATGAACAGCAAGGGCATCACAGGTGAGAAAGACATACGCAAAGAGCTTGGAGTCCTCTTCCAGAATCGCACAGCCAATAAGTTAGTCGACACGCTGATAACGCAGCGTTCGCTCGTCACCAAAGACGCGCAGAACTCGCTTCAATCGGAAGGCTACGATGCGCTGACAAAGCGCGCGCAGGATTCGCCGCTCGGCAAGATAAGGGAGTTTGAATCGGCGCTCACTGACTTCAAGGCAAAGGCCGGGTTGCCGATGATCGAAGTGGCGACGAAGCTCGGCACGGCGCTCATGCCGATTGGTGAGTTCTTTGGCAACCATCAGAATGTTGCGACCTATGGCGGAGAGCTGCTGCTTGTCTCAAAAGGGCTGAGCGCCGTTCTTGAATCCGGCGTCGCAATTAACCAGAGCGGGCTAGGCAGTCTACTCACAAGAACCGGAAGATCGGCTGCATCTGCCGGAGTGGATGTCGAAAACGTCGGAGGCAAAATTGGAAGGCTGGGCGGCATTGTTGGCGGTCTGACTCCGCTGGCTGTTGGTCTTGGCCTGAGCGCGGCGCTGGCACTTACACTTGAGATCAAATCCGAGTTGGATGAAATAGATAAAAAGAATGAAGAGTTAAGCCAGCGTGTGAAGGGGAATTACGATTCTTTGATTGGTGGCGGCAAGCTATACACCAAATATTTAACTCCCGGCGACGCGGATTCTATCGCCAGCCGCAAACTGACCGACCTGCAAAAGAACGGAGAGCTTCAGCAATCATTTAATCCTTGGTCTAAAGACAACTGGTGGAAGTCGATTATCCATCGCCCTGATTACGGTTTGATCGATCCGAACGACCCAAATCCACAGCGACCACATTTTGGAGGCTCGCAATTTAATGTTTCCAGCGCATCTAACGTTGTTCAGAATCTTGCGCCCGAGTTCGCCGATATGCGCGTCCTGAAATCTTTTCTGGTGCAAGCGCGACAAGGTGGCCTCGGGGTTGACCGAAATCAAGAGTCTCAATTTGAGAAGGCGATAGAGCAAGCTTTCCCGCGCGAATATAAAGCGGCAGCAAAAGAGGCAACGGACTATTTGCAGGAACTAGACCGGCGCACTCAGGACACCTCGAAAAACTTTCTCAATATCTCTCAAGCGACTGATCCTTTGCCCGGAGAGCTGACAAACTTCAGATCGGCCTTGAGGTCTGCCAGCGCGGAAGTCTCAGGCTTTCACCTTGAGATGCCGAGCGTCTTTGGCTCAAACGCTCCTGCCCCTAAATCTGACACGCCCGGTATTCGCAAGCCCTTTAGCTTCGGTGAGCCTACTGCTAAGCCGAAGTCATCGCTCGACGGTTTCTTTCACAAAACATCGGCGCTACGCGCTGACGTCATGTCATCCCCGATGCCTGTTCCAAACACAAGAATGGCGCACGCCGTATATCGATCTTCTCGGCAGGGGAAGCAATTCGGAGACGTGCACATCCATATTGACGGCAACGCGCCCGCCGCGAAAGACCCACACGTACTTGCTGCATCCATCAGAGAAGAATTATCAAAACTGTCGCAGCAAGTGGGTGACGTTACAGAAGAGATGCGTGATGACCGCTTATTAGAAAGGCGCATGGTTTGGCTTTATCAAAGAGGTCGTGAGCGCGCGTGATAGACAAAGACAGTTTATATGCGGTCGCACTGCTTGCGCTGTGGCTTCCACCGGAATGGTGCGGCTATCTGGACGAGCAGACGGGCCGCACTAAATTCTTGTTCATGGATCACCCGTCGAGCTATGAGGGGCACATCGAACTTGAGCACAGCTTTACGCTCGCGTCTTATGTAGTAGTTGCCTGTTCGCAAGAAGAAGCGAAAGAGAAATCCCTCACATGGCTGCGGGACTTATATCCAGAAGAAGATGGATGGGTTAGCCATGTCGCCTATGCTCAGATAGTGGATATTGGGCCTACCATTGACGCGAAACTTGTGGAGCTTGGGATAGTCAAGGACAACGCGGATGTCGAAAGCGAAAGCAGTGCGGGTGACGAGTCCGAGCTGATCATGTAGCCACAACATCTTGAGGTCGGACGCAAATTTCCGTCTAATTGAAAAAGCGTTACGCTTCTGCACACTTTACAATTCAAAGTGCCTTAGCCTTCAAACTCTGCACGCCACATCTTGTGCTCGCATCCGATAACGAAGAGACGTTTTCATTATCAGCTTCCATAATAGATGTTATCGGATGCTGCAAGCATATTAAAGCTCTTTTGGATTGTGTATTATTTCTTTATGAGTAAATTTCAAATTAAGCCAGCCGAGCCGCCCTCCGAAGCAGCACGAATCCAGTTTGCTGAATTTCTGGAATCAATCCCACCTTATGTAACTAAAAGAATCGATGATTTATATGTTCAAGAAACGTCTTTACTTGGTAGCTATGTTTGGGGTGTTACTACTCCCGATATACAACTTCATTGTGGATCGCAAAGCTGTGGTGGATTAAGATTTTTTTCAGGCAAGAAAGATGTACTCTCTGGACCTGACCCGATTCGGTGGACACCCAGATAAGACCCGATGTTATCCTCGGGTCAGGAGGTGTTCATGGCAGAACCAAAAAGAAAATTCAGCAAAGAGTTCAAATTAGAGGCCGTGCGGCTCGCCACCGCAAGCGACAAGCCGTTAGCGCAGGTCGCCAGGGAGTTGGGCATCCTGCCCAACCTGCTTCGTAACTGGCGGCGGCAAGTCGAAGATCGAACGGGGCAGCCAGCTGCCGATGTCTTCCCCGGACACGGCCACTTGCCAAGCACAGATGATGAACTGCGGTGCTTGCGCCGCGAGGTCGAGACGCTGCGCCAAGAGCGGGACTTCTTAAAAAAAACAGCGGCGTACTTTGCCAGCGAGTCACGATGAAGTATCGCGCCATCCAATCTTGCCGGGCGCAGTTTTCCGTGGCGTTGATGTGCCGGGTCGTGGGCGT
>MWWH01000051.1_pt1 | contig 26475 bp, 24 predicted proteins | sample 1047231 | NCBI WGS metagenome assembly MWWH01 (sample SAMN06349967, study PRJNA376086) | soil metagenome | isolation source: MG3-2 sample Antarctic (ecotone) soil | place: Antarctica | collected 2015-01-13 | reverse complement strand
GATCTAGCGAGGGTACTGGAAGAAAACTTCCACCCCCCCCCGGCGAGCTTCCACCCCCCTCGAAAAAGGCTTCCGGTGCTGCGGTTTCCTCAATGGGCGACACCGGAGATTCGTCGGGCGGCAAGTCTCGCAAGTCAGGATGAACCGGAGCGGCGAAGCGGCGCACCGCGCGCATTTCCACTGCCTCCTTCTTTAAGGTAGTGGAAAGCGGATCGCGCACGGATTGTTCGAGAATTTCAATTCGGCGTTTCAAGTCTTCGACGGTGGCGAGATTCAATTCGACGTGCCCGCCCGTCGCTTCCCGTATCTCTTCCACCCGATCTATGAGCGTGCCGATATGTTTTAACTTGCGGTTGATTAAGGTTTCCGCGTCGTCCTTCCGCGACGGCTTCCGCTTTCTATGCTCGGGCATCGGGAGCATCGTGCGGAGATTCGCCGCCGCTTCTTCGAGAGCCTTCCCCGGATTTGCAACCCACTCGTGCGAGGTGCGGGCATCCAAAGTTGCCTCAGCAGCGAGCCGTGAGAGCCTTACGCGATACTTATGCGGCTGCCCGCCGTCTTCCCCGTCCCAGACAGAATCACACACGTCTATGACCGAGATTCGGTGTGTTGCTTGCCACGCTAACAACTTCTTGCGCACGGTCTGAATTGTTTTCGTAGTTCGGCAGATGCGTTCAGCGATCCGTTCGTCGGGAGCCTCGAACCAATCAACCCGGCCACCAGCCAACCCGATCACCCCGTTCACAAAGCGAGCCATCGGATCGGAGAAGTCTTCGTACTCTTGCAAGAGAATGTTGGCGGCGTCCGTCGTGTGGCCGAAGTCGGCGACGAGTTGCGACAACTCATCATCAGGCGCGAGGTCAAGATCAAGTTCGCCGGTCGCTGGCTCGCCGACGGAGCGCAGGAGCGCGGCACGTCCACGACTCGTGCGCGCCCGGTCATATCGGCCCTGTTCATACTCGGTGCGGTCTACAAAAGTTGGCTGTGCGGACATCAGGCGGCCACCTCCAATCTCGAAGATGCGCCGTGAGCGGCGAGCAAGAAGTCATCCAGCCCTTTGAAGCGTGAAGGCCATGAACGAACTTTGAAACGGAAGCCCGCGCCTTTGAGTCCACGCTTGAGCTTCTCCAGCGCAGCGGCGACTTGGGGCTTTACGAGCCAATCCATATCGAAAGCCAGAACGGGGACGACATGCGGAGCGAGAGCGTAGAGGCGCGCGGCGAAGTCCGGGCCGAAGTTGCCGACCCCGGCAGCGGCGACGACGGGCGAGCCGGTAAAGTGTGCGATCACGTTGGCCTTCAAACCGCCCTCAGTTATCAAAATTTCGTTTGCCGTCGGCAGCAGATGAGGCAGTGCGAAATGAACGGGCGCACCCGACCCCACGCCGCCGCGCTTGTTACCGGACGAGAACCACAAATATTTTCCCGCCTTTGGAACATCGCGGCGAATTTGCAGGCCGACGACGCGCAAGCGTTCATCACGGACAGGGACGAAGAAGCCGGGCGGGAGTGGCACCATGCGCCACCGCTTACCCTCGCAGAAGAAGCCCGGCACGCCGCGCAAATCCAACTCCGCGAGGCTTGCCGCCGCGACCGTTCCCGCCCCTTCGTTCGGTACGGACGCATATCCGTGCGAGCGAATTTCTTTGCAGGTCAGGCCGCGCCTTTCGAGCGCGCGATGATGCTCAAGGGAGAGCGTGAGGCGATCACGAAGAAGGGTAGTTAAAACCGCATCAATGTGATCGACCGAGGCGCGGAAGGTTGGCGATGGTGTCGGAGTTGCCGACGGCATCGGGCGCGGCGCAGGCCGTGCGCCTTCATCAAAGACGTGCAGCCACGTCGGGATGCAGCCGCCGCGCGCAGGCTTATCACTCACCCGTTGCGAGCAGAGAGCCGCCGAACCGTCACGCCGATTCATACATGCCTTATCAAATTTGCCGCAACAAAGACAAGGAGCGCGGCGAGTGGCGCGAACAAGTAGGTCCCGAATCGGCGGAAATTGCGGCGCGGGTCTTGCGCCGAGTTGAGTGGCTGGGCTACTATCCATCTGGTAACGTCCTTTCCATCAATCAATCAACCAAAGTCAATTCACGTTTCCGAGGTCGCGAGCCTCGGATTCGTGCGCCTGTCTATCAACGGCAAAAGTCCAGTCGTACCGCTGCCACACGGTACGACTGGACTTTTTGGACTCTCACGCGACGGGGCGCGAGAAACTAAAATACTGTTCGTCGGTGGCAGACGACCCGAAATGTCAATTTCGGAAGTCTAAACCACTTTATCGATTAATTTTCCTACTGAAATGAAACCTTATCTTTGGAAGATAGGGTTTTATTCACACCCTATCTTCCAAGATTAAGGTGTGCCAGAATCATCGAATAATTTCCTTAAATCTTCTGGCCGACCAAGTTTTTCACGCTCCATCAAATTACGGATTGCAGTCTCACTCACAAGCAGCGCGCCTGCAAAACCTCCGTAAGTGAACAACGAATCATCAGCAATGTTACCGCTCGCTTTCGCCCGTTGGATGGCGTCAAGTAAATCTTGCTCTGTTTTTCGTTTCGGATTGGGGCGCTTACGCCTGTCAGACGTTAGCGGCTCGATCCGCGCCTGCGCACCTCTGCTCTCCATTCGAGCAACGGCTTGGGCGATTTTTGAAGGAGGTTTAGAAGGCAGCTGCATATCTGCGAATTCAGGCGACGTGGCGAAAGAAGCGTGTATTGCCTCCATACCTTCCAATACGAAACTAGCAACGGCAGCGTTGAGTTTCTCTGGCAGGTTAGCTAGAAGATAATGGTAAAGCGGCTCTATCAAATTCATTTTCAGCGCCTCGAAGTCTTTAGCTGCCTCCGGGTCTTCGGCAATCTTCGCTTTCCATTCTTCCCAAGTATTACAACCAACTTCGCCGGTCTGCAAGATAACGGCATCGCGAGTAACGCGCCTTAAAACTTCGCGAGATAAACAGACCGTAGCGAGGTCTATCCCAAGCTCTGGAGAACCCAAATTAAAGAAAGCATCAGTCAATTCGTCAAGCTCAAAAGCTGCGCCCTGCAAGCCTCTGTATGACGCGCGAGCCTTGCCCATTAGTTGTGAAATCTTCTCAGCGTCCATGCCTCACTTCCCTCTCATCGTGATCTTAATCCCCAATCCCACATCCACTGCTATCTCTCTACCTAGCAGAGACACGCCGATGTACTACACCCCGCAGACTTCCACCCAGCGCGCATACCAATCAAGCAACTGCTATGAAAATAGGCTGATGAAGAGGTCACTCACGCTGCCTCCGGTAGCGCCTCGACCGTCACTTTCAAGCCCATTGCCTCCAGTCTTTTGACCAAGCGTTGCTGCTGCGTTTGCTGATGCTGATGGTCAAAGTAATCTCCGCCCAGTTCACGGTAATCTGCTCTTTGGGCCAGCACATGATAAACGATGACGAGGAGGCTGTGCGCGACGGCGACGAGAGCTTTGTTCTTGCCCATCCGCTTAATCAGCCGATGATACTGCGCCGCCAGATAAGTGTTCTTCGTGTGGGAACCTGCCCACGCCGCTTGTGTGATCGCGGCTCTGAGGTAAGGGCTGCCCTTAGTGGTTTGCCCGGAGCGCCGCTTACCGGCTGACTCGTTGTTGCCGGGACACACGCCCGCCCAACTTGCCAGATGTGCGTCTGTGGGAAAGCGCTTCATGTCCACGCCGATCTCGGAGACAATGACCTCGGCGACGCGCAGACCGATACCGGGAATGGTCTGGAGCAACTTCACCGCCTCCGGGACGAAAGGGTCGGCGCTCTCGGCAACCTCCTTAATAATCTGCTCGCCGACGCGCTTGGTTGCCGCTTCCAACTCACCGAGACGGATCAGCAGTTCGTTCAGGACGAAGCGTTGTGCCGGAGTCAATCTGCTCGTCAGCGCGCGGCGAAGCTCAGACTTCTTCTCCTTGAGAGAGCCGCGTGCCAATTCGACTAACCTTTCGATGTCCTCCTCACCGTCAGCGAGCGCACGCAGCATCAATCGACCGGAGACGCCAAGCACATCGGTCGCGACTTGCCCCAACTTGATGTTGGCGCTCTCGATCAGTTTCTGAATGCGATTGGCAACGGCGGTGTGTTCTTTAATGAGCGTCTGCCGGTAGCGCGTCAACTCACGCAACTCACGTATCTCCAAGGGCGGGATGAAACTGGCGCGGAGCAGCCCGTGACGGAGCAGGTCTGCCAGCCACTCGCAGTCGCGCACATCGGTCTTGCGTCCGGGCACAGCTTTCGCGTCGCGAGCATTGACGAGGATCACCGTCAGCACGCTTTCGAGGATGTTAAAGACCGGCTTCCAGTACACGCCTGTGCTCTCGATGGCGACATGCGTGCAGCCTTCTACTCTCAGCCAATCAGAGAGCCGCAGGAGGTCGTCGGTCATCGTTGAGAATGTGAGGGTCTGCCGCCTCCCCTGCTTGATGAGACAAGCGACGACCGTCTTGGCATGAACATCAATGCCGCAGCAACACGGATAAAGAACTTGCATCTGATCTTCCTCCATCTCACGAATTAACCGTCGGCGTGAGAGCCTTGCTTAAAGGAAGAATCTGCTATGCGTGCTTGCTCTCAATGGAGCAGCAACAGTTGGTGAGTCCTCAAAGGCTCTCCGGGTCAAGCTGTTCAACGGACTCGAAATGGTACCAAGTAACACCGACCTGTTGGACGCCGACGGCTTGGCAGAATCATACGCTTGATAGCGAACATTTTCATCGGTGGTGGAGAAACACCGATTCATCGCAGCTGTTCATCGTCGCGCGGTATGGTATGGGGCGCGTACTCGTCAAGGAGCAGGGCGTAGTCCCCGTTCACCGCAACGATCTCAAGAACTGTCGGCCACGATTCAGCCTCTTTTTTATCTGTACGGAAATCCGTGCGCTCTTTTTTATGTTGCGTAAATCCGCAACTCTCCGTCGTAGCACACGCTGCCGCACCCGCCCGCCGCGCCTCATCCTCGCGCGCTGCCGCTTCTCCGCGTTCGCCCGCGCCGCAGTAAACCGAGCGCACGCGCCCCGCTTCCCTGATCTTTCGGTAATAAACGCGCTTCCCGCGCCGCATCTCCCATCCCATAAACTTTAAATCCTCTGAATTTGCGTAACGCTATGCCACGATACAACCCTCGAAAAGTGAGAGGCTATGTGACGAAACGACCGCCTCAAACTGTTCCGCTATGCTCCGCTATGCCCGGCATCCATGAGGTAGCCGAGCGTCCATGAGGTTACTTGTCGTCATAGGGTTACTTCGCTCATATAGGGTTACTTCAAATGTGTCGCGCTATGTCGCGTAACCGACGCCCTTTTTTAGCCTCTGCAAATTCTGCATTCTCTCACCCTTTTTATAGGTCTGACAATTCTGACAATTCTCGTTCCCTTTTTTTGTCGCGACTTGTTGCGACTCGCGCCGCCGCGCCCCTTTTTACCGCCCAGGTTCGCCCAACTCGCCCGCGCTTCAATTTCCTTTTTTAGCGTTAACTTACGCTAACTCGCCAGAATGGAAGCCCTTTTTTATAGCCTCTCCGTATTCTCCGTATATTCTCTTTTTATAGCATCTCGCAATTCTCGCTTTTCTCCGGTGTGCTACAGCTTTTCTCAGTCCTTGCCCTTTCCTTCCAACTCCGCCCGCGCCCGCTCGAACTCTGCCACTTCATCCGGCGCAGGCGGCGCGATCTCTTCGGGCGCGAGCGGCAGAGGTTCAGTTGTCGTCGCGCGCTTCCCTTCCTTGCGCGGCGTGTCAGGTTTCGAGAATCGCCGGGTCAAGTGTTCGGCCAGTATCGCCGAGGCCGAGTTGACCGTTGAGCGCGTCGCCACCGACTTCAATTCACCGAGCAGCACGCCTTTGAGTTTCGCCCACTGGTCGAGCGTGGACTTGTTCGCGCCGGTGACTTCCCGCTCCATCTCCATGAAAATCTGACCGATGGAACGCGCACGCTCATCATCAGGGTTTTTCCCAACAGTCTTAAAGATCGTCTGAGGCTCGCCGGAAGTATCTTGTTCCTCAATGGTTTGAGTCTGTCCCCCTGACCCCATTTTCTGGTCTGACCCTCTGACCAGTTTTCGGTCTGACTCCTGTAGGGGTCTGACCACCAGAGGGGGTCTGTCCCCCAGACCTATCTCTTCCGGCAACACGACCTCGAACTTGTAGCCCTCATTCTGGCCGGGAATCCACTCGCGGCGGACGAGGCCGACCATATCGAAGTAACGCAGGTGCGCGTCTATCGTCTTGCGGTTCTTGATGCCCGACCACACGGCGAGGTCTTTCTTGGTCGCTCGAATCATCCGCGATGGTTTGACCGCGCCACGCGTGCGCAGGTACAGCGCGTCGTAAAGTTTCTTCGAGGTTCCGGGGAACATCCCCGACGGCATCGCATCGCGCTCGATGCTGTTCGCGCGTTTATTGAAATCACGCGCCGGGGCAATCGGGGCCGTCTGCGGGGGTGTGGGGGTCTGACCATGTAAGGGGGTCAGACCCCCAGAGGGTAACGGAACGGGATGCACAGCTTGCGGCTCGTCGTCATAGTCGGCGAGACCGGCGGCGAGCGCGGGCTTTCGGCGTCCGCCCGGCGGGTCGAGAGCCTTATCTAGATTCTCTAAGATTGACTTGCGATCCGATTTCTTCATTGCCTAAGACCTCTTTGATTTCCTTGACGAGTTGACGAAAGGCGAAGGTGGCAGGGGATTCGGCGTGCGATTCGCTGACGGCTTTCAAATTTGCTGTTGACTCTTCGACGGCGACGAGTTTCGGGATGGTCGTCTGGAACACGTAATCTTCGCCGAAGCGCGCCAGCACGCGCGCGCGCACGTCTCGATCCAGCTTTTGCCGCGCCGTGTACTTCGTCGAGAGCGCGAGTATTTGCATTCCCGGCGAGTAGCGTTTCGAGATGCGCGTCACCTTGCGCAGCAGTTGCTTGATGCCCAAGAGGGCGAAGAGGCCGGTATCAATCGGAACGATGGTCAGGTCCGACATTGCCAGCGCATTGAGCGTCGGCGTGCCGAGCGAGGGCGGCGTGTCAATCACGCAGTAATCGTAACTCGGGCGGGCGGGTTCGAGCTTTTCCTTGAGCAGCATTTCGCGCGAGTCGGCGGCGGTGATGACGGCTTCGGCTTCGTCGTCGAGGCAGCAGGGAATGATGCTCACGCGCGGGCGCGCCTGGGCGATGTACTCGGAGAAGTCGCCCGCCGGGTCGAGCATGAGGCGCATGCTGGTGCGCCGGGTGTCTTCAAGTTCGTCGAGGTCAACGCCGAAGACTGCCGAGAGGTTGCCTTGCGGGTCGAGGTCAACCGCGAGCACGCGCGAGCCTTGCGCCGCCAGCCCGACCGCGATGTTAAGCGCCGTCGTCGTCTTCGCGCAGCCGCCCTTATGGTTTGCGAGCACGATTGTCTTCATAGTTCATCCTTCACCGCATTTGATTGTTCGCCTCTGCTAATCGCAGAGGAAGCGCGTGCAGCCGAACGGAGTTTCGAGCGTCGAGCGTGTCCGAGGGGTACACCGTCGCGCGTTGAGCGTGCGCCCCTGTTGAGATTCGCCGCCAGAGCGCGGCAGGGAAACACCCGTCCTTATTTTCCCTTTCCCATCGCTTGCCCTACGGCGGCAATCGACATCAACACGCCCGCGAGGACAAGCACGGCAGGGATCACGACCCGGTCACTGTTAAAAAACACAGCAGCAGCCGCCACGAATTGACCCACCGCGATAAGCCCGAACAGTAGCCATTTAGGCATAAGTAATCATCTCCTTTATTGACTCTCTTCGACAGCATTCCGCGCCGTCTCGAAAGCAGCGAGCATTTCCGCGTGTGGCATCGCCGGGTGGCGCTCGATGTAATCGTTGACCAACCCGATCAACTCATTCGCAAGTTTCAGTGTATCGCCCGCCGAATTTCTCCCCAGTCGGAAGCGACGAATTATCACGACGGTTTTGCGGGTGCTTAGTTTCAACTCGCAGACCTTACGGGCGACGGCGCGCATCGTCTCCGCATGTGTGAATCTTCCGAGTTCGGTCAGTAGTGTCCAACGCACGCGCGTATCCTCCGTCGCGTGGTCAGTCTTCCAAAGAAACGGGTACGGGTCTCGCTTCTGTCCCTGACCTAAACCGAGAACTTTCATCGCGTATAACTGGTAGAGCTTATTTTGCTGTGTGCGCGCCGTCGCATCGGGTTTGCCGAGAGCCATCATCACAGCCGAGACGTTGTCACCGGTGATAACTCGCGGCCTGCCGCGCCGTTTAATTTCGGAAACGTTTTCCATTATTCCTTAATGCCCGGCGATGATGTGTTGCTCGAACAGGCCGATCAGCTTATTCAGCCGGTCGTCCGTCTGCTTTAACTTCGCGTCCGTCTGCGCCTGAGATTCGGCGAGACTCGTCATGGCCGTCGTCACGATCTCGATGAACTGACTTTGCGTCTGTGCATACGTGGCAAGCTGCCGCCCAGTCTCCGAGACTTGCGCGGTCAACTCGTCAAGGCGCGCATCGGTGCGATCCTGTCGCGCCGCAAAGTCGGCTTGATTCTTTAACAGGAATTCTATCGCGCGTTCCATCTCTTCGCCGGTCATTGCTTCCCGCCTTTCTTCCTGCCTGTAGATGTGCCATTGCTGCTGGCGCTCAATTCTTCTTGCGTACTCTGGCGCAGCGCACGCCCACCTGCTGCTGTTGGCGCTTGGCCGCTTCCTTCTCTTCCTTCTTCCGCTGGCGCTCCTGCTCCTTGCGCTCTCGTTCAGTCTGCGGCTGCGCCGCCGTCGCCCGCAGCGCAGAGTTGTCCTGCGCCGCCCCTGCCAATGTGATCGCACCGAGGGCGATCATCAGCAGCGTAACTTGTGCGAGCCACTTCATCGTGGCCGCTCCCTTTGGTTTGCTCATTTCTTCCCGCCTTTCTTGGTCGCCGGTCTGCCTACTTTACGATCCGCGACCAACTTCAAATCGGCAGCCTTGACCAGATAGACCCGCCCGAATTGTTGAGCCGGGAGCCGACCCGCCGAGATCATCGCCCGGACGCGCCCCGGCGTGACTTCCAACCGCGTCGCCACTTCCCCAGTAGTAAGTAATTGATCGTTCATGGTGGGCAATTATAGCGAGAACATTTTATTTTGCAAGCGTTATAATTCCATTGACATAATTATATTGTCGGCGTTATAATTCTTGCAAGTCAGACACCAACCCGTGAAGGAGAGAGTATGAGGATGTTTCAGAGTGAGAGGCCGACACCCCCAGGAGAGACGGCAGGGCTTGCGCCCGTACCGTTGCCGCCTGAGAAAGCGTCGGCAAATAAGGACGCGCTACTCAAGTTCGCGCGCAGGAATAGTTATTCGCTTCGCTATACCGAACATTAGTTAACCTACATATGTCTTCTCATTATGCTCCCTCGTCAACCCTACGGGTGCTCTTCGCTCACGAAGCGTTCGCTTCGGTGCTTCGCACACGCCCGCTACGCGGTGACTATCGGGAGCAATAATGATCGACATATTTCGGTTTCTTTGCTTGAACAGGGAAACCGAGATCGAAAATTCCACCGAGTAACCCAAAGGAGACACAAGATCATGTTGAACCTCAATTCCGAAAGATTCACCTCAGTTGTTCAAACCGCTTTCGACAGCGCCACCGAGCGCGGCGGGCGTGATGCGAAACGCTGGACAATCGCCATCGTCAAAGCACAGTCCATCCTCAGAGACACCGCTTTCTGGCATTTCACCGACCGCGCGGAACTCATCGTTCTTTCGCCCGACTCCGACATCATCTATGAGACGGACGGGCGCGTGTGCGAGCAGATCATCGGCGAGCGCAGAGTTAATTGCCCTGCGTTCGACAGAGGAATGCCGTGCAAGCATCGTGCGATGCACCGTTTGTTGAAGAATTATTTGAGCGAGTAAATGAAGCGGGCGGGGAGGTGCTTGAACACTTCCCCGCCCATTGTTTTTAACTTAGTCCACCGAGTAAGGAGAACAAGTCATGCAGAATCTAACACCATCCACGCCCGCCCTGCAACCCATTCACACGCCGACGCCCGCCGAGAAGTTGAGCGAGGCGCAAATGCTCATCGCGAGCGCGCACGCCTGCGCCGACGACGAATCAAACGACTATCTCTCATGGGCAGACCGCGACAGCATCGGGCGCAATTTGAATAACGCGCTCCGTCTGGTGCGCGAGGCGAAGGAAGCGATCACGCCGACCGTCGCCGAAGAACCTGACCCCGACACGATCATCATCTGTTCCGAGTGCGGCGGGGAAGAGTTCGCCACGCAAGCGATCAGAGGCGAGTGTCAGACGTGCGCCTACTACAACGCGCTCGCGAACTCCAACTGAACGAAGCGAGGCGGGCTGAGTCGTCAACACTCAGCCCGCCTCTTACATCAACGTCAATTCACCCGGAGTTAAGGAGACAAATCAGATGATGCACACAGATTCTAAAGCCACCGCGCCCGCGTGGTCAACGCTACTCTCCGAGGCCGTCACCAAGCCCGGTCTCATCCTTCAAGCCTACAACGCTTTCCATTCCTACAGCGTCGGCAATCAGGTGCTGGCAGCTTTCCAATGCTTCGCACGCGGGATTGACCTCGCGCCGATTGCTACCTATCCGGCTTGGATAGCCAAAGGCCGCCAGGTCAAAAAAGGCGAGCGCGCGTTAATGCTCTGCATGCCCGTCACGTTCAAGGACAAAGTTGACCCCGAAGCGCGGCGGCTCGGATTCATCTACCGCTCGCGCTGGTTCGTCATGTCACAGACCGAGGGCGAGGACATCGCACCCGTCCAGATACCGGAGTGGTCGAAACTGGATGCGCTCTTTGAACTCGACGTTGAGCAAGTCCCGTTTGAACTCTCCAACGGCAACGTGCAGGGCTACGCGAAGCGCCGCGAGGTTGCCATCAACCCGCTCGCGCAGTTGCCAGGTAAGACGCTCTTTCACGAACTCGGACACATCATCTTGGGACACACGGCAGAGGCTGAATTCGCCGACACGGAAGGCACGCCGAAGAACTTGCGCGAAGTAGAAGCCGAGAGCGTCGCGTTGCTGTGCTGCGAATCGCTCGAACTGCCCGGCGCGGACTTCTGCAGAGGCTACATTCAGAACTGGTTGCAGGGTGAAGTCATCCCGGACGAGTCAGCGCGCCGCATCTTTCGAGCAACCGACAAGATTCTGAAAGCCGGTGCGCCGGTCGCAGCAGAAGGGAATTAACCGCACACGGAAGCGCGCGGCGTGTCCACCGTGACAAGTAGCACGCCGCGCATGGCATCAACCATTCACCAAAGAAAGGTATCAGCTATGAAAAAGAATACAACGACGAAGCGCGGGCAGGGAACCGCGACGACGAAGACGAGCAGCACCGCCCAAAAACCGACACTCGCCAAACTTCTCTCCGGCGTGATGAATCACCCGGACACGCCCGCCAAAATGTATAACTCGATTCAAGACAATCTGGGAGAGCTAGAAGCTGATGTATCCAACCGGCACTCGCCGGAGTTCATTGCGCGCGTCTTAATTGAGAGTGACATTCAGGCCGATCCCGCGCAGGTGAGTGAGACAACGGAAGACGCCGACGAAGCGAGCGAGCGCACCGCCTATCTGACCGGGCGAGTCTTACGCGACGCAGACGATGAGGCATTCGCTGCCTTCGTTGAACTGGCAGCGCGCATTGGTGCTGAACCCGCACGCGCTGAGGAAGTTTTACAGATGTGCCAGATCACCGAGGCGGTACGAGAGAGACAACGCGGCAAGCGTGACCTCGCCGATCTCATCTCTGCCGTCTTCACTCACCCCGACACGCCGAAGGAAATCATCAAGTTTATGAACGAGGGCATAGAGGAAGTTTTCAACCACTTGGACGACGCGGACAGTATCACGAGAGCACCGGAGTTCATCCGCGCAGTTCTCGTCGGTCAACCGAGAGCGGACGAGCAGCAGGCATAACCGGACACGCGGGCGCGGCCTCACCCCGCGCCTCTTTCATCCACCACCGAAAGGAGCATCACATGAGCAGCGAAAAGAACATCACCAACCGCGACCGCAGACCCGCCAAGCGCACCACCCGGCGCACGCTCAAGAGGTTAGTTGAGATCGTCGGGGTTGACGGGGCGCATGTCGCCCTCGACGCCATCGAAGCCGGGAAAGACGCGAAGGCGTGCATGCACGCCTTGCGTCCCTTCATTGATCGTTATGTTGAAGCCTGCGGGGAAGTGAAGGACACCCGCAAGAACTTTTACAAGCGACTGGAAGCGTGAGACGACGGAGAGGGGCAGGGAATCATCCTTGCCCCTCCCTTTTTTTGGTCGGCACATTCCGGCGCGGCTCTACCATGATTTAACGGCTGATGAGAAGCGCGAGATTGAGTTGGAAGAGAACGAGCGGCGGAAAGATTTAACGCCTTATGAGCGGTCAAGGAATGTCGTTGCGTTGGCTGAGACGGCGACTGAAATACTCGCTAAAGAGTTTTCACCAAACGGTAGTAAAAACCCTAAAGGTGGTAGACCACAAAAGGCGGATAGTGAGCAGAAAGTTGCGGCGCGAATTGGCATCCCGCAACAAACAATCAACGTCGCCAAGCAACACGTCGCCGCCGTCAACCGCTACCCCGAACTTGCCGCGCCCGGCATCCCACAAAAGGACGCGATCACCATCGCTTTGAGAGCATCATCAATGCAATGCCCACGATCACCAACACGATTGCCGCCGGCGGCGCGGTGCGGTCTTGGCTAAAGATGAAGAACCCCAGATAAATGATGCCGATGACAATGAGCACAAACCCGATGGTTTTCCCGATGCCTCTCTTTCGATTATTCGTTTCCATGAATCCCCTGTGCGCATGAAAGCTACATAGTAAAAGCGGCGGGAGCCTCACACTCCCGCCGCACATCACACGATGCCTTCAATCATGAGGTCGCACAGGAATTCCCGCCCTGTGCGGCGACGGGTACTTGAGGAAACCCGCCATGTGCGGACAGTTATATTGCAAGCCGTCCCACAGATCAATCTAAATTCGAGGCCACGTTTGCCGCACGTTTCCGCACAGCCTGCCCACAGTCACCCCACATGCCACACCACTTAACGCCACGCTTCGCCAGACGAGCCGCAGGGAACCGGACAAGGCGATGCTTGCCGGAATACTCCGAGCCGTCACAGGGGCTTATATGCAAGGTTCGCGCGCCGGAGAACGGACGGCGCAAATTGAGACGAAAAACATAATTACCATTATCAGCCGTGATAACGGGGAGAATTGGATGCAATCGCAACATCTTGTGCGCGAACGCGGGCGGGCAGGAGAGACATGAACACAACATCTTGGGCGTGAGGTTATCTGACGCGGGAGCGCAAGATATAGGCGTCCGAGTTCAGATGCTACAGTTTGAAGCGCATGCGCCCGCGCGTCGGCGCGCTCATCCGCTCTTGCCGCTCGCGGACTTTCTTCTCTTCATCCATCTGTAAGCCTCGCGCGTCGCGCCGCACAGCATTGAAAACTCGCTTCTCAGTATTGATGAGCAACAGGTCAAGACGCTGCGCCCGGTCATCATCGGACATCGCCGCATAATCCGGCGAGTTCATTTCCTCATTCAACACGGCTTCCAGTTCCGCGCTCAGCTGCGCTGCCGTCTCTTCGAGAGAGATACCCATGCCGCTGTTACGCCGCTCGTCTCCGAAAGGCTCAATGCTGTCACCCGTGACGCCCGCCACCGTGCGGCGCGGCCTAACGGCGATGCTCGTCTTCTGCTTCTTGCCGAGGTGCTCCAAATCCAAACCGAGGCGCGAAAGTTCATCCTGTACCGGCTCGCTCAAAGTCGGCATGAGAGGTTCCGACTGTTTCTCCATTGTGTGGACACCGACTCCGACGAAGGCGGGTAGAGCCTTCACCGCACCGACCGCGCCCGCCGCCCGGTAAGCCTCTCGCATATCTTTCACGGCGAACGGAATCAGCCGATCCAACTCCCGCCAGTCGCCGGTGAACTCTTCGCCGCGCATGTTCTCGCCGGTGTAAGCATCAACCGCCAGTTGTCCGACCGGCGAGAGGTAGGCGCGGAAAAACTTTTCGACGAGCGCACGCGGCCTGCGATCTTCGCGCACCCGCTCGCCGCGATGCTCCTTGTTGATGGAGTCGGCAATTTGCGCGATGGTGCGAAACGTGCGGAGACGGCCACCCGACAGATCATAGCTTGTCCCGTCGGCATCTATTGTGCCGAAGCCAGCGGAGAAGGGATTCAGATCAACCGAAGCCCCGGCCAAGCGTGAGAGTCCCATCGTCACTGAGAGTGACCCGGTCGCGCGGAACATTTCAGTGAGTGCGATCTTGCGCGCCGCTGGATGCATGCGGGCATACCGCACAGGAGAGATCACGTTGAACTTTGAGGCCAGCAGCCGAGGCGAGAACATCGGCAAGTTGAGCACGTCGGCGAGAGGTTCGAGCCGTCCAAGTTCGCCGCGCCCAGAACTAATATTGACCCACCGGGCAATATCTTTGAATGCCTTCGGATCAGTCACACCGGCCTTTGTCAGACGTTCCGCGTACAGGTCGAAGGCGTTAGAGCGAAGGCTATCAAGAGTCGCCTCATACGCGCGCTGAGACGCAGCCACGCCGGGGATGCGTTCAGCGAAGCGAGAGCCGAAAGTTTCTTCGCCCTGCTTGATGCTCCCCAGGTACAGCTCCGACGACTCGCGCAAGTCCTGATTCGGATGCGTGACGAGTCTTTTCTTGAACGCCTCGAAAGCGCGGCGCGACATGGCAGAGCGCGCGGAGTCTGAGACCGCACCGGCGATGAGCGACGGACGCGCCCCCGCGATAATTGCGCCCTGACCGAACAACGCAGAATTATCGAACGAGGCCGGAATTGCCTTCGAGATATTGATCACGTCCTGCGTGTCGCGCCATAACTTCTTTGCGCGCTCGCGCGGCGTCAGAGGTGCAGCCAGCGGCAACGCCTGTTCAACCGGAGCAGCAGCAGCAGCACGACGGGCAGTGTCACCACCACCGCCGACCGGAGACGCGCGCAAAGACCCGCCCGGCTCGACAATGAAGTCTTGAGGTCGCCCATTGTGATAGACGCGCCCCGTCTCAGCCATGCGCTCGACGCCCACGCCTTCCAGTTCACGACCCGCAGGAACGCTTTTCAGCTTCGGCTTGCCACCACCCGCATACATCGCCGACAAGTCAATACGATGCTCTAACCCTTCGGCGTCTTTGAGCGTGACGAACACGCCACGCGCACCCTCATTTTCGAGTTTGAGCACGCGCCCGCCGGAGTTGAAGAACTCCAACGCGCGAGCATCACGCGAAGCAAGTAACGCCTCTTCGACGGCGCGCACACCTTTGAGCGACCGGGCGAAGCCAGCGCCGCGCGCCAGCACGCCGAGCGGGACGGCGTTCGCCGGATCGGTCAGCATCTCGACAACACCGCCAGCGAGCGCGGGCAAGTTCGGGTTGATGTTCTTCAACGTCTCGCTCTGCGCAACTTTCTCCGCGAGATAATTCCCTGCGCCCGGCGCAGTTTCGCCGGTGCGAAATTCCGACCACGCATCATCTACCGCCTCAGTCGGCGAATGTTTGCGAGCGAGCGACCAGAAGGCGGTTGACGTTGCGGAGAGTGGCCGCGTCGCCAGATCGCCCGCACGACCGGCAGCAGAGGCCACCGGCGCGGCGACCTCTAAGGCTTTCTCGCCAGCCGTATGGGACGGATCATTGATGAAGTCCGCAGCGCGCGAAACTGTTGAGCGTTGCGCCTTGTAATCATTCTCCAACTGCGACAGACCGCCGAGTTCAAGCCGCACGGTATTGTTGCGCGCGTCGTGGACAGACGAGCCGAGCAGATCGGCGGGCGTCGCATCCGGCGCGTTCACGTCGCCGATGACGCGCATGTCGCCGGGGTGAGACTTGATCCACTCTTCGACATAAGCCGAGGGAATGTTGAGCGACCGCGCGCCCTCACGGTAAGCATCGGCCATGAGCGAGCGAGAGTCTTCGTAGTCAGCCAGTGAGCGAGTGAGCGGCACAGTCACAGCCCGCACGCGCGTTGATGCGGCCGTATCGCGGCGGGCGCGATCATCGGACGAGTAAGGATTCAAAGTCTCAGGCGCGGACGGCGTCGGAGATACCGACTCCATCGCCACCGCGCGGCTCGCAGGCACGGAGTTGACCACCTCGACCGGATCGTCCGAGGCATCCGGCACAGTGGCAAGGAGCGCGTCTATTTCATCGCCGCCGGTGACAGCCGCCGCGTCAGGAATGTCCGCGAGCAGCGAATCAATCGCGTCAGTCTCACCGAGTTCAAAATGCCCCGGATCGACTTGCCGCCCGCCGCGCACCACGCCCCACTTGACGGGCGCGGGAGCCGCCGCCGAGCGTTCGCCGTAAACTTCGCCGAGAGTGGTATAGGCCGGGTGCGCGCCGTCCCTGATGTAATTCCCGCGTTCATCGAAGGCCAGCACATCGCGCCCGCGACCGTGCAGGTGTCGGCTGTTATAAGTCCAGGACACGCCTTGCGCCACTTTCTGCGCCTGCTGTGCGGGAGTCCTCACACCCTCACCGAGTTTGTACGTGTAGCCGGTGCGCCGCGAGGCTTCGCCGATGACATCGTTGACGAACGAATCGAGGCGAGGATCGACACCGACCGCCGGAGCAGCAGCAGGCGCGGCGGCACGACGCAGCGGCGGCGGAGGCGCGGCCACGCCGGGAATAACGCCACGCGGCGGCGGCGCAGCAGGAGAAGCGTCAGCAACCGAATCAAGGAGGTCGTCTATCTCGTCTGTCTGTCGCCGCGGCGGGGCGGCAGGCGCGCGAAGTTTCGGCCTCGCGCCCCCCGACGACGACGGCGGCACATCTCGCAGCAACAGATCGATCTCGTCTTCTGCCATCATTGAATCATCCCGCGCGAGCGCGCCGCCGCGACCGCCGCGTCCTCGTTCTTACCGACAGCCCGCGCACGGGCGCGAATCGCGTCCTCTGTGACGGGCTGCGCCGCAGCCGCAGAAGGAACGCGCGCACCGGGCATCGAACGACGCACAGGCCGCGCGAGCGAAGGAGCAGGAACACGCGGAGCAGCGACACCGCCGCCAGCAGCAGCAGGAGCAGCGACACCGGCAAGTGCGGCCTCGCGCGCCGCTTCTATCTGGTCGCTCAGTTGCAGGGCTTCCGACTGTAGCTCGCTGATGTTTTCATTCGCCGTCTCAGGGCGCGTGGTGTTCTCGCCTTTTCGTTTATTCCACCGCTCGATCTCGGTGTGAATAGCCCGCAGGCGTTCCACTCTGCCCTTCGTCGCCACGCCGAAAGTCTTGAGCGAGTCGCCCGTCAAACCGCGCCGCTTTGTCTCTTCAAAACGGTCGAGATTTAACCCGAAAGTCTGGTCGAATTGACGTTGACGCTGCTCGCGCTGCGCATCCCTATCGTCATTCCGGCCACCCTCGAACCGCTCGCGCTGATTGATGGTCTGACCGAACTGTTCTTGCTGGATGCCTTGCCATTCGCGGGCAAGCTGCAATCTTCCCTCAGCCGTCAGCGCGCGGCGGTCGCCAAGTTCCATCATAAAATCTTTGTAGGCTTCGGCTGAGTCCTGCTTGCGGTTGCCCGACTGGATGCGCCACCTGTCGTACGCACGTTTCAAGCTTAGCTTTTCAGTTTCAAGGGCGGGCTTGATCTTCTTTAATTCGATGTCGGCGCGCTGCCCTTCACGATCCAGTTGCCCTTTAGATATGGCTCCGACGCGAGAGACGATGCCGCGCTGCCGTTCAAGTTCCGCATCATACGCCGTCGCCTCATCCCATCCCGGCTTGACCGCACCGATGATGCCGCCCGTCAGCGCACCGCCAAGACCACCTTGCGCGAATCCTCGCAGCACGCCCAACCCGGCGGACTTCCACCGCCCGTTTTTATCTTCGGGCGCGCCCTCCAACTCCATTTGCATGAGGCGGTCTGAACTGTACTTGAGCGGGTCTGCGACGCGCGCACGGGTCGTCGGCGCGGGCGGCGCAATTATCTTCGCGGCGTTGACGGCGAGGTGTCGCACGCCGAGCGGTTGCCCTTCGGCGGTTGCCTGCCCATCGGCTCCGTTGATCGCACCGCCGATCACTTCCAGCGCGTTCGTCAATAGTTCTCTTCCGCGACCCGGCGCGGCGGGCGCAAGCGGCAACGGGTCTGTGCCGTCGTCCACAACGACGGGGAGCGGCGGCGGCAGAGCAGCAGCGCGCACAGGGACGGCGGGCGCGCGTATGCGACGAGGCGCGGGCGGCACGAGTTCGGCGGGAAGCATCTGCACGTTTGGATCAGTGACGCGGCGTTTGCGGAGGACAGCGGCGGGTACGGACATGGTGATACTCCTTTTTGCGATCAGTTAGCTGCGCGCGGCTTCGCGCTCTTGGGTTTCAGTGTTCGACATTTGCGTCCTCTGCCCGGCGGGACTCTTCGCGCAAACCGTCATATTCGCGCACACCAGACGAAGGGCGCGGCGGGAGTTCGGGCTTCACTTCTTGCGGCAGACGGAGGCGGTTGCGCAGGTCTACGACTTCGGTTTCCCAATCGCCATTGCGATGTTGCCATGCCGCGTCTCGATTCATGCCAAGTTGCCGATAAATCGAATCCATTTCAAAGAACGAGGGCGGTAGGTTCGCACGAAGCAAGCCCTTCAAAACGTGGAGCCGTGCGAAGTCGGCGAGCTTCCTTCCTTGTGAGGCGAGGGCATTCTCTCGACTCTTTTCCGCGTCGCGCGCGACCGACGACCGCAGGGCTTCAATCTGCGCATCAATTTCCTGATAGGCGTTTTCGCAGAGCGTGAGGATATGCAGGACGGCGGACTCTTCGTGTTGCAGCGCGGCCAAGTCGCCCGGCGTGCTCTGCCAGGTGACGGCGGCGAGTTCGGCGCGCAACGCTTCGAGTCTCGCGTTGAGTTCGGCGGCGCGTTGCGAGACCGGCATCGCCTCACGCTCGCGGACAAGGGCATCGTGCCTTTCCCGCGAGGGAGTTCCCGGCATTCCGAACTCACGGCGAAGCTGCATCTCACGCAGGCGTGCGCCGGGATGAGTCGGCAATTCGTCCGCCGTCGAAACGAGCCGCGCGGCCTTGCTTTCGTCGCGGCGGGCGGCGCGCTCAAGATGTTCAAGGGTCCGGTCACCGTCTTCCTGCCCGCTCATCAACACTTCCCACGAGAGCGTAGGAAACGCCGGAAAGTCCCACACTTCGCCGGTCTTTAATCGCGCCCGCAAAGTTTGTGTCGCCAGGTGGTAGCCGAAGGCTGAAACTCGTGAGGCGAAGTCAACTGGAAGCATTTCAATCATTTCTCTTTTCTCCATTCTCAAAACAAAGGGCTGATGTCTCTAGACGTTGCTCGACGTTTCCTGATGTTTACCCGCGTCGCTCGTTTCTGGGTTACTGCGCTGTCCGAGGGCTTCGAGCAAATCCTTGATCTCGCGACTCGCGCGTTGAACTTTCGACAGTTCCGAGTAAGGCAGCTTCGCGGCGCGTGTCGCGTCAGACAGCAGCCGCAAATCCGTCGCCGAGCGTTCCGCCAGGTGGCGGGCGCGGGCGAGTTCGGGCGTCGTCTTTTTTCGCTCAGGTTCGCTCATCACATGAATTTGCCCGGCGCGTATTCAAACTCCGTGACGTGCGACCGCGCGATCTTCGCGGCTTCTGCGCACACCTCGCACAAGTCGCGCCGTGCTATTTGCGCGGCCTCGGTTTCTGAAACGTCGCTGCCCTCGCACATCACGGCCACCCGTTCAGCTATCAGATCGGAATCAACATCAGGACTTGGGCAAGTGTGGGAAACGGCGCGGCTCCCGTAAGACTCCATGCGCGCCAGCCAGTCGTCGAACTCGCCGATCTCGACCTGGACCGCACCGGCGGCTTCGTTCCTCGTCTTCCCCCTTGCATCTTCCCGGTCGTAAATCTGGCCGGCCAGCCGCATGTAGGTTTGCGTCGGTGTCTCGGAATTTTCGTCAGTCTCTAAAGTGGAATCGTCGCAAGTGGTTGATTCCGTTCGATCTAGCGAGGGTACTGGAAGAAAACTTCCACCCCCCCCCGGCGAGCTTCCACCCCCCTCGAAAAAGGCTTCCGGTGCTGCGGTTTCCTCAATGGGCGACACCGGAGATTCGTCGGGCGGCAAGTCTCGCAAGTCAGGATGAACCGGAGCGGCGAAGCGGCGCACCGCGCGCATTTCCACTGCCTCCTTCTTTAAGGTAGTGGAAAGCGGATCGCGCACGGATTGTTCGAGAATTTCAATTCGGCGTTTCAAGTCTTCGACGGTGGCGAGATTCAATTCGACGTGCCCGCCCGTCGCTTCCCGTATCTCTTCCACCCGATCTATGAGCGTGCCGATATGTTTTAACTTGCGGTTGATTAAGGTTTCCGCGTCGTCCTTCCGCGACGGCTTCCGCTTTCTATGCTCGGGCATCGGGAGCATCGTGCGGAGATTCGCCGCCGCTTCTTCGAGAGCCTTCCCCGGATTTGCAACCCACTCGTGCGAGGTGCGGGCATCCAAAGTTGCCTCAGCAGCGAGCCGTGAGAGCCTTACGCGATACTTATGCGGCTGCCCGCCGTCTTCCCCGTCCCAGACAGAATCACACACGTCTATGACCGAGATTCGGTGTGTTGCTTGCCACGCTAACAACTTCTTGCGCACGGTCTGAATTGTTTTCGTAGTTCGGCAGATGCGTTCAGCGATCCGTTCGTCGGGAGCCTCGAACCAATCAACCCGGCCACCAGCCAACCCGATCACCCCGTTCACAAAGCGAGCCATCGGATCGGAGAAGTCTTCGTACTCTTGCAAGAGAATGTTGGCGGCGTCCGTCGTGTGGCCGAAGTCGGCGACGAGTTGCGACAACTCATCATCAGGCGCGAGGTCAAGATCAAGTTCGCCGGTCGCTGGCTCGCCGACGGAGCGCAGGAGCGCGGCACGTCCACGACTCGTGCGCGCCCGGTCATATCGGCCCTGTTCATACTCGGTGCGGTCTACAAAAGTTGGCTGTGCGGACATCAGGCGGCCACCTCCAATCTCGAAGATGCGCCGTGAGCGGCGAGCAAGAAGTCATCCAGCCCTTTGAAGCGTGAAGGCCATGAACGAACTTTGAAACGGAAGCCCGCGCCTTTGAGTCCACGCTTGAGCTTCTCCAGCGCAGCGGCGACTTGGGGCTTTACGAGCCAATCCATATCGAAAGCCAGAACGGGGACGACATGCGGAGCGAGAGCGTAGAGGCGCGCGGCGAAGTCCGGGCCGAAGTTGCCGACCCCGGCAGCGGCGACGACGGGCGAGCCGGTAAAGTGTGCGATCACGTTGGCCTTCAAACCGCCCTCAGTTATCAAAATTTCGTTTGCCGTCGGCAGCAGATGAGGCAGTGCGAAATGAACGGGCGCACCCGACCCCACGCCGCCGCGCTTGTTACCGGACGAGAACCACAAATATTTTCCCGCCTTTGGAACATCGCGGCGAATTTGCAGGCCGACGACGCGCAAGCGTTCATCACGGACAGGGACGAAGAAGCCGGGCGGGAGTGGCACCATGCGCCACCGCTTACCCTCGCAGAAGAAGCCCGGCACGCCGCGCAAATCCAACTCCGCGAGGCTTGCCGCCGCGACCGTTCCCGCCCCTTCGTTCGGTACGGACGCATATCCGTGCGAGCGAATTTCTTTGCAGGTCAGGCCGCGCCTTTCGAGCGCGCGATGATGCTCAAGGGAGAGCGTGAGGCGATCACGAAGAAGGGTAGTTAAAACCGCATCAATGTGATCGACCGAGGCGCGGAAGGTTGGCGATGGTGTCGGAGTTGCCGACGGCATCGGGCGCGGCGCAGGCCGTGCGCCTTCATCAAAGACGTGCAGCCACGTCGGGATGCAGCCGCCGCGCGCAGGCTTATCACTCACCCGTTGCGAGCAGAGAGCCGCCGAACCGTCACGCCGATTCATACATGCCTTATCAAATTTGCCGCAACAAAGACAAGGAGCGCGGCGAGTGGCGCGAACAAGTAGGTCCCGAATCGGCGGAAATTGCGGCGCGGGTCTTGCGCCGAGTTGAGTGGCTGGGCTACTATCCATCTGGTAACGTCCTTTCCATCAATCAATCAACCAAAGTCAATTCACGTTTCCGAGGTCGCGAGCCTCGGATTCGTGCGCCTGTCTATCAACGGCAAAAGTCCAGTCGTACCGCTGCCACACGGTACGACTGGACTTTTTGGACTCTCACGCGACGGGGCGCGAGAAACTAAAATACTGTTCGTCGGTGGCAGACGACCCGAAATGTCAATTTCGGAAGTCTAAACCACTTTATCGATTAATTTTCCTACTGAAATGAAACCTTATCTTTGGAAGATAGGGTTTTATTCACACCCTATCTTCCAAGATTAAGGTGTGCCAGAATCATCGAATAATTTCCTTAAATCTTCTGGCCGACCAAGTTTTTCACGCTCCATCAAATTACGGATTGCAGTCTCACTCACAAGCAGCGCGCCTGCAAAACCTCCGTAAGTGAACAACGAATCATCAGCAATGTTACCGCTCGCTTTCGCCCGTTGGATGGCGTCAAGTAAATCTTGCTCTGTTTTTCGTTTCGGATTGGGGCGCTTACGCCTGTCAGACGTTAGCGGCTCGATCCGCGCCTGCGCACCTCTGCTCTCCATTCGAGCAACGGCTTGGGCGATTTTTGAAGGAGGTTTAGAAGGCAGCTGCATATCTGCGAATTCAGGCGACGTGGCGAAAGAAGCGTGTATTGCCTCCATACCTTCCAATACGAAACTAGCAACGGCAGCGTTGAGTTTCTCTGGCAGGTTAGCTAGAAGATAATGGTAAAGCGGCTCTATCAAATTCATTTTCAGCGCCTCGAAGTCTTTAGCTGCCTCCGGGTCTTCGGCAATCTTCGCTTTCCATTCTTCCCAAGTATTACAACCAACTTCGCCGGTCTGCAAGATAACGGCATCGCGAGTAACGCGCCTTAAAACTTCGCGAGATAAACAGACCGTAGCGAGGTCTATCCCAAGCTCTGGAGAACCCAAATTAAAGAAAGCATCAGTCAATTCGTCAAGCTCAAAAGCTGCGCCCTGCAAGCCTCTGTATGACGCGCGAGCCTTGCCCATTAGTTGTGAAATCTTCTCAGCGTCCATGCCTCACTTCCCTCTCATCGTGATCTTAATCCCCAATCCCACATCCACTGCTATCTCTCTACCTAGCAGAGACACGCCGATGTACTACACCCCGCAGACTTCCACCCAGCGCGCATACCAATCAAGCAACTGCTATGAAAATAGGCTGATGAAGAGGTCACTCACGCTGCCTCCGGTAGCGCCTCGACCGTCACTTTCAAGCCCATTGCCTCCAGTCTTTTGACCAAGCGTTGCTGCTGCGTTTGCTGATGCTGATGGTCAAAGTAATCTCCGCCCAGTTCACGGTAATCTGCTCTTTGGGCCAGCACATGATAAACGATGACGAGGAGGCTGTGCGCGACGGCGACGAGAGCTTTGTTCTTGCCCATCCGCTTAATCAGCCGATGATACTGCGCCGCCAGATAAGTGTTCTTCGTGTGGGAACCTGCCCACGCCGCTTGTGTGATCGCGGCTCTGAGGTAAGGGCTGCCCTTAGTGGTTTGCCCGGAGCGCCGCTTACCGGCTGACTCGTTGTTGCCGGGACACACGCCCGCCCAACTTGCCAGATGTGCGTCTGTGGGAAAGCGCTTCATGTCCACGCCGATCTCGGAGACAATGACCTCGGCGACGCGCAGACCGATACCGGGAATGGTCTGGAGCAACTTCACCGCCTCCGGGACGAAAGGGTCGGCGCTCTCGGCAACCTCCTTAATAATCTGCTCGCCGACGCGCTTGGTTGCCGCTTCCAACTCACCGAGACGGATCAGCAGTTCGTTCAGGACGAAGCGTTGTGCCGGAGTCAATCTGCTCGTCAGCGCGCGGCGAAGCTCAGACTTCTTCTCCTTGAGAGAGCCGCGTGCCAATTCGACTAACCTTTCGATGTCCTCCTCACCGTCAGCGAGCGCACGCAGCATCAATCGACCGGAGACGCCAAGCACATCGGTCGCGACTTGCCCCAACTTGATGTTGGCGCTCTCGATCAGTTTCTGAATGCGATTGGCAACGGCGGTGTGTTCTTTAATGAGCGTCTGCCGGTAGCGCGTCAACTCACGCAACTCACGTATCTCCAAGGGCGGGATGAAACTGGCGCGGAGCAGCCCGTGACGGAGCAGGTCTGCCAGCCACTCGCAGTCGCGCACATCGGTCTTGCGTCCGGGCACAGCTTTCGCGTCGCGAGCATTGACGAGGATCACCGTCAGCACGCTTTCGAGGATGTTAAAGACCGGCTTCCAGTACACGCCTGTGCTCTCGATGGCGACATGCGTGCAGCCTTCTACTCTCAGCCAATCAGAGAGCCGCAGGAGGTCGTCGGTCATCGTTGAGAATGTGAGGGTCTGCCGCCTCCCCTGCTTGATGAGACAAGCGACGACCGTCTTGGCATGAACATCAATGCCGCAGCAACACGGATAAAGAACTTGCATCTGATCTTCCTCCATCTCACGAATTAACCGTCGGCGTGAGAGCCTTGCTTAAAGGAAGAATCTGCTATGCGTGCTTGCTCTCAATGGAGCAGCAACAGTTGGTGAGTCCTCAAAGGCTCTCCGGGTCAAGCTGTTCAACGGACTCGAAATGGTACCAAGTAACACCGACCTGTTGGACGCCGACGGCTTGGCAGAATCATACGCTTGATAGCGAACATTTTCATCGGTGGTGGAGAAACACCGATTCATCGCAGCTGTTCATCGTCGCGCGGTATGGTATGGGGCGCGTACTCGTCAAGGAGCAGGGCGTAGTCCCCGTTCACCGCAACGATCTCAAGAACTGTCGGCCACGATTCAGCCTCTTTTTTATCTGTACGGAAATCCGTGCGCTCTTTTTTATGTTGCGTAAATCCGCAACTCTCCGTCGTAGCACACGCTGCCGCACCCGCCCGCCGCGCCTCATCCTCGCGCGCTGCCGCTTCTCCGCGTTCGCCCGCGCCGCAGTAAACCGAGCGCACGCGCCCCGCTTCCCTGATCTTTCGGTAATAAACGCGCTTCCCGCGCCGCATCTCCCATCCCATAAACTTTAAATCCTCTGAATTTGCGTAACGCTATGCCACGATACAACCCTCGAAAAGTGAGAGGCTATGTGACGAAACGACCGCCTCAAACTGTTCCGCTATGCTCCGCTATGCCCGGCATCCATGAGGTAGCCGAGCGTCCATGAGGTTACTTGTCGTCATAGGGTTACTTCGCTCATATAGGGTTACTTCAAATGTGTCGCGCTATGTCGCGTAACCGACGCCCTTTTTTAGCCTCTGCAAATTCTGCATTCTCTCACCCTTTTTATAGGTCTGACAATTCTGACAATTCTCGTTCCCTTTTTTTGTCGCGACTTGTTGCGACTCGCGCCGCCGCGCCCCTTTTTACCGCCCAGGTTCGCCCAACTCGCCCGCGCTTCAATTTCCTTTTTTAGCGTTAACTTACGCTAACTCGCCAGAATGGAAGCCCTTTTTTATAGCCTCTCCGTATTCTCCGTATATTCTCTTTTTATAGCATCTCGCAATTCTCGCTTTTCTCCGGTGTGCTACAGCTTTTCTCAGTCCTTGCCCTTTCCTTCCAACTCCGCCCGCGCCCGCTCGAACTCTGCCACTTCATCCGGCGCAGGCGGCGCGATCTCTTCGGGCGCGAGCGGCAGAGGTTCAGTTGTCGTCGCGCGCTTCCCTTCCTTGCGCGGCGTGTCAGGTTTCGAGAATCGCCGGGTCAAGTGTTCGGCCAGTATCGCCGAGGCCGAGTTGACCGTTGAGCGCGTCGCCACCGACTTCAATTCACCGAGCAGCACGCCTTTGAGTTTCGCCCACTGGTCGAGCGTGGACTTGTTCGCGCCGGTGACTTCCCGCTCCATCTCCATGAAAATCTGGCCGATGGAACGTGCACGCGCATCATCATCTTGATCTTTAGTCTTAAAAGAAGTCTTAGGATCACTGGAAGCATCTTTGTTTTCAACGAGATTACCCGACTCGACTCGCATCAGTTTCTGAGTTGAGTCATGTACCCGATTCGGCGTTGAGTTATCTTGAGTCGAGTTAAGCTGAGTTGAGTCGAGTTGAGTCGAGTTCGGTAGGTTCAACTCTTCCGGTATTTGCACTTCATAAATCGCACCCTCTTTGTTGCCAATCTCGAACTGGCGAACGATGAGGCCGACCCGCGTTAAGTGTTTGATGTGCGAGAGGAACGTATTCAAACCGCCGATGCCCGCCCACTGCATGACCTCAGTGCGCGTCGCCTGAATTGAGCGCACCGGCACGACCGCGCCGCGCGTGCGCAGATAGAGCGCGTCATAAAGTTTCTTCGACGTGCCGGGAAACAGACCCTTCGGCAGCGCATCGCGTTCCAGTGAATTTGGCCGACGGTTGAAATCGCGCTCCGGGGCAATCGGCCTTTGCGCTGGTTTAGCTCGCGGCTGACTGGTGTGAGTTGAGTCGAGTTGAGTCGAGTCGGGTTGAGTTGAGT
>MWWH01000050.1_pt1 | contig 26478 bp, 23 predicted proteins | sample 1047231 | NCBI WGS metagenome assembly MWWH01 (sample SAMN06349967, study PRJNA376086) | soil metagenome | isolation source: MG3-2 sample Antarctic (ecotone) soil | place: Antarctica | collected 2015-01-13 | reverse complement strand
ATGCGCGTCATCGCACAGGTACGCCAAGCGTACAGCCCGAAAATGATAATCATGGCGCTCTCGACGATGTACGTCGCTCGCCAGAACCTCGACCGTGAAGTACGCGGGCGGCTCGAAGCGCATTTCAGCACAAACGTATTCGATACTACGATCCCGCGCGCCGTCGGCGTCTCGCAGGCAATCGCCGCCGGGCAAGCCATCAACGAAGCCGATCTCTTCAGCCCGGCAACGAAAGCTTACAAACAATTAGCGAACGAGATAAGGAGTTGGTTAGGTGAAGAAATCAACACTAGAGAAAATGCGCGCGAATCTCGATAAGGCACTTGAGCCGCCGCGAGCAATCACGCCGCCGAAGGATGACAACTCCGAATCCATCGCGTTGCGCTACGCCATACCTGACAAATCTATAAACGGAACCCGTGCGGAAACCGCACCCCATGCGGAAACCGCATCCCATGCGGAAATCGCTACGGAACCCGTGCAAATAGTATCGGATGCGGAAACCGCACCCCATGCGGAAACCGCACGGGTTCGCGGATTTTTGAAAGTACCAAACGATCTCATTTATCGTATGTTGCCGAGCCTTAAACCAAGCGAGGCAGTTGCCTTTCTAAGGCTCTATGCGTTGTCATATGGCTTTCACAAAGACACCTGCACGATAAGCCTCGACAACCTCGCAAATGCTTGCAATTTAAGCAGAACGCAGATTCGCGTATGCGTCCGAAGTCTTGAGAAGAAGCGGCTCATCAAGAATCTTGGCGTTGATAATACGAACAGTAACAGGGAACTTCGCGGTTTAACTTTCAGAGTCTTATTGCCAACGGCAACCCGTGTGGAAACCGCACCCCATGCGGAAACCGCATCCCATGCGGAAATTGCACCCAATAAAGAAACAAACAAATCAAAAGACACACACAACACAGAACGTGTGAGTGTGGGTTCCCGTTTTTCGCTCAAACAGTGTCGAGATTACGCCGCTCATCTAAATGCAACCGGACAAGGCATCACCAATCCGGGCGGCTACGCGACGACGATCCATCGCACCGGCGAAGCAGACATTTTGATTGCCGCGTTTCTTGAACCACTAGAGACGCCGACCCCGCCGGATGCGAGCCTCTGCCCGGACTGTCACGGCACAGGATTCTATTATCCAAACGGCGTAACGGGCGGCGTCGTGAAATGCAAACATTCAAAGCTCACGCAAGAAAAGTAAAAACCACTTGTAATAGGCGAACGACAGGCGTACACTACCACTGATTGTTGTTGTTACTTGAATGTGGATTTCGATCCGAACAATCCGTGCGTGGGTAGCACTTGCCGCATACGAAGCTGATTTACGCGCTCTAGCAAAGCCACCATATCTTGCCGGGACTCGCAAACATGTCGCCACAAACGCGGCGCGGTTGATAGAACGGCAAACGGTCTAGAGTAATCAGCCCTGTGTCTCACGGACAGCACGTTAAAGAATCAGCCCGGTCAGATCAGCAACGTCTGACTACTCTGCGTGAGAGAACCGGCTCGTATAAGCGAAGCGACCGACGGTCATACCAGTCACGACTCACTTTACGGCGTATCTAGGGGTAGGTACCCGTGTGCTCGCTTCCCTCCGGTCTCCCAGTCATCGAAGAGTAACTTGCCGCTGACGGTGACATTGATTCGTTGGTGAAGATGAGCGAGAGCGCAAGGGAAAGCACCAAACCATTTCATTCTATACCCACGCGCGTTAGCTCTTGTGCTGCGGAGTCAAATCGAAAAAAACTGGATACCCCATGAATGCCAACATAGCTCATGGAAGCTCGCGAAGCATTCCACAGTGCGGGGCAAAAAACCGCGCTGGGACACCCTGCAAACGCCTTCCCTCCGTGCCAAACAAAAGCGGACGCTGCCATCTGCACGACGGCAAATCTCTCGCTTGATTCGCGCACCGCAACTACAAAATATGAGCGAAGCCAACCGATGAGTTAATAGAATTTAGTACAAAAAAGAGAATTCGGAGAATTCGGAGACCTTATAAAAAAGGTGCTGCTATCCAAAACTCACGGAAATACGTAGCTTAAAAAAAGCACTCTTGAGGTGTCGGAGTTGCGACAGGTTAAAAAAGGCGTTCTCGATAGGCTAGAAGATGGCACACTTTTTCGCTCCAACCTTCGCTAACTCTGGCTGCTATGGCGTAGCAGGTTGGGTCAAGTTCGGTCTAAAAAAGAAGCGTATCGGGACATACCGAAACAGTTTCAACGTCGCGCGGCGGCGCAGCTTCGACAACAATCGGGCAGCCTAAGAGAGGCAAGATCAACTTTAGAAAGACGACTTAACCACAAGGAACGCCGATGCCTCGAATTAAGTACGAAGGTAAAAACTTTCGCTCCGGCACGCTAGAGTTAATCGAGACTGTTAATCAAATCGTCGCGGAATATAGCGAACAAGGCTATGACCTCACGCTCCGCCAAGTTTACTACCAATGTGTTAGCCGCGACATCATCCCCAATAACGAAAAGAGCTATGACAAATTAGGCCGCATCGTTGGCGATGCGCGTATGGCCGGTTTAATCGACTGGACGGCTATCGTTGACCGCACACGAACTCTGCGCGGTAATAATCACTGGGACGCTCCTTCCGACATCATGCTCTCCGCTGCCGCGAACTTCGCCGTCGATAAGTGGAGCAAGGAATACGGCCAAGACTTTCGCCCGGAGGTATGGGTAGAAAAGGATGCTCTCGTTGGCGTCGTCGGGCGAGTGTGTGAAGAGTTGGATGTCAATTACTTTTCATGTCGCGGTTACACTTCGCTTTCTGAAATGTGGACGGCCAGCCAGCGTCTCTTGAGGTATCGAAAACAGGGACAGAAACCATTTATCATTCATCTCGGCGACCATGATCCATCGGGCATCGACATGAGCCGGGACATTACAGACCGGCTTGAGATATTCACTGGGCGTTCTTTAGAGTTCGAGCGTATTGCTTTGAACGCCGATCAAGTTGAACAATACAATCCGCCACCTAACCCGGCGAAACTCTCGGACTCGCGCGCATCGGGCTACGTCGCGCGCTTTGGCTATGAATCATGGGAGTTGGATGCTTTGAACCCTACCGTGCTCGCCGGTTTGATTCGTCGCACCGTGCTTTCCTGTCGTCAGGAAAAGGCGTGGATGCAGGCCGTCAAACATGAGCAGACACAGGTCAAGGAGTTGAAGGCGGCAGCGAAGCACTGGCAAACGCACATCGTACCCGCGATTAAAGGCTTGTAGGGCGCGGGGCACGCGAAAAGGTGTAGCACAACATGGGATGGGAAGCGAGAGGCGGCAAAAGCTACTACTACCGCAAAGAGCGCGACGGCGCGAGCGTGCGTAGCGTGTACGTTGGCAGCAATGAGACGGCGCAGCTAATCGCGCAGCTTGATGCACTTCAAACAGATGAACGCGAAGGGAAGCGTGCCCTCGCTCAGATCGAGCGCGAGCAGTGGCAAGAGCAGGATGCTGAACTCGATGCTTTGAGCATGATCGTTGACCAAGTAACAGCGGCAACGCTGATCGCACAAGGCTTTCACCAGCATAAGCGGCAATGGAGACGCAAACGAACATGAGCGAAAGCAAAGAAGAAAACACAACTGCCGCCTCTGTCGTGGCGCGCGGCGAAGTCCAGATTTTCAAACAGTTCAGCGACGCTTACCACCGCGCCAACAAAAAGAACGCGCGCCCGGCTGACATAGAAGCCTTGCGTGTGATGTTGGACGAACACAAAGGTGTGGAACTCTGGCGCATCATCGGCGGTATAACGAGCGCGGCGGAAATGGCATTGCTCACAAACGATAATATCAAGCCGGGATTGCGTGAGTGCTGGCAGCGTCGCCTCCAAGCCTTACGCGAGGAGTTGGGGCGCGAAGGCGCACCGAAAGCCGAACAGTTGTTGATAGATCATGCGGTCGTGTGTTGGTTGCGCCTTAGTTTACTAGAAGTGTTCGCCGGGCAACTGCTGAATGAATCAATGACGTTGCCGAAAGCAATGTTTTATGAGAAGCGTTTGGAGGTCGCGCAACGAAGATTTACTCGCGCGCTCGAATCGCTGGCAAAGGTGCGTGCGCTGACGGCGGCGACAAGGCTGATGGAGTCGCGTACCGAAGCCGCAAGAGCGGCGAAAACTGTCAACAGTCTGCGGACGTTGAAGGCTCTCACTGCTTGAGCTAGACCACCCGCGAACAACTGAGTTTGATGAGGCTGACGGAAATCCGCTACTAAAAGGAATCTAGCCAAACCTAACATTTTGCGGTTGATGTTTGTGCTGTTGTATAAGGTTAGAAAAGGAAGTATGAACGGGACACTTGAGTTCTTTTGTCCCGTTGATTATAGCACGCCAAATGTGTTTCACTTAGGCTTAGCTATGGACTATCAGGAAATGGAAAGCGCAGTAGTGAGCTACGTTAGACCGCTCCCACAGAACGTTTCCTCTCTATGTTCTGATAATTAAGATGTAATCTTTGTATTACATTCTATAATGAATTCTCCTCCCATACGCTTCTCTATATATTTATTACTAAGGGTCAATAAAGCCTAATGTCAAATGACAATGTAATTGCTGGAAAGTCACCTCAGGATTCCGGTGCTCTGGAGGAGCTGCAACGACGCGAACGTGAGTTGGCCGACTTAATTGAGAACGCTCCGGTAGGTCTACACTGGGTCGGTGCAGACGGCACCATCTTATGGGCTAATCAGGCTGAACTTGATTTGCTCGGATACACCCGCGAAGAGTACATCGGTCGGCACATCGCAGAATTTCATGCCGATGAGGATGTGATCAGTGACATCCTCACCCGGTTAACAAGAAATGAGACGCTGCACAGTTACGAGGCGCGCCTTCGCTGCAAGGATGGTTCAATCAGATATGTACTGATTAGCTCAAATGTGCGACGCGAGGACGGCGAATTCATTCACACGCGCTGTTTCACCCGCGACATCACCGAACGTAAAAGGTCTGAGGAGGCGCTGCGGGATAATGAAGAGCAGTTTCGCGCGGTCGTTGAAACCGCCCCAGACGCCATCATCACCATTGACGAAGAGAGCACCCTTTTGTTTGTTAGCCAATCAATTGAGAAAATCTTCGGTTACACGGCGGCAGAACTACTCGGCCAACCGCTCACGATGCTAATGCCGGAGTATCTGCGCCATCTTCATCAAGCCGGTATTAAGCGTTATTTAGAGACAGGTCAGAAGCATATCGGCTGGGAAGCGGTTGAACTGCCAGGCTTGCATAAAGATGGAAGGGAAATACCACTGGAAATATCCTTCAGTGAATTCACCAGCAAGGGCAAGCGCCACTTTACGGGTATCGCACGCGACATCACCCAGCGTAAGCTGACCGAAACGAAGCTGTTCCAGATGGCTGCGATCATCGAAAGCTCGGACGACGCGATCATTAGTAAAAAGTTGGATGGCACGATCCTCAGTTGGAATCCGGGTGCCGAGCGGCTCTACGGTTATACGCCCGAAGAGGCCATCGGCAAGCCGATCACAATGCTGATTCCGTCTGACCAGCCTGATGAGGAGCCGCAGATTATCGAGCGGATCAAGCGCGGCGAGCGCATAGATCATTACGAAACAGTACGCATGCGCAAAGACGGCAAGCGTGTTGATATATCACTAACCGTCTCGCCGGTAAGGGATGCCTCCGGGCGTATTATCGGCGCTTCCAAGATCGCCCGCGACATCTCCGAACGCAAACGTGCCGTTGAAGCACAAAGATTCCTGACCGACGCGACCAGAGAAATAGCATCCACACTGGATTACGAGACAACGCTCAAGAGCGTTGCACGCATGGCTGTTCCCGGACTCGCTGATTGGTGTACGGTTGACGTTGTAGAAGACGACGGGTCGCTCAAACGGTTGGCAGTCGCCCACGCGGATCCGGCCAAAGTTGAGTGGGCACATGATCTACAGAAGCGTTATCCCGAAGACGTAAATGCTCAGCTGGGGGTTGCTAATGTGCTCCGCACCGGTAAGTCCGAACTCTACCCCGAGATTCCAGATTCACTATTAGTAGCGGTGGCAAAGGACGCGGAGCATTTACGTCGGTTGCGCGATATTGGCTTCGCCTCCGCCATTGTGACACCGCTCGTCGCGCATGGCCGAACGCTCGGCGCGATCTCCTTCATCGCGGCAGAGTCGGATCGCCGCTACGAGACAGAAGACGTGGCACTCGCTGAAAATCTGGCCGCGAGTGCAGCGATTGCTATTGATAATTCACGGCTGTACCGGATTGCTCAGAATGCGAACCGCTTGAAGGATGAATTCATCGCCACGCTTTCGCATGAGTTGCGCACACCATTAACGTCCATCCTCGGCTGGGCACACCTGCTGCGTGCAGGACAACTCGATGAAAAAAACGCGGTCAGTGCGCTTGAGACCATCGAACGTAATGCGCGTGCTCAGGCGCAACTCATTGACGACTTACTTGACGTGTCAAGGATCATTACCGGCAAGTTGCGCTTGGACGTTAGGGTTGTTGATCCGGCATCGTTCATTGAATCGGCCATTGAGTCACTGTGCCCTGCCGCTGAAGCTAAAGATATACGAATTCAGAAGGTGATGGACACAGGCGTGGTATCCGTCGCGGCTGATCCAGCGCGTCTGCAACAGGTCGTCTGGAATCTTCTATCCAATGCAATCAAGTTCACTCCCAAAGGCGGGCGAGTGCAGGTGAGATTGGAGCGTATTAATTCACACATCGAGATCGCGGTCTGCGATACGGGAACCGGGATCAGTCAAGAGTTTTTGCCATTCGTCTTTGAGCGCTTCCGCCAAGCCGACCAGCAGACGACTCGCCAGCACGGTGGGCTTGGCTTGGGGCTGGCAATCGTGCGCCACCTTGTAGAGTTGCACGGCGGCACGGTGGAGGCGGAGAGTCAGGGCGAAGGGCAAGGCGCAACTTTCATTGTGAAGCTTCCGATAGTTCCAGTCCATCAGAAGAATAACGTGGACGAGCGCGTCCACCCGGCAGCAAGGGATATGCTTCCTTCCCATGAATGTCCTGAAAGATTAGACGGATTGAAGGTGCTTGTGGTTGATGATGAATCTGATACGAGGGAATTACTAAGGGTCGGTGTCAGCCAGTGCGGTGCGGAAGTGATGACTGCTGGTTCAGCTCAAGAGGCGCTTGAAGCAATCGCAAGGGAGCGACCTGATCTCTTAATCAGTGATATAGGTATGCCGGGGGAGGACGGTTACGAGTTAATCAAGAAAGTGAGGGCGCTGCCCGCCAATCACGGAGGGAAAATACCGGCCATCGCCTTAACCGCCTATGCAAGAACCGAAGACCGCCTGCGGGCGATAAGGGCAGGCTACCAGATGCACGTTACTAAACCAGTGGAGTTAGCGGAATTAGTGGTTGTCATGGCAAGCCTCATTCAACGAACCAATAAGTTTGAATGAACAGTTGACGCTGCTAAACAAAGATGAAGATGCCAATAGAGTTGAATATTTGAACGGGACAAAATAACTGTATTGTCCCGTCGGCTTCGGCTTCCATATAAGTATTGTTAATGATAGATGCAAATGGAAAAAGCCGCTAACTGTAATCGTAATATCTCGTCGAGTGCTATCAGGACATCTGCCGTCAACTACCACAACTAATTGTAGTTGATAGTTTCGTGAAGAACGCTCGCCAAATGTCACGACGCGGCTTTAGTAGCACAAACGACGATCACAACATCTTGTGCTTTGATGCTTAAAAATGAGAGCCGCGATGAGTGCCGACACAGGAGCGAAACAAAGAGCGTCTGATAAGGTGCGATATGTTCGGTTAATCAGATTGGATGTGCTAATGCTGCGCATAATCCGCCCGCACGAACCCTCATCGAAGACTTGTCCGCTGGGAACGGGTCGGGTTCATGCGCTTGTTAGGCGGCGCGGATTCATAAACTAAGTGCAACACGCTTCCCTGCGATGGAGGTGAGCGGCGATACTGACGAAGATTCTCAACCACCACGAAGAGGATATTCGTCATGAACTATCGTCAACTCACCTCTGAAGAGAGGTATATGCTCGCCGCGCTCAGAAGGCAAGGCTTCAATCAAGCTCAGATTGCACGCTCACTCGGTCGTCACCGCTCCACGGTCTGTCGCGAGGTCGGCCGTAACTGCACCCGCGCCGATGGCCGCAACCCGCGCCTTCACCGCTCAGGAGCGCACCAACGGGCGGCGCTCCCGCTCGCGCCGCAACCAGCGCTTCACGCCCCAAGACTTGATGCTCGTTGACGAGTTGCTCTGCCGCCAGTGGAGTCCTGAGCAGGTCGCCGGACATCTCGGTCGACTAGGGCATCTCCGCATCAGTCACGAGACGATCTACCGCCATATCTGGAGAGACAAGCGGACAGGAGGTTTGCTCTACACCCACCTGCGCGGCGCACGTAAGCAGAGGCGTAAACGCTACGGCAGTTACGATAGTCGGGGGAAACTCTCAGGCAAGCGCCCCATCTCACAGCGACCTCCAGAGGTCGAGACGCGTTGTGATGTCGGACACTCTTGAGGTCGATACCGTGATGGGCATCGGCAGCAAGCACTGCATCGTGAGCATGGTTGAGCGCAAGACCGGCATCGTGTTAATCGGCAAACTGGAGGATCGCACGACGGCCTCACTCAATCGCCGTGTCATCGGGATGCTTAAGCGACATGAAGGAGCGTTCCAGACTATCACCGCAGACAATGGAACGGAGTTCCACGACTACCGGTGCATTGAGGAGCGCACCAGCACGCTCTTTTACTTTGCCCGTCCGTATCATTCATGGGAGCGGGGCAGCAATGAGAATGCCAACGGGCTGATCCGTTAGTACCTGCCGAAGGGGACGAGCATGGCGGGTCTGAGTCAGCAGCAATGTAATGCCATCGCACGTAAACTCAACCGGCGTCCACGTAAGCGTCTCGGCTTCAGGACGCCGCTGGAATGCTATAACGAATCTTAGTCAGTGTTGCACTTCAAACTTGATATCAGGCGGCGTCCCTGCCACGCCCAGCCCGAATGGGAATACCTTTCGGTAACTGACGACGCCGGAGATACCCACCCAACAGACCATCCGGTGTCAGAGACTCATACCGAAACTTGATGTATGGCCGCGCACCATCGGCATGGAGAAACTTAGTGCTTAGGTACTTCCTCTCCTCGGCGTCTAGTTCCCTCGCGCCCCCATCATCTTCAACATAAATGTACTCGAACCCCGGCTCGCGCTTCCTTCGCGGGCGTTTCTGAAAGGCGAACCACACTCCAAACGCGACGATAATCAAGAGGACGACGCAAATGATGAATATCAGTATCTTAAGCAAGAGCAAGCCTCAGACCGCTACGAATGTTAGCCGCCTAACGCTCGGCATCACCCGCGCCCCCATACAACGTACATGAGAGGCAGCGTGGCGGGGCGTCGGGTGCATGCCGAGCGTTAGGCGGAATCCCACCCGGAGACATTCAATTTTGATTGTCGTCACCAATCATAGGCGAAAGCTGATTGAACCCGCCTATATCTTTAATGGGGACGTAAATCTCCCCCAGCCTATTTAATACTTCAGCTAACTGGTCAGAAGATTGTTTGACGATTTTCCACCGCTCTTCGCGCTCAGGTATCTTGCCACTAACGATTCTGAATCCGGCATGGGTCAGGCGCGATGTAGTGGCGATTGTGCCACCATCATTCAACCTCCAAGTCCCCTTCATAACAGAGAAGTCGTCTCCCGCTGAGATAGACATGTGCTTGGTCTTGTTATCCCGGTAAAGCGTGCATCCGATGGAAGCGAAATCCCCAGTAGGGTAGAAGACAACAATCGTTGAGTTCAGGCTCGCTTTGAAGGTCTGCTCAATGTATTTGGGCGGCGCTTCCCATTTAATGTCCCTATTTATGTAGACCCAGCTTGGGTCAATCGGTCGAGGGAGGGGGCGTATGACTTCAGGGGAGCTTACGGGTGAAGGAGGAGGAGATACGCGAACCGTAGGCCGACGTGAGGCGAACCAAATAGCGGCGGCGGTCACGCCAAGGATGAAAGTTAGTGAGGCAACGATGAGTCGGAATGTGATTCGCCGCATGACTTTTAGACACCTCTCGCACAAGAATGTTCCGCCTAACGCTCGGCATCACCCGCCGCGCACACAACGCATCAACCATTCAAGCCTTGCGGATGAAGACCGCGCTATTCGCGGTCGGGTGCATGCCGTTGTTAGGCGCGGCGTTGCCATCATTCAACCCACTCAGGTAAGAGGTTTTGTTTCGATTCGTAGATGCGCAGCCATTTATCCAGAGGAACAAAGGTTTCTCCCTTTTCATCGTCGAATATTATCCAACCGCCGCAACCATCTGACATTGCTTTCAACTTTGCAATATGTTCGTCTGTGATTTCCAGAAAGCCATACTTTCTCGGCCCGGTAACTATGGCATTCCACAACACGTATTCAAGCCCATCCATCCAACTCGCACAATAAGCTCGTTCCGATAAATCGCTCATGTAATCAACAAGCTGTTTTTCTTCTGATTTCATCTCTCAAACCGCGATTAGAAATAAACCATCAAGCGCCTAACGCCCGAATTGACGCGGGCGAAACCGCCACACACAACATAAAGTTTAACGAAGGACGTTTTTAAGAGACAAGCTGTTTCGCCTCGCGTCCAATGATTTGTTGGGCGGCGCGTTTATAGATTGCTACTGCCCTCGAAGTTTCTTCAATGTTTCAACGGCGTTATTATTTTGTGGATTTAATTCAACTACTCTTTGGTAATTTTTGATGGCTAATTCCTTGTCGCCGTTTATCATATAAACCTCGCCTAAACTATCATACACATTCGCAGATTGCGGGTATGCTTCAACATTTAGCTTGAAGATTTCAATCGCCTCTTTAATTTTCTTCATACCAAGCAACCGATAACCTAAAGCGTTTAGTTGACTTTCAGTTACATAGTAATCGTTAGACCGCTTCAAAGTGTTGTATTGCTGGAGAGCCGAATCAATATCTTTATCCGTAATAATCGAAAAAAGTGCATCTGCGACAGGCTGTTTAGGGCGCGGGTCGTAAGGGTCGTAGGCTGGTGCTTCCGAGTCGTAAGGCTTTGTTATATCAACACGCTTACCATCTACAAAATTAGCTCCCGAACTTATCTCATCTATATTTCCGCGCCTCCAATCGCTCGATGTTTTAATCCACTTTTCATCCTGCACGGCATTTGTTTCCACTCGCCGAAGTTTGCCGGACATTGTTTGCGTTCGATACCACTGCTGAAGAACCGTCGCTGTGGCTTCATCTCCGCAGATGGCTATTTGCAGAATCGTGTTGCTGATATGAGTGGTTTCTTTGACCTGAGCATAGCCGTTTCTTTGATAAGCTAATGACTTCTCACGATTCCAGACCTCGCCGTTCGGCATCTTCACTTGATAGTCTGGCGTATAAAGCGCAAACAGCGTATCTAAATCCTTTTTTCGTAGAGCTTCGGCGAGTTTGCCATATTGAGCGTCAATCGCTTTCCACACAGGATGAGATTTATCACGGATAATAACTTCATCACACTTCACATTTCGATTACCAGTCGTATTTTGGGCGGTAACATTTGAAGAAATAGAACAAAGGACAAGAAAAAACCCTATCGAAATTATTCGCATAATTTTCTCCTAAATATATTTCGTTCGCTCCATCAAATGTATAAACACCACCCGTTCAGTTTTCGTGACATAAATTTACATAGAAGCCGCCCAACGCTTATTAGACGCCCTAAACGCCGCCTCGGATTACGCCTGTTTAGGCGTCTAATCCATTTCTCTGCTCAAAATATCAGGCGATGATGAATATCTTCCTTGCTAAGACGCCGCTCATCGCTTTAGATTAGACGCCTCGATCTTCACTCTTCACAATTCTAGGAGCATTCTCTCATGTCCAAACTGCTCGATCAGACACGCGATTTAATACGCACGCGCCACCTTAGCCTCCGTACTGAAGAATCATATCTCGCATGGATCAAACAGTACATTCTTTTTCATCACAAACGTCATCCCTCTGAACTGAAAGCGCCAGAAATAACTGCTTTTCTATCTTATCTAGCCGTCTCACGTCACGTCGCTGCTTCAACGCAGAATCAGGCGCTCTCCGCGATTCTTTTTCTCTACCGTGAAGTGCTTGGCATTGAGCTTGATTGGATCACGGACGTCGAACGTGCCAAGAAACCGAAACGATTGCCTGTTGTGTTCACCAAAGCGGAAGTCCAAGCCATACTCTTGCGGCTCTCAAATACGAAATGGATTATGGCAAGTTTACTCTACGGCTCAGGCTTGCGACTAATGGAATGCCTTCGGTTGCGCGTCAAAGATATTGATTTCGCGAGCCATCAAATTATGGTGCGCGATGGCAAAGGCGGTAAAGATAGGGTGACGATGCTGCCGGAATCATTGGTTGAACCGCTCAATCTTCATCTTGCGCGTGTCAAGGCGTTGCATATACAGGATTTACAACAAGGCAGAGGTCTCGTCCATCTGCCCTTTGCGCTGGCGAGGAAATATCCGCAAGCTGAGCGTGAGTGGATGTGGCAATATGTCTTTCCTGCGGCAAAGCGTTCGATTGATCCACGTTCGGGAAAAGAGCAGCGCCACCATCTGGCAGAAACAGTGCTGCAACGCGCCGTCAAAGAAGCCGTGCGAGCAGCAGCTATAAATAAAGCGGGCAGTTGCCACACCCTCCGCCATAGTTTTGCGACGCATCTGCTGGAAGCAGGCTATGACATCCGCACGATTCAAGAACTGTTGGGGCACTCGGATGTTTCAACAACAATGATTTACACGCATGTTTTGAATCGCGGTGGGAAAGCTGTCAAAAGCCCGCTGGAGTTGTGAAGGTAAGAGAGAAATTAACAGCCCTAGGCATATGTTGACAGTCTTTTGAAGCTGTCTACCGAAAGCCTCAATTCCTTGTTCCGGTCTACCGGTAAGTGAAGCAATCAAAGAGCATTACGGTCAGGGTCAACAGGTTGATCAAATTTGTCTACAAAGGTTTACCGGAAAGTGTGTGAAAGTAAAAGAGTTGTGGGGTGTTTGAGAGCGGAAAATCCCTGTATCCTGTCGCCAGTAAAAATTCATATCAAATATGGCTCACAAAGTAAGTCTTAAAGGATTAGTCTTGACCAATAGTTGGGCGACGAATATAAGTGTACCGATGAACTTGTTGACGACGAGAGATGCAGCAACGCGGTTAGGTGTGACGGTGACGCGCGTGCAGGCGATGATTATTGCCGGACGCTTACCGGCTGAGAAGTTGGGGCGCGATTATGTGATTCGTGAAGCCGACTTGAAGTTTGTCGCGGATCGCAAGCCCGGCAGACCACCGAAGGCGACGAGCGCGAAGAGAAAAACAATAGCACAGTCTTAACGAGGGAAAGCATTATGGCAAGCCAAATTACAGCACCACCGAAGCGACGGACGCGGGCGGCGACCCAAACAAAAGCCGGGCGTGAGACACGGCGAAACGGCAATGCCGCATCAAACGGCGATGCACAGGCGACGCCAGCGCGCCGCAAGCCGTTGCGTGAGATGACGCTCGAAGAACTATCATTACGCGCGTATAAAATGACCTATGAGCAATTGCACGGCAGCAAGAAAAAGAAGAAGTGACCGCGCGCCCGTACCTCTTCGACACCAATATCATCACCGGCAGAGCCTTTGAAGCTGTGCGCCGCTTGCCTGCCGGTGAGCGTTTCTCTTGCGTCGTGTTAAGCGAAGTGATGACGGCGGCAGACCCGAAACCGTTTCGTGCTTACGTCGAGACATGGAAGCGTGCGGCGACGGACGGCAAGCTGGTGGTGCCGCACCCGGACGATTGGCTACCGGCAACGCGCATTCTGCACTTACTGGCACAGGAGCGAAAGAAGAACGCGGGCGGCAAGTCTCCATCACGCACACCGGCGGCAAAGCAAGAGTTGTTTGCTGATGTCTTAATCTCACTCTCTGCTGCCCGCGCTGGTATCACAGTGGTAACAGACGACGGCGACTTTCGGGCGATCAAACGCTTTCACAAAAAGTTACAGATCATCGGCGGCACAGAGTTCTTCCAATAATTCAAAATTGCAACCTCAAGAATATGCCCTTTACTCTCCAAGACATCGTTCAAAATTCCGACTACTCACTTAAGATTTTCACTCCCGAAGAAATCGCTGCCCTTGAGATTCACGAAAAGCGGGGCAAGCCGCATTTGTACGACTTTACCAATGGCAAGGAACGTCCGGCGAAGCCCGAAGAGATCGTGCGGCAATTGGTGTTGTATCGCTTGCTAAACGGCTATGGCTATCCAAAGTCGCGCATCTCGGTTGAGAAGGGCGTGCAGTTTGGTGCGAGTATCCATGAGAAGCGGGCGGATATTGTCATTCACGACAAGGATGACGAGACGGCGGCTTACATTATCGTTGAAGTCAAGAAGCCGAAGCGCAAGGACGGATTAGAACAACTCAAATCCTACTGCAACGCGGAAGGCGCACCGATTGCGGTCTGGACGAACGGCGGCGAAGAAGTCATCTTGCGCCGCACTGACCCGAACCTTTACGAAAATCTTTCCGGCATCCCGCGCGCCGATCAAACGCTTGCTGAGATTATCAACGAGCGCGTCACGATTGAAGAACTCAGTGCGCGCAACAAACTCGTCACCGAAAAGTGGACGCTGAAAAAGATCATTCTCGACCTTGAGAACTTGGTACTCGCTAACGCCGGTGTGGACGCCTTCGAGGAAGTTTTTAAGCTCATCTATGCCAAGCTGTATGACGAGGCGCAAGCCAAAAGGCGCAAGGGGCGCTACGTCGAATTTCGCGCATCCGGCGAAACTCACTCCGAGCTTTACGACAAAATCAACAACTTGTTCGAGGAAGCCAAGCGGCGCTGGCAAGGTGTGTTTCTCGAAGGCGAGAAGATTGATTTAAGCCCGGATGCGCTCGCCGTCTGCGTCTCGTTTCTGCAAGACATCAAGCTGTTCAATTCCAATTTGCAGATTATTGACGAAGCCTTTGAGTATCTTTCAACCCAAGTCGCTAAGGGCGCGAAGGGACAGTACTTCACGCCGCGTTATGTGATTGATATGTGCGTGCGGATGCTCAACCCGAAAGACGATGAGTACATGATTGACACGGCGGCGGGCAGTTGCGGCTTTACGTTTCACACCATCTTTCACGTTTGGGGCGGCGAGTTGACATCGGACAGCCCGACGCCAGAGCAAGCCGAGTACGCGAGAGAATACGTGTACGGAATGGATTTCGACACGCGCAGCGTCAAGATCGGCAAGGCATTGAACCTCATCGCGGGCGACGGCAAGACGAACGTCTATCGCGTCAACTCGCTCGCGCCGTTTCAATGGGGCGAAGATGCCCGCGTTGGTCTGAAGCCGCGTCTGCGCCACTTCCCGAAAACTGCCAATACACAGGAGAACGCAAAGACTTTCCGGGAGTTTGATTTTGATATTGTGATGACCAACCCGCCGTTCGCCGGTGATGTTTCCGATTCACGCATCCTGCACCAATACGAACTCGCCAAACAGTGGAAAGCGATTGATCTTGAGGCGCTCGAAGACGAAGCGGAGCGCGAGCGTTACGCCGACAATCGTTTTCGTCATGCCTTCAGAGAAAGCGGCAAGTGGACGCAGAACCAAAGCCGCGACTTGCTCTTTGTCGAACGCAATTTGCAGTTCTTGAAACCCGGCGGGCGCATGGCGATTGTGTTGCCGCAAGGTCGCTTCAACAACGTCTCGGATGCTCGCCTGCGTTACTTCATCTCCGAACACGCGCGCATTCTCGCCGTCGTCGGTTTACATGGCAACACGTTCAAGCCGCACACCGGCACGAAGACGAGCGTTTTGTTTCTGCAAAAATGGAACGACGACCGGCGCGCGGGCGCTCTCTGCCCTAAAATTAATGATTACCCGATCTTCTTTGCGACAAGCGAGCACGGCGGCAAGGACAACTCCGGCGAGTACATTTACCTGAATGATGCCGATGGCGAGAAGCTGCACGATCTGTTCAACCACGAAATCGTTGACCAAGACTTGTTCGACGTGCGCGTTGTGTTGCATCAGCAACTCACCAAGCTGCGCGAACGCGACGCCGCTAATCCCGCGCTGCTCGAAGTTCACGAAGACCGCTACACCGGATTGCTGAAGCATCTGCCGCAACGCCCGACCATAACCGACGCCTTCATTGACTTTGCCAAGCGGCACAACTTCTCGTTCCGGCAGGAGGACGAGGACTAATGGCTGTTTGGAGTGAAATTGAAGCGAGCAAAGCGTTTTCAACTAACAGGCTTGATGCCGAATTTTTCCAGCCGAGATATGTAGAAATTGAGAAACGTCTTTCCAATGCTGGCGCAGTTCGGCTTGAGCAATTCTTAACCGATATTCGATATGGTCTTAACGTACCGCCTGATTATGTTGATGAAGGTTTGCCGTTTATTCGTGCGCTAAATCTCAAGGAATATGGGATTGAAGGCGAGATATTAAACATTCCATACACGGTTGAAGATGTGGGAGAGATAAACATCCTCGCGGATGGTGACCTGCTCATCGTCCGAAGCGGCGCTAATGTCGGTGATGTCGGAGTAGTGACAGAAGACTTACGCGGCGGCTCGTTCGGTTCTTATGTCATAAGGTTACGAGTTAAAAATATAAACCCTTATTACCTTTACGTTTTTCTGAAATGTATCTTCGGTAGAGAGCAAACAGTTCGCTTTAGAAGCGGAGCAGCGCAACCAAATATCAGCATTCCAAACTTGAAAGAGTTAATGATTTTTGCGCCTCTCGATGAGCAGCAAACAGAAATCGAAAACCTCTTTTTTCTTTCTTACCACGCCAAGCAGAGAGCTAATGAAATTTACACCGAAGCCGAAAACCTACTGCTCCACGAACTCGGACTCGACACGCTCGACCTCTCACACGAACTGACTTACGAGCGCAACTTTAGCGAAGTCGCGGCGGCGGGACGATATGACGCGCAATTCTTTCAGCCGAAATATCAAAAGGTTATTGATACCCTGTCAGAGCGATGGACAGTTGAAGCCATAGGTACATGGGGTAAAGCTCTCAAGGGGCGAAGCGTCGGCGAATACATCGAAAAGGGTATTCCCGTTGTTCGTTCCGGCGACCTGACCGACATTGATAACGTTGAAAGTTTCAAACACGCAAGCCCGGCTGAAGACCTCTTCTATCTCAAGCGCGGCGACGTTTGTATTTCGTCAATCGGCTTCGGTTCTATCGGTAAGGTTCAAGTTTTCGACAAAGAAGACCAACCTTACGCGACTGTTAGCGAAGTGACAGTGGTTAGACAGAACAGAGTCAATCCTTACTATCTTCAAATTTTTCTTCAATCCTTAGCTGGTCAACTGCAAATAGAAAGATGGATTACAGGAGCAACGGGACAACTTCACCTTTACCCACGCGATGTAGAAAAGTTCATCATTCCTGTTTTGCCAGAAGCGCAACAACTCAGATTTGAAAAGATAGCTAACAAAGCACGCCAAGTACGGCAAGAAGCGAAGCAACTACTCGAAGACGCCAAGCGGCGCGTCGAGCAGATGATTCTCGGTGAGGAAGCCTCTCATGTCGCGTGAAGCCGACCTTGTGGATTTAATCAAGAGTGCTAACGAGATTTACTCCAATCAATTCTGCTATGCGCTTCAACAATCCGGTCTGATTTGAGCATGCCGTGCGTCTCTTGACGTTCTCACTCAACCTTACACCATCCCACACATATCTTGACGGCATCTTGCGTTCTGTATAAACTTCGCGGCATTTATCAGGAGGTGCTATGACCAAAACAAGACCCAATGATTTAATCCCTGTTTCCGAAGCCCGCAAGGTTCTCGGCGTCAGCCGCTTCAAGATCGCCGAACTTATCAAGCGAGAGTTGCTACGCTCTTACGAGAACCCGCTCGACCGGCGCGTTAAACTCGTCAGCCGCGCCGAACTGCTCGCACTCAAACCCGACCGTGCGGAGGCGGCATGAAAACCATCTCCATCGCCAACCACAAAGGCGGCTGCGCCAAGACAACGACGGTGCTCAATCTCGCCGTCGTGCTCGCTTCACAGGGCGCGCGTGTGCTCGCCGTTGACCTCGACCCGCAAGGTAATCTGTCATCGGCGCTCGGCGTTGACTTGCAGGAGTTGGAAGAATCACGGCTCACGTCGCACCGCTTAATGCTTGACCGCTCCGGCGATCCGACCGCGTATCTCATCCACGCCCGCCCGAAGCTCGATCTCATTCCGGCGTGCCTCGACCACGACGCGGAGACGCTTCTCGAAGGCGCGCACGTCTCGCGCGAATTGTTGCTTAAAACACGGCTTACTTCCCTTGCCAACCGCTATGACTTTTGCGTGATAGACACGCCGCCAGCCTTGCGCGTGCCGACATTGAACGCGCTTGCTCTGTCCGACTTAACGGTTATCCCGATTGAACCGTCCAGCTTCGCGCTCGTCGGACTCACGCAGTTAATGCGCGTCATCGCACAGGTACGCCAAGCGTACAGCCCGAAAATGATAATCATGGCGCTCTCGACGATGTACGTCGCTCGCCAGAACCTCGACCGTGAAGTACGCGGGCGGCTCGAAGCGCATTTCAGCACAAACGTATTCGATACTACGATCCCGCGCGCCGTCGGCGTCTCGCAGGCAATCGCCGCCGGGCAAGCCATCAACGAAGCCGATCTCTTCAGCCCGGCAACGAAAGCTTACAAACAATTAGCGAACGAGATAAGGAGTTGGTTAGGTGAAGAAATCAACACTAGAGAAAATGCGCGCGAATCTCGATAAGGCACTTGAGCCGCCGCGAGCAATCACGCCGCCGAAGGATGACAACTCCGAATCCATCGCGTTGCGCTACGCCATACCTGACAAATCTATAAACGGAACCCGTGCGGAAACCGCACCCCATGCGGAAACCGCATCCCATGCGGAAATCGCTACGGAACCCGTGCAAATAGTATCGGATGCGGAAACCGCACCCCATGCGGAAACCGCACGGGTTCGCGGATTTTTGAAAGTACCAAACGATCTCATTTATCGTATGTTGCCGAGCCTTAAACCAAGCGAGGCAGTTGCCTTTCTAAGGCTCTATGCGTTGTCATATGGCTTTCACAAAGACACCTGCACGATAAGCCTCGACAACCTCGCAAATGCTTGCAATTTAAGCAGAACGCAGATTCGCGTATGCGTCCGAAGTCTTGAGAAGAAGCGGCTCATCAAGAATCTTGGCGTTGATAATACGAACAGTAACAGGGAACTTCGCGGTTTAACTTTCAGAGTCTTATTGCCAACGGCAACCCGTGTGGAAACCGCACCCCATGCGGAAACCGCATCCCATGCGGAAATTGCACCCAATAAAGAAACAAACAAATCAAAAGACACACACAACACAGAACGTGTGAGTGTGGGTTCCCGTTTTTCGCTCAAACAGTGTCGAGATTACGCCGCTCATCTAAATGCAACCGGACAAGGCATCACCAATCCGGGCGGCTACGCGACGACGATCCATCGCACCGGCGAAGCAGACATTTTGATTGCCGCGTTTCTTGAACCACTAGAGACGCCGACCCCGCCGGATGCGAGCCTCTGCCCGGACTGTCACGGCACAGGATTCTATTATCCAAACGGCGTAACGGGCGGCGTCGTGAAATGCAAACATTCAAAGCTCACGCAAGAAAAGTAAAAACCACTTGTAATAGGCGAACGACAGGCGTACACTACCACTGATTGTTGTTGTTACTTGAATGTGGATTTCGATCCGAACAATCCGTGCGTGGGTAGCACTTGCCGCATACGAAGCTGATTTACGCGCTCTAGCAAAGCCACCATATCTTGCCGGGACTCGCAAACATGTCGCCACAAACGCGGCGCGGTTGATAGAACGGCAAACGGTCTAGAGTAATCAGCCCTGTGTCTCACGGACAGCACGTTAAAGAATCAGCCCGGTCAGATCAGCAACGTCTGACTACTCTGCGTGAGAGAACCGGCTCGTATAAGCGAAGCGACCGACGGTCATACCAGTCACGACTCACTTTACGGCGTATCTAGGGGTAGGTACCCGTGTGCTCGCTTCCCTCCGGTCTCCCAGTCATCGAAGAGTAACTTGCCGCTGACGGTGACATTGATTCGTTGGTGAAGATGAGCGAGAGCGCAAGGGAAAGCACCAAACCATTTCATTCTATACCCACGCGCGTTAGCTCTTGTGCTGCGGAGTCAAATCGAAAAAAACTGGATACCCCATGAATGCCAACATAGCTCATGGAAGCTCGCGAAGCATTCCACAGTGCGGGGCAAAAAACCGCGCTGGGACACCCTGCAAACGCCTTCCCTCCGTGCCAAACAAAAGCGGACGCTGCCATCTGCACGACGGCAAATCTCTCGCTTGATTCGCGCACCGCAACTACAAAATATGAGCGAAGCCAACCGATGAGTTAATAGAATTTAGTACAAAAAAGAGAATTCGGAGAATTCGGAGACCTTATAAAAAAGGTGCTGCTATCCAAAACTCACGGAAATACGTAGCTTAAAAAAAGCACTCTTGAGGTGTCGGAGTTGCGACAGGTTAAAAAAGGCGTTCTCGATAGGCTAGAAGATGGCACACTTTTTCGCTCCAACCTTCGCTAACTCTGGCTGCTATGGCGTAGCAGGTTGGGTCAAGTTCGGTCTAAAAAAGAAGCGTATCGGGACATACCGAAACAGTTTCAACGTCGCGCGGCGGCGCAGCTTCGACAACAATCGGGCAGCCTAAGAGAGGCAAGATCAACTTTAGAAAGACGACTTAACCACAAGGAACGCCGATGCCTCGAATTAAGTACGAAGGTAAAAACTTTCGCTCCGGCACGCTAGAGTTAATCGAGACTGTTAATCAAATCGTCGCGGAATATAGCGAACAAGGCTATGACCTCACGCTCCGCCAAGTTTACTACCAATGTGTTAGCCGCGACATCATCCCCAATAACGAAAAGAGCTATGACAAATTAGGCCGCATCGTTGGCGATGCGCGTATGGCCGGTTTAATCGACTGGACGGCTATCGTTGACCGCACACGAACTCTGCGCGGTAATAATCACTGGGACGCTCCTTCCGACATCATGCTCTCCGCTGCCGCGAACTTCGCCGTCGATAAGTGGAGCAAGGAATACGGCCAAGACTTTCGCCCGGAGGTATGGGTAGAAAAGGATGCTCTCGTTGGCGTCGTCGGGCGAGTGTGTGAAGAGTTGGATGTCAATTACTTTTCATGTCGCGGTTACACTTCGCTTTCTGAAATGTGGACGGCCAGCCAGCGTCTCTTGAGGTATCGAAAACAGGGACAGAAACCATTTATCATTCATCTCGGCGACCATGATCCATCGGGCATCGACATGAGCCGGGACATTACAGACCGGCTTGAGATATTCACTGGGCGTTCTTTAGAGTTCGAGCGTATTGCTTTGAACGCCGATCAAGTTGAACAATACAATCCGCCACCTAACCCGGCGAAACTCTCGGACTCGCGCGCATCGGGCTACGTCGCGCGCTTTGGCTATGAATCATGGGAGTTGGATGCTTTGAACCCTACCGTGCTCGCCGGTTTGATTCGTCGCACCGTGCTTTCCTGTCGTCAGGAAAAGGCGTGGATGCAGGCCGTCAAACATGAGCAGACACAGGTCAAGGAGTTGAAGGCGGCAGCGAAGCACTGGCAAACGCACATCGTACCCGCGATTAAAGGCTTGTAGGGCGCGGGGCACGCGAAAAGGTGTAGCACAACATGGGATGGGAAGCGAGAGGCGGCAAAAGCTACTACTACCGCAAAGAGCGCGACGGCGCGAGCGTGCGTAGCGTGTACGTTGGCAGCAATGAGACGGCGCAGCTAATCGCGCAGCTTGATGCACTTCAAACAGATGAACGCGAAGGGAAGCGTGCCCTCGCTCAGATCGAGCGCGAGCAGTGGCAAGAGCAGGATGCTGAACTCGATGCTTTGAGCATGATCGTTGACCAAGTAACAGCGGCAACGCTGATCGCACAAGGCTTTCACCAGCATAAGCGGCAATGGAGACGCAAACGAACATGAGCGAAAGCAAAGAAGAAAACACAACTGCCGCCTCTGTCGTGGCGCGCGGCGAAGTCCAGATTTTCAAACAGTTCAGCGACGCTTACCACCGCGCCAACAAAAAGAACGCGCGCCCGGCTGACATAGAAGCCTTGCGTGTGATGTTGGACGAACACAAAGGTGTGGAACTCTGGCGCATCATCGGCGGTATAACGAGCGCGGCGGAAATGGCATTGCTCACAAACGATAATATCAAGCCGGGATTGCGTGAGTGCTGGCAGCGTCGCCTCCAAGCCTTACGCGAGGAGTTGGGGCGCGAAGGCGCACCGAAAGCCGAACAGTTGTTGATAGATCATGCGGTCGTGTGTTGGTTGCGCCTTAGTTTACTAGAAGTGTTCGCCGGGCAACTGCTGAATGAATCAATGACGTTGCCGAAAGCAATGTTTTATGAGAAGCGTTTGGAGGTCGCGCAACGAAGATTTACTCGCGCGCTCGAATCGCTGGCAAAGGTGCGTGCGCTGACGGCGGCGACAAGGCTGATGGAGTCGCGTACCGAAGCCGCAAGAGCGGCGAAAACTGTCAACAGTCTGCGGACGTTGAAGGCTCTCACTGCTTGAGCTAGACCACCCGCGAACAACTGAGTTTGATGAGGCTGACGGAAATCCGCTACTAAAAGGAATCTAGCCAAACCTAACATTTTGCGGTTGATGTTTGTGCTGTTGTATAAGGTTAGAAAAGGAAGTATGAACGGGACACTTGAGTTCTTTTGTCCCGTTGATTATAGCACGCCAAATGTGTTTCACTTAGGCTTAGCTATGGACTATCAGGAAATGGAAAGCGCAGTAGTGAGCTACGTTAGACCGCTCCCACAGAACGTTTCCTCTCTATGTTCTGATAATTAAGATGTAATCTTTGTATTACATTCTATAATGAATTCTCCTCCCATACGCTTCTCTATATATTTATTACTAAGGGTCAATAAAGCCTAATGTCAAATGACAATGTAATTGCTGGAAAGTCACCTCAGGATTCCGGTGCTCTGGAGGAGCTGCAACGACGCGAACGTGAGTTGGCCGACTTAATTGAGAACGCTCCGGTAGGTCTACACTGGGTCGGTGCAGACGGCACCATCTTATGGGCTAATCAGGCTGAACTTGATTTGCTCGGATACACCCGCGAAGAGTACATCGGTCGGCACATCGCAGAATTTCATGCCGATGAGGATGTGATCAGTGACATCCTCACCCGGTTAACAAGAAATGAGACGCTGCACAGTTACGAGGCGCGCCTTCGCTGCAAGGATGGTTCAATCAGATATGTACTGATTAGCTCAAATGTGCGACGCGAGGACGGCGAATTCATTCACACGCGCTGTTTCACCCGCGACATCACCGAACGTAAAAGGTCTGAGGAGGCGCTGCGGGATAATGAAGAGCAGTTTCGCGCGGTCGTTGAAACCGCCCCAGACGCCATCATCACCATTGACGAAGAGAGCACCCTTTTGTTTGTTAGCCAATCAATTGAGAAAATCTTCGGTTACACGGCGGCAGAACTACTCGGCCAACCGCTCACGATGCTAATGCCGGAGTATCTGCGCCATCTTCATCAAGCCGGTATTAAGCGTTATTTAGAGACAGGTCAGAAGCATATCGGCTGGGAAGCGGTTGAACTGCCAGGCTTGCATAAAGATGGAAGGGAAATACCACTGGAAATATCCTTCAGTGAATTCACCAGCAAGGGCAAGCGCCACTTTACGGGTATCGCACGCGACATCACCCAGCGTAAGCTGACCGAAACGAAGCTGTTCCAGATGGCTGCGATCATCGAAAGCTCGGACGACGCGATCATTAGTAAAAAGTTGGATGGCACGATCCTCAGTTGGAATCCGGGTGCCGAGCGGCTCTACGGTTATACGCCCGAAGAGGCCATCGGCAAGCCGATCACAATGCTGATTCCGTCTGACCAGCCTGATGAGGAGCCGCAGATTATCGAGCGGATCAAGCGCGGCGAGCGCATAGATCATTACGAAACAGTACGCATGCGCAAAGACGGCAAGCGTGTTGATATATCACTAACCGTCTCGCCGGTAAGGGATGCCTCCGGGCGTATTATCGGCGCTTCCAAGATCGCCCGCGACATCTCCGAACGCAAACGTGCCGTTGAAGCACAAAGATTCCTGACCGACGCGACCAGAGAAATAGCATCCACACTGGATTACGAGACAACGCTCAAGAGCGTTGCACGCATGGCTGTTCCCGGACTCGCTGATTGGTGTACGGTTGACGTTGTAGAAGACGACGGGTCGCTCAAACGGTTGGCAGTCGCCCACGCGGATCCGGCCAAAGTTGAGTGGGCACATGATCTACAGAAGCGTTATCCCGAAGACGTAAATGCTCAGCTGGGGGTTGCTAATGTGCTCCGCACCGGTAAGTCCGAACTCTACCCCGAGATTCCAGATTCACTATTAGTAGCGGTGGCAAAGGACGCGGAGCATTTACGTCGGTTGCGCGATATTGGCTTCGCCTCCGCCATTGTGACACCGCTCGTCGCGCATGGCCGAACGCTCGGCGCGATCTCCTTCATCGCGGCAGAGTCGGATCGCCGCTACGAGACAGAAGACGTGGCACTCGCTGAAAATCTGGCCGCGAGTGCAGCGATTGCTATTGATAATTCACGGCTGTACCGGATTGCTCAGAATGCGAACCGCTTGAAGGATGAATTCATCGCCACGCTTTCGCATGAGTTGCGCACACCATTAACGTCCATCCTCGGCTGGGCACACCTGCTGCGTGCAGGACAACTCGATGAAAAAAACGCGGTCAGTGCGCTTGAGACCATCGAACGTAATGCGCGTGCTCAGGCGCAACTCATTGACGACTTACTTGACGTGTCAAGGATCATTACCGGCAAGTTGCGCTTGGACGTTAGGGTTGTTGATCCGGCATCGTTCATTGAATCGGCCATTGAGTCACTGTGCCCTGCCGCTGAAGCTAAAGATATACGAATTCAGAAGGTGATGGACACAGGCGTGGTATCCGTCGCGGCTGATCCAGCGCGTCTGCAACAGGTCGTCTGGAATCTTCTATCCAATGCAATCAAGTTCACTCCCAAAGGCGGGCGAGTGCAGGTGAGATTGGAGCGTATTAATTCACACATCGAGATCGCGGTCTGCGATACGGGAACCGGGATCAGTCAAGAGTTTTTGCCATTCGTCTTTGAGCGCTTCCGCCAAGCCGACCAGCAGACGACTCGCCAGCACGGTGGGCTTGGCTTGGGGCTGGCAATCGTGCGCCACCTTGTAGAGTTGCACGGCGGCACGGTGGAGGCGGAGAGTCAGGGCGAAGGGCAAGGCGCAACTTTCATTGTGAAGCTTCCGATAGTTCCAGTCCATCAGAAGAATAACGTGGACGAGCGCGTCCACCCGGCAGCAAGGGATATGCTTCCTTCCCATGAATGTCCTGAAAGATTAGACGGATTGAAGGTGCTTGTGGTTGATGATGAATCTGATACGAGGGAATTACTAAGGGTCGGTGTCAGCCAGTGCGGTGCGGAAGTGATGACTGCTGGTTCAGCTCAAGAGGCGCTTGAAGCAATCGCAAGGGAGCGACCTGATCTCTTAATCAGTGATATAGGTATGCCGGGGGAGGACGGTTACGAGTTAATCAAGAAAGTGAGGGCGCTGCCCGCCAATCACGGAGGGAAAATACCGGCCATCGCCTTAACCGCCTATGCAAGAACCGAAGACCGCCTGCGGGCGATAAGGGCAGGCTACCAGATGCACGTTACTAAACCAGTGGAGTTAGCGGAATTAGTGGTTGTCATGGCAAGCCTCATTCAACGAACCAATAAGTTTGAATGAACAGTTGACGCTGCTAAACAAAGATGAAGATGCCAATAGAGTTGAATATTTGAACGGGACAAAATAACTGTATTGTCCCGTCGGCTTCGGCTTCCATATAAGTATTGTTAATGATAGATGCAAATGGAAAAAGCCGCTAACTGTAATCGTAATATCTCGTCGAGTGCTATCAGGACATCTGCCGTCAACTACCACAACTAATTGTAGTTGATAGTTTCGTGAAGAACGCTCGCCAAATGTCACGACGCGGCTTTAGTAGCACAAACGACGATCACAACATCTTGTGCTTTGATGCTTAAAAATGAGAGCCGCGATGAGTGCCGACACAGGAGCGAAACAAAGAGCGTCTGATAAGGTGCGATATGTTCGGTTAATCAGATTGGATGTGCTAATGCTGCGCATAATCCGCCCGCACGAACCCTCATCGAAGACTTGTCCGCTGGGAACGGGTCGGGTTCATGCGCTTGTTAGGCGGCGCGGATTCATAAACTAAGTGCAACACGCTTCCCTGCGATGGAGGTGAGCGGCGATACTGACGAAGATTCTCAACCACCACGAAGAGGATATTCGTCATGAACTATCGTCAACTCACCTCTGAAGAG
>MWWH01000028.1_pt2 | contig 26482 bp, 42 predicted proteins | sample 1047231 | NCBI WGS metagenome assembly MWWH01 (sample SAMN06349967, study PRJNA376086) | soil metagenome | isolation source: MG3-2 sample Antarctic (ecotone) soil | place: Antarctica | collected 2015-01-13 | reverse complement strand
CTGGCGACACGACCGCTGAAGATTCAGCGACCGCCAACTAGATTTAATTTTCGCCACGCGCCCGCCGTGCGATGGTCGAATAAAAGCCTTTGATGTTCTCGGTTGTCGTGGCCGAAAGCATCGGGGCTTTTCCATTTGTTGACAACCGAACACACGAACGCCCCAAGTTTACCGCTTGGGGCGCCCGTAACTTTTGACCACATTGCTTAGCGCTGAAAGGACGAACTAACAGGTGAAATCCTACCACAGAGAACATTCCGACGCTACACCAAACTGGCGACCCGGCGAACCCATCCCGCCGGCAGGCTCAGGCATTGAGCCGAACGCACACCACGCGCTCGAGCGCAGCGTCCTCGCGGCTGAAAACAAACTACGCCCCGTCGCGGTAAAACGACAAACTCCTGCGGCGTTCAGACCCCCATTCATTCCCGCCGAAGTCCGCGCACGATACCAATATGAATTTAACAAGATCGTGGCGGCCAAAGTAGAAGCCGGGATGCACGACAGGTGCGGCGACAAGGACTGCATGGCGGTCGGATGTTGTGCGCATCACGACGCGCTTCTTGAGATGGGCTGCGTCGAGTTCTGGGACTTCGCGAATAGCGGGCGCGCCGCACAGCGCGGAGAGGAGGCCATAGCAGCATGAAGACCCGCTCTCCTCTCGTTTCAATTCATCGTCTGAAGATCAAGTGCCCCGTCTGTGGAAGGAATGACAACTGCGCTGTGAGTGATGATCGTCGCATCGCATTCTGCCGAAGGGTTCAAAGCGACCATCCGGGGCGCGGCGGCTGGACACATATTCTCGGAGATGATTCACACGCCGGCGTGAAGCCTCAAGTTGTCTCTCAGCCCGCGGGGGAGCAAACCGACCGCGCGCCCATCGAACATCGCGACGCCATTTACTCGACGCTCATTCGTAAACACCTGACGTTGGGTTATGAACACAAGCAGAAGCTTCTCGCGCGCGGGATGTCAGAGCAAGAGATCGTGCGCAACGGTTACGTCTCGACACCTGATGAGCACCGCGCTTCGGAGATCGCGGCGGACCTTTCAATTTACGGACTTGAAGGTGTGCCGGGCTTCTACAAACGAGATGGTGAGTGGCGTATGGCTCCCACACGCTCTGGCTACTTTGTCCCGCACCGTGATGAGCGCGGGCGTATTCAGGGCATGCAATATCGCCTTGATGAGCCTTTGGGCGGCGGCAAGACCAAATACCTTTGGCTGTCATCCCGCGACTGCTCCAGCGGCGCGCCAGTGCATTTTACGTACTGGCATCTTCTACATGACGCGCGTGAAGTCACCATCACCGAGGGGGCGCTCAAAGCCGACGTTTGCGCATATCTTCTCCAAGCCCCTGTGATCGGTGTCGCGGGCGTGAGTTGCTTCGGTTCACAGTTCGCCGCCGACCTCCGAGTCAAAGCACCGCGCCTAGAGCAAATCTTCATTGCTTATGACCGTGACCTGATCGAGAAGCCCCAAGTCTACGACGCGCTCATGCGCCTGACATCGGAACTTGAGCGGACGCTTTTTCGTGTTCGCATCAGGACGTGGCCTCCGCCTGAGAAGGGCTACGACGATTTTCTGCTCTCACAATCCGTTAGGCAGGAGGTGGCCGCATGAGCATGAACACGGCAACCGTCTACGACTTCACGCCCGCACAATTCAGGCGCACGACCAACAAGCAGGCGAGCGAACCCCTACCCGCCGGCATCCTCGACGACGTGGCGGACGGGATCGAAGCCATTCACCAGTGCGCCAACATCGCAGGCTTCACGGAGCGCCCGCGCGCCTTCATCTTCGCACTGGCTACCGCCGCACACTCGCATGGGCAAGACCGGCTCGAGCTTTACGACGAAGAACTGGCCGAGCTTCAGAACTGTTCGACTAAGACTGTACAGCGGCAACGGGCCGACTACATCCGGGAAGCCAAGACGAAGGACTTCGACCTCGTGGAGATCATCGAGGGCGACTACGACAAAACGGAGGGGGAGTACAAGCCGACACGTTACCGTTTCCACATCGGCGACGTGATCGGGCAGATCGTGGCGGAGGCCCGCTCCTCGAAGTTCTGGCACGAGTCGGACCGGCGCAAGCAGCGCGAGGCCGTCAAACGCGCCACCCAAGTCATCCATGATGAAATCCCGAGATCGGAATCAAGGTCGCGCAAGAAGAGACGGCCTCGCCTTGCGACATCAGAGATCGAGACCTGTCAGAAGGTGGCGCAAACAAAACTCCGCCGCATGAAAGAACTCGCCGCGAAGCTGCCGCCGCGGACGCGCGCGGCGTTGATGAACGCCGAAGACCCCGGCCAGCTCTACCAGTGGTGGCTTGAGTTGCGCGGCGAAATGGATGGTTTCTTCGGCATCGGCCCTCCACAACATGTTGAAGCTAAAGAAGATGACAGAGATGGTGGACAATTTGTCCACCCCCCCCCTGCCGTCGCCGTGGACACCGAGTCAGAGATTCAAGGCGCGGCGGTCGAGGGAAGCGAGGGCGTCGCGCTTGTCTGTGACTCTTCTTTAGTTAATACGTGGACAGAGCCGGAGGAACTGCCCGGCTGGTGGACAGCCCTTGAAGACCGCCTCAACGCGCCGCCGATCCGCCGAGTCGAGGTCGAGCTGCACCCGCCCGGTCCGCCACCCGGCGATGAGAATTGCCCCGCCGTCACGACAACCGAACCGGAAGAGCCTCCCGCCGACGGGAAAGAGCATGTGAGCGTTGCTAAAGGACGCGCGACGTGTGAAGCCTTCAGGACTGGCGCGGGCGTCTGGCGCAATTCGTACTTTGACATGCCCGTCACGGTGACTGGAGAGCGGGGGACCGCGCCGGATGGAAGGCGTTACGTTTCCGTTTCCGAATCGCAGGCAGGTGTCCCGTTGGATGAAATCGAATTTTTGAATGAAGAACTTTCGGAGGGTAGCCCATGACCACGGCGGCATGAGCATGAAAAACATGTTTGCCACGTTGCAGGATACGCACAAGTGGCGTCGGATTCGCTTGGAGGGGACCAATTTGAGCGAGCGAAAAAATAAAGGCAGGACACGGAAAAGCGACGCCGCTTTCCAGGTTAATAATTTTTACGAGAAGCTTCTGGACTTGCGGCGCACGAACCCGAAGGCGTTCGGCGAGATGTCACCGGCGAGCAAGTTGAGCCTTCTCGCTTACGAGACGGCGAAGCGTGAAGCCGAGCGGCTGGAGGCGCTCCGCGACGAGCCGCAGTCGGCGTGACTGACGGCGAAATGCGTATCCTGCCACTCAACTAACGCTAAAGACGAGAGGAGTAAAAAACGATGGCGAGACAATCGAACGAGAAGCGTTGGGTACTTAGCGAGCTGCGGCGGCAGGGACGCCGCGCCGACGCCGAGGTCGTCAGGAAGTACTGGCCGGGCGGGGCACCGCGGCGCCCGAAGCTTTACGCGGCGCGTATCCTGCCAACAACACGACAACAATTTGGCGTGGGCAAATAAGGCGGTCCACGTCATATGCGGCGGCTGGGGTTTTTCCTTTGGCCCTGGCCGCCCATTTTCAAGGAGTACCGAAGAATGATCGACATGAACGAAATTGTACGCGAGCGTTTTGAGGAGAGCGCCGCGGTCGGGCGAGAACGCATTGATCAAGAGCGGCAGATGGCCGACGAGCACAGGCGAGAGCAAGCCCGCCGCGCCTATATCGACGCGGGCGGCAGCGAGGACGGCTTCACTAAGCAGTGGCCGGAGATACGCGAGCGTTTACTTGCCGACAAGACCGTGGAAGCTCTGAGAAGGCGGAGGTGAGATGGCAGACAAAGAATTGGTTGACGAGATCGGCGAGGCGTCGCGACTGCTCGATGCGCTCATCGCAGAGCAAGCCCGCCTGCCCGGTGAAATTCGCGCGGCGCAGGAGCGCGGCGACGTATCGGCGATGATTCGCCTTCGGCAGCGCGCCGGCGAGATTGGCCTTCATGTGAGCGCAGCTCAAATCAAATCGCAGCGTCTAGAGGTCCTCTCTTTGGAGCGCGAATATGAGGCTGCTAAGGTTGCGGCGGCGCGCGAACGCGAGAAGTTGCCGGCGGCTGAGGCGCGGTTTGCCGAAGCGCGCGCGGCGTTCGCCCTTTCTAACGCTGGCTACCTCCACGCGGCCGAGTATGCGCGAAGCCTGCCTGGGCGGATCGGTCAGGCGAAACTACGTCTTGATGTTTTGCAGCGCGAGCAGTCCGCCGCGTGAAGGAGAAGTGACGCGCGCGCGCCGAGGTCCGCGTCCGATTTCCGTTATTATGTTTTGTTGCAATCCTACTGCCCGCAAGAAGACCGGCGCACAAAACTTTGTATATGCGGCGCACGCTTGCTGTGAATGGTGATCGACGAAGGATGCATAAAGCACGCATAAATGAATGTTGAAATTCAAGCGCGCGCCGGTCTTGAAAATGAGTCCTATAACGCTGAGAGGTTGTCAGAAGTCGGCAGGTGAGCGCAGATGGCACAAAACAAGGGGCATGGCGAGAAGTTGACACGCAAAGCCGAGCAAGCGATAGCGGCGCTTCTCGAGCACCCGACGATGGCCTGCGCTGCAAAGGCTTGTGGCGTCTCGGAGCGCTCGCTTTGGCGATGGCTTCAGCGTGACGACTTCCAGAAGCGTTACCGCGAAGCGCAGCGCGCCGTCGTGGACTCGGCGATCACTAGATTGCAGGCCGCGACCGTGCGCGCCGTCGAGACTTTGGAGCGCAACCTTAATTGCGGAAACTTCTTCGCCGAGAACGCCGCAGCGCAGGCCATACTCACTCATTCATTCAAGGCGATTGAGCTTCACGAACTTCAGTCGCGCATCGAACGCTTAGAGCAGACACTAGATGCGCAGGGGAAAGGAAAGACAAACCGATGGGTTTAGAACAACGAGTAGGAAAATTGGAGCAGACGCTAGACGCCGGCGGGCTGTGCGCGCATGGTTTTGACCTTCGATACCCCACCAGTGCGGCGGAGCGGGACCCCAGGCCGCCAAAAGTTTGCGACACATGCGGTCGCGAGCAGCGGATAATCGAAATTGTCTACACGAAGGATTGGCGAGGGGGAGATTTAGAGCATGAGTTTAGAGACGAGAATTAAAAATCTGGAAAGCAGGACAGCGGAGCGCATCATGCACGTTGACCTTTTACAATTAAGCGATGCCGAAATTTTACAATTAAGCGACGCTGAAATGAGGGCGATAATTGAACGGGCACGTTTTGATCTAGCGCTTTTGACTGATGCGGAATTGATGAGCCTGGACATTTGGTTAAGCAGAGCGGAAATCGATGCACCGTTACCACCGGAGTTGGAAGCGGCGCTTGCTAGGGTGGCGCGATGAATGACGAACGAGCGAGCCAGATCGGTTGACGCTTCGATTGGTTCGGGATTATAGTGCGCGGCCAAGCGGCGGGTGCTGAATGTGTCCGCCACCGCATCGGATTAGCGAGGAGTCTGATGCGACTCACAAGTAGCCTTGTGAACAGAAAAGCGATGGGGTCGTTCTTCAGCGGCTCCGTCGCTTTTTACTTCCCCACTCTATTTCGATCACGGGACGCTCATAGCGTCCGCACGTAAGCGTCTAAATTACGGCTTGCTGCGCCACTTCTCTTCGCCGTCTTTGGTCAACTTCACCCTGATGCTGTCAATGTACTTGTTGCCTGACCGGTTCTCTTCGTGCGGGATGCTGGTGTCCAGCATCCCTTCAGCTTCGTACATATACAGCCTGTCAACATCGGCCTGAAAAGATTCTATTGCCTGACCCAGAGGCTGCCCGAAATTCCTTTCGCCGTTTGTGCCAACTTCATCGGCTAGCTTTCTTAGAAAATCTTCCAATTGGCTATTCATGCACCGACCTTATAACTTCTTAACGTAAGCATCAAGATCATCTCGCTTCACCCGCCACCCTCTGCCGATGATCCGCGCCTTGAGCTTCTTGTCTTCAATGGCTTGCCTCAGATGGTTGCGCGAGAGGTTCGTGAGCGCCGACGCTTCGGGGAGCGTCAGGATGATCTTATCGGCGACGGGCACTTGAGCGTTAGCCTTTGCCGGCGTTTGCAACCCCTCTGACAGACTTTTGAGGGCAAGGGCCAAGTCCCTAATCGGTGCCACGTCCGAAAGGCGCGCAAGGCTTCGTGACTCCGCTTCGTGGCTTTCGATCTGGTCGCTATCTTCGCGCACGACGGCGGGGCGCGGTGCACGTTTCGCGTCGATCTTCGCTTTCAGTTTCCGCAACTCGCCTTCGTCAAAGTCTGCTACTTCCCCGGTCTGGCCGCGTACCTTTCGCACGCTCAACTCGCTACGCCCGCCGGTGTAGTAATACTCCAGTGCCCGCGTCGAGATGCCAAGGTATTCAGCCGCCGCTCTTTTGTTCATGTGAGAGTTGAATCCTGCCGGCGCCGACAGGATTGTTCAGGGTGGCAGATCGGGCGCGACTTATAGCAGAGGCGCGAAAGCTCCGCAAGGCGTCTTCGCGGCCTTCGGGGTCAAAGGTCCGAAGCATTACGTGGCTGTGTTACGGGCCCTTCGCGGCCCGGCACCGCAAGATCGGCCCCGAAGACCGGCACGCGGGCGCTGGCCGGAGCAGGATGCCAGTCTTCGGGGAAGTGTGCCGCTCAAATCTTCGCGCCGAAGACTCGTTATCAGACTTGTGAATTTGACTTGTGCTGAAATGGGTATGCTGCGGTATGGCTCAGGGGCTAAAACGTGCTCACAGGTGCGGTGTGTGCGCGCGTGAGCCCTTACGCTTCATCTTCTCGCGGATGGCGCGGCGTTGGTCACACTCGACGGCCTGCTGCCGGCTGGAATGTCGATGCCTGCGCCCGCACATGGCGGCGGGCACCGACGGCTTATCAGAGGCAGGCCTGGTTTATCCTTTCTGGACTGAAATGATTGCGCGACGCGGGCGCTGATGTACACGACGCCCGCGTGCGACCGGAGAGAAGAAAAAACAGATCGGATGATCCCTTCTGCCACCATGAGTAAAGCGTTAAAGCGACGTGTCTTCCGCCTAACAAGCAGAAGAGGCGAGTCGATAAAGGCCCGCTCCTCGGATTTTCCCGTTGACGAGAAGTTGATAGTTACCTGCGCCCACTACCCGTCCATTCATCAACAAAGCAAACCACCCGCGCGGCTGCACAGTCGCGCGGGTGGTTCGTAGTTCACTGTTTTTCCGGAGTGGAGAGAAGTTACACCGGGATGTTCCTATTCGCCGCCACTTGCTTCACGCCGTCTGCGCGCACGGGCCGCAAGACCGGCCAATCCGGTGCCGAGCAGAAGCATCGTGGTCGGTTCAGGAATCGGAGCGCCGGTAACCTGACCCTGAATGGTCGTGGTTCCAGCTGTCGCCGTCCCACCCTCACCCGAAACAGGCGGCACGATGTCAAACATCGGGCGCACTGTGTAGGTGAACCCGTTGATCGTCGTCGAGGTGGTCGTGAACGTAACCTGGCCGGTGCTCTGATTTGTTGCAACCATGCCGGACAATGTTCCCACGAGACTGCCGGTGCCTGCTGTGGGCGCCGTCTGCATGATGTTGATGGTAAGGGTCCCGCTGAGCGCGGCTCCGGTTCCCGTGCTGCTCGTCACGATGTCCCCAAAATTAGCGCTGGTTGGGGTGTTAAGGGTCTGACTTGCGGCGCCTGCGAACGATAGTGTGGTCGTGTTTCCGGCAGCACCGAATGTTGTTGAGCTTGTGCCGGGAGCATTACCACCGCTGAATGTTCCGCTGGTGGTGAAAGTGACTAAATCTGCGCGTGCAGTGTTAGCTGTGACTCCCATCATCAGCACGAAAGCCGCAAGTGTGAGCGAGGCCTTCAATAAACTTTTCATACTTCCCTCCGTTTTTTTGGGTAGCGTTTGATCTACACCTTGTTTCTAGTTAGCACCTTGTTGTTGATTGTCGATCAAGAATTGGAGGCGCGAGGGAGGCTAAGTGCAATAGCTATCCTTACGCCGGACCAACCTTAAATTGTGAAGTACCCAATGGGGAGAGAATCCAGATCAGATGAGAACAGATGAGAACAGATGCGCCGCTGCCAAGTAGAATCGTCGGAGCCAGTCCGGGAAGCAGAATGTCAGATGTTGTCGCGGCGACCAGTGCTTTCTCACCTGTTTCCAGTATCTATTAATAAATCAATAACAAGGACGCTTCTCCAAGAAATATTAACCTGAGTACGGAGAGAACCTCTCGCCGGCGAGAGGCAGCCTTCGCAAAAAGATAAAAGGGCCGGTGGTGCCCCTCTCCCAAAGAACACCGCCCGCCCTTTTTCTTTTCGATGTGTCAAACGTCTACCCGACGCTATTTGGTAGATTGCTAATGGAGCAACGTTTCCACTATCAGTCGCTGCCGAGGCGAAAACACAAGCGGCAGCCCTGCCCGGAGTCACTATTCCCCTAAATCACACATCCGAGCCTGCTACCGCTTGCGTTCCTCTTCCCTGAGTATGTCGCAACCTTAAGCCAGTCGTGCGGGCGCGTCTGTACGGTTTGGTACTAAGGGAAAGAAAAGTTTGTCGTGTGTGAATCCTACCGCGCGATAGAGCATCGTCCGCTCGCATGTATCGGGGCAGGCGAGGGCATTTGCAGACGAAAGCCGGCGGCAATCACTGTCTCCCCACGAATGATTACCGCCGGCCACCCCACAGGAGGATTCACAATCAGTAAATACGTTCTCGACGGCGAGGGCGGATTGGTTGACTGGACAACTGAACAGCCGGCCCGCAACGAGCAGCGCGCATGGCTTCCAGGGAAGTGTCGGACTTGCGACACATAAAAAAAGGGTCACGCCCTTGAGCGCGTGGCTTCCCGGCAGGGAATCAACACCGAAAGAACAGGGAAAGTATCACGCCCCTGCGCGCGTGGCTTCAATGCAACGGCAAAGGTTCGCTTGTGTCATTTGTTGTGTCGCTCAGTCTTCACCGGCGACACTTGAATGAGAGCCAGCGTGCGATGGTTGCGGCGAAGATTGCAAACTTGGGTGATGGACAGCGGGCAGATAGGTCAATTGACCCAGCTACAACACAACCAGAAGCAGCAGCATTACTGAATGTTTCGCTTAAGTCAGTTAAACGGGCGCGCAAGGTACGTGAAAGCGGCGACGCCTCACTTATCGCTGATGTCGAATCCGGCAAGATCACGGTTTCTGCTGCTGCCTTACACGTCGCTGCTGTGACTCGCTATCCCGACAAAGCAAAAGAGGCGCGCCCGTGGAAGGCTACGCCTCTTAGATTTTCTGTGCACACCGAAGCCTCAGCCACTAACAAACTCAGACCATTCCTCCGTCTCGACCCGCGCATGTGTCAGATCGTAGATTTCGCGCTCGACCTTGAACCGCGCCGCTTCATTCTCCGGCTCATACAGCCCGTCGAGCTTCGCCCGTAATTCGCCGACCCGCTTCTCGGCGTGCGGCGTGATGGTAGGCGGCTGCTCACGCACGGCGGGCACGTCATCAAGCGGGCGCTTCTTTCTGAGGCCGTACAGAAGATCGCAGATGCGCAGGCGCGCGTCAAAAAGACCGGGGCGGTCCGACCAGATGGCGAGTTCCGAGGCCGCGTCGAGGTACGTCTCGCGCGGCGAAGATTCGTCATATTCGGTGTGGGCGACATCGGCGAAAGCACGAAGCGCGTCAATCAGAGCGCGGCGGTAGTCGTCCGGCGTGCCCGCGCTCGAAAGTGCGCTGTGCAGCATGTCGGCTACACTTCTTTCGCACCTACTGGCCCGCGCCCGACGGCGTATCTTCCAGCGCCGCACGCCGTCGTTGCCGGTGTAGTCGTCGAACGTCTCCCCGCCTTCGATCAGGCGGAGGGCTTCGGCGAGTTCGTTGCGCTGCCGGGCAGCACCCCAGCGGCGCGCGGCGGCAAGGTAGAAGGCGGCGGCCACTCCGGGAGAGTAGACAGAGACGCCCGTGTTATTCGAGAGCTCGAGCAGGATGTCAGTGAGCAGGTTGAACTGTCCCTGCGTCAGTCCGTCGCTGGAGAGAAGCGCTTCAATCACCACGGCGGTAGCCTCCGCCTCTTCCGGCTTTTGTTTCGTTCTCGCCATTAGCGCCCGATCCTTTCCGCAACCATCAGTTGCATCTTGAGTGTGTCCATCTCGCGCAGAACGCCCGTGAGAGCGCGCGCAATGTCGTCACTAGACTGGTAGTCGAGCGGACCCTCTTCGGCTGTCCTCAGAGCCGCGTGGACGCGCGTGCGGGCTTGTTCTAACCGCTCCGTCGGCGTTCGCTCTTGTGTCAGTGCCCATCTCTTCGTTAAACTCATGACATTCAATTCCTTTCTCTCCTGGGAGGATTGAGGGCTGAGGGCTAAGAAAGCGGTAACTTTCTTAGCCCTTTTTCGTTTAATGACCGCGCCGTGCGGCCATTGCGATGTGCAGCGAAAGCGCCGCCGCGCTGTGCTTGCACGGCACTCTCGACGGGCAATTGCAATCCACGATCTTCTCGCCGCCCGCGCGGTAGCACAGCACCGTGTAGGTATTGCCCTTGCTGCCGCTCACCTCATACTCGCCGAAACTCACCATGCGGACTTTCGGGTGTAAGGCTTTGGCGTTCTCGATTGCCTTCGTGATTTGCTCTTTGTTTCTCAGGATGAACATTTGTGTTGGTTCCTTTCGTTGATGTCCTAACCTGAAAAGATGATAGCACGCTATCAAGTATATGTCAATAGGGTGCTCTCACTTTTTATTGAAAATTATTTAAGAGCGTGCTATAAAGTCGGCATGGACAGAGTGACTACCAACGAGGCGCTAGAGATTTTGCGCGGTAGGGGCTTTAAGGTTTCCTATCCGACCGTAGCGAGATGGGCGCAGACCGGAGCTTTCAAAGGGGCAGAACGCGACGACACACACCCGCGGGGGCCGCTCTGGTTAATCCCCCGCGCCTCTGTTCTAAACTTTGAGCCACCAAAGCCGGGGCGACCGCCGAAGCTCAAGCCCGGACAAGCGAACGGTAAGAAGAGAGGAAAGCGATGATCGAAGACAAGGCGACGGAGAAGCTAAAGAAACGCGCACAGGATTTAGGCTTGATCGTCAACGCCGGTGCCGACGAGAAGCAAGGCACAATCGAATCACAGACGGCGATCACGCAAAAGCTCGACAGTTCGGTCAAGTGGACTGCCGATGGAGAGATGGCCGGTAAGAAGAGAGGCGGCAAGAAGTGAGACGGCGAAAGTGGTGAGTAAATATGCGGTCTACGATACCGCGCGGATTTATCACCTGATGAGGGATGAGAACCACACCAAGTGCGGGGTATATGTCTCTGCGCCGGACTCTGATACTCATGATCAGGGCTACGGGTCGGCGTCGAAGATAGTAGAAAGCATCCCTGACGGGTTGCGACTCTGCCAGCATTGTTCAGGTGAAAGCAGTACGAAGAAAGGCGGTAAGAAGTGAGCGAGCAACAAGGGCAGGGCACAACGGGGTTTCAAGACCGGGTACTAAAGTGCGTTCAATGCGGACAGGAATTCACCTGGGGCGTCCAAGACCAGGAATACTTTCACGAGCAGGGGTTCACAAATGAGCCGAAGCGGTGCCTTCCATGCAGGCGGGCCAAAAAACAGCGCTTCGCCGATGTGGACGCAAGGAAGGGAAGCGAGAAGTGAGTGAGGAGATCAAAGATAAGAAACTCTCCTGCATTGATTGCAAGCGCACTTTCACCTGGACGGCAGACGAGCAGAGAGTTTTTCATGAAAAGGGAATGAAGAAGCCGCCGAAGCGTTGCGCGGATTGCGAGCAGGATCGCCTGACGCGACGCAGCGAGTTCGGCCACGGCGGGCGAAGGTAAAGAGTGGTGGAAGATGGTAGACGTGTGGGGAAGTCAGAAGAGAGGCGGCAAGCAATGAGCGACCAAAATAATTTCACCATCGGCGACCGGGTTCGCATCCGCTACGGCAACCACGCTGGCGAGATTGCCACGGTCTCGAAAGTCACGCTGCATTCAAATCAGTTCGGATCATACGCGCGCGTCTCGATCAGCTTCGAGGGGGGAGAGGTCGAGGAGCGTGGTATGGACAGTCTGGAGAAGGCGGATGACTTGACGCGAACCGCGGACGCGGGCCACTAAGCAGAAAGGGAAGCGATGAGCGAAGATAAAACACAAGACATCTCACAGCGCTACGATACGAAGCCGACGATTGAAAACATCCTCGAGGAGATGCGCTCTTTCCGCGCGGGCGCAGAAAAGAGGTTCGACTCCTTCGACACCCGGATGAGTCGCTTTGAAGAAAGGATTGAAGCGCGGCTCGACCGGATAGAGAGTGAGGTAAAGAAAACCGGCTCGGAGTTTTACGAGATGCGCGCCGACTTCAGAGACTTTAAGAAAGAGTTGCGCGAGCATTTCCCGTTCGTGAAGTGACCCCATGCACTATTTTTATTCGGCGAAGAAAGGTGAGAAGTGAGCGCGACGAATGGTTAAGCACACGAAAATATCCTTGGCCGAGCCGCGGCTACCGGAGGGGGAGATGCCGTGCCTCTTCTGCGCCGGCGAGGAGCCGAACCGCAGAGCCGAGCGCGCGGGGCGCGGGCCGTGGAGGGGCTTCACCTTCGAGCAACTTGGTCACGACTACGACACCCCGCCGCCGGTCCCGCCGCCGGTGAGTGGCGGGACCGTCGTGCCGCTTGTGCGGCGCGACCACTACAACAACCTCCAATCACTTAGCCGGCAGACGAGCACACTCGCAGCGACCTCATGGACTCTCGCCAACGGCTACCGGATCGCTCACAAGTCAGGGCTACTCCTCTTCGTCCACTGGTGGCCGTCGCACGGCTTTAAGACCGAGATCACTAACCTCGAACCGGAGGGCTTCGCGCTAGTCAACAAGATTCTGAAGCTGTTCAAGCCTGAGACGCGCGGGGCGCCAGAAAAGCTCAACGAGGCTGAAGTCGCCAAGGTCGTTCGCAAACTCGGCGATAGCGCGACACAACGCGCTGTCGCGCGTAAGTTAGGCGTCACGCCGCGCGCGTTGCAGTTGTGGGCAGCGAAGAACAGCCTCGGTAGTTGGAGATCAATGAAGAGGAATTATGAGGCCGACGGCTTAGCGGCGAATTAAAGAGCCTCGTTTTTACTTCGCTTCCGTGTTAAGATGATTTTGTATTGAGGTAGGTTCTTCAAGGGCGCGCCCTGTCCTGTCATAAACCGAGCGCGCCTCTGATGAATAAAGTCGCCTTCATTGACGACCATTAAGCACAGCTTAAACCGTCGTCGTCGGTGAAGGCAAGCGAAGTTTTCGCTGGCGACACGACCGCTGAAGATTCAGCGACCGCCAACTAGATTTAATTTTCGCCACGCGCCCGCCGTGCGATGGTCGAATAAAAGCCTTTGATGTTCTCGGTTGTCGTGGCCGAAAGCATCGGGGCTTTTCCATTTGTTGACAACCGAACACACGAACGCCCCAAGTTTACCGCTTGGGGCGCCCGTAACTTTTGACCACATTGCTTAGCGCTGAAAGGACGAACTAACAGGTGAAATCCTACCACAGAGAACATTCCGACGCTACACCAAACTGGCGACCCGGCGAACCCATCCCGCCGGCAGGCTCAGGCATTGAGCCGAACGCACACCACGCGCTCGAGCGCAGCGTCCTCGCGGCTGAAAACAAACTACGCCCCGTCGCGGTAAAACGACAAACTCCTGCGGCGTTCAGACCCCCATTCATTCCCGCCGAAGTCCGCGCACGATACCAATATGAATTTAACAAGATCGTGGCGGCCAAAGTAGAAGCCGGGATGCACGACAGGTGCGGCGACAAGGACTGCATGGCGGTCGGATGTTGTGCGCATCACGACGCGCTTCTTGAGATGGGCTGCGTCGAGTTCTGGGACTTCGCGAATAGCGGGCGCGCCGCACAGCGCGGAGAGGAGGCCATAGCAGCATGAAGACCCGCTCTCCTCTCGTTTCAATTCATCGTCTGAAGATCAAGTGCCCCGTCTGTGGAAGGAATGACAACTGCGCTGTGAGTGATGATCGTCGCATCGCATTCTGCCGAAGGGTTCAAAGCGACCATCCGGGGCGCGGCGGCTGGACACATATTCTCGGAGATGATTCACACGCCGGCGTGAAGCCTCAAGTTGTCTCTCAGCCCGCGGGGGAGCAAACCGACCGCGCGCCCATCGAACATCGCGACGCCATTTACTCGACGCTCATTCGTAAACACCTGACGTTGGGTTATGAACACAAGCAGAAGCTTCTCGCGCGCGGGATGTCAGAGCAAGAGATCGTGCGCAACGGTTACGTCTCGACACCTGATGAGCACCGCGCTTCGGAGATCGCGGCGGACCTTTCAATTTACGGACTTGAAGGTGTGCCGGGCTTCTACAAACGAGATGGTGAGTGGCGTATGGCTCCCACACGCTCTGGCTACTTTGTCCCGCACCGTGATGAGCGCGGGCGTATTCAGGGCATGCAATATCGCCTTGATGAGCCTTTGGGCGGCGGCAAGACCAAATACCTTTGGCTGTCATCCCGCGACTGCTCCAGCGGCGCGCCAGTGCATTTTACGTACTGGCATCTTCTACATGACGCGCGTGAAGTCACCATCACCGAGGGGGCGCTCAAAGCCGACGTTTGCGCATATCTTCTCCAAGCCCCTGTGATCGGTGTCGCGGGCGTGAGTTGCTTCGGTTCACAGTTCGCCGCCGACCTCCGAGTCAAAGCACCGCGCCTAGAGCAAATCTTCATTGCTTATGACCGTGACCTGATCGAGAAGCCCCAAGTCTACGACGCGCTCATGCGCCTGACATCGGAACTTGAGCGGACGCTTTTTCGTGTTCGCATCAGGACGTGGCCTCCGCCTGAGAAGGGCTACGACGATTTTCTGCTCTCACAATCCGTTAGGCAGGAGGTGGCCGCATGAGCATGAACACGGCAACCGTCTACGACTTCACGCCCGCACAATTCAGGCGCACGACCAACAAGCAGGCGAGCGAACCCCTACCCGCCGGCATCCTCGACGACGTGGCGGACGGGATCGAAGCCATTCACCAGTGCGCCAACATCGCAGGCTTCACGGAGCGCCCGCGCGCCTTCATCTTCGCACTGGCTACCGCCGCACACTCGCATGGGCAAGACCGGCTCGAGCTTTACGACGAAGAACTGGCCGAGCTTCAGAACTGTTCGACTAAGACTGTACAGCGGCAACGGGCCGACTACATCCGGGAAGCCAAGACGAAGGACTTCGACCTCGTGGAGATCATCGAGGGCGACTACGACAAAACGGAGGGGGAGTACAAGCCGACACGTTACCGTTTCCACATCGGCGACGTGATCGGGCAGATCGTGGCGGAGGCCCGCTCCTCGAAGTTCTGGCACGAGTCGGACCGGCGCAAGCAGCGCGAGGCCGTCAAACGCGCCACCCAAGTCATCCATGATGAAATCCCGAGATCGGAATCAAGGTCGCGCAAGAAGAGACGGCCTCGCCTTGCGACATCAGAGATCGAGACCTGTCAGAAGGTGGCGCAAACAAAACTCCGCCGCATGAAAGAACTCGCCGCGAAGCTGCCGCCGCGGACGCGCGCGGCGTTGATGAACGCCGAAGACCCCGGCCAGCTCTACCAGTGGTGGCTTGAGTTGCGCGGCGAAATGGATGGTTTCTTCGGCATCGGCCCTCCACAACATGTTGAAGCTAAAGAAGATGACAGAGATGGTGGACAATTTGTCCACCCCCCCCCTGCCGTCGCCGTGGACACCGAGTCAGAGATTCAAGGCGCGGCGGTCGAGGGAAGCGAGGGCGTCGCGCTTGTCTGTGACTCTTCTTTAGTTAATACGTGGACAGAGCCGGAGGAACTGCCCGGCTGGTGGACAGCCCTTGAAGACCGCCTCAACGCGCCGCCGATCCGCCGAGTCGAGGTCGAGCTGCACCCGCCCGGTCCGCCACCCGGCGATGAGAATTGCCCCGCCGTCACGACAACCGAACCGGAAGAGCCTCCCGCCGACGGGAAAGAGCATGTGAGCGTTGCTAAAGGACGCGCGACGTGTGAAGCCTTCAGGACTGGCGCGGGCGTCTGGCGCAATTCGTACTTTGACATGCCCGTCACGGTGACTGGAGAGCGGGGGACCGCGCCGGATGGAAGGCGTTACGTTTCCGTTTCCGAATCGCAGGCAGGTGTCCCGTTGGATGAAATCGAATTTTTGAATGAAGAACTTTCGGAGGGTAGCCCATGACCACGGCGGCATGAGCATGAAAAACATGTTTGCCACGTTGCAGGATACGCACAAGTGGCGTCGGATTCGCTTGGAGGGGACCAATTTGAGCGAGCGAAAAAATAAAGGCAGGACACGGAAAAGCGACGCCGCTTTCCAGGTTAATAATTTTTACGAGAAGCTTCTGGACTTGCGGCGCACGAACCCGAAGGCGTTCGGCGAGATGTCACCGGCGAGCAAGTTGAGCCTTCTCGCTTACGAGACGGCGAAGCGTGAAGCCGAGCGGCTGGAGGCGCTCCGCGACGAGCCGCAGTCGGCGTGACTGACGGCGAAATGCGTATCCTGCCACTCAACTAACGCTAAAGACGAGAGGAGTAAAAAACGATGGCGAGACAATCGAACGAGAAGCGTTGGGTACTTAGCGAGCTGCGGCGGCAGGGACGCCGCGCCGACGCCGAGGTCGTCAGGAAGTACTGGCCGGGCGGGGCACCGCGGCGCCCGAAGCTTTACGCGGCGCGTATCCTGCCAACAACACGACAACAATTTGGCGTGGGCAAATAAGGCGGTCCACGTCATATGCGGCGGCTGGGGTTTTTCCTTTGGCCCTGGCCGCCCATTTTCAAGGAGTACCGAAGAATGATCGACATGAACGAAATTGTACGCGAGCGTTTTGAGGAGAGCGCCGCGGTCGGGCGAGAACGCATTGATCAAGAGCGGCAGATGGCCGACGAGCACAGGCGAGAGCAAGCCCGCCGCGCCTATATCGACGCGGGCGGCAGCGAGGACGGCTTCACTAAGCAGTGGCCGGAGATACGCGAGCGTTTACTTGCCGACAAGACCGTGGAAGCTCTGAGAAGGCGGAGGTGAGATGGCAGACAAAGAATTGGTTGACGAGATCGGCGAGGCGTCGCGACTGCTCGATGCGCTCATCGCAGAGCAAGCCCGCCTGCCCGGTGAAATTCGCGCGGCGCAGGAGCGCGGCGACGTATCGGCGATGATTCGCCTTCGGCAGCGCGCCGGCGAGATTGGCCTTCATGTGAGCGCAGCTCAAATCAAATCGCAGCGTCTAGAGGTCCTCTCTTTGGAGCGCGAATATGAGGCTGCTAAGGTTGCGGCGGCGCGCGAACGCGAGAAGTTGCCGGCGGCTGAGGCGCGGTTTGCCGAAGCGCGCGCGGCGTTCGCCCTTTCTAACGCTGGCTACCTCCACGCGGCCGAGTATGCGCGAAGCCTGCCTGGGCGGATCGGTCAGGCGAAACTACGTCTTGATGTTTTGCAGCGCGAGCAGTCCGCCGCGTGAAGGAGAAGTGACGCGCGCGCGCCGAGGTCCGCGTCCGATTTCCGTTATTATGTTTTGTTGCAATCCTACTGCCCGCAAGAAGACCGGCGCACAAAACTTTGTATATGCGGCGCACGCTTGCTGTGAATGGTGATCGACGAAGGATGCATAAAGCACGCATAAATGAATGTTGAAATTCAAGCGCGCGCCGGTCTTGAAAATGAGTCCTATAACGCTGAGAGGTTGTCAGAAGTCGGCAGGTGAGCGCAGATGGCACAAAACAAGGGGCATGGCGAGAAGTTGACACGCAAAGCCGAGCAAGCGATAGCGGCGCTTCTCGAGCACCCGACGATGGCCTGCGCTGCAAAGGCTTGTGGCGTCTCGGAGCGCTCGCTTTGGCGATGGCTTCAGCGTGACGACTTCCAGAAGCGTTACCGCGAAGCGCAGCGCGCCGTCGTGGACTCGGCGATCACTAGATTGCAGGCCGCGACCGTGCGCGCCGTCGAGACTTTGGAGCGCAACCTTAATTGCGGAAACTTCTTCGCCGAGAACGCCGCAGCGCAGGCCATACTCACTCATTCATTCAAGGCGATTGAGCTTCACGAACTTCAGTCGCGCATCGAACGCTTAGAGCAGACACTAGATGCGCAGGGGAAAGGAAAGACAAACCGATGGGTTTAGAACAACGAGTAGGAAAATTGGAGCAGACGCTAGACGCCGGCGGGCTGTGCGCGCATGGTTTTGACCTTCGATACCCCACCAGTGCGGCGGAGCGGGACCCCAGGCCGCCAAAAGTTTGCGACACATGCGGTCGCGAGCAGCGGATAATCGAAATTGTCTACACGAAGGATTGGCGAGGGGGAGATTTAGAGCATGAGTTTAGAGACGAGAATTAAAAATCTGGAAAGCAGGACAGCGGAGCGCATCATGCACGTTGACCTTTTACAATTAAGCGATGCCGAAATTTTACAATTAAGCGACGCTGAAATGAGGGCGATAATTGAACGGGCACGTTTTGATCTAGCGCTTTTGACTGATGCGGAATTGATGAGCCTGGACATTTGGTTAAGCAGAGCGGAAATCGATGCACCGTTACCACCGGAGTTGGAAGCGGCGCTTGCTAGGGTGGCGCGATGAATGACGAACGAGCGAGCCAGATCGGTTGACGCTTCGATTGGTTCGGGATTATAGTGCGCGGCCAAGCGGCGGGTGCTGAATGTGTCCGCCACCGCATCGGATTAGCGAGGAGTCTGATGCGACTCACAAGTAGCCTTGTGAACAGAAAAGCGATGGGGTCGTTCTTCAGCGGCTCCGTCGCTTTTTACTTCCCCACTCTACTTCGATCACAGGCCGGTCATAGTTTCCGCACGTAAGCGTCCAAGTCTTCCCCTGAGAAATGAAAGCACCCGTAAGGCTTCACAGTCTCACGGGTGGTCCAGTGTCCGGGTGCAGAGGGTGGATTATGCTTCTTCGCTCTTACTCGGTTTTCGCCGTCTATAAGCTTTAGCCGCTACTCCTACCAGACCGGTGCCGAGCAGCAGCAGCGTCGCGGGTTCTGGGATGGGTTGGCTCGTCGCCGGCAGGGTGCCGTTCGGTGCTCTATCGGTCGGCTCAAGAAAGGTGCCGATGACCGCGCCATAGTTCAGCAAGCCGTCATCGTTACCGAGCAATGCCAGTGGCACAGTGACTGAGAATGATGTTGAGGTAAACACAATAGGCGCCGCGCCGACCACCGTATCCGGGAGCGTTCTGAAAATGTCAACGGACCCGGGGTGCAGAAATTCGCTGCCTAAGTCCACAAAGAAATCCTGGCCGAGCGCGATGGGCGGACCGGGGCTGAAGACATTTATGAACGGGACATCCCCTGTCGCCGTGTTCTGGTCAGTGTCGATGTCGATGAAACCGACGACGCTGTTGGGGGCTAGTGCCGAGGGCGGCGCGATCCCACCGGCGAAGGACACGAAGAAGGTGATGTTTGATCCTGAGAATGTGGCGTTGATCGAGGTAATGTCCAGTTGCACCGATTCCGTGCCGTATGTATCGCTGGTGGGATCAACGACCAGATCGGCGCGGACTTCATTCGACGACCAGCAAAGGAAGATGAGAAGCGCGGGAAGCAGTCTGATGAGTTTCCGCATAATATGAATCTCCTGAAGGATGCCGTAGGAACACAGCGGATAGGATTACCAAGGTGGCATGGTCAGGAGAGAAATGCGGGGCAAAGCGCAGGCTCCCAAGGCCAGTCCATTAAACGTTCCGAGGGGCGAGACAATATGCCAACCTTCGCGTGCGCGTCAATAGTCACCCGACAGAGTTCATAGCTTCTTCACGTAAGCATCCAAGTCGAAACGGCGAAATTGTCATCACCGCGCCGACTCACGACCCTTTTTCCTTGGGCCTCCTCAGATAAAATTTGCCCCAGCAACTGAAACACCTATACGGAAAGACGTAGAGCCGCGATAACAGGCGCTCCAATAAATTCCCTGCGGGTAAGCGTTGCACTTTGCTGCTGCCACATCGGGAGCAATGACGCTGTGGGTATTGATTGATCTATTCTCTCCCTAGGCCAGTGAGTACTCTTCACAGCTTCTTCACGTAAGCGTCTAAGTCTTCCCTCTTCACCCGCCAACCCCTGCCGATGATCCGCGCACGGAGTTTCCGGTCTTCAATAGCTTGCCGTAAGTGATTGCGCGAGAGGCCGGAGAGCTGCGAGGCTTCGATCAGCGAAAGCGTCAACTTGTCGGCGACAGGCACCGGGGAATTGACCGCTGTGGGCGACAGCACGCCCTCCAGCGCGAGAATCAACCGCTCCCCTAACGGTGCTATGTCAGGCGTCTGAAAAGCCGCTTGGAGGGCTTGTTGTGGCGCGGGGCTGACATTCTCTGACAGTGGGCTGACAACGGGGCTGACAGAGGCTGTCAGAGAGGCTTGATCGGCCTTGAACCCGTCGAGATCGCCCGCGGTGAACGTGGCTTCTTTGCCCGTGTCTCTGCCGCCTCTGAAGCTGATACGGTTGGCCGCCATGTGCCGCTGGAGCGTCCGCACGGTGATGCCGAGGTATTCTGCCGCCTCTTCTTTGTTCATGGGACGCGCCTTATATCACGGTCTGACAGGGGCTGACAACGCCGTGTCAGGCATGTGTCAGGGGCTGTCAGACCGTGTCGCTGAAAGGGTATGCTGCGGTATGCGTTGACCCTTGAAACGCGCTCACAGGGGAGCTATCAGTGAACAGCGACTTACCCCTTCGCGCCTAACTCCTTCAAGTGGTCGGTGAGTTCCTTGATCGCGCCGAAGTTGTGGTCGATCTCTGCCTCGACCTCTTCCGCGCTCTTGCCCACTGACCTCCAGCGCCCGCGTACCAGCTCCTCCTGGCGCGCGATACGGCGGTCGAGTCTGTCGGCTATTACATCTCTGATCTGTTCAAGGCAGTCTTCGGATATGGCTTTGTCTTCCGCGAGGTTCGTCATCGACTTGATCCTTCCCTTCGGGCCGTTTGTCACGCTTGGGCGACGGGTGATGGCGCCGGAGGAATTTGAGGAGCCCCGCCGCGGCCAGCAGCCCGCTCACCATGAGAACCACTGCAAGCGCCGGGGAGTCGAAAACGCTCACGATTAAATGTGTCATCCGGCATCACCCCGTGACGGCTACATAAAAAACAAAAGGCGCCGGACTCCCCTATCTCCGGCGCCTCGCTACCCTAAATGACCTTGAAACGTGAGCAATGATACCGGCCGCGGCGCCCGCGCGTGGTTACGGTGCGGTTGTGGCGCGATTGTGGTTGAGTTGCGAGAGCGTGGCAGACAAGATAAAAGGCCGACGGTGTCCCTCTCCCCAGAGAACACTGCCGGCCTTTCCTTTGATAAGGAGACCCATGAACATCTAACGTTACTTAGTAGATTGCCAAAGCGATGTGGGTTCCATTTCTCAGTGTGCGTGAGCCCTTACGCTTCATCTTCGCGTTTCATCTCTTCGGGCTTCGTCTTCGCTCGCTTCAGCGCCGCGCGTCTGGCGTGGCGCTGGTCACACTCGACAGCCTGCTGCCGAGTGGAATGTTGATGTCGGCGTCCGCACATGACGGCGGGCGCCGACGGCTTATCAGAGGGGGGCATGGTTTATCCTTTCTGGCTGAGACGTTGCTTGGTAGATTGCTAAAGCCCCGTCGCTTCCACCATCAACCGCATATCGCCTCTGTACGGACGAGAAAAGTTTGTTGAGTGTGAATCCTACCGCGCGATTAAACATCGTCCGCTCGCATGTGTCGGGGCAGGCGAGGGCATTTGCAGACGAAAGCCGGCGGCAATCACTGTCTCCCCACGAATGATTACCGCCGGCCACCCCACAGGAGGATTCACAATCAGTAAATACGTTCTCGACGGCGAGGGCGGATTGGTTGACTGGACAACTGAACAGCCGGCCCGCAACGAGCAGCGCGCATGGCTTCCAGGGAAGTGTCGGACTTGCGACACATAAAAAAAGGGTCACGCCCTTGAGCGCGTGGCTTCCCGGCAGGGAATCAACACCGAAAGAACAGGGAAAGTATCACGCCCCTGCGCGCGTGGCTTCAATGCAACGGCAAAGGTTCGCTTGTGTCGTTTGTCGTGTCGCTTAACCTTCATCGGCGGCACTTGAATGAGAGTCAAAGGGCGATGGTCGCGGCAAAGATTGCAAACATTGAATCAAGTAAACATGCTGCGCCAATTGGCGCAGCATCTCAACCGCAGGCAGCAGAGATGCTGAACGTCTCGCGTCGGTCTATTCAACGAGCACAGAAAGTGCAGGAGAGCGGCGACGTAAAGTTAGTCGCTGCCGTCGAATCCGGCAAGGTCACGGTTTCCGCTGCCGCTTTGCACGTCGCTGCTGTGACGCGCTATCCCGACAAAGCAAAAGAGGCGCGCCCGTGGAAGGCTACGCCCCTTAGATTCTCGTTTCAAACTGAGAATTGTTAGTTACGTTTGGCTCGCTTCTCTTTTCTTGTGCGATTCAGGGCCAGGGCATACGCCGTCTGTGCTGCCAGGACACAGGACGTAGCCACAGCTCCCGCGCTCCAGCGACTTCTCGATGAAGTGCTTGGTATGGCATATCTCGTTGAGGTGCTCCTGCGACACGTCGTTGACGAAATTCGCTACTTCCTGGTAGAGGCGCGAGGGCGCCGCCGGGTGCGCAAGGATCGCGGCGATTAAAGAGGCGAGCGCCGCCGTTGAATTCTCGTCCACATCAAGGCGCAGCATCTTCGATACGGCGAAGAGGTCAGCGAGAGCCCGCCGATCAAACTCCTGCCCCTTCTCTGATTCTCTCCAGACGTTAATTCCTTTAAGCTTGGAAGCCTTGATAAGCGCATCCATCACGGCATCGGTTACGAAGTCCGGCACGTCCGGCGGCTCGAAAAGCGCGATGACTTTCGCCGCTGCCTGCTCCGCTTTGGCTTTAGTTGCTTGTCTCTTCGTTGCCATTAGCTCGCCATCCTTTCCGCAACCATCAGTTGCATCTTGAGTGTGTCCATCTCGCGCAAAACGCCCACAAGGGCGCGCGCAATGTCGTCAGAGGATTGGTAGTCGAGCGGACCCTCTTCGGCACACCTGAGCGCCACGTGGACGCGGCGGCGAGCCTGCTCTAGCCGCTCCGCCGGTGTCTTCTCTTGTGTCTCGGCCCATCTCTTTGTCATACTCATGGTGTCAGGTTCCTTTCATTTTCCTAGAGTGAAGGGTTGGGGCTAGGCGAGCGCTGCGAACGCTTTCCTAGCCCTTTGTGTTTAGTGGCCGCGTCTGGCGGCCATGTAGATGTGCAAGGCAAGAGCAGCCGCCGAGTGCTTGCACGGCACCCTCGCCGGGCAATTACAGTCAACGATCTTCTCGCCACCGGCGCGGTAGCACAGCACCGTGTAGGTTTTGCCTTTGGACCCGCTCACTTCGTACTCGCCGAATTCAACCATGCGGACTTTCGGGTGTAAGGCTTTCGCGTTCTCGATTGCCTTCGTGAGTTGGTCTTTCGATTTCAGGATGAACATTTGATTTCCTCTCTTGAAGTGTTCTAACTGACAAGCGAGATATTACCGCAAACAGAAATAACTGTCAAGAGAAATAATTCTGCTTGCGAAACTAATTCGCGGCGAGTAGAATGCGCTGCATGGAAAATTTCTTCACCACTGAAGAGGCGGCGGCGGAGCTTGGCGTGACCCCGGCGCGCGCGCGGCAGTTGATCCGAGCCGGGGTGCTAAAAGCGCGGCAGTTCGGGCGCGCCTATGTCGTCACCGCGGCTGCAATCACAGAAGCGCGGCGACGCCACAGCAAGCCCGGACCAGTGCCCAAAGCCAAGCCCGCACAATCGAACGGTAAGAAGAGAGGCGGCAAGCGAGTGGGCCGGACACTAAGAGACTAAGGAGAAAACACCGATGGTAAATCCAGTCAAAACCAAAGCGAAACTCGAAAAGGTTAAAGCCGATGCCGAGGCCGATGTCGAAGCGGCGCGGGCGAAGACTGAGGCGAAGATCGCCAAAGCCAAAGCCAAGCTCCAAGCCGCCGAGGCGCAGGCCGAAGCCGACGTTGAGAGGGCGGAAAATAAAGCCGACGCTAAGTTGGCGAAGGTCGCGCCCGTCGGGCGGATCGCCAAGAAAAAGGGCGGCAAGCGATGAGCGAAGATAAAACACAAGACATCGGCGCGAAGTACGACACCAAGCCGACGATTGAGACGGTGCTGGAAAGCATTCAAGCTCTCGGCGAGCAGTTGAATGGCCGGATCAATCGCCTGGAAGAGACGCTCGACGTTCGGCTCCACCGGATCGAGAGCGCGATACACGAAACGAAGTCAAATTTCCACGCGCTGCGCGCCGACTTTAACGAGCTGCGCAACACACTGAAGGATCACTTTCCGGCGGTGCGTTAGATAGCGAGCGGCGGGCGACAACGCCCGCTCGTGATTGTCGGGATTGAAAAACCAATGCCGGAGGATCAGCCGGAAAAATTTGAGTTCACTATTAAGGGTGAGATCGTCGCCCGCGAAAGCGCAAACGGCATAGTAACGATAAATTTGGAGATGGAGGTCAACGACGCGCAGCCCGCCATTCTTACGGAAAGGACGGCCCTGGGGTATAGGAGTTTCTTCCGAATGCCCCTGAAGGCTTTCCCCAGCGTCGAGAAGCGCGAGAAGTGGATCGAGGCGACGAAAAAGAATCTGCTGCGGACGCTAATACCTATCATCGTTGACGAGATGCGCCTACACTTTAGTGACGTAGCCAACTACCACCTTGATCGACAAGGAATAGAGAAGGTCAGCAAAAAAGAGATCGTAGAGTCTCACCTAACAGCCGCGTCAAAGCGCGTGCGCGCAGTCGTCGGCGCGCAAGGCAGAGGGCGCCGGTCACAGTGGACCAAACTCGAATTGTCCCGCGCATCGGCAGCGGCGTTGGCGTCACTCCCCCAGCAGAGGAAAACATTGGCCGGTATTGCGGCGAGGCTGAAAGAGAAGCACCCGGACAAAGCCCCTGCCAACGGCGAGGCGTTGCGGAAGCTGCTCGACCGATTTGAGATCAGTCTTGAATCTTTACAACCGGACAGTTAAGGGGTGTATTGTATCCGGAGCACCGGACAGTATTAACCTCTATACTGTCCGGTTAAGCATTTCCTTTGCAAGGAGTTATCTCTTGCGCCGGATTGTAGAAGATGTCATAATGGGCTAATTAGAGCAAGGGAATTAAGTGCTCTAATTGCAGAAAAGCTGCGATGCGTCCCGCTAAGAACCCCGCAGCCTCTGCTAGTTGATAACCAGCGCCTTTGCACCGGTGTTTGTCTTTCGCATTATCCGCGAAAGTCGCCGGTGAAGGCAAGCAGCATTTCACTGGCGACACGACCGCTGAAGATTCAGCGACCGCCAACTAGATTTAATTTTCGCCACGCGCCCGCCGTGCGATGGTCGAATAAAAGCCTTTGATGTTCTCGGTTGTCGTGGCCGAAAGCATCGGGGCTTTTCCATTTGTTGACAACCGAACACACGAACGCCCGAAGTGCAAATTCGGACGCTCGTAAGTTTTTTGTGATTGACGTGGACAGGACTAACAAAATGATTATACCACAAGAGAACCTACGGAGGGCAATATGAACGCACAGCCCTCCTCATTCACCCAAGCGCCACCGCATGTCTTCATCACCGACGGGGAGACGCGCAAGATAAAGCGCCACCACCAGATTTTGCAACACGTCGTCAACCGAATACTGACGCGCCTCGAAACACCCGATAAGGCCACGCGCGCCGCCGTCGGCATCCACGGTCTTCTGAATGGGCGCGAAGTGCTCGACACACCGGCGAAATTCCCCGTGCTCCTCGCGCACAAATTCGCCGCCCGGCAAATGGGCTTCCACGGCCAGGACGCGAACTGCGACCAGTTCATGTGCCGCATGCTTACGGCCCTACGGGAGGCCGAACAAAAATGCGGGCGCAAGCTGTTTGAGATCAAACGGGCCGACAACGTGACGCAGATCATCACTTCCTATGAGGCCGATTTTCTAGGCGAGGCGTCACTGTGGGCACTCAATCAAGCGATGCAGTCGGAAGCGTGGAAAACGTGCCCCGCCAAAGCCGTCACTGACGAGTTGATCGACGCCGCGATCCAGAAGCTTCCCCCCTGTGCCCCGTCGCCGGATTCGGACGGAGACGGCGGCAACGTAGAAAACGTCATCAAGGCAATTTTCACGAAAATGATGGACGCCGGCGAGAAGAACATTGACCGGATCATTGAAGCGGGCGGCGATCCCCGGCGCGACATCGCCAAGTTTTGCGGCACCCTCCAGAAGTCGGCGGAAAGTAAATTCTTCCAACATCGAATGAAGGAAGAGAAGGAACGCCAAAAGCAGGAGGAAGAGCTGCTTTCCAACGACCCGCGTTTTCACCTCGAGCGCGATGACGCAGAAGCAGTGCCAAGTGGTCAGAACATAGGTGCACCTTACGACACCCCCCCGGCGGAGGCGGAGGAGGAGGCCCCCCCCCCTCAATCCTGTCTCTTATAAACATCGGACGCCGCCGACGAGCGACTCCATGTACGCCTCGATCGTAGCCTGCGCGCTAGAATCGAACCGCGCGCCAGCGCAGACTGACCGCATACGC
>MWWH01000049.1_pt1 | contig 26499 bp, 21 predicted proteins | sample 1047231 | NCBI WGS metagenome assembly MWWH01 (sample SAMN06349967, study PRJNA376086) | soil metagenome | isolation source: MG3-2 sample Antarctic (ecotone) soil | place: Antarctica | collected 2015-01-13 | reverse complement strand
TCGAAATCGAAAACCGTAAAGTCGAACTCGGGCAGAGCTTCATCGAAGGCTTCGCCTGCGGCTCAACTAAACGCTGCTCTCTATGCCCGCGTTTCTACGCACGAGCAACAAACTCTTCCAATGCAACTCAAACAGATGCGCGAGTATGCGACGAAACGCGGCTGGAGGATTTCGCACAAAATCGAAGAAATCGGATCGGGCGCGAAAATCCGTCCGCAGCGTGAAGAAATTCTAAAACTCGCCCGGCAGCGAAAAGTAGATGTGATTGTCGTCTGGCGGCTCGACCGATGGGGACGTTCTGTTTCGGATTTAATTGGAACTTTGCGTGAACTCACTGACATCGGTGTCGGGTTTGTTTCTTTGACCGAAGCTCTTGATTTGACGACACCGGCGGGACGGGCGATGGCGGGAATGCTGGCGGTGTTTGCCGAGTTCGAGAGAGACATTTTGCGAGAGCGCGTAAAGGCGGGAATCGCTCACGCCAGAGAACAAGGCAAAGCGCACGGCAGACCTCCGACGGCATTGAGGAAACAAGAACAAATCAAAAAGCTCAAGGATAAAGGATTAAATAATTCAAAGATTGCCAGAAAACTAAAAATCGGCAGAACTTCCGTAATTCGGTTATTGAAATAATTTTGCCGTCAGATTAAATAGTGACTAATACATATAATTCAAGCTGCTGCCTTCTGCTGAAGTTCTTCTATTACAATATAAATTGTTCGTTTTTACTTAGCTGTTTTTTTGCTTGATTACGATTGAAAATTGCTACATTCATTATTCATCGCTAGGGAATAATTCTTCATCAGCAGAGAATAATTCTTTACTGTATTCATTGATATTTTCAATCGGCATTTGATACTTTTCTAAGAAATCTTCGACTGCTATTTCGATAAGCAATTCTTTCGTTGCGTGCTTAGATTCATTAGCAGCTTTCTCTAGAAAATTGTTGATTTCTTCGCTGACTGTAGTAGATATTTTTACTCTGTTAATTTGACTTTTTTTGCTCACTCTTTCTTCAAGATTCATATTTCCTCGATTTTAATTTGTTTAAGATTGTATTCCTGCATGATTCTCTTTGTGGCTCGATGACATTAATCTTCCAATTCCAAATCCTGTATATTGAATGCTGGTTTGATATTTTGTTTTTTACGTCCCGTTTCGTTTGGAGCCAAAGCGAGGTTTAATCTGATGTAATTCGACAGGCTGCAACCGCTTTCCTTAGCTTTATTTTCTAAATTCGTTTTCTCCGCCGGCAAGACGAAAAATTTTAACGGAACAACACTTCTTTTCTGCGAGCGGATCTTTTTAGCCGCCTGTTTTCTGAGCGATTTCTTTTGACGAACAGGCTTTGCTGAGTTTGACAATTTATCCCTTTCTTTTTGATGTAAGTAGAAGGACAGAATTATTTTATAAATACTCTGTCCTTAAAATTGATTTTGTATTCTGTTCCTAATTGCCTCAGAATTGCTTGAATCGCTTCGGTCAATTTCTCGAACGAAGCGTAGTCTTCCGGTTTGAGCCATTCGTATTTCATCCGTCGCCACAAGATTTCAATGATATTCAAATGCGGCGAATACGTCGGCAAGTTGAAAATGTAAAATCCTTTTTCTTCCCACCCGACTAATTTCTCCCGCATCAGTTTTGAACGATGAATTCTCGCATTATCCAAAACCAAGACTCGCGGCGTGTCCGATTTTTCAGCCACCCATTGTTCCAGACAATCAACCACAAACTCGCTTTTAATTGTTTTCTCGCTTGTCCAAAATCTTCCCTCACAATCGAAATTCAATAAGCCGAAAACCGACAATCGCTTGCCTTTTTCCGGCAAAATACGAATCTCTTCGCCCGCAAATTGCCAAGCGCGGGCGACGACCGGAGTTTGCCAAAACCCGCTCTCGTCGCCGAAAAAGATTTCAATTACCCCGACTGCCGCCAAAGCCAGCAACTCGACTAAGGCTTCACGTTTTGATTGCTGCTCAATCGGACATTGCCGCTTCTTCAAACATTTGCGCCAGCGTTTGTAGCGGCAATTAAACTTTTTAAAAAACGCTTCAAGGTTTTAGCAGAAAACTCGCGCCCTAATTCTTGCTTTAGTTTCTCGCGGGCGAGTTTCAACGCTTGCGCGTTTGCTTGGACAACGGCTTTGACCTGCGGCAAATCTTCGTCTGTCAAAATCGGTTTTCTCCCGCGCCCCGCTTTGTCGCGCAAGCCGACGATTCCGCCCCGTTCCCAACGCCCTAGCCAGCCGTAAATCGTAATTTCGGAAACTCGAAAAATCCCGGCTAACTCTTTGACCTCGTAACCATCGGAACTCAATAACAAACAATGACAGCGTTGCTGAAACGGTTGTGTTTTGCCGTTTCTTCTGCCTTCTTGTAAAGTTATCTTTTCCGCTTCGTTTAGTTTGATAAATTTCTTTCGCACTGAACAAGCATACAAGATTTTCAAATATCTATAAAATTATTCTGTCCTCTTACTTAGCACTGCATTTTCTTGCTGATGCGGCACTACATTTGTAGTTGCTGATAAATTGGCATTGACGAGAGGCGAATTCATTCCGGGCGCGTTCAATGGTTTTTGTGGCTCTACATCGAATTCTTTTGGCGGCTCAACATTGGATTTTTCTTCCAAGTGGAGGTTGAAGATTTGTGGTGCTGCGTTATTTATAATTTGCGGTTCTACGTTTTGAGCGAAAAGCGGTGTGTCAGTCCAAATTAATTTATTCGGTTTTTCGCTGTTGTGTGGCTCTACATTCTTCATACTTGCTAATCCTTATAAATTATTTATGAAACATTACCTTACTATGAAAACAGAATTTATACAACATATTTTATTTTTGTTAAAATATGTTGTTTTTACGATTTGATTAGGCTATGATGAATTAATAAGAAATTACAGGTAGTCGTTAAATTTATAGTCGTATATAGAAAAAAGAAGCAAGCAGGATTTGACTGACACTAAAAGTGCAGTCAAAAGTCGGTGCGCTTCGCTTACCTCCGGTTTGCTCTAAGGAAGCTAAAGAAAGAAAGCAATGGAAAACAAAGCAGCAAAAAAACACAAAATTTTCGGAAGACCGCCGATTGCTGAGGAAGAAAAACGCGCCGTAAAGGTAGCGGTTTTCTTGAGCCGAGCGGAAGCCGCGCAGCTTCTGGAAAAAAGTCGAAGCGCGGATATTGGTCTGCCTGAGCTTTTGCGCCGTTCTGGATTAAGCAGAAAAATCGAAATGCCGAGACCTGTTTTTGATGCGGAAGCGGTAATTGAACTTCGCGCGATTGGTCAAAATATCAACCGTCTGACAAGAGATGTGGCGCGGGCGCGGAAACAGATAAGAGAAATTGACTATCATCAATTAGAAATAATTTTGCAGAGAGAACTCGACGCTTTGAACAAGATAAAAAACGAAATTATTAAGAACAAATGAGCATCGCCAAAACGGGAAAAAATAAAGCGAGCAGCGGCGCAGTCAACTACGTTTTCAAAAGCGACGAAGGCGCGGAAAAGCAACCGGAAGTCATCGGCGGCAACGTCACCGGCGCAAGCAAAAAAGAAATCAAAGCCGAGTTTCATGAGCAGGAAAAATTAAACAAGAAAGCTAAAAATACGGTTACTCATATTTCAATTTCCTTCCCGCCGGAGAAAGAGATTTCAAACGAGGATGCGGCAGATTACGCTGACGCGCTCGTCGAAAAACTAGGCTACGAAAAAAATCCCTATCTCGTCGTCCGTCACTACGATAAGGACAAAAGAGATGACAAACCTTTCGCGCACGTTCATATCGTCGCCTCGCGCATCAACAACGACGGAACTTTGATTTCAGAATGGGAAATCGCCGAGAGAGTAATTGAGACGGCTAAAGAAACGGATAAAAAATTTAATCTTGAATCGGTTGATTATATACGTCTGAGCGCGGAGGAAAAACAAGAGCGTAACATCAAGAAAAATGAATATCAGATGATGTCGCGGACGAACAAACTTTCCGTGCTGGAAGAATTCAAGGACTGCGCGGAAACTTCGCTCAGTAGTAAAAAAGACGTTCAGGAGTTCGTTAAGGATGTGCAGCTCGGAGGTTTTGAAGTCTTGCCGAACGTCTCGGACACCACCGGCAGGATGAATGGTTTTTCATTTTCCAAAGACGGAATCGTCTTTACCGCCAGTCGAGCAGGAAGAAAATTCAAATGGGCGAATTTGTCAGAAGAAGTTAATTATCAACTTGAACGAGATACTGCATTTTTACAAACATTAAAAGCGGAAGTTTTGGCGAAAAAAGAATCGAAAAAACAACCGGAGAAGATAACAAATGTAATAAAAAAAGTAACAAAAATAACAGAGGTAGTAGAAAATGAAGCGACCGGCAAACGTGAAACAAACCGACAATCAAACGAGAACGGAAATCAATCAGAAGAAAAATCAGACGCTCAAACGAAGATTGCTGCGGTGGAGAAATCGCCTCGAATCAAATCCGACGCGCATCTGGCGGAAACTCAAGTTAACGGAGCGAAATCTTCCCAGATTCGGGACGATAGAACAGACGACCAGACAGCTCGAAGCAGACAAAAAGTTGCAGGAAACAATCAGGAAAACTTCATCACAATTAAACCAAGCGAAAAAGAAAATACAGATACTCACGCAAAAAGCGAACGCCCAACTGACCGCCGCGACGAAGGAAGGGATGAATCTCAAGGCGAGCATCGAAGAATTGCAACTGAAACAGAATCTAGCTCGACGAGCAACAACCGAGAGGGAGCAGGAACTGAAAAAGGCGACGAGCAAATTTCAGAACTTTCAAGCGTGGTCGGAGAGTATCAGAGCGCAGACGGCGAGGGAATTGAACATTCAGAAAACGTCGGTTCTCGATTATCAGATCGAAGTCAACTCGCAGCAGAAAAGCGAAATAGAATTTCTGCGGAATCAAGTATCAACAATGCAAAATCAGATAAATTCGATTCCGCAAAAAATTCGGGAAGCGAAAGAGTCGGCAATCTCAAAGGAGAGGGCAATAGCGAGAAGAGTAGAGTGGGCGAAATCACTGCTGGGTTATTCAATCGCGCCGCTGATTTTGGCGATGCTCATAACAGCGTGTTATTTCTCGACGAGCAAGGATTTGAGCGCGAACTTAGCGGAACAGAAAAGAGTATCGGAGGGATTGATAAAACAACTCGATCAAGAGCGAGCCGAGAAAGCGACAATAGCGCAGAATTTCAACGAGACGATTACCACGCTCAGACAGATATTTCCGGCGGTAGAGAATTTCTACAATTTACCGCAGGCGGAAAAAGTGAAAGTTATTCACGCGACCCAGAAGCAAGCCGTCGAGCGGCAGAAAAAACAGCTCAGGTAATAAACATCAAACGATTCAGCGGATGCTTGGATTCGCAAATTGTAACGGCGTGGACGGCGATTATTGAAAAGTCGAACGCGGCAGAATTTCTGAATGAAATCGTCAAGTCTAAAAATCAAGCGGAACAGCAAAAGGTGTATGAGCATTTAGACAAGCAAGCCGAAATTATCGCGCAGAATCTAAGGCTACCGAAGCCCGAACCACAGCAGGAAATTGACCCGGACAAACTAGCCGCTGCTTTGACGCGCATCGAAGTCGCCAATTTTGAAGAAGTAACCGGCGAGCAGGTCGGAGAAAAAACCTTTGAACTCTTGGTTGAAAGGAGCGCTCTCCGCGCCTTTCAGCCGCCGACATCGGAACAACTCGATTCAATTCAGGAAACCTTCGATGATTCGCCGGTAAATTTGAGTTTCTCTTCAAATCTCGAAGCCGAAACGCTCAACGCTTTATTGAATCCGCAGATGATCGGGTTTGACGAGGAAGTGATTACTCGAACGCAAGAAAATGTTGAAACGAATGAAGCGGCGGCGCGTGAAACGGCAACTCTTGTTCAAATCGCTTTCGGCGGGCAGGGAGATAAATTCACGGAGGATTTTAAGCTCGATTTAGCCGAACAAATCTATTATTCGCCAACGCCGGCAATTGACGTTTATCAGGATTTCAGACAGCTCGATTGGCAAAGGACGGCGGAAATCTTCGCTCCCGTTATGAAGAACATTGCGGAGCAATATCAGATGATAATTAACCCGCCCGGAAACGACGGCGAAAGAAATAAAATGCTCGCCGATTTTGTCGCGCAGGATTTAATTCGAGCTTACGAGAACCAAAATAACCTGATGGAAAAATACGTCCAAAACGGGATTACCGAAAGTGCGATGAAGGCGAGCGGATTGGGAGTTGACCAGACGCAAAAAAATACTATTGCGGGTTCAATAGACAAAAACTTAGAGCCGCCCGAATTCTCAAATCGGCTTGAGGCGAGTGCCTATAACTTAACCAAATATGACGACGACAAAAAAGCAGAGCTGGCGGTCGAGGCGGCAGACCAAATCCGCGAAGAAACTAAAATAGAAGCTGAAATACAAATGCAAGCGGAAATGCAAGAAGCACAAGTTTTAACGATGAATTAAACGCGAAGGAAAATTTCCTATGACGAGTTTGTTTAATAAATAAACGAAAAACAATGCTAAGGCAGCAAATTTAAGCGAAATTCGTAAGTATGAATTGAAAACCGGAGAAGACCTAAATAGTAGAAAATTATTTCCTTTAGTTAAGCGAAAAGGCGTTGGATTCTGTTACCTTACCATCCCTTAGATGAATTTATTGCTTTCCGCTTTAGCAGTATGAAAAAACTTTTGCAAAAGCAAGTGGTTTTTCGTAATATGTAGCCGACAGAGAGCAACCCGCTAGCGGTTCACATCTCTAGAAATTTAGCGACTCGATAGCAGTCCGTCCGAACAGAAGTTCGGCGGGCTTTTATTTTTGCCGATTAATTTTGAAAGTTCAAAAATTCAAGGGTGAAAATTACGCTGACGCATCGCTTTTAAATTTCAATCTAAAATTACTATTGGCGGTCTCGAAGGCTTTCGCTTTGAAAACTAATAAGATTTTCATAAAAGTTATTGCTGATTAGCAATGAGTTAAGTCTATAACAATTAAACTTTAAAGAAGAATATAATTTTTTAGACTAATTAATCGGCTTTATAGAAACCAGATAAACGGCAATTTTTACCAAGAAAATAAGTAACGAGGTTGGACTCAAAAACACTATGGAAATATTTAACCGAAACGATGAATTACCGTTTATCGAGGATAAGAAAATTATGGATGAATTTGAATTTGAAAGACGGACGGTTAAAACTGGAAAATCTGCAATCAGTTCGACGAAAATGAAAATGACAGGTTTTTTATCTTGTTTGGTTTCACTAATCGTAGCAATCATCGGAATTAACGCATATAACAAAAGCGGTAAAGAATCCGATTTCCAATTCAATAACTACGGCACAGTAGTGATTAACCAGCAGGCAAACAATAATCCAAAAACCGAGCAGCTTTTGCCCGCAAAGCGCAGCAAAAACGCGCTTCAACAAAAAAAGTCGAAAAGAAAGAGATGAAAATAGAACTATTGATAAGTTTTATAGACTCTTTCTGCGGAGCCGGCGGATTTCTCCAAAGTCCAATTATTATTTTTGGATTCTATGGTAATTAATCCACCGTATATTGATAAGCACGAAGAGACACCATTTAAACGATCACAAAAATTATCTCTGCATTAATAAAGAAATAGACAAATTCAGGTTCAAATGTTTTATGACTCATATGACGGGTGATGCTTGGCAATCCAGTCTTCAATCAAGATTTGAAACTCGCGGGCTTTTTTCAATATCTCATCGGCTTCGGTTTCCGTTACTATTTCCGCCGCGTCGTAATCGATGTTATTTCTTTTTCGCCGACAGGTTTCAAAATAATCGGCGAGAGCTTCTATGGAAGTTGTCCCAATGGCAATTTTGACCGCCTCGAAAGTTTTTTGGTGATGACCTACTCCGACGGCGACTCGATACCCGGCGCAGGCAATCGCCATTTTGGAAAGCTGCAGAACCGCATTGTAAGCAGTGGCAAAGCGACGATCATTAGACAAGCCTTCGATTCCGGCATCCTTGAGGTCGCGGTTAATTAATTCACGCAGGTTTTCTATTTCTTGACGACTGGTGGCGTGCCTTTGCACCGTTCGATTTGTCAGTAAGTTGCTCCAACTCATTTTTATCTCCTATCAAAAATATCTTTTCTTTTTTCAGAACGCTCATTAAAAAATGATTTTCCGACCGTATCTTCTTTTTAAATTCTTCGGCACTATAACAGGTCGCATTTATTTCACGATTAAATCTGCGCTCTAACTCTCGCAAAACGGGCGAGACGTTTGCCAAACCTACCGAACCGATAATCATCAAATCAACATCGCTCAGAGCGTGTTCTTCTCCGCGTGCAACCGAGCCGTGAATAAAAGCGCAACATATATTTTCTGATAACGGTGAAAGCGATTCTTTCAGTTTTTCAGTAACGCCGACAGTTTGCGTGATGAGTTCAGATAAGGAAGCGAAAATCGGCGAATCCGTCTCCGCTTGAAAATACAGACGATTGCCGTCGCGCCGACTTCGCAGAATTCCGCTACTCGTTAATGAATCGAGTTCCCTTTGCAAACTCGAAGGCGCGGTTTTAATAAAGGCGGCGAGTTCGCTCATAAACCACCATTTTTTCGGCTGGAAATAAGTGGCGGCGAGAATGTTTTGGCGAATCTTTGGAAACAAGGCATCTGCCGGATTCTTCTTACGCATATTGCATATAACTTTACGCAAAGTGCGTAAGAGTTGCAAACTAACGTGATGAGGGCAGTATGGAATTATTTAGTAAATGGACAAAAAACAATGCTAAGACGTTTAACTTTTGAAATAAAGTTTTACTAACATAATCGCCATTTAGTCCTAGAATTCTTTTTCTATCAACCGCTTGTTTTACCAGCCGTGACTTTATGACTTGTTGCGATTCTTTATTGTGGCGAAATAAAATTGTAAAATTTACCGAGTGAAAATTTTGTAGCAGCCGAGTTGGAATTAGCAAATGAAATGGATTTCCGTTAATGAACAACTTCCCGAAGGAAATATGCAGGTTTTGGTCGCCGCATCTTTAGCACCCGGTATCAAGAAGATGATTACTCTTGCTCACTGGTCTTTAGAGCGTAACGAATGGGAAATTGAGCGAGATGACCGTTTGATTGGAATAAATTTCGATAACATATGCTACTGGATGCCAATTCCCGCGCCGCCTGAGCCGAATGATAAAAAATGAAAAGGGTAATGTCTCTCATAGCGTCGCTTTTCTTTGCCAGAAGTCCTTGCCCCTTCGCGCTAAAGTTTCGGATCTTTTTTAGGACTAAAAGAAATTTCATTGAACATTTTCAAATGACTTGGAGAGGCTCGAATTTGGGAACGAAGTTTACTGAACAAAATGTTTAACTCTTGAGTAGGATGAAACCGTGTTGCCTCATTTTCCGCTATCTGAAATGTGTGTTCCGCATATTTCGTCCCGGCATAGATTTCTTCACGAGCGAGAAAAACCAACCCTCGCAGGGCGATTCCAAGCTCATTATTGTCTTGGGCGATTTTTATGGCACTTCGATACAACTGTCGCCCTTCCTCATGCAAGCCTTGTCTGAATTTAATAAGTCCTTCAGTCGCAGTCGTTATAATCTTTTCTTCAATCGTGAACGATGAGCGTTCAATTTGATTAAGTTCCCTTTCAGCTTCTTCCGGCAGATTGTTGGTCGCCAAAACATAGGCGAGATTATTGCGAAGTATTACGTTATCTGGGTTTGCTCCAATTCCAAATCTATAAACCTTTTCGCTCAGGTTAAAATCATCAATAATCGCGGCGGTCGTTCCGGTAAAAATTACCGGCGTAACGGCGAACGGCTGGTCTAAAATCCAGCTCTTTCCTTGAGCAATTGCTTTATCCATTTCGCCCTTCTGATAAAAGTTAGATGCTAGAGCTTCGTAGTTGCGGGGAACATTAAATTCCCGCATATCAATATCAAGATTCGATATTGTATGAGATGCCCATTCAGCCTGAGCGATACTGTTTTCGGTTGGTTTGCGGAGTGCCTGCCGGAACAACTTTCGAGCTATTCTGCTATTGGCATTTTCCATTTCTAATGTTGCAATCGCGCTCGTCAGTTCGCTAATCTCAAACGGATTGTAATTAGTGTCGCCGATTTGTTTTAATCCAATCTTGACGTTTCGGGAAGTCTGCTCACGCAACGAAGCCACAGCAATTTCGGCGGCTAAAAGCCAAGGGTCGGAGCGCAACGACGGGGCGCGTCTTAGTATAAAATGCGCTTTATCAATTTCTCCGGCGTGAACATAAAGCCGCGTTGCCGAACGCAAGACAAACCGATTTGCTGGTGCTAAGGCAACCGCTATATCCATTGCTCGAAGAGCTTTTCTAATACTTCCCAAAGTTGCATATTCGCGCGACAGTTCGACTAATTTGACCGGATTGCGAGGCGATTGGCGAAGCTGTTCCCTGAATTTATTGACTTGTTTTCGACTATGGCTAATCAGTTCGTGCGAATCAGGCGCAGATTCTTCGGTAGTAGCGAGAAGAATACAATATTCTGGGTCTTTCACTTGACGGGCGATTCTTTTCTGGAGATCGGTCGCCTGAACTTTATCCGAAAGAATAAAGTCTGCCGCGTCCTGAATTTTGTCGGTCATATCAAGGACGAAACCAGAGCCGACAACATCTGTGGCAAAAGATAATGACCGATTGTTTTTCCAATCTTCGATCTCGTCGTCAATCGCGGCTTCGGGAGGAATATTTTGAACTGTTCCGGGAATTGCCGAATGCAACTCGCCGAGAATGAGAGTAGTCTTAAAATCACGCAAACGCGGAATGACTTTTCGATTTTTGTCTGTAATTTCTAAATCCATTCGATATTTTATTTCACCCTAAATAAGTTTCGTTCGGCTTTATATGCTAAAAGGTTTAAATTGGTCACAAATCTTTCGAGTGAAAAATTGTTTCCATTCTTCGAGCGATTTCGTGGATGTCCACGTTTTGAAAGATCCGGTTCGCAAAGATGCTTAAGCAACGTGAGCGTCTCACCGCGCACTTCGACGGGTAAATGAGGCTCAATCGTATTTAGCGCGTCATTAAAAGCAGCTTGTAAATATGGCAAAACTTCCTCGTAAGTTCCTGTCCAAGCAAACGGCTTATGTTCCGGTGCAAGGTGGGACATCAATATAGTGATCATCGTCTGGCGCGTTAGCGCAAAGAGGATGATATTGCCGAGTAAAAAAGTGTCGCCGCCAAACCGCCGCTGTCTGAAATCCGGGTGAGTAAATCTGTATAAAAGCTCTGGCGGAGCATAGCCAACCGCGCCAGGAACTACAAAATCGTTGTGTGGTGGTTGGTAATCGGAATGGGCAGAACGCCCCAAATCCGCCAGTTTCGATATAAGTGATTTATTGAAGACAAGAACATTTGACGGCTTCAAATCTTGGTGCGCGATGCCAACACCGTGTAGTTGCTTCAAGCCGACGGCGACATGATGCAGCATTCTTAAAGTCCACGCCAAATCGAGGCTGCTGGAGAGATCCATGTGCGCTCGAATATCGCCATTAGCAAGCTCCATGTGCGCTCGAATATCGCCATTAGCAAGCTCGAAAATCAGATAGGGAACCGGCACAGCGTCGACCGTGATAGTTCCGTTTTCGATGGCGCGAACGACGTGATCCAGATTTTTATTACGGCATTTATTTAATAAGTCGCGTTCAAAGTTAAATGTCTCGGTCAATTCCTGCAAGGCTTTGGTTACATCGGAAGATGCAAAGGCACTAGAGAAATCAAGTGCTTTAAGAAAGGCTTCCCGCCCGTTTTTGTGTTTAATAAGATAACCAATTGAAAAATGACTGCCGGTCGCATTCGGCTTCTTGCTAATCATTGAAACGACCTCCCAATCATTTTGAAGTTGTAATCCAGTTAATTTCTGAGCCGATGAAAGTGGAGTGGATGGGAACAATGTATGTGCCTCTCTTTTTCAAGAATTTAGTAATTAATATGCCACGATATTATACAAAAATATTTGGAAACTGTCGCTTTTAGGTCAGTTTCGGTAGTGTCTAATCTAATTAGCCAGCAAATGTGTTTAATTATGAGGAGTGCTGTTGAGACAGTTTTTCGAGAAAAATAGTTGTGATAATCTGGAAATCAACAATATTCTCATAAACTGATAGAATCACACTTTTTCATATGTCCAAAAACGGTTTTTTTGATTTAGTCCACTTCCCTTCCCTGTTTGCAAAGTTTAATTTTTAGATTTTATTTAAAGTTTTACACTCCACAAAATTTAATTTTGTTAAAATTAAATGTTTGGAAACGCGAAAATCTAAAAATGCAAAAATGCAAAAATTCGTAAATTTGAATTACTATATTTTTGTATTTTAGTGTATATTATTTGAAATTTATGATTATTACCGTTGCGTCATTTAAAGGTGGAGTCGGAAAAACAACAACAGCGGTTCATATATCTGCTTACCTTCAAAAGAAAAAACCAACTCTTCTAATTGATGGAGATCCTAATCGTTCGGCGAGTGCCTACACAAAACGTGGTCAACTTCCCTTTACGATTGTGGATGAAAGAGGCGCGGCTAGATTTGCCCGCGACTATGAGCATATTGTGATTGATACGGAAGCTCGACCGGATGAAGACGATTTGCGTTCATTAGCAAATGGTTGTGATTTGCTGGTAATTCCCACAACCCCGGATGCAATGGCAATAGACGCCTTGCTATTAACGGTCGAAGCCCTTCGGAAAATAAAAGCCGACAACTATAAAATTTTGCTGACGGTAGTCCCGCCGAAGCCGAACCGTGACGGTGAAGACGCACGTAAAATGCTTATAGATAATAGACTGCCTGTATTTAAAGGTGAAATAAAAAGACTTATTGCTTTTCAAAAGGCTTCCTTAGCTGGAGTTCCGGTTTACGAAATCAAGGAGCCGAGAGCGGATGTAGCTTGGCAATCATATCAATCAGTCGGGAGAGAAATTATAAAATGAGTAAGTTTGATAAAATATTTAAAGCGCGAGAAACAGAAACGGAAAAAGCAAAAGAAAATGTTAATAAAGATCTGGTAAGCAAAAAAGGCGATGGGCAAAAGAAAGATACCGCGAAAGTAAAGCAAGAGGTTTCAGTTGCAGAGGAGCTGCCAGTGACACCGACCAATTCGACAAAATCTGCACGAGGTCGCCCACCCGCTAAACGCAGCGATCCCGATTTTGTCGGCTTAACCACTTACGTCCGCCGTGATACCCATACGCGAGCAAAAATTGCACTTTTACAAGAGGGAAAGGGAAGGGAACTAAGCGAATTGGTTGAAGATTTAATATACAATTGGTTGAGTAAGAAATAATCTAAAGCAATTTGGAAGTTTGAATTGCTAAATGTCTGAAAATCCAGATGTGCAAAATTATAAATTTGCAAAAATTCAAAGCACCTTAAAATTTTGGGGCTATTTATCTTTCAAATAAAATTACCAAATCAGTATGGCAAAGAAAAGGGAAGAAAAAGTCGAAAAATCGAAAAAATTCGTTGAGTATAAAAAATCAACGCCGCTCCAAATGAGTTTGTTTGATTTGCTGAACGATGAAAAGGACTTTTCACACACCATTGAGCTTTACGACTTTATGCCTAAATATTTTTGGGGAAAGCCGGAAAGAGTTGACGGAGTGTATCTGCCGCGGCTCGAACGCGAATTTGAGTGTCGCAGCAAAAAATATACTTTGACTCTATATCCGGCAAGCATTGAAGATAGTAATGGAAACGAAAAATATCATTACCCGGCGAAACGCGAGGAAATAGTAGAAGACGCTCTACGCAAGATTATGGCGGAAGGTCACGGAATGTTCCTGGATGGACAAGCCGGATTGTCTTTTAGTTTGTATGAAGTTCAAAAAGAGCTTAAGGAAAACGGACATTCATATAGCACAAATCAAATCAAAGATGCGATTGAAATTCTGGCGAAAACTAATATCGAACTCAAATCATTTGACGGAGAATTAGAATTTATTTTCCACCCTATCGAAGCAGTTGGTTTCACCGGAGAAGACGAAGAAATTCAGACTTTCGTGAAGTTCTCTCCATTAGTAACAAGAAGCATAAAAGAAAAGAGTTTTCGCTTATTTAATTACAAAAAAGTAATGAGTTATGATACGGTCATCGCCCGACAGCTTCACAAAAGAATGGCGCACCATTTTACCCAAGCCGGTCTAACCGAAAATTATACAATTATGTTGACGACAATTATCAGAGACTTCGGATTAACACGGCGAAAGCAATTGAAGGATAATTTAAGAGAATTAGAAATTGCTATTGAGGAATTGAAAAAATCAAATGTAATCATCAATTTCACATTGGATAAAGTAGTTGAAAAATCGCCGCGCCTTAAACTCATCGATGTAAAATTAACTATTCAACCGCATTTTGAATTTATCTCGGAAATAAAACACGCCAACACGCGGCGTAAATTGGAATTGATTGAAAATAAAACCTCAAAACCGAATGTATAGAATATATGAAGTTTTGACACCTACCGGAGTTAAGTAGTTAAACCGGCATTTATGACTAATAATTTTGAGATAATCATAATCGGCTTAAAAACAAGTTAAATTTTCTCTTAAAAATCAAAATACACAGTTTTGACACCTACCGAAACGCCAAAATACGCAGTTCTGACACCTATTAATACGCAGTTCTGACACCTATTAACCAGAAAGGTGAACATTTTTCCACATAAGTGTAAGAAAAATACGCAGTTCTGACACCTACCATACGCAGTTCTGACACCTACCAAGCCAAAAAATACGCAGTTCTGACACCTACCAAGCCAAAAAATACGCAGTTCTGACACCTACCAAATTTTTAATCGTCAAAATTTAAGTGGAAAATACGGGAAAGCTAAAGTTTTGACACCTACAAAGAGTCTGATAATATATTGAATAAAAACAAGTTACAAAATTCTAAACAGGGCTAACCTCTTAACCTTTATTTTAAACTATAAGATTTAACCCCTTTGTTATCGGACTCAATTAAAACTCTGTGCTTACCAGCGTTAAGAAAAGGAATTGACTTTACATTACATTGATGTAATATAAATTATGCACTGCGAAGTGGAATACACAGACGAATTTGAAGAATGGTGGGATGCTTTGAGTAAGAGCGAACAAGCAACCGTTGATGCTTACGTGAAAATGCTGGAAGAATTTGGGGTTGGACTGGGTTATCCATATTCATCCGACATAAAAGGCTCAAAGCATTCCCAAATGCGTGAATTGAGACCGCAGCACCAGGGAAAGCCATATCGAGTCTTATACGCATTCGACCCGCGAAGAATGGCTATTCTACTAATCGGCGGCGACAAGACAGGGAACAACCGCTGGTATGAAGAATTCGTTCCAATCGCCGACAGGTTATACGAAGACCATTTGGAAACATTAAACCAGGAGGAATCAAGCAATGGCTAAATCATTCAAAAATTTAAGAGCTAAAATGTCTCCCGAATCAAAAGAACTTTCCGACAAAATCGCACACGATTTGCGTCAGGAAATCCAACTCACCGAGTTGCGGAACGTGCTGGAAATTAGTCAGGAAGAATTAGGCGAGCTACTCAACAAAAAACAGGCTGCCATCTCCCGTCTTGAACGACGCTCCGATATGCACATCTCGACGCTCAGAGCTTTTGTCAAAGCACTCGGCGGGAAACTCGAAATCATCGCCAGCTTCCCGGATGCCTCTTATCACATTAAACAGTTTGAGCAGGAATCCGCCGACGACCCGATTTTAGTCTGACCGTCGAAGTCGAACAAACTAGCTCCAGTTAAAACAAAAAAAACTCGGAAAGACAGGTATGTTTATTACTTTCAGATTTCTTTTTGATAGTATTAATGTTCCCACTTACAATTAAAGGCAACAACTTTGCTTTATCGGAATTGGCAAAATTTGTGTTTTAATTATCAGCCTCGACTCCGATTCGATAATTTCCAGTCAAAAAATAACTCATAAATTTCGATTTAACATTACAAAAACATAGTCCGGCAAAATGCGTCCAAAAACCTATTAAATTTTGTTTCCCGCAACCCCTGATTTTACCAGGGTATTATTTTGCAAATTTTACCCGCCCGAAAACTACCCCTTTTGGTCAGTCTAACATTTCTTTGCCGCATCGCAATTTCAGTTTCAAATTTTACATTTTTCCTCTTTTAGGCGAGCAGGAGTTATATACTTTACTAAAAGTTTGGAGATAGTTTTGTTTCTGTAAAATAAAAATTCAATGCTGCGAAAATATTTGTCGGCTAGTGTTTGTCGGGTCTGCGATGAATCTTTCCCGGGTATTTAATCACAAACTTATTCGAGATTGAAGGAATCACATTGACATTGTTGTATTAAAGAACTAAACTCGCTTCAATCAATATAAACTCCCAAGTTTTCTCTTTGCCACTAGAAAGTTAAAAATAAAGAGTAAATATTTACAGGCTTCTTTGATTTGCGGGAATCGAAAAAGCCGAGTGAGGTAGTTTAAACGGCTACCTCCCTGGGAGTAATTTAAGATGTTTCCCAATAATCCCGTCGAGTTTTATAAAACGCGTCCGACAACGCTGAATCAGTAAAGGGGAAAATCTATCGCGGTATTTTAATCAATATCTCGTCGGTTCCGATTCAGTGTTGTCCGGCGCGTTTTTTGTTTGATTTGATAAGGTAATCCGGCAAAGAAAAACCCGATTGATAACGTCAATTATCAATCAGGTCGGTCGGTTTTACCTTTTCGGAGACGGAATGTCCCGAAAGATGCTACCCTAACAATCCGCATCTTACGTCATTCCGTCTCCATAAATCAAATCAGTTAAATCAAATAGTTGAACGAGCGGTTCTCAATCGCGTTTTTCGATTGCTTTTTGTAGCTCGGAAAATCGTCGAGAGCGATTGCTCATCCGTCAGCCGAAAGGGAAGAACTATATCGGGAAAGAACTGATAAAAACCAAATGTAGGAAATACAGGAGACGATAAATGAAACAAGTCAATTCGATTTTATTCTCGATTTTATTCTCGATTTTATTCTCGTTGCTCTCACTCGTCGTGCTGCTTGCCGCAGCGGACGCGGCATCTGCCCAAACCGGAAACCCGCCGCCCGGCGCAGCCCGACCGAGCGTCGTCGTGCGTTCGGACACGGGCATCTTGCCCGTCATCCCGTCAATGTTCGAGCCGGTCGTGACGGGCGGACTTCTGGACGGCATTTTAGTTAGAAACAAACCGCTGGCGGCAGTCCTTGAATCGGAAACCGCTCGGACTCTTGCGAACGGCACTACGGTCAGGCAGCGCACGACCACCAGAGTTTACCGGGACAGCGACGGCAGAGTGCGCCGCGAACAAATTTTTTATCCGACCGGCGCAACCCCGACGCCGAACGCCGCCGCTCAAACCATCTCAATATATGACCCGGTTGCCCGCTTCGGTTACTCGATTAACCCGGCGACACACACCTCTACCCGTTACAAACTGTCGGCTGTGCCGCCGACCGGCGCGCCGCTTAACAACCAGCTACCGCTCACCACAAAGATTCTACGCAGCGAAAATCAGCAGAGCGGCGCGGTCAGCACATATACCATAGCCGCGCCGCAAGTCCAGTCTTTGGGCGTGCAGACGATTGCCGGAGTGCAAGCCGCTGGATGGAGAGTAACCATTAGGGTTCCGGCGGGCGCGCTCGGCAACGCCGCTCCGGTTGACACGATTTATGAAACGTGGATTGTCGCCGATTTGCAGATGCTCGTCAAATGCGCCATCAGCAGTCCCGGAAGCAGCTCGCACACGCTGCTTTTAACGTCAATCAATCGCACGGAGCAGGCGCGTTCCTTGTTTGAAGTTCCCGCCGGTTACCAGATAAGTGAGATGGGATTAAAGCGCACCGACTTGCCGCCGCCGCGCTAATAATCGTTGACGCCAATGGAAGATGGCAATCGAACGGCGATTACAATGCCGGATTAACCGGATGCCAATCGAATATCTGATTACTCGAATGAGAATCGAACGTCGAATCGCTCGTTTTCAGATTACTCGTTTTTAGCGCGGGGAGAGACGCGCCTTTTCGGGAGAATTAAAAATGAAATTGATAAGTGTTATATCAGCTCCTCTGTCGAGGAAAAGCCGGATGGTTTGCGTTCTCGTTTGCCTGCTAGTTCTCGTTTTGCTCGCGCCGCTCGCGGCTCGGCTGGCGGCGAAAGAATCAACAGGGGGTTCGATTCTCCCGCAAACGTCGCCCGAAACTCGGCAGCATCGAATCCGCTGTCGTTTTTAAGCATCGCTAGAGACCGGAGACTGAAAACGTCCCGTTTAAGCAATGCGGCAAACGCTCCGGCAGCGCCGCCCGCGCTGCCTTTGGCGGGCGGCACCGCATTCGATTTCGACCGCGACGGCACTGCGGACTACGGCGTTTGGTCGCCGTCGAGCGGTGTGTGGAACATATCGGAAAGCTCAAGCGGAATCGTCTCGCAGCAGTGGGGCGCGGCGGGCGATAAAATCGTGCCGGCGGATTACGACGGCGATGGCAAAACCGATTTCGCCATCTGGAGACCGTCGAGCGGGATATGGAGCATACGCAGAAGCTCGGGCGGGCAACCCTCCTCGGTGCAGTGGGGAGGAGCGTGCGACGTTCCGGTTCCCGGCGACTACGACGGCGACGGCAAAGCCGACGCTGCCGTGTGGCGACCTTCGACCGGTTACTGGTATATCCTCAACAGCTCGAATAACAGTTCGTATGCCGTGCTATTCGGCGGAACGCAATGGGGCGACATTCCCGCGGCGGGCGATTACGACGGCGACGGCAAAACCGACATCGCCGTCTGGCGAGCCTCGACCGGCTACTGGTATGTGTATCAAAGCGCGAGCCAAACAACTAGCTACACGCAGTGGGGCGCGCAGGACGACATTCCTGTCCCGGCAGATTACGACGGCGACGGGCGAACCGATTACGCCGTCTGGCGTCCCATCGCTCAGGCATATCATCAGGGTTACGACACCACACAGGGGCAATGGTATGTCTTATCATCCTCAAGTTCCGGCGGGACGTCTTACGCCCAATTCGGCTCGAACGACCCGCCGGACAGGCTTGTCCCTGCCGATTACGACGGCGACGGAAAGGCGAATATCGCGGTGTGGCGACCTTCGACTTATTACTGGTATTTCTGGTATGGGGGATTATACGACTTTCAATATCTCGGAACTGCGGGCGATGTGCCGGTCGAATCGGCTTTTATTAATCCGGTTATTGTGACGACCTGTCCTACTCCTACTGACCCTTCGGGCGTCGGCGCGGCGACACCGAGTTCGGTGGCGGCGGGCGGCACGACGCTTTTAACCGTGACGGTTACGCTCGGCACAAATCCAACCAGCACGGGTCTCAGCGTAACCGGCAATCTGACAGCCATCGGCGGCGCAAACAACCAGATGTTTTACGACAACGGAACGCACGGCGACCAAACAGCCGGCGATAACGTCTTTTCTTTTAACGCGACGGTTGCGGCAGGCACTTCTGCCGAGAGCAAGACACTGCCGATAACGATAACCGACGCGCAGTCGCGCCCCGCAACGGCGAGCATCGCTTTGACCGTAACTTCCGGTTCATCGTCGCCGTCGCAGGCGGCAATCAATCGGGCGCGTCTTTCGCCGCGAAACGAGACCGGCTCACTGAATCTTTACTCACAGAACTTCTTTTGGGGAGCTAATTTAGTCGGTCTGCCGGGCAGAGCCGGACTCGATGCCGGACTCTCGCTTTCTTACAATTCGCTCGTGTGGACGAAGGTCGGCACGACGATGGTCTTTGACGCCGACAGAGCGAACATCTCGCTCGGTTTCCGCTTCGGCTTTCCGGTGATCGAGCCGTCTTACACCGACAGTTTAACGAACAAACTGACCTATCTGATGGTTACTCCGTCGGGAGCGCGGGTGGAGTTGCGGCAAACTGGCGCCGGCAGCAATCTTTACGAAGCGGCTGATTCGTCTTATTTGCAGCTTGAAGTCGTCGCCAACACGGGCGGGCAGCAGCTCGTCCTGCGTTCGACCGACGGCACGCAAATGAAATACGAGTGGAGGGTCAACGTTAACGCCTTCCGCTGTTCGGAAATTAAAGACCGCAACGGCAACTATATCACAGTTAATCACGACCAGAACGGACTGCTGCAATCGGTTATTGACACTTTGGGAAGAGTCATCACCGTCAATTACGACAGCCAATCATATCCGTCATCAATCACGCAGACTTGGAAAGATACCAACGGCACGGGTGCAAACATAACGCATACTTACGCGACTTTTACATATGCCAACAGTCCGGCAATCGCCACGAACTTTGTTAATGCGGCGAATCCTTCGCAGCCGTTGGCGGTCAGCGGTCCGGCGAACGGCACTGTTCTAAAAGTTCTGCAAAGGATAACGTCTTCGACCGGCAGCTCGACGACGTTTGAATACAACTCTTACGGGCAAGTGTCGAAGATCAACAATTACGCCGATGACGGGCATCTTTTAAGCTCGGTGCGAACCGATTTGCAGAACGCGGCGAACACCGCGCAAACCGATTGCCCGCGCTTTACTGAGACGAGGACTTATGTCGAGAACTTCAACAATGGTGCTGAAACCGTCGCTCACAATTCATACGCGGAAAACCAGACGTGCTATGTTGCCGGATTAAATGTTCCGGCGACGAAAGTCGTGGTTTCGATGGAGGGTGCGCCGCACAACATAACTTCGACGCTATGGTATCAGCCGGCGGGCAATTGGGCGGAAGGACTGCAGTTTGCCACCGAAGACTTCGGCGACGGGATTCAGAGAAGATGGACGGTAACCTCTTTGACGCAGGACAACACGAATCTGGCTTATATCTTGAATCCGCGCGTCGCGGAATCGAAAGTCGGGGACTCGTCGAACATCAAACACACGAAAATCTTTTATGCTCTTCAAACGGGAACTGACGTTTATCTGCCATACGACGTGCAAATTTTGGACGGGAACTTAGGAACACTGCTAAAGGAAACAACGACCGCTTACAATATGTCTTCGACTTATACGTCGAGACGCATTATCGGCTTGCCGTCGAGCGTCGAAGCCCGCGGTTTGAATCAGGAGACGGGTCAATTCAAGTTGGTCTCGAAAACGATGTTCGCTTACGATGGGGACGGTTTTGCTGGAACAGGACAAAACATCTCGCCCATACAGCACGACAACACGAACTATTCGAGCGGCTTTACCAGCGGCAGAGGCAATCTGACTTCGGCGACCAGATGCGATGTGTCAATCCTGCCGGAAACTTCTTGCAACGGCGGAATCACTTCGCAGACTAAATACAACACGGCTGGCGCAGTGGTCTCGAAGATAGACCCGCTGAACAGAGCCGTAACAATCGGTTATACGGATTCGTTTAACGACGGCGTTAATCGCAATACTTACGCTTATCCGACGACCTTAACCGACCCGGCAAGTAACAGCTCGACCGTCAAATATCGTTACGATATTGGCGCGAACGTCTGGGCGCAATCGCCCGCTCCGCAAGGTCAGCCGTATGGCAAAACGACGACCCGCAACTTCGACATTTTCGGCAGATTGCAAAACGAATCGCTTTTGAAAGTTATCAACGGCAGTCTTCAGACATACGCTTACACGCGCTATGATTATTCGCAGTCCGACCATGACACTCATTCAAAAGTTTATTCGACAGTTACGGACGGAATGGGCGAAGTTCTCTCGGAAGCATTGACGGACGGCGCGGGCAGAATCTACCTGTCGAGAACCGAGAATCCGGGAAGCGCGGGCTTGTGGAGCGGACAAAAAATTGTGTATGACATTCTCGGACAAGTCGTTCAACAAAGCGTGCCGACCGAGATTGACGCGAGTTGGAATCCGGCGGGCGATGATTACTCGCGCGGCTTTTTGTGGACGCAAACCGCGTATGATTGGAAAGGCAGAGTAACTCAAACAACCAATACCGACGGAACCTTCAAAACGATGAGTTATGACGGCTGCGGCTGCGCGGGCGGGCAGGTGACGACCATTCAAGGCGAACAATTAGCCGAAGGCAGTCGCACGCAAAAACTTTACGCCGACGTTCTGGGCAGAACTAAAAAAACAGAAGTCTTGAATTGGAACGGCTCGGTTTATTCGACGACCCTCAACACCTTTAACGGACGCGACCAGGCGACGAGCGTCGTTCAGCAGGACAACTCTCAAAATCCGGTCGTCGGGCAAACAACGACGATGAGCTATGACGGATACGGCAGGCTCAAAACCGAGCATCGCCCGGAACAAAACGCGGGAACGGTTACCACCTACAACTACAACACGGACGACAGCATCTCATCGGTCGTGGACGCGAGAGGCGCGACAATTAATTATGGATACAACGGTCTGGGATTGGTCAATTTGATTTCTTCTTCCGTGCCGCAAGGGTCGAACATTCCGCTCGCTCCGGCAGTCAACTTCGATTACGACGCGCTAGGCAATCGAATTTATATGCAGGACGGTCTCGGCAGAGTTGATTACGAATATAACTCTTTGTCGCAGATCACGGCGGAAACCAGACAGTTCACCGACAGTTTGCCGAACGCGCCGCTCTCAAACAACAGGTTCAGACTCGAATACAATTACGAATTGTCGGGACAATTGAAATCATACAAAGACCCGTTCGGGCAAGAGTTCAATTACGCGCACGATAAAACGGGAAGATTAAATGCGGTAACGGGAACGACCGCATATGCCGGGCTGACGAGTTACGCCTCGAACGCGCAGTATCGCGCGTGGGGCGCGCTCAAACATCTCGATTACGGCAACGGCACGGAGATGAACATTTCAAATTTCAACAACAAATTGCAGGCGACGGATTTTGAAGTGAAACGGAGCAGCACTTTGATAATGAAGAAGCAGTATCAGTATTACGCCGACGGAAGCCTTAAATACTCGCAAGACGTTCTCAACGGACGGTTCGACCGTTTGTATAAATATGACCAAATGGGCAGAACGGTGGAAGCGAAAGCGGGTGCGCCGGCACGCGGGCAGACGGACGATTTACACTATGTTCCATACCAGCACACGATAACTTACAACGCTTTCGACGACATCACGAATATGGTCACGACGCATTACATCGGCGGGCAGACGACGAACGACTCTTTTACCAATCACCGCAATTCTAATTGGGGTTACGATGCGGAAGGCAACACGCTGTTTGACGAGAACGCGAATCCTTACGTTTATGATGCCGCCAACCGAATGGTCTCGGTTACGAGTTATTCGGACGAAAACAATTCGCTGCCGACGCTGACGACATTCGACGGCGAAGGGCGCGGCGGCAAGCGCGTTACGAACCGGACGGCGGGCGGCAATACCATAACCGAGACGAGATATTTTATTCGCTCGACGGTGATGGCGGGCGAAGTGGTCAGCGAAGCGAACGGCACGGGCGAGAAGGTCAGAACATACGTGCGGGCAAACGGGACGGTCGTGGCGACGCAGCAAATAGCGTGGGAATCAACCGGTCAACAGCAAGTGGCGTTCGAGCATAAGGACGCGAGCATCGCCAGCATAGCGACGACGAAACAAGACGGACAAGCACTGACCTCAAACGGAGAATACCGCACGGCTGAGTTTGACGAACTCGGCAACGATGTCGGCATCACAAATCCTTATCTAGAAATCCCGCCGATACAGGACGAAGGCGGTTCTCTGACACCATCCTCGCAATGGTCGTCAATCATTGATGGCAGAGTGGTGAGCTTTGCCATTGACGGAATGCCCGTTACCAGAGACATCTTTATGCTTCATTTGATGCCGACTTTGAATCTGTATGGCGGCGGTGCGTTTGGAATGATGGAATACAGCCGGAGAATGTCGGCACGACCGCCGCGCGAGATTGGACATTGGGAGAGAACTTGGACTTGGGGTTCTGAAGCGAAAGATGATGGCGACACAATTCGTGTCCAGACAAATACTTTGACGCGCACTATTGCCACTGTTTACGAAGAAAGTAATTGGTCAATCAACTGGTCTATCTTTTCTTTCTCTCAACAATCGCAAAGTGAGCTTAATAATAGCAATACTCCTCGTGCCAATAGTTCTAAAGATACTGATAGTGCCAAAATCGCAAGAGCTAAAAAGGCAGCTACAGATGCTTTGAATAAATCAAATTGTAGAAAACTTTTTGAAAAAGCCGGTTTAGTTCTTTCATCAAAGAAAATTGATCCTCAGAGAAGTGATTTAGGTCTTAGTTCAGCAGGACTTGAAATGCAAGACTCAAATCCCGCAGGCTTTCTTGGAAAGGTGGCGATAATATTCAGACCTATGGATCAAGCTGTTCTGAAAGCAAATCCAAGCTCAGCTTGGAACGCTCACTCGGTTTTGGATAGCAATGATGTATTCTATTTGGCGGATGGGAAAAAATACACACTAGGAGAAACTATTTTAGTTTCGGAAAGTTTTACTCAACAAGATCCAAGATCTTCTATTATATATACTAGTGCTACATCAATGGCAGATAGATCTAATATTTCGATAGACCAAGCAAGAGGTTTGGTCGTATTACATGAGCTTATGCATCTTATACTTAAAACAGGACACAATGGTCCGGGAAGCACAGATGGGGAATGGAATGATAAAATTCGCGCAAACTGTTTTTAATATTTTTGGTATATTGATTTCACTTATGGAGGCAAAAATGAGGAATCTTTTGACGGCAATAATATTAACGGGAGCTATTTTGTTATCTTCATGCGAGAATTTCTCACAATCGCTGAGGGAAAATAAAATTTCTCCTGCCAATAAAACTGAACTAATAGTTAGCACGACTCCTTCGTTATACTCAAATGCGGAATTGAGAAACACTCCTCAAGTAAGAAGCATAAATTTCATAAGCGCGAAAGAGATATGGTTTATCAAGGGATTAACTAGAGAAATTATCTTTACAAACGATGGCGGAGCTAATTGGTCAACAGATGTGCCGCCTGAAATAAGCAGCGCATTTGCCATAGATTTTATCAATGATTTACTCGGATGGCTGGTTGATACTAATGGAAACATTTGGCGCACTAACAATGGTGGCAAAACTTGGCTAAAAGAATTCTCATCAAAAGGAAAATCTGGCAATGATCTTAATTATATAGGAACTTCTCAAATCGAATTTCAATCTGCTAAACGCGGCTGGATACTCAATGATTCTGCCTATTTGACAAATGATGGCGGACTGTCTTGGCGGCGAGTTTCATCTTTTCAAGGAGAGCCGCGCAAGATGTTTTCAACCGACAATTTACATACGTGGGTTATAGCAGAACAGGGCGATGAGGTGAATACTTGGGTAAATAGAACTTCTGACGGGGGGCAAAATTGGGAAGCTATAAAAATTGTAAAGGGTTATAGTCCGCAAGATATTTTCTTCTTAGATAATAATAATGGTTGGGTTAGCAGTTCGCAGGGGAAACTTTTTAGGACAGTAAATGGCGGCAAAAATTGGGAATTACAAAAAACTGTGGCGGGAGATTTTGAAACGGAATCAATATTTTGGCTCAATTCAAAAGAAGGCTGGCTGGCTGGCTATATTTTAAAGGATAAACCTGAATTTATGAGAGATGGGAAAGCGAGCCTTCTAAAAACATCTGATGGCGGACAAACTTGGATTAAGGTTGAGTTTGAAAATGATGATCCATTTTTTAGTAAAATTTATTTTGAAAACACACTGAATGGGTGGGTAATAGGCAGAGATAACATTTACAAAACGATTGATGGTGGGAAAACGTGGAAAGTAGTATTAGCTTTAACTAATAGGTCATAAATCCAATATAACATTGAAATCCAAGCAATTGCCACAGGGTTATTTTGATAAGAAGGTCAATAGCACGGGCGAGAAGGTCGGAACATATGTGCGGGCAAACGGGACGGTCGTCGCCGAACAGCAGATAGCGTGGGAATCAACCGGTCAACAGCAAGTCGCCTTCGAGCATAAGGACGCGAGCATCGCCAGCATTGCGACAACGAAACAGGACGGACAAGCACTGACCTCAAACGGAGAATATCGAACGGCAGAGTTTGACGAACTCGGCAACGATGTCGGCATCACAAATCCATACTTGATAGACCCGATAGAACCGAACGAAGGCGGTTCTCTGACACCATCACAGCAATGGTCGTCAATCATTGACGGCAGAGTGGTGAGTTTTGCCATTGACGGAATGCCCGTCCCAAGAGATATTTTTATTCTCTTTTAAAAGAGTTATCTAGCCGTTCAAAAACAAGTGTTTTCGGACACGGCATTTTTAGCTTGTAAAAACCCAATAAAAATCTGCGTTTAACATCTCAGTTTTTCGGGAGGTTTTTGGACACCCGTCGGTTATAATCGCATTATGCCGAAAACAAAAGTTCCAGAAAAGCGGAAACCCGTTGCTTCAAAAATAATCTCATCGAAATCGAAAACCGTAAAGTCGAACTCGGGCAGAGCTTCATCGAAGGCTTCGCCTGCGGCTCAACTAAACGCTGCTCTCTATGCCCGCGTTTCTACGCACGAGCAACAAACTCTTCCAATGCAAC
>MWWH01000048.1_pt1 | contig 26550 bp, 29 predicted proteins | sample 1047231 | NCBI WGS metagenome assembly MWWH01 (sample SAMN06349967, study PRJNA376086) | soil metagenome | isolation source: MG3-2 sample Antarctic (ecotone) soil | place: Antarctica | collected 2015-01-13 | reverse complement strand
CTGACCAAAATCGAGGGCTTATACATAGGCTAAAAGCGGGAGAACGAATTCAGAGCTAAACTACGGGGCGCTTGAAGTTCCGCAAATTCCTATGAGAGATTTTCTCCGTTTGTTGGGTTTTACCCAACAATTTGACGAAGGGATTTTGCGATTTGATTTTCGCGGAGATGGTGTCGAGAGTCTCGGAAGCGTCCGCGCGAAGTTTATCCAGCATCTCTTTCGCCGTCCGCACGTCCGCGTCAATCCGGCTGGTGATGCTTTCTTTATCGTTCGCGTTGAAGACGTTGGAAGGCAGCTTCCCGACGTGCGCGCGTTCGTCGCCAAGCTGTTTGATGCGTTGCTCTAAATTCTCGGTCTTGTTAGTTTCCGCGATTGACCGCTCGAAACGACTCTTCTGTAGCTGTACGTCTCGCTCCGACTCCTGCCGCGCTCGCTCGCTCGCTCCTTTCGCCTCCTCGATACCGCCCAAGAGTTTATCAATCTGATTATCTAAAAATTGTTCGCGCGCTGCGCCCTGATACTTACTCGCGGTCTGAAAAAGATTTGAGATGTCCGTATCGCTGACATGGCCTTGCTTCAACTCTCGCACTTGGCGATTGCGCGTCTCACGATTCGTCGCAGCTTGCGCCCCTTCTGCCGTCGTTCGATCCCTGTTCAGGATGTCGTCACGGTACTGGTCGGCAAGGTCAAGCCCTGCACGCCCGCGCCCCGTCAGAAAGTCACCTGAAAAGATGCCGCCGAGTGTGGCAAATCCGGCTTTCCCGCCCAACTCGATATGATTGTAAATGCTTTTCAACGCTCCAACTTGTTCCGCTTCTTTCCCCGCGTCTTCAACGGAGCGGAAACCTTTGCGCGCGGCGTCTGGAAGATTCCCCAATGAGCCGACGAGAGAATCCAATACCTCTTTCAGTTGCGCGCTTGAAAGAATGGCCTCGCCGACGCCCGCTTTATAATCGTCCCATCGGTTCGTCGCCTGCTCGACTCTCCCCGCGACGGTTTCAAGATGGCTGGCAGCTTCGCCGTTGAAAATCTTCCCCGCATCTATGACGGCGTTGACGCTACTGATCGCCCGCTCCATCTCGGTCAAATCTTTCGGCAATTCTCCATTGAGCAAGGCAAACGAGCGTTGCACTTCGGCGGCACTCTTGCCCGTCAACTGTTTGATTACTTCGTCGTTGCCGGTGGCGAGTTTTTGCAGAGCCTTGATGGTTTCAGCCGCGCCGCCGCCTTGCGCCGCGACAATATCCGCGACGGACTTTTGAATGAGCGAATCAGAGCGCGAAGTGAGTCCGGCGCGAGAAGCGATTTCAGCCGTCGAAGCCGTCGCCTCGCTCGCCTGTGCGGAAGATGAGCGCGTGTAGTTATGAAACTCTTCTGCTGCGCGGCGTGCGGTTGTATAGCTCTGCGACGTGGCGACGATCTGCGCGTTGAAGAGGCTTTCAACCCGCGCCGCCTCTTGCGCCTGTTTGATGCTGACGGCGAAAAAATCCTCGACGTGGCGCGTCGCGCCGAGCAAGGTCTGCCGGATGGCGAACCGTTCGAGATATGATCCAAGCCCCTGCGAAGCAGAAGCCACCGCTCGGTTGATGTTCTGCTCGACCTGACTGAGCGTGGCGTTGAATTTGTTGAGGATAGTTTGCGCGGTTTGCGCGCTCGAAGCGTCTACGTCAACCGTTAATTTGTTACCCATTGATTAACCTCGCTATGGCTTCACCGATTCGCTTCTCAAGCATTGGACGCGCCCGCTCGATGGCAGGACGGACGAAGGGGCGCGGCGCGATGTGGCGCGTGCCCTCGTCAAGCAAACGTAAAATCTCAGACCCTTCAATCCGCGCGTGGAGTCCTTCGCCCGTAATGTGGAGTGAATTTATCAGCGTCCCTCGATCTATCGCCGGACTTTCGCCGGGAGCCGATGCGCGGTGAAACCTCTGCCCCGGCGCGGCGCGCCTGAATCCGTGCGCCGCCGTCTTGTGCTCGCGCACTCCCAAGCCGTTTTTAACTCGCGCGGCGCGTTGCCCGTTGTTGCGCGTGTAGATGCGGCCCGACTTCGGAGCGCGCATCTGTTCTTTGATGTCGGCTTCCATGTCGCGCACGGTTTCAGCGACGATGGTTTTGAATGCCTCGATGAGCGCGTCGGGCTGCGTCAGGAGAGGGCTTGTGATTTCTAATTTGGCTGTCATCCGCATAAGCTGAAATGGAAGCTGCGCATCGTCTTGATGAAGAATTCTTCGCGGAAGATTTTCCATTTCCCGCGAGATGTGACTGCCAGCCCGCCGGTCACATCTGGTACGGACTCAACTCCGGCATCTCATCGCTGTCATTCCCCTTCGAAGCGGCGATGTGTCTCAGTTGGGCGATGCCCCACTCTTCATGTGCCCGAGCGTATGTGCGGAAGACGGCGATCACATCTTCCAAGAGGCAAAGCCCCGACGTGAATTTTCTGCGCGCGGTGTCGAGCGCCGCCTCGGCCTCCCTAAAGCGCTCCACTGACTCACGGGCCGCAGCGGCGAGATCGTCGCGGCGCTCAGATTCCCCGGTCGTCTGCTCGACGTGAGTGTCTTTTAAGGAGAATTTGGCCTCCACGGCACGTAGTTCTTCTATGCTCTCAACGCCGTATATACTCAGGGTGTAGAGCACGTGGTGATCGGCGGAAGCGTCCTTCCATTCGAGGTACGTCGTGAGGTAATCCTCCAGAAGACCTGCCCCCGTCCCCAGCGCCTCTTGCGCGGCATTCCAGCGCGCTTCCGCCGCGTCGGCCCGTTCCTTGGCGGACGCGAGCGCCTCGCCGAGTTCTCGCTTCTTCGTAACCTGCTCATCACTCATCCGCGCACCTCGGTTCTCAGGCCGGAGCAGTGTTGACTGTCGCCGGCAACATCTGGCCGCACGCTTGGCAGAGCGAGCGTTTCGCGTATCGCTGTTTGTAGAAGTTCACAGCCTGCCGGCTGACCGGCGGAAAGCCGTGCTGCTCCATCAGCGCGCTGACCGTCCGGTAGTCGTCATCACCGGCGCGAATCCACGCGATGAGCTGAGCGCGCTGCGCTTTGGAAAGCTTCCGTCCAGGCATCACCATTACCCCCCTTCGCGTCCAATTCCGTCCAGTCTTGTCCAACAGTTAGTTGGACAAGATACTATAAGCAGAAATTATAGAGTTTCGCAAACTCATTAACATCTGTTGTAGTAGAAGGTTTGTATGAGGATCGTTTTGCGTCCAGTTTTTAAGGGACGCTGCCGAGAGAAACCCGCGTCTTTTTTGCTTTCAATAGATTTCAATCGAAGTCAGGTCCAGGAAACTCTGGAGGGCCCCGGCCAGGCGTCGCCACCGCTCACGTTCCTTGTCGTCGAGCGACGCATGGCGGCTGTTCAGGATGGCCACGTCGGCGAGGCAGTCGGCAAAGTCCTTCACGCCTACATCCGCCGTCAAATCACGGAGAGAGAGAAAGAGGCCGGCGCGCGCGCTCTGCTGCCGGCGATCCGGTTCGTCGTGTCGTGAATCCCGTGGATCATCCATCACAAGCGGATTCTAACTTCGCGAGGCACTACGTGTCGTCAGGGAACTTACTGCTCGACGAGCACGGCGCCGATGGCGATAGGGTACTTGCCGGGGTCTGGACACGCTGTTGTTGACGGCTTGGCAGCGGGTTTGATAGGTTGGAAGTGTGGCGCTTGAAGACCACGCCGCTCGCCCTTGGAATCTCACTCGACTCACAACCTGCCGAAAGATAAGGAATCCCCTCAATGAACAACGTTAAGTGTCCGCAGTGCGGTCTCGTAAATTATTCCTTCGAGGATCAGTGCAAGAGGTGCGGCCTCGGCCTCGCTAAATCGTCCGAACCTGTTCAGGTGATGGCGCCGCAACGCGTGCGACAGTCTAAAGATTGCCCCCAGTGCGAAAGCCCGGAGACGCGCAGCTTCGAGATGGCTTATGCGAGTAGCACGGGGACGGGCACTCTCGTTGCCGGCTCTTACAATTTCAACATCGGGGCGACCGTCACGAGCGGCAGCCTCACGCAGCAGAGCGCGCTGGCCTCTTACGTCCGCCCGCCGGCGCCGCCGCAGGGGGGTTCCGGCACGATCCTCATGATTCTACTGGGAGTGTTCCTGGGATTTGCGTTGATGATATTTATGGCATCAGCCAACTATCCGGCGTTCGGATTTCTGCTGCTCGTGGCCTGCCCGCTGGGTTTAGGCATTCCATCGTCCCGTCATTTTTCCAGAGGGTACGCAGAAAAGAGGCAGGAGTATGACATGGCGGTCGCCCAGTGGCGGCGCTGGTGGATTTGTCTGAGGTGTGGCCACCGCTGGGCGCTTTAATTCTCAGCCGCCGAGCGTGGCGGGAGCGCGAGAGTGCTCGGTGTGAATCTTCTCGTTTGTCTCGCCCTGCCCGTTACTCGCGTAGCACCTCGCGCTCATCGGACCGGGCGAGAGCCTCGGCCTCTTCCCTTTCGATCCTGCCATCAAACTCAAGAATTGCCGCGCGCTCGGCGATTTCATCCGGGTCAGGCTCATCCGGCGGCAGTTCTGCTACTAATTCAACTTCGACGGTTTGAGTCTGCGGCTTTGTAAGGCGGTCTTCGAGGTCTCCCCATGCGGAAACGGCCTCCGGCGTGTGCTCTATTTCCGGCTCCTGCTCGTCGGGTCGTTTCCGCGTATTCTTTATATCTTCTCTTACGCGGAAATGACCTTCGGCTACTGTGTCCTCGATAGAAGCGAGGGGGATACCGGAAGAAATTTCCGGCATATCGTTAACTGCTTTCGCTTCAACATCTTCGGACATGCCGGAAAGAATTTCGTCAATTTCTCCGCGCATTGAGAACAACAACTCGCGTAGATTTTCGCCCTCGCCGGCGAGCAATGCCGCGCGCATTCGCCCGGGCATGTCGTCGAGCGCCTTCCGGCCCTTCCTGAGATTCTTGTCGGCGTTGCTGAGGCTCTGCATAACTGGCGAGCGGGAAGACTTCTTCGGCTTGCGCCTGTGCATCGGCGGCGGTGCGTCCGGGATCTCGTCGTAAGCATCGCCTGCGGCCTTCCCCAGCGCCGCCAGGCGGTCTTTACCGTACTCAGGCATGGCACGCGCCACAGCGACTGCTTGGCCGATCAACTCGGCTACATGGAGAGGGATGCTGTAGCGCGTGCGCTCGTAGCGCTGATACTCCGGATTGTAGGGGCCTTCCATGATGGTGAGCAGGGAGCACCTGATCGTTCTCATTCTGTCAAGGTAGTTCCTTCTCCACGCGCGGATCGTGCGGTCGGTGCAGCGCGCCTGCTCGGCGAGACCTTCATCGTACATTTCGACGAAGCGGCCACCCTCGCCGCACAAGGCTATGATGAGCGTGAAGAATTTAGTCTCCTTCCACTCGAAGCCGGCGAAGTTGAGGAAAAGTTGCGCGACGTATGTGCCATCAGCCATGTCAGAGAAGAGAGAGTGTCGCTGCTCTACTTGACCGGTTTCCGTGTGGCCGGGCGCGCGGCGGCGGAACTGCCCCGGCGTGATGTCGTGGACGGTGGCCGTCGTCGTGCTCATGCCGCTCTTCCCTTCCGCGTGATTTGCGCGAGCAGATAATCGTCATAGCCTTTGTCGAGCGTCGGCCACGTCCTGATGCGGACGATGAAGCGCTCGCGTTCAAGCTGCGCGGTCAGGCTCATCAGCGCGTGATGCACCTGCGGCTTCTCCATCACATCGCGGTCGAAGGCAATGACGGCTCGACGCAGCGCCGGCAAGAGCAAACGCAGGCGCGCGCCGAAAGACATGCCGAAGTTACAAACCCCGGCGGCAGCGATGACGGGTGCTTGGGTGAAGAAAGAGATGATGCTGGCTTTGAGTCCGCCTTCAGTGAGCAGCACTTCTTCGGTGCGCGCGAGCAACTCGGGCTTTGCAAAATGAACGGGCGCGCCGCTTGATGCGCCGCCCGGTTTGTCTTTCGACGAGAGCCAGATGTATTTGTCGCCACCCGTGGTGTAAGGCCAGCGCCGGATTTGCAACCCCTCGATCTGACCTTGCTCATTGCGATACGGGATGAAGAAGCCCGGCCACGTAGAGCAGAGAAGCCATCTCCCTGACGCCTGAAAAAATCCTGGTAGCCCACGAAGATCAAACCGGCGCGCGAGCTGGCGAGCAATCTCCGCGCGCACGTGCGCCGACGAAGGCATGCTCTTGAACTGAAGATGAGTAATCTCCGCGCGAGACAGGCCGCGCCGATCCAGACTCTCGCTATGCTCGCTTGAGAGAGCGAGCGCCTCGAGGAGCGCGCTGTAGACAGCATGACGGCGCTCGATAGGAGCGCGTTCGACGGTGGCTGGAATAGGCTTCGGTTTCGACGATAGCGCGTGCTTCGGCACGGGTGCGGCGTCGAAGAAATGCATCCAGCCTTGGCCGTCGCCGGTGGCTTTGTCGCTCCTCACGCGCATGCAGATCGCACCGTGGCCGTCCTCCCAGTACGAGCACCAGTTGTCGCGCTTGCAGACGGGACAAGGGTGCTTACGCGAGACCCGGAGCAGCGCAGAGCGCAGAGACGGCAGATGTGCGCTCATGCCGCCCGCTTCCCTTCTCTCAGTTCACGGTGCAGTCGATCATTCTCGCGAGCGAGTTGCGCGTTGAGTTCTTCGAGCCGATTGATGTGTCGCTGACAGCCGGGGCACGCACATCGAGGTGAGGGCGGTAAAATTGTCTTTAATGATTGACCGGGGCTGGAGAGTTGTTTATTGTTCATATAGAGAGCCTCTGTTGCGTCTTTGGCGTACCATTGGTTCACCATATAGAAGGTTGCTCCTACAATGGAGACACCTTCGGTTCGGTTAGGGTTAGAAACCGGAGCACCGGCAAAGCACGCTGGTTTCTAATTTCGAGAACGGCCCCGGAGCTATCAACTCCGGGGCTTCTTATTTGGTCGCGGCGTAACTGCCAATCGCTTTGCCGGTCTGACCGGATGAGCGAAAGGTAGCAAAGAAAATGTTAGCAGCTAATAAAAATTAATTTGCTGCTAACTGTTTTTGATCTTCAGCGGTGAGCGCGAGCTTTTGAAAATTAACCTGATACCTCTTCAAGTTCCTCGCGAGCGTGACTTGGGCAGCCCTGATATTTTGTGCGGGGCAATATAACTTCCGGGCAACATTAACCTTCTTCACCTTTTGCCCGCTGGCTCTCAATTGTGCCATCGCTTCTAAGCAACCGCGCACAAGATCACTCTTTTCTTTCAGGAAGTGCGTCTGTTTTTCATAATCGCTTGCGGGTGTCCTGCCGGGCTTCGGAGCGCCCCAAATCTCGCGGCGTCCTTTGAGCAACGCGGCTTCAACGTGCTCGTGCAATTGAGAATTTATATGCGCCACATCTGCGGACGCAGCGCCAAGCGAAAGCGTCCCGCTCATGTGCTCTGCGAAAGATGCACTCATGGCTTTTGTTACTAAACCACCAATCCACATTTGGTAATCGGCCTTCAACTTATCGTTGAATATCACAACGCCGCGGCGTGCTATCGACTGAGCCAGTGCGCTTACATCGCCCGAATCAGGACAAGAGTTCATTATTTTCAAAGCCACCCACTTCGACATTTCATAACCCAACGCTTCCGGGTCGTATTCAAAAAAATCCCGGCCCCACTCCAACTCAGTTCGGGTGGCGACAGTCTGCGAAGTAGAGTTGTCTTGGTTGTTCATAACTTTTTCACGTACAGAGCGAGATCGTCTCGCTTGATCTTCCAGCCTCTGCCGATGATGCGCGCCTTCAACTTCTTATCCGTGATGGCGTCTCGGAGGTGGCCGCGCCCGTTTGTTGTTGCGTGCTGCTCATAACCCACAGTCCCCTTCTGTGAACCCTGACCGTAATTCGGCCCGCCGGTCGCTCAGGGATTCGCGATCTTTCCCCGTGATGATCAGTCGCGAGTAAGGCGGGCCGAAGTTATCAACTGCTCTCAATCGAATTTCAAATAGAACTCGGTGATGTTTATTGCGCGCGCCGTCTTGATTTTCTGTGTCGCCGGCTCTTTGCCTGTCGCCGGTTCTGTGTATTCTGCACAGAGGGCAGCGGCGCGGCGACAGTATTTGTAGTACTTACTGGTTGAGGGGCATTACTTGCACCGAGCGCGTTGGCGCGTAGTCTCGCTCCTTCTGCCTCTGCGCTCGCTATCGAGGCTTCCAAGCGCGTGCGGCTGGCGTCGAGGCTTCGCAGTTGCTCCTCAACGTTCGCCTTCTGCTTCTCCAACTGCTGCTGGCGTTGGTCTCGCAAGCCATTGGCATCAGTCGTCCCAATGCTGGCGACGCTGCGTTGGATGTTCTCCGGCTTGAGGTCTTCTTCGAGTTGGGTTAATCGTGCCTGAAGTTCGGCCTGCTTGTCCGTCACGCCGCGCAGCTGCGCGCGCAACGCTTCGGCCTTCTGCTCGACGGTTAAAGTATCCTGTGCCGCCGCGAGTCCTGCCACCACAACTATTAGTAGCGCGCTCCACATCACACGTCTCATATTCTTCCCCCTGGTGTATCATTGAGCATCCTTAGTCTCTTTCCTTCGTTCCCACCTGCTCCTGTGCCATGCCTTTGACCGTAGCCCAATCCTCCGCGTGCATACTCTCCGCGAATTGAGCTTCAATCTCTTCGAGCGTCTTTCCCTCTCCGAGCAGATCGGAGACGGTGGCCGTGAAAGCGGCAATGTCTTCAGGCGAGAGCTTTCGATGAGGCTCTGCGTGAACGGTGGGAGGTTCAATCGCAGAGATGCTCTGCTTCCCTTCCCCTTTGCGCGCTACCGGCTTCTGGGTGAACTTTCGACGCAGGTGTGCGGCGAGGAATGCCGGGACGCTGGAGACGCTTCCCGCGCGTGCGGCGGCCTCATTCAACTCGTCCACCACAACGCGCGCCACCTCTGCCCATTGCTCACGCTCGCCTGCCCTTGGAGTGCGCCCGGTCAGCTTCCGCGCCGCCTCAGAAAAAATAGAAACTAGGTCTGATAATGCTTCTGCTTCATCATCATTCTTAGTAGTTGTCTTAAAGGAAGTCTTAGACTCCGCAGATGTTGTTGAATCAATTGAAGGTGAAGTATGACTAGTCTGACTAGATTCTAGACTGTCTAGTCTGACTAGATTCTGGGCATGGCTAGTCTGACTAGTCATACTACTCTGACTAGCCAGACCAACTTCTTCCGGCAGATTTACGGTGAACTCATTGCCTTCGTGTTCGCCGGTGATCTGCCGCACCTGGATCAACCCCGCTCTCATCAGGCGTTCGACATTAGCGTCAAATGTCACACGCGAGCCGATGCGCGCACGCTTCATCAGTTTGGGGCGAGAGATGCGAACCGTTCGAGAAGGCACAATTGCCCCCCGTGTCAGCGCGTACAGGCAGTCGTACAATTGCTTGCTCTTCCCTGCGAAAACGCCCGCAGGTATCGCCTCACGCACAATCGAGTTCGCCACCTTGCTGTAATCACGGGCCGGAGCAACCGGGGAAGGGAGTGCTTCAGGTAGCTTGTTTGCCGGAGCAGTATGACTAGTCTGACTGGTAGGAGTAGTCAGACTAGTCTGACTAGGCATAGTTATATTGTCTTCCGCCAAAGAGTCCATGAGTGCTTCGTGAGGAAGTCGTAGAGCCGGAGGGACAGAGAGTCCGAGCTTCTTTTTAGCTCTTGGCGTGCGAAGGGAACTGGCGGGTTTCTGTTTGGTTTCTCCCATTCTTCACCTCACCTCACGGCGGAGATTTTCTGCCGCGACAGTTTCAGTTTATCGAGCACTTCATCGGTCAGACTCCACCACTGGTCAGCCGCGCGATGAGATTTCGCGTAAAGGACGGTCGGCAGCTTCTGTGAAGGCGCTTCCGCCACTTTCGAGTAATCATGCAGGTTGGTGTCGAAGACGTGCCCCACGAGGCCGACAGCAGCTTCCACAGCCTGCCTGGACTCGGTTGAGAGGTTGCGCTGCGGCTTATAAAGATTGATGACGGCGCCGAGCATCTGGAGAGAGGAGTTGACGTTTTTGCGAACCTGCTCGATGGTGAATGCCAAATCCGACAAACCCTGCAACCCCATCGCGTCCGCCGCGCACGGCACGAGCACGTAATCGGCGGAGTAAAGGGCGGTGGTCAGTAGTTTCCCGAGCTGCGGAGGGCAGTCAATGAAGACCAGATCGTAGCCTTGCCCGTGCTCCCGAATCTGGTTACGGAGGCGATGCATCAGGTAGTCGGGCTGCATCTCGAAGCGCGCGAGCCTAATATCAGCCGCCACGATGTCAAGGTTATCAACCGGGCTTTCGATGATCGCGTCGTCCAGTGGCAGCGGCTCTACTTTGACGCCGGTGGGCGACTCCGGCTCGATTAGCACGTGAGAAAGCGTCACCTCGTACACGTCCGGCTCGACCCACGAGGCGGTGAGATTGCCCTGCGGGTCGCAGTCGATGGCGAGGGTCTGAAAGCCGCGCAGCGCACAGCAGGCCGATAACTCGCGCGTCGTCGTGGTCTTCCCGACGCCGCCCTTCTGGTTTGCCACCGCAATGATCTTCACGTTCGATTCTCCGCGCTCTTCAGTGGGTATTCGGGTCTTCCGTCGGCAGTCCTTCGATCTGGCCGGCGGCGAGCAGATCGGCATCGGCTGTGACCAGCGTGAGCGGTGAAAGACCTTGCCTCGTGCGTTCGCCGTGTGCGTTGAGAAAGGCCGAGAATTGCACCGCGTCGTAGCCGCGCAGGGCATACTTTTCCGCCAGCGCCATCGCATCGTCCAAGAGTGATGCCGTCACTTCGACGATGAGAAACAATCCGCCGAGTTCTTTTCGTAATGTCGTCAGCGCCGCCGCCGCATCAGCCGCCGGCAAGTGATGACCCTTTTGCTTGCGCGCGATGGCGGCGACTGTCTCGACGCCGGTAATGCGGGCGACGTAAATGAGATTGCGGGTCGTGGGGGCGATCAACGTCGTCACCCAACCGGTTCCAGTCTCCGCCGCGTAGCGTTTGACGAGGGCGCTGCTGTCGAGGAAGTAAGCGGACATCTTCAGCGCCGTTCCTCGATAATCATCTCGGAGAGAGGCCGGCCTTCGACCGTGACCGGCTTGTAGGCTGCGAACTCGTCTTCGGCCATCTCACGGCTCGCCGGTTCGGGAATCGAGATCACGCCCTTCGCTGCCAGATAACGCTCAAACTCGTCTTCGGTCATCTGCGGCCTCATGGTTGGCCCGGAGAGCAGGGAATCAACCATCTCGCGCACCTGTTGCAGTTCTTCCGGCTTGAGTTCTTTAACTTCTTCGATCACTTTTTCTAAAGTTGACATAGCACTTCACTCGAAATTTCTCTTACTTCTTCCCGCCTTTTTTCTTGCCGTTCCCGTTGGCCTGTGCTGCCTTCGGGGGGCGTCCCATCTTCGGTTTCTCGAAGTGATTGAGATCAATCTCGGGAATCACCCAATAGTCGCCCCGTGGATGGTCCACAAGCCGCGCATGTTTGAATTTACCTTGTGAGCACCAGAGTCGAACCGTTGCCGGTGCAACTTCGAGGCGCTCGGCCACTTGCGTCGATGTCAGTTCAGAGTTCGCCATGGGCGAAACTTTAGCGCGTGCGCTGCCTTAGGTCAACGAAAACTTTAGCGCGTGAGCGGAAGAAAAGTCAAGGGAAAGTTATGCGCGTGAGCAAAATATTTATTGACAAACTCCTGCGCGTGCGCTAAACTTCTTTTGTCGGTTGGATGTCACGAGAGAGAAGGGAAGCGACAATGATTCAAATAAGCAGACCCGAACAGTTCACCAGAGCCGCCGCGAGATTAAACACCGAGCGTCAATCAATCCGCCGCCACGAACCCGGCCTGTACAGTGTGACGAATATCGTCAAAGGCCACACCTATCATGTCCGCATCAGTCGCCAGAACGGTTTGACCTTCGGCGCGTGTACATGCAAGGCGGGACTTTCACACGGACGCCGCCCGCTAGTTTGTAAACATCTTACCGCCGTCGTTATCTACCTTCGCGGGCTACAGGCGATGCGTCGCCATGCCGCGCAAGTGTCGCGCTAACAAAAGCAGACGCGCGGGATGTTTGAGCACCCCGCGCGTCTTTTACCTTCCACCCTTCCCACAAAGAAAGAGAGAAAAGATGTCAGATAATAACACTAATCTCGCGCCCTTTCCGCAGGACGCGCCGACCAGCTTTTGCGGCTATCACGTCGAGATCGAATACTTGGAAGGCTTGCCCGCGTGCGGCAATTTCCTTGCTGCCGTCCGCACGCCTGACGGCCTTGTGCTCGGCTTCGTGCGGCGCGCACATCGCGGACTCTTGCGCGTTGACGCTTTCAACGAAGAAGCATCCGCGCGCTACTACCAGCTTTCCCAGATTGAAACAGTCGGGCGCGTCGTCCTGAAAGGCCGCGTTGCGGCGGTGAGGAGGGCGGCGGCATGAACTACAACAACGTCACCGAGAACGTCGCGCGCCTCGTCGCCGACCCCGACACACCGGCGGAAATCTACAACTCCCTGACCGAAACGGTGCTTGAAATGACCGACCGCCACAACATCAACGTCTTTCATCCCGCCGTGTTGCGCGTGGCTCTGCCGTTGGCTTTGGAGCGCGAGTCAGGGGGCACGAGAGTAGAGACTGAAACACCCCAAAAATATCAACGTCACGCCGACATCATCGCAGACCTTTTGGAGAGCAAAGAGACGCCGGAAGTATTGCGCTCGACACTCATTGAGTTCTGTTCCGAGCTATCGAACTGGACGGCGCAAAACGGCGAGTGCGTCTGCTCTGTCGAGACGACGCGCAAGCATCTGGCCGCCATCTTCGCGCGTGCGGAGGTGAGAGGCATACGGTCTTCGCCCGGCGGCGTGATGTTCGATAAGGGAGGGCGACGGCATGAAACCTCAAGCGAAGAAAACGACGCGCGCAAGTAACGTCGTCAACTTTCCAGAACGGCGGCATACGACGCCACGACAAACAAACATTGAGCCATTGACGCATCGCCTTTTACTGATTCCTGTCGGGGAGACATTTACCGTCAATGTTGCGACCGGCAATGAATTGGACGGAATCCATCTCCAAGACAAAATCCTGTGCGAGCGCGTTGATTCGATTGAACGATTCGCTCTCGGAATAGTTCTAAATCCGCGCGGTGAAATAGACCTCAAATTTATCCATTACCCCACGACTGATCGTATCGTCGGACGCGCGCTCAAACTTGTGCGCCGCTTCCCCGTGGCACTCAGAGAAAGAGAGGCTTGCATATGAGGAAAGTAGAGAACGACACGACGCAGGAAATCGTCCGCAGCGACTTTGACCCCACATCTCTCGCGCTGCCGGACTCCATCATTAAAAAGCTGACCGAGAAGACGCTTGGTGACGACGGCGACCCGCAAGCTCTTGTCATGTTGATGAGTGCCACCATCAAAGCGATTAAGGATGAAAGATTGGTGGCCGCACGTAACACGCTCTTTCATATTGTCGAACACACCTTCAACAACAACATGCCATACGTCAACGCGCTCATGGATTACTACGACCGCGCGGGCTATGAATTGGAACGGCTGATCAAAGCGGGAGACGCTTAACCGGGATTGTCCCCCGTCCTCCCCTGCACGCAGGACAATCTCTGAAACACCATGAGCACAGAGATTCGCCACGTCCCCTCAGACCCCGACGGCAAGCCCTTCCACTTCTACCGCGAGCGCAAAGGGCAGCTCGTCTTTCGCGCCAAGTACGCCGAGAAGTGGGAAGCCGAGAATTGCACGCGCCGGATTAAAAAGCTTTACGACGAAAAACGCGAACGCTTCTACTGGCAGGGCGACGAGACGATCAAGGGCAGGCGTTATCGTCCGCGCGGCGATTCAAAGGAAGAAGTCGAAACCATCCTCTCGACGATTCGCCTGCGCCAGCGTCAGGATAAATACGACATCCGCCGCGACGACGATCCTGTCACCATCGAGGAGCTTGTCGCCGAACGCCTGCGAGACTTTGACCTCAACAACACCGCGCACCGTCACAACAAAACCGTTCTGGAAATGTTTCGCGCCCACTTCCCCGCCGCCAAGCGCGTTGATCGCCTGACAGACGCCGACATCCTCGCGTACAAGCGCGGGGTGCTCGAAGCGTTCCGTAAACAACATGGCCGTGACATGCGCGCCAACTCGATTACCCGAAACCTGGAAATAGTCGCCGCGATGCTCAACCATGCGGGCGACTATTTCCCGTCGCTCTCCGCGTGGAAGCATCCGAAAATGCACTACGAAAAAGCGGAGCGCAGAGAGCGCGTCATCAGCCGCAGCGAAGAGGCGAAGTTGCTGGCCGCGCTTCGTCGCGAGCGGCAGCCGAAAGAAGTCAGACTCGCGCACGTCACACGAGGGATCGTCGCCGACCTCTGGGAGTTTGCGCCCCTCGTCGGGATGAGACGATCCGAGATGCGCCGCCTCGAAAAAGGTTGGATTGATTTTCGCGAGCGATTGATCCAACTGCCCCGTCACGTCACGAAGACGAAGCGCGCCCGCGAGGTTCCCCTGAATGATGACGCGCTCGCTCTCATCAACCGTCGCCTCAGAGCCACGCCGCCCGATTGCAAATTCGTCTTCGCCAACGCTCGCGGCACGAACGCTCTCAGCGAGCACGCGATGTACCGCGCGGTCAAGAAAGCCGCAACGTCCGCTCAAGTTGATTATGGGCGAAATATCGAAGGCGGGTTTGTCTTGCACGACGCGCGCCACACGGCGGTGACGCGGATGCTTCACGGCGGGCATGACCTCGCGACGGTCGGCGATGTCGTCGGCCACTCGAAGGAAACAATGACGCTCACTTATGCCCACGCGACGCTTCAATCAAAGCGTCGCGCGGTTGATTCTTTGATGAGAAAAGAAGGAGAGAGATGACAGGGATGAGACCAAGTAGCGGTCGATGCGCTTGACCAGTTCGCTGCATAGCGCGGCGGTAGTCACAGCAGCTTTGGGAGGTGAAGAGTGATTCTCATTCAATTTCTAATCATGCCGCCCGTCCCCGACGAGCGACCCGACGATCTCGTGTCCGCCAAATACGTCGCCGAGCGCTTCGGCTGCTCGACGCGCTCGGTGCAGGCGGGCAAGTGCGGCACGCACTTACTCACGCGCGTCTCGAGAGACCCGCTCCGTTTCCGTCGTGGTGACGTGGACAAGGCGGTGAGGGACAAAGCGGCGGCAGCCATCGCCAACACGCCGGTCAAAAAGGCGATTCGATTGTTGAATCGAAAAAGCGGCAAGAGAAAAGTCGCTTGAAGAAAAACAATAAAGCCGGTTCCGGGCAAACCTGCGCTTCTCGTGCAACCCGGAACCGGCTCTTAAGTCAAATCTCAGAGACGAGAAAGGACTCAATTGATGGTAGCTAAGAAGACTAACGATGACAAGATAATTGATGGTGGCGCGCGCCGCTTCAGTTGCTGCACTGAGAAATCCACGCGCGAGCAACTGTCGAGTAAGTGGATGACGTTCAAACAGGTCGCGCAGCACTTCTGCGTCAGCGAGGCGACGGTGAGATTGGGGCGCGGCGTGTTCGGGCGGCTCAGGCGCGTGCCGCTCTCGGCGGGGCGCGTCGTCGTCCCCCGCAGCGATGTGGACAAGCTGGATCGGGAGTTGGAGCGGCGCGCGGTTGCGCTTTCATCGCCGAATCAACAGCAAGGAAAGGAGTCTTAAATGCCGAACAAGACAAATGAGCCACGACGAAAGGTTGTTAGCATCCGGGGCACGATTCGCATTGATGTCGCCGCCCACATCGAGGCGTCACGGGAGGGGTCGCCGGTCATGCTCAGAGCAGACGAAAGACGAGCGTTGCCGGTGAAGATAAATGGCCGGATGTGCTCTCATGTGCTCACAAATAGAATCGGTTTATTCGCTCTCGCTGGAGGAAATAATTCCCTTCTTCATCCCAGCACCGGAACGCTGATCAGTGACGAATTTAACCCGCGCAATACGGCTGACACAAGGTTGTCATCTAACCTCTTACCGGAACACTTCCATTCGCCAAAACCAAGACCCGAAGACAGTCTTCAATGCGTCGTATGAGGTGAGTGCGCGGCGTTGTATTTGAACCCCTCAACGTTGCTTCGCGCGCACGCTGTTTTGCTCTACCGGATTGCCTCTTCATTCAAACTTAAAGAGCGGTTTGTCAGGCTTCCCCACACGCTTGCTGGCGCTCTTCTTTGGTCTCCCGACTTTGCGTTTTTTCGGCACGCCTTTGGGCGCTCCGCGTGGCTTCACATCGAAGGATACTTGCTCACGAATGTAGCCCGAATCGCCGACTCCCCGTGCCAGCACCTGGAGCTTGAATTGACGGTACTCATCGTCATCCAAGTACGCCGTTATCATATGCAATTTTCTTTTCACCATGATTACTTCCACTATAATGTACTGTACATTTCTGGCGTGCGGCAAATGTACCGTACATTTTAAGCCGTCTCGTGCAACTCGCTCCCACAGCCGGCCCACAGGAGGTCGCCAATCGCCCTCTGTAAACCTTCTCTCCATTGAGCTTATTTCGTACCCTCGGAAAATTTGGGGGTACAACGGAAAACGTGATCGCGTAAATCTATGTCATCACGGGGTTTATGTTACAGAAGCTTGTACCCTGGCCTCATATTTGGTAATAATTGTATGGGCTTATATCCGGTCGAATATTCTTACAAATTCCACCACAGAAAAATACGCGCAGAGGGGATACCGAAATGGCTGACAGAGCATCGAGAGAAAATATCGTCTCAGAAAGAAAACGTCAGACTAAATTGTATGAAAGAGACGACAGATATGTGACAGAGCGAAAGTGCGATGCGGGCAAGACCGAGTCGGCGATTATACGTGAACTCGTCTCTACGGGGAGGCGCACCCAAGTATTACGAAATCGCGGGCGCGATGTCACTACCAAAGCTGTTCGGCACGCGCAGAAAGAGGTCGTGCGAGAGACGCTCGCGCCCCTCATCCGAGCAGCTCAAAGAGCAGAATACATTCTTGAGGTAGCGCGCCCAACAGACCAGCTCGGAGTACGCGGCGATTGAGGACGGGCTGCGATCTCTCAGCGCGACCTCGCAGACTATGCTGGAAGGCTTCACCCGCATCCTGCAAAACGTCGTCGTCCGCTCGGACGTTGATCGCCTTGACCGCCAGATGGAGCAGGCCGCCATCGCGCCCGTCCCCTTGATCAGCGCGCGGCGCAGGAAGACCGCCGCCTAAAAGGAAAGCCGGTGTCCGAAGAATCGCGTCATAATTTTCATTATCAGACGTAATATATTTAGTCTAAATTATAAATATTTCTAATGATACGTCCCGTTTTGTCCGTGGTGAATAATTGGGGTGTTGACGGGGCGGCTCACGCGGCTCTCGAGACGACGCGCACGCTCGGAACCGAAGCGACCGCATAGGCACGCCACGCGCTGACAAGGACGCTCTCTAATTCCGGTTGCTCCGGCGCATCAAAATATTCGGTGAAGCGCATCGGCAACGGGCGCGCATCCATCGGAAAATCTTCGATGCCGGACGGCTCTTTAACAATCATCTCGGAAACCGTTTTGATGAGTTGCTTGCGGTAATCGTCGGGCGCGTCCGCCGACATGCCGAGAAATGTTTGCTGCTCTTTCGCCGCGCTCTCGCTCAGTCGTTTCGGAAAAGTGAAAACGAACTGAGCATCGGAGAGCATGGGAACGACGACCGCGATCTCGACGTTTGGTTGATAAGTGCCTTTGCTGAACATCTGCTTTTGTGCCTCCTGAAATCTAGTAATCGAGTTTGACTCCCGGCGTTGAACCTAAAACGCTTTCAACGTCCAAGTCTTTACTCAAATGAATGTGAACCTCGCCGCCGCCTTTGGTGACGGCCTCCGTCAAAGTCTTGAGCGCACCGATTAGATTTTGCTGCGTCTTTTCCGTCGGTGCTTCGGAGCGCGAATTTCTTAAATTGTCGTACATGCCTGCCCTTAAAAACTCCATCTGGTACGGGTTGCGAGAATCGAACGTGTGCGGGTCATTTGCCGCTGAATAGCCGGGGCGTGCGCGGAATAAATCCTGCGAATAGCGATTCACTTCGACGGCTGTTTGCGGGTGAGTGGCGAGCGCGGCGATGTCGAGAGAAAGTCGCCCCGCCGCCTTGTCTTTGAGAAGCTGCATGATGTCGTCTTCCGCAAGCGGCGCAACCGCATCACGCGCACTTTGAGCCGTCAGATTCCGCGCGTAATCCTTAAGCGTGTCGCCGCTCGTTTCACTCCTTTGCGCCGCCTCATAAGCCGCCTTCGACGGGTAATAAGTTTGATTGGTTCTCACGACATCATCGAAGCCTTCGCCGGTGGCCGCGACGTTCGTCTTTTTCCCTTCAATCGCATCTTTAATTTGATACAAGATGCCGCCCTGACTGATGAGCTTGTCGCGGAAACTCTTCGCGTCCGTCTCTAGGTTGCGTTGATAGCCAGCCTCTTCTTTCAGCCCCACTATCAACGCCTGCCGCAGCCCGCCGGTCAATTCTTTCGGGTCAAGAGCCTTCGTGATGTTGAGAAATTCCTGTCGCACCGTGTTCGCGTCCGCGCCGGGAGCGAGGTTCGAGAGTTCCGAGAGTTTCCTGTTAGCCAAATTGATGCCGAAGCGTCCGGCTTCCGCGCGCTGAATCTCATCTTGAATGTCGGCCTCATAGCGCGCGGCTTTGGCGTTGAGTGCTCCGGACCTGTCAATCGCCGCTTCCCGTGTCGCGGCGTCGGGCGAGAAGCGCGAGCCGACAGACAGATTTTTCGTCGCCTCAAGGATGTAATCGTCAATCAGTTTTTGCCCCGCTCGCGCCGCCTCGTCTGTGCCTTCAGGTCGGAGTTTCTTCACTCGCTCATAATCGCCAAGCTGCTCTTGCCTGACTTGGAAAGCGTTTTGCGGGAAGAATCCGCGCTCGAAAGCGTCGGCCTCACGACGAAGGCCGGGAATGTTACTTGCCGCCGTGAATCGCTTGTCTAAGATTCCGAGTCCGCGTTGCTGGTCCGCCGTGATGCCGACGTAGCCCTTTTGCAAAGCCTCCGCTTGAAACTCTAATTCGACGGCATGAAGAGACGTTTGGATTTTGAGGTTCGAGAGGGCGACGGCTTCCGCCGCGCCTTGCATTCGCGTCAGTTGATTAACGGCGTCGTCGCCTAACCCTTTGAACCTTTCGCGCAAAGCGGTCACGGAACGGTCGGAGTCGGAGAACAATTTGACGAAGGGATTTTGCGATTTGATTTTCGCGGAGATGGTGTCGAGAGTCTCGGAAGCGTCCGCGCGAAGTTTATCCAGCATCTCTTTCGCCGTCCGCACGTCCGCGTCAATCCGGCTGGTGATGCTTTCTTTATCGTTCGCGTTGAAGACGTTGGAAGGCAGCTTCCCGACGTGCGCGCGTTCGTCGCCAAGCTGTTTGATGCGTTGCTCTAAATTCTCGGTCTTGTTAGTTTCCGCGATTGACCGCTCGAAACGACTCTTCTGTAGCTGTACGTCTCGCTCCGACTCCTGCCGCGCTCGCTCGCTCGCTCCTTTCGCCTCCTCGATACCGCCCAAGAGTTTATCAATCTGATTATCTAAAAATTGTTCGCGCGCTGCGCCCTGATACTTACTCGCGGTCTGAAAAAGATTTGAGATGTCCGTATCGCTGACATGGCCTTGCTTCAACTCTCGCACTTGGCGATTGCGCGTCTCACGATTCGTCGCAGCTTGCGCCCCTTCTGCCGTCGTTCGATCCCTGTTCAGGATGTCGTCACGGTACTGGTCGGCAAGGTCAAGCCCTGCACGCCCGCGCCCCGTCAGAAAGTCACCTGAAAAGATGCCGCCGAGTGTGGCAAATCCGGCTTTCCCGCCCAACTCGATATGATTGTAAATGCTTTTCAACGCTCCAACTTGTTCCGCTTCTTTCCCCGCGTCTTCAACGGAGCGGAAACCTTTGCGCGCGGCGTCTGGAAGATTCCCCAATGAGCCGACGAGAGAATCCAATACCTCTTTCAGTTGCGCGCTTGAAAGAATGGCCTCGCCGACGCCCGCTTTATAATCGTCCCATCGGTTCGTCGCCTGCTCGACTCTCCCCGCGACGGTTTCAAGATGGCTGGCAGCTTCGCCGTTGAAAATCTTCCCCGCATCTATGACGGCGTTGACGCTACTGATCGCCCGCTCCATCTCGGTCAAATCTTTCGGCAATTCTCCATTGAGCAAGGCAAACGAGCGTTGCACTTCGGCGGCACTCTTGCCCGTCAACTGTTTGATTACTTCGTCGTTGCCGGTGGCGAGTTTTTGCAGAGCCTTGATGGTTTCAGCCGCGCCGCCGCCTTGCGCCGCGACAATATCCGCGACGGACTTTTGAATGAGCGAATCAGAGCGCGAAGTGAGTCCGGCGCGAGAAGCGATTTCAGCCGTCGAAGCCGTCGCCTCGCTCGCCTGTGCGGAAGATGAGCGCGTGTAGTTATGAAACTCTTCTGCTGCGCGGCGTGCGGTTGTATAGCTCTGCGACGTGGCGACGATCTGCGCGTTGAAGAGGCTTTCAACCCGCGCCGCCTCTTGCGCCTGTTTGATGCTGACGGCGAAAAAATCCTCGACGTGGCGCGTCGCGCCGAGCAAGGTCTGCCGGATGGCGAACCGTTCGAGATATGATCCAAGCCCCTGCGAAGCAGAAGCCACCGCTCGGTTGATGTTCTGCTCGACCTGACTGAGCGTGGCGTTGAATTTGTTGAGGATAGTTTGCGCGGTTTGCGCGCTCGAAGCGTCTACGTCAACCGTTAATTTGTTACCCATTGATTAACCTCGCTATGGCTTCACCGATTCGCTTCTCAAGCATTGGACGCGCCCGCTCGATGGCAGGACGGACGAAGGGGCGCGGCGCGATGTGGCGCGTGCCCTCGTCAAGCAAACGTAAAATCTCAGACCCTTCAATCCGCGCGTGGAGTCCTTCGCCCGTAATGTGGAGTGAATTTATCAGCGTCCCTCGATCTATCGCCGGACTTTCGCCGGGAGCCGATGCGCGGTGAAACCTCTGCCCCGGCGCGGCGCGCCTGAATCCGTGCGCCGCCGTCTTGTGCTCGCGCACTCCCAAGCCGTTTTTAACTCGCGCGGCGCGTTGCCCGTTGTTGCGCGTGTAGATGCGGCCCGACTTCGGAGCGCGCATCTGTTCTTTGATGTCGGCTTCCATGTCGCGCACGGTTTCAGCGACGATGGTTTTGAATGCCTCGATGAGCGCGTCGGGCTGCGTCAGGAGAGGGCTTGTGATTTCTAATTTGGCTGTCATCCGCATAAGCTGAAATGGAAGCTGCGCATCGTCTTGATGAAGAATTCTTCGCGGAAGATTTTCCATTTCCCGCGAGATGTGACTGCCAGCCCGCCGGTCACATCTGGTACGGACTCAACTCCGGCATCTCATCGCTGTCATTCCCCTTCGAAGCGGCGATGTGTCTCAGTTGGGCGATGCCCCACTCTTCATGTGCCCGAGCGTATGTGCGGAAGACGGCGATCACATCTTCCAAGAGGCAAAGCCCCGACGTGAATTTTCTGCGCGCGGTGTCGAGCGCCGCCTCGGCCTCCCTAAAGCGCTCCACTGACTCACGGGCCGCAGCGGCGAGATCGTCGCGGCGCTCAGATTCCCCGGTCGTCTGCTCGACGTGAGTGTCTTTTAAGGAGAATTTGGCCTCCACGGCACGTAGTTCTTCTATGCTCTCAACGCCGTATATACTCAGGGTGTAGAGCACGTGGTGATCGGCGGAAGCGTCCTTCCATTCGAGGTACGTCGTGAGGTAATCCTCCAGAAGACCTGCCCCCGTCCCCAGCGCCTCTTGCGCGGCATTCCAGCGCGCTTCCGCCGCGTCGGCCCGTTCCTTGGCGGACGCGAGCGCCTCGCCGAGTTCTCGCTTCTTCGTAACCTGCTCATCACTCATCCGCGCACCTCGGTTCTCAGGCCGGAGCAGTGTTGACTGTCGCCGGCAACATCTGGCCGCACGCTTGGCAGAGCGAGCGTTTCGCGTATCGCTGTTTGTAGAAGTTCACAGCCTGCCGGCTGACCGGCGGAAAGCCGTGCTGCTCCATCAGCGCGCTGACCGTCCGGTAGTCGTCATCACCGGCGCGAATCCACGCGATGAGCTGAGCGCGCTGCGCTTTGGAAAGCTTCCGTCCAGGCATCACCATTACCCCCCTTCGCGTCCAATTCCGTCCAGTCTTGTCCAACAGTTAGTTGGACAAGATACTATAAGCAGAAATTATAGAGTTTCGCAAACTCATTAACATCTGTTGTAGTAGAAGGTTTGTATGAGGATCGTTTTGCGTCCAGTTTTTAAGGGACGCTGCCGAGAGAAACCCGCGTCTTTTTTGCTTTCAATAGATTTCAATCGAAGTCAGGTCCAGGAAACTCTGGAGGGCCCCGGCCAGGCGTCGCCACCGCTCACGTTCCTTGTCGTCGAGCGACGCATGGCGGCTGTTCAGGATGGCCACGTCGGCGAGGCAGTCGGCAAAGTCCTTCACGCCTACATCCGCCGTCAAATCACGGAGAGAGAGAAAGAGGCCGGCGCGCGCGCTCTGCTGCCGGCGATCCGGTTCGTCGTGTCGTGAATCCCGTGGATCATCCATCACAAGCGGATTCTAACTTCGCGAGGCACTACGTGTCGTCAGGGAACTTACTGCTCGACGAGCACGGCGCCGATGGCGATAGGGTACTTGCCGGGGTCTGGACACGCTGTTGTTGACGGCTTGGCAGCGGGTTTGATAGGTTGGAAGTGTGGCGCTTGAAGACCACGCCGCTCGCCCTTGGAATCTCACTCGACTCACAACCTGCCGAAAGATAAGGAATCCCCTCAATGAACAACGTTAAGTGTCCGCAGTGCGGTCTCGTAAATTATTCCTTCGAGGATCAGTGCAAGAGGTGCGGCCTCGGCCTCGCTAAATCGTCCGAACCTGTTCAGGTGATGGCGCCGCAACGCGTGCGACAGTCTAAAGATTGCCCCCAGTGCGAAAGCCCGGAGACGCGCAGCTTCGAGATGGCTTATGCGAGTAGCACGGGGACGGGCACTCTCGTTGCCGGCTCTTACAATTTCAACATCGGGGCGACCGTCACGAGCGGCAGCCTCACGCAGCAGAGCGCGCTGGCCTCTTACGTCCGCCCGCCGGCGCCGCCGCAGGGGGGTTCCGGCACGATCCTCATGATTCTACTGGGAGTGTTCCTGGGATTTGCGTTGATGATATTTATGGCATCAGCCAACTATCCGGCGTTCGGATTTCTGCTGCTCGTGGCCTGCCCGCTGGGTTTAGGCATTCCATCGTCCCGTCATTTTTCCAGAGGGTACGCAGAAAAGAGGCAGGAGTATGACATGGCGGTCGCCCAGTGGCGGCGCTGGTGGATTTGTCTGAGGTGTGGCCACCGCTGGGCGCTTTAATTCTCAGCCGCCGAGCGTGGCGGGAGCGCGAGAGTGCTCGGTGTGAATCTTCTCGTTTGTCTCGCCCTGCCCGTTACTCGCGTAGCACCTCGCGCTCATCGGACCGGGCGAGAGCCTCGGCCTCTTCCCTTTCGATCCTGCCATCAAACTCAAGAATTGCCGCGCGCTCGGCGATTTCATCCGGGTCAGGCTCATCCGGCGGCAGTTCTGCTACTAATTCAACTTCGACGGTTTGAGTCTGCGGCTTTGTAAGGCGGTCTTCGAGGTCTCCCCATGCGGAAACGGCCTCCGGCGTGTGCTCTATTTCCGGCTCCTGCTCGTCGGGTCGTTTCCGCGTATTCTTTATATCTTCTCTTACGCGGAAATGACCTTCGGCTACTGTGTCCTCGATAGAAGCGAGGGGGATACCGGAAGAAATTTCCGGCATATCGTTAACTGCTTTCGCTTCAACATCTTCGGACATGCCGGAAAGAATTTCGTCAATTTCTCCGCGCATTGAGAACAACAACTCGCGTAGATTTTCGCCCTCGCCGGCGAGCAATGCCGCGCGCATTCGCCCGGGCATGTCGTCGAGCGCCTTCCGGCCCTTCCTGAGATTCTTGTCGGCGTTGCTGAGGCTCTGCATAACTGGCGAGCGGGAAGACTTCTTCGGCTTGCGCCTGTGCATCGGCGGCGGTGCGTCCGGGATCTCGTCGTAAGCATCGCCTGCGGCCTTCCCCAGCGCCGCCAGGCGGTCTTTACCGTACTCAGGCATGGCACGCGCCACAGCGACTGCTTGGCCGATCAACTCGGCTACATGGAGAGGGATGCTGTAGCGCGTGCGCTCGTAGCGCTGATACTCCGGATTGTAGGGGCCTTCCATGATGGTGAGCAGGGAGCACCTGATCGTTCTCATTCTGTCAAGGTAGTTCCTTCTCCACGCGCGGATCGTGCGGTCGGTGCAGCGCGCCTGCTCGGCGAGACCTTCATCGTACATTTCGACGAAGCGGCCACCCTCGCCGCACAAGGCTATGATGAGCGTGAAGAATTTAGTCTCCTTCCACTCGAAGCCGGCGAAGTTGAGGAAAAGTTGCGCGACGTATGTGCCATCAGCCATGTCAGAGAAGAGAGAGTGTCGCTGCTCTACTTGACCGGTTTCCGTGTGGCCGGGCGCGCGGCGGCGGAACTGCCCCGGCGTGATGTCGTGGACGGTGGCCGTCGTCGTGCTCATGCCGCTCTTCCCTTCCGCGTGATTTGCGCGAGCAGATAATCGTCATAGCCTTTGTCGAGCGTCGGCCACGTCCTGATGCGGACGATGAAGCGCTCGCGTTCAAGCTGCGCGGTCAGGCTCATCAGCGCGTGATGCACCTGCGGCTTCTCCATCACATCGCGGTCGAAGGCAATGACGGCTCGACGCAGCGCCGGCAAGAGCAAACGCAGGCGCGCGCCGAAAGACATGCCGAAGTTACAAACCCCGGCGGCAGCGATGACGGGTGCTTGGGTGAAGAAAGAGATGATGCTGGCTTTGAGTCCGCCTTCAGTGAGCAGCACTTCTTCGGTGCGCGCGAGCAACTCGGGCTTTGCAAAATGAACGGGCGCGCCGCTTGATGCGCCGCCCGGTTTGTCTTTCGACGAGAGCCAGATGTATTTGTCGCCACCCGTGGTGTAAGGCCAGCGCCGGATTTGCAACCCCTCGATCTGACCTTGCTCATTGCGATACGGGATGAAGAAGCCCGGCCACGTAGAGCAGAGAAGCCATCTCCCTGACGCCTGAAAAAATCCTGGTAGCCCACGAAGATCAAACCGGCGCGCGAGCTGGCGAGCAATCTCCGCGCGCACGTGCGCCGACGAAGGCATGCTCTTGAACTGAAGATGAGTAATCTCCGCGCGAGACAGGCCGCGCCGATCCAGACTCTCGCTATGCTCGCTTGAGAGAGCGAGCGCCTCGAGGAGCGCGCTGTAGACAGCATGACGGCGCTCGATAGGAGCGCGTTCGACGGTGGCTGGAATAGGCTTCGGTTTCGACGATAGCGCGTGCTTCGGCACGGGTGCGGCGTCGAAGAAATGCATCCAGCCTTGGCCGTCGCCGGTGGCTTTGTCGCTCCTCACGCGCATGCAGATCGCACCGTGGCCGTCCTCCCAGTACGAGCACCAGTTGTCGCGCTTGCAGACGGGACAAGGGTGCTTACGCGAGACCCGGAGCAGCGCAGAGCGCAGAGACGGCAGATGTGCGCTCATGCCGCCCGCTTCCCTTCTCTCAGTTCACGGTGCAGTCGATCATTCTCGCGAGCGAGTTGCGCGTTGAGTTCTTCGAGCCGATTGATGTGTCGCTGACAGCCGGGGCACGCACATCGAGGTGAGGGCGGTAAAATTGTCTTTAATGATTGACCGGGGCTGGAGAGTTGTTTATTGTTCATATAGAGAGCCTCTGTTGCGTCTTTGGCGTACCATTGGTTCACCATATAGAAGGTTGCTCCTACAATGGAGACACCTTCGGTTCGGTTAGGGTTAGAAACCGGAGCACCGGCAAAGCACGCTGGTTTCTAATTTCGAGAACGGCCCCGGAGCTATCAACTCCGGGGCTTCTTATTTGGTCGCGGCGTAACTGCCAATCGCTTTGCCGGTCTGACCGGATGAGCGAAAGGTAGCAAAGAAAATGTTAGCAGCTAATAAAAATTAATTTGCTGCTAACTGTTTTTGATCTTCAGCGGTGAGCGCGAGCTTTTGAAAATTAACCTGATACCTCTTCAAGTTCCTCGCGAGCGTGACTTGGGCAGCCCTGATATTTTGTGCGGGGCAATATAACTTCCGGGCAACATTAACCTTCTTCACCTTTTGCCCGCTGGCTCTCAATTGTGCCATCGCTTCTAAGCAACCGCGCACAAGATCACTCTTTTCTTTCAGGAAGTGCGTCTGTTTTTCATAATCGCTTGCGGGTGTCCTGCCGGGCTTCGGAGCGCCCCAAATCTCGCGGCGTCCTTTGAGCAACGCGGCTTCAACGTGCTCGTGCAATTGAGAATTTATATGCGCCACATCTGCGGACGCAGCGCCAAGCGAAAGCGTCCCGCTCATGTGCTCTGCGAAAGATGCACTCATGGCTTTTGTTACTAAACCACCAATCCACATTTGGTAATCGGCCTTCAACTTATCGTTGAATATCACAACGCCGCGGCGTGCTATCGACTGAGCCAGTGCGCTTACATCGCCCGAATCAGGACAAGAGTTCATTATTTTCAAAGCCACCCACTTCGACATTTCATAACCCAACGCTTCCGGGTCG